>Ga0181612_160644_pt1 | contig 13297 bp, 7 predicted proteins | sample HoacroProtozoa21_FD_119630 | JGI IMG/M metagenome (GOLD analysis project Ga0181612, IMG submission 119630) | Hoatzin crop microbial communities from Cojedes, Venezuel. Combined Assembly of Gp0051906, Gp0051904, Gp0051908
CGAGCCCCGGCTGCGGTGCGGAGAGGCGGCGGCGGCGGGCGCCGAGCGGCTCCCGGGTTGGAGCGCCCTCCCGCCACCTGTTGCGGTGCGGTAGAAAGCCCCGTCTGCGCAGCCTTGCGCTCGCTGCGCTCTGGGGTTTTTGCCTGCGTGTTTTATGCTGCTTCGCGAAACTTGAAGATGTGGAGGGCTCGCGTCCAAAATCTTCCAAGAAAAGTGGTGTAACGCAACAATTTATCTACAACAACACAACTTTAACGCTTTCTCTGAGCCAGTGACCTTCCAGCCCCTGGGCTCTTGGTGGTCCAGAGGGCTTGTAAAGGCTCCAAAAATGTAATTAATCGAAGCAAACTTCATTTCAGTAAGCTGCAATTTCATGTGGTGTCCAGCCCTGATGGTAGAAGCTTTGAAAATCTGTGTGACTTTCTTTGCTCCCCATCTGTTTCCCTGTAATCGTTGATTCTGATGTGCACACTCAGTCCCCTTAGTGCTTTGGCATTAAATAAAGATGTCTTATTTCTGCTTGGCATTTCTGATAAAGTTCGTCTTGACAGGACTGTAATTCAGTAAGGACAGACGGTTGGTCACGTGCTCAGCTTTGGAGGGGTGATCTTTCCGTTTGAGCACTGGACAGAGACTGGGGAAGTTTTCTTCAGTTCTTGGCCTATGCATTTTCTTGCAGAATGATTTGAGGTGTATGGTGCAGGTGAGGAAACAGACAATAAACTCTTCTTTCCGTAAACTTAGTCTAAGATTTATGGACAAGGATAATTTATGACAATGACCCTACGTATCAACATTGCTTGATGCTATGCAGCCTTAACCTCAGTTGAATTTCTTGGTGAAACTAAGACCCCTTTTTCGTGAGTGTTTTTCACAGGGTAATACCAGGTCCCAATCTTGTATATATTTGAAAAAAAAAAAACCCAACAAAAAAAATGTTCATTTTTCTGTGATAGCAGTTTTCCTCTTCAATTTGTTTTCAGGGCTCTTAGTGGACTGGATTTGTGGATAGTGTGGAGGTGTGGCTTGTAGTGTCCTCAGCAAGCAAGTTGTATCTAGCGCTCGATTTCTCATCTGGTCTGAGCTTCGTGGGTATGCCCAAGTAATTACTTGTTCGTTTCTAATAGGCTTTACTGTGTAAATGAGAAGCATTTTGTCTGAGAATAGGGTGCGAGAGAGGAAGAGGAATCAGATGTTTGGATTCTGAGATTTTTCAGGATGGCCAGACTTGTATTTCTTGGTGTAATGCATTTCTTGAAGGTGGATAGCTTCGGGTTTTTTCACAGGTCTGCCCTCTCTTCTTTGTGAATACCAGTCTTTTGAGGACAATCTCACAATTAGTGGTGCAGAGGCCCCCTCTGCATCTCCTGACAGTCTGCAACAGCCTTTTCATACCTTTTGATCTCCTTGATTCTCTCTTTATAAGCTTTAACAGAAAAAGCATGTTCTTCTTCCTTCCGCATAAAGCTAAAAATCTTGCTTTTCTGCTGTGTTTAATGCAGGACAAAACTGTTTAATACAACTTGTATAAGTGATGCTGTGTAAATTAAAGATCGTATAATTATGGTTGTTTTGTTAGCACTGCAATGAAAGTGCAGTTCTTACAGTGTAATTGCGTTGTGTAGGTGTGTATTTTGGCTTTGTTTTCAAAATCCTACTTTGATATTGCTACAGTGAGACATGACCTGGGGTGTGTGTTACTGCAGGTATTGCACAGTGAAAGTGATTAGAGAAAACCAATGCTAAAAATGAACTGTTCAGAACTATATTTGTGGTTCCATGTATTTTAGCTATTTCATATTTGCTGTTTTGTTGTTACATATGTAAAGATATTCATGGCTGATTGAGTTGTGTGATTATTGCAGAGGACATTTCTGAGACTTGAAATGACTTTTATGATACTGCAGTACTCTGCTGGAGTGCCGGTTGTGCAGTGAACAGGCTGTACCTGTACAGAACACACAGCAACTGATCATATGCTGGAGCAAACAGTGAATGTGACATTGCTAAATACATTGAAGTGGAACTCAGAACCTCAGTTTTAGCACTGTCCTTTCCCCTTAGTTTCAACGTCTTGTCAACATGCTTGTCATCTGTTCATGCAAAACAAGCAGCTCTTTGCTGTACAGTATAGTAAAAGATCAAAAATACTTTAAACAGACTGTATGGTTTGTCTTCTGAAAAGAGCAATTCTTCTATTTCTTCCTTACATGGTCATTGTATTTTCCTCCTGCAGCAGATTTTTCAGAAAACAATACTGAACATATGCTTCAAGGATGTCTCTCTCTCTCATAATAAAATGGGGTGGACAGGAGTATACAATAACCTCGCTATCAGAAGAAGACACAGTGCTGGATCTGAAGCAGTCTCTTAAAGGCCTTACTGGGGTGTTGCCAGAGCGTCAAAAACTACTTGGACTTAAAATGAAAGGTAACTATTTGTATTTATTATTTGTTGTGGATGTGCCTGAGATGTTTATGGCTGAGCATCCCCTAAACCTAGCCAGGATGTGTCTGCTAACAGGGCATCTGCCTCCCAGATCTAGCTTTTGAGTAAGCATTGGAATTTTGTACATCACTGCATATTTTTTGTTATTGATAGATCTACCTGGTCATTTTTTAATGGCTGACATGGAAGTGTGGCAAACGTACATTAAAAGAAGTTAAATTGCTGCTAGCCCAACAAGCAATGAATTTGTATATGAAGGAGGATGAATAATACAGCTTGGGGTATTGTGGTGTTTGACTGGTAGCTTATTTCAATTAAGCGTGAAATGTATTAACAGTTTACTAAAATATCTCTACCCCAGTAAAAAAAACTATCTGCTCACATTATAGGCAAACCTGCAGATGATGATGTTAAGCTTGGAGCTCTCAAGTTGAAACCAAATACTAAAATTATGATGATGGGCACTCGTGAAGAGAGTTTGGTAAGTATTTTAGCTGTTTATTAGCTCAAACAGGAAAAAATGTTCATATCTCCTAATTATGGTTTTTAATTTTGGATATCCCAGTAATCATTTGAAAAGTAGTAGTACAGTAGATTTCTGTTGGTGTTCATTATTCTATGTACAGTAAGCTTTTCTGCAGAACTGCGATAGCAGTGTTTTCATTAAACTCCTGTATTGTTCTGGAGTTAAAGTACAAACCTATTATTTTGATATTCACTGACTTCTCAAATCTGAACAGTCAGCAGTATACTTCAGTAATTCTTTCCACCAGTAAAGTGAAATCATTTTTGTTAATTTTCCCCTCCCCTCCCCCGTAATGTGCAGTAACAGAAACTTGATATCCATTGTTATTTTCCTTCAGTGATCCTAGTTATCTTTTGTTGTTATTCCTCTAGGAAGATGTCCTTGGGCCACCTCCTGACAACGATGATGTTGTCAATGACTTTGATATTGAAGAGGAAGTTGTGGAAGTCGAAAATAGGTTAGGAGTTTCAGCTATTAAAAAACAGTCCTGTTATTGAATGTACAGTATGCATTTTAATTAACTGTAACTTTTTGCACTGTTACATTAGGGAAGAAAATCTACTAAAAATTTCCCGCAGAGTTAAAGAATACAAAGTGGAAATCCTGAATCCTCCTAGAGAAGGAAAAAAGCTGCTGGTGCTAGATGTTGATTATACACTATTTGGTGAGATTTTATGCAACTTGTGTTTTTTGTGTAAGAGGTCAGTTTATTTGCCAGTTCAAGTTTCTTGGTTTTTGCTTTACAAATCTACTTCTGTAACTTTGGTATGTGTTGTACTATATGACTTCTGCTTTGTACTATTGTGGGGTCTTCTGCTCGTATTTTAAAAAGCATTGGGCATTTGAAGTGTTGCGTATTGTTGATTTTAGTGCAGCAACTTTCTGCAAGATGACATAAAAAAGCAGCAATTTAGTGTTCTATCCAAATAATCTTTCTTTTGACCAGCTTACGTCTTGGACATCACAGTGGCAGGGCAAGATACTGTGAAACAATGATCTCGGTCTGTACCTGATTGACTCCACTTTTGGGGGGTGTGGGAGAATAGCTTCAAATTTTCTTTCCAGATCATTACTAAACATGCACAAAAACATGTTTTACTTGAAAATTCTGTCAGACTGCTTTTTTTAGAAGCCAGAATTTTCCTTCTGACTCAATTTTCTGGGATGTAGGTGTGTCATGGCAGCTTGACTATAAGCAGTAAATAATAGTTTGCCTTATTCCTTAGCTTTCCTTTTTGATGAGATTTGTTTACAACCTGAGATCAAAATTTAACTTAGTCATAAGTTTAAAATTTTTATCTAGAAGTCTTCTGCTAGCAGAATTTAACAGCAGTTTTCTAGTTGGAACAGGCAACATTTGCACATCTGAAATGAGCCTGATACCTGTTCACAAAATTAACTGGACTAGGTTTGAAGGAATCCGTTTCATATCTACACTGTTACATATTTGCTAAGGTGCAAAGAGGAACTGTTTGGCCTGACTGTTCAAAGATATTGAGACCCACAGATATCTGATTTAATTATTAGCTAAGCCCTCAAATACCTGTAAGGATCAACAGATAAGTATCCCCTCTGCTTCTTCTCTCCACCTTTAAAATGGGAAAGGTAGTTTGCTATGAGTTCATTCACGATTTTGAAGTGCCCCAGTGCTTCCCTCATGAAATTCTTCAGGTCTCTGGATAGATAGGAAAGTCAGACTGAACTTTAATAACTTAACTTAAACTTTAATAATGAATTGCTTCTCTCATATTCTATTTAGACCACAGATCATGTGCTGAAACTGGGGTAGAACTGATGAGGCCGTACCTTCATGAATTCCTGACGTCTGCATATGAGGATTATGATATTGTAATTTGGTGTAAGTTTTATACTCAATAACTAAGATTTTATTGTAAATTGTCATTCAGAGCAGAGACTCTGGGTGGGAGGTTTTTATATTGCTTTTTAGTGTGAATCGCAAGATCTAAACCAATACATGAATGCTTAGCTGTAGCACATTCAGCAGGAATGTTAACACAGCTGTTAGAGCTATTTCAGAAAAATAGTAATTCTTATGTGAAAAAAACACCACATATTGCTCTCATGAATGGGTCCAATCACAGTATAACGTTCAACATCACTTTACTGAGTGTTACTTTGTACAAACAAGTGCTTGAAATAACAAAATTGTATAATCCACATTCAAGTGCTGTTTGATGGCTACGTTTACAGATAATCTCAATCTAGACAATAAGTAGTGAACTTCCAAATGGACCAAACTCCCCTGTCTACAGCGATGGTTGATCGTTTGCCATTGCATACTGTTTCACTTCCTATCCAGCAGATGGAGAACAGATTTTAGCCAGTGCAGAGTTTAAACGGTATTAAAATTGTATTACAAGATTTAGTTTTCATAGTCTGGAACATTGTTTCCACATACTCTTACATCAGTGGGCAGTGCTGACACTTTGTCCTTTCCAGGCCCTATATAGTCTTGCCATTGCTTCCAGGACAAAATCTTGCAAAGTCAGGATGGTTCCTCAAAGTGCGTGTAGCCCACTTCTTGTGGTCCTGCACACTGTAGTTCAGTAATAGCTGATCTAGAAAATGGTTTAAATGCATGCAGTGCTTTATCTAGCTGTTCATTTGAAAAGTAAGCTTTTCTAAATAAAAATAGACTTCCATGAAGGAAGGCTGTCTTCAAGGCAGTGAACCATAAAAGCTGGAACAAGGATGGATCTTTCTGAAATTAAATTTTGTATGTTAAGTGAATAATTTCTTGGCTTGTTTCTTTTTGCCTGTTAACGACTGACTTTGATAAAGTATTCTTTCTGTTTTCTCCCTTTTGTTTCAGCTGCTACTAATATGAAGTGGATTGAAGCTAAAATGAAAGTAAGTTGTTCTGAAAATGTGTAGTTTATTTCTAATCTGGCTAGTTGTTCATATAGTTGGACTCACACTCAGCCTTACAGAGAGGGTTAGCAACTAGGGAAGCTGTATGACTCAAAACCCGATTTTTTTACATCTTCATAGTCATTTTAAATTATCTTTGTTGCGAAACTAGATTAAATCTAATTTTAGAATTCCACACAAACTATCAGCAGTAGGTGCTAAATTTAGCAGAACTAAACACAAGTCAGTACCTGCTGAAACTTAGATTAGTCACGCAGCCTTCACAGTTGCTTTCATCTTACCTCTAATTATAGAGTTCTAGTCTTTAAGTGCAATATCTTTTTTTTTAAAGGAGTGAACAGATGTGGCATGCTGGAGTAGGTTATCAAAAGGAAACTATTTTCATATTTGTCTTGTACCTCTTGCAGCTGTGTGGTTCTGTTGCTTCCTCTGCCTTATTAAAACATCCGTAAGAGCTCTTCTTTCAATCCTGGTTTCTTCCGTACCTAAATCAGGCAACCAGCCAGTTCTGCACAGCTGACCTAGCGGTAAACATATTTACAGTCAGGCTTAGCTGTAGATCTAATGAGCTTACTAAGAATTGCTGTACGTTGCGTTGGTGGATTGGGCTTTTTTATGCTTGTAAATCAAAGCTTGTTTCCTTTTCAGGGAAAATTTTTCCAAATTTAAGCGTGTGTATCTCCACTCTTTGTTATAGAGTAAACATTTTTTCAGGTTTTAGCAGAGCAAAGCACATTTTCTAGTGTTCTCTTCCTTCAAATAATGAATTGCTACAGTTTTTCTAAACAAACAAAAATGCCTCAGAGTGGTCTAGGAAATGAGAACCTTAAATCAGAACTATGAAGTGGAGTTAGAGCAAGTAAAGTCAGTGTTGAGCCTTTCAAACTTCCAGCTTCTTGTGGCAGTGTTAACACCTCTGATTATATTGTGTCTGTCAGTGTAGTGCTAGGGCTCAATCTTGTGGAAAACCGTTGTTCAGAACTGGGCTGTTTCCCCCGCACTGGTCACCTTTCTGCATTTCTGCGTTGCCTTTCCAGCCCTTTCATGTGTTACTGAATCATGACCCTTCTATGCCTACTCCAGGATCTCGGTCAGAGATTCCTACAACTAGATGCAAACTGCTGTTTCTCCTTAAACTGATAGCACCAGGGGTGCTTACTTCTAAAAGTTTCGCTCGCTGTTAGGGAACAATGATCCCGGCAATACTTGGCATTAAAGTTTTTGTTTCAAACTACAAAGCAGGAACAGCATTAAAAAAGGCAGTATCAGATAACCAAGTTTAATCTCGTCTTTACCATCTATTTATGCCTGGAATTCAGACAGTCTAGAACAGCTATTTTTTTCAGTGTAACAGGACACTGACCCAGGTAGGTAGTGCTGCTCATTTGCAAGATTCACTTTTTCATGTAAAAGAAATTAAGTGTGGTTGGGTATCTGCAAGAGAGCTGCTGCAGTGGGTATTTTCTCCTTGTCATGTAGCTTTGCATGTTACGGCTGTTGCACACACCGAAAATGAAGTCAGCAATGTCTATGTTAGAACATGTCAGCAGATTTTACTATTAGTTTTCAGCTTTGGAAAATATTTGAAATTGAAATTGTGCTCTCTCATCTAGTAAAAGTTTTTGGGTTTTTTTGTCTAAAAAAGGAGAAGTTTTCCTTAGAGTCTTTATTTCAGGAGTTACCTAGTCTTTGAAGTGCAAACTGACAGATTTCTGACTGACATTGGCTGTCTGGGACATGTGAAGGAGGAAAGGGTAACAAAGAACTGTTACTGTATTTTTCGTCTTTGATTGGGTTGTGAGCTGTTGCAATTTACTGGAAGAAACAAATAGCAGATAGTACACAGTTGCTATTCTAGCTATCAATATTGAGTAAAGGTGAGGCCTGTAGAACTTGTGAGAGATTATGCATGAAGGTATGAGCAAGACCTCTCTGTATTTTTGCTTTAATTTTATGCTGACATCAGTTGTTAAATTTCTGACAATAAATGCTACAAAAATAAATTCCTATCAGCTTTTTTCCTCTTGGTAGGATGGTCTACTTTTATGATTATAATTTAATAAAAAAAACACATTAAGAAAACCCCAGATATCTATTTTTAGTATGTCTCTGGTCATCCTTAGCAGCTCACTCTGACAAACAATGTATCACAATCGTGGTTCCAGTTGTACAGTAAAACTGTCATAATTAGAAGCTTTAATAACAAATCTTTATGACGCAGGAGCTTGGAGTGAGTACCAATGCAAACTACAAGATAACCTTCATGTTGGACAGTGCTGCCATGATTACAGTGCACACTCCTAGAAGAGGACTGATAGATGTAAGTACCTAGTTTTTCCTGATCTTTTTCTACATTCAACTGACATGTTGTCATACCCCTTAAATATTCAATGATAAAGTTGTGCTGGAGTTTTCATGCGAGAAAACTGTAAGAATCTTGGAAGCATAGATTCCCCCCTCAAAATTCTCTATTAATGTTTAATGTTTTAATTTGAGTAATACGTTTGGATGACACTGCTTTCAAACCAAATAATGGATGACTGTGGCAAGAAAATTTGGTACCAACAGAAAGTTTTTCTTTAGTGCAGGGAGTATTTAGTATGTTACACTATTTCACATCTCTTCCCATAGTAAAGCCCAACTACCTGGAAATTTTGCAGCAAAAGAATACAAATGTCCATTCAACTTCGGACTCAAGTTCCTGTAGACTGGTATTTTTATCTCTGGCAGATGTTCTGAATTACCTCAGTTACCTTTTATATGTTATTTTTGCAGGTGAAGCCTCTTGGTGTTATCTGGGGAAAATTTTCAGAATATTACAGCAAAAAAAATACTATTATGTTTGATGATATTGGCCGAAACTTCCTAATGAATCCACAAAATGGACTCAAGGTAATTTTAACTAGAATTTTCGTTTATTAGCACTTTTTCTTATACTTTAAGTAGCACATTCTCATACTTTTTTGCTGTACCTTAAAGGAAGGCTATTCTTACCTAGCAAAGATGCATATTTTATTACATTTTTATTTAAATTGCCATTTGTCTGGACTAATATTTCCCTAATAGCAGTTTAAAATAAGCTTTATTTCACTATGAAGTGAGCGTTTAAGAGACTACCAAAATCAATTAAATTATTTCTGTTTAAATTATACCTGAGAGCCATAATGAAGCTGGGCATTGCTGAGAGACACCGTGGAAATATGTGACATTCAATTTCAAGAATGGTTATATTCAGAACGGAAGTCAAATAGCAAGCTGCTCTACTGCATGGTAGCATGCCAATGTAATAGCAAGTGTTCTGTTCTGAGGAATAATTGATACCTCCAGACATTTTGACTGCAGAACAGCAAACATTTCATTTTATAAAATTGTCAACCAGTTTCTGCTCCATTATCTACTGGTTCTGAATAAGAAGAATGCAGCTTAAATTTCTACTTATATATGATGGTACAGCAGTATGGTACTAAAAGAACTCCCATACATTTATTTTTTTCTTTTTTTTTTTTTTTTAAAGTTGTTTTTAAATGAAGACATCCACCGTGATGTTTATTTGAAAGTATCCATGATGTGAAATGGATTGGAATTGATGAGATCTATGGATAGGAATTGATGAGATCTAGCAAGATGATCTTAACTGGAACTGTACAGTGTTAGAAGAAACATGGATAGCAAAGATTTTGCTTGGAGAGGATTATCTGGAGAGCTCCCTCTAGCTCACATTTGAAAGATGTTTGTCAAAATGTTGTTAACAGAGCTGCAGACAAGAACACTGAGTCACTAAAACAAGGCACAGGTATAATACAGTCCAACCTTAAAGCAGGTGTCAGATAAGCTTCATTTCTGACATCTCTTTTCACAGAAGCTATGATTGTAGTCAAATACTTTTCATTAAAAAAAAGCATCTGGTTCCAGTGATGCCACACAACTCATAAAGCAGAGCTGAAAACCCCTCATGTCTCCTGCACAAATATCTATGAAATTGTATTAGAAAATGTGGCAGTTGATTGCAGATCATGAGGTCTGACTGGGAGGGGAAGGCTTGGAGAAGTGCAAGACAAAACAAATTTCTTCCTTGTGGTAATGCAAGGCAAAAGCCCTACAGTCCAGTTTGCATGAATAGAAACACAGATTGGATGTGGCTACTAATGGAAAAGGTTTTTCTTCCTCTTACCTAAGAGACTTGGCATAGTACTGAAGTATAACTTGGCATAGTACTGAAAATATATTTTAATTAAGTGGTAAATGATAGAGAATTGGGAGCATTTTTCTTTGAGCAAATGGTTATACCCAGTTTATTTATTTTGTATAGATAAGGCCTTTTATGAAAGCACATTTAAATCGGGATAAAGACAAGGAACTTCTAAAGCTCACTCAATACCTCAAAGAAATAGCAAAATTAGATGACTTTTTGGAGCTGAATCACAAACATTGGGAAAGGTAAGCACAAAGTCAGAACTCTTTCTTCCTTCTGTCCCTGAGCCCACTGTGTTTTGCTTGAGGTTGTCTGTAGAAAGACCAGAAAACAACTGAGCTGATGAACTTTGACATCACTTACAGTTACGAAAATCCTTTAGTTTGAGTAGAATTTTAATAAGGCTGTAGTGTTTAGGCTGCTTCCCTAAAAACATAAAATTTTGACAGAAGGGACCTCTTTTTTGTTTCATGCTTCTGCAGTGTTCAGGACCAGCAGTTGTTTTCACTGAAGCAATTGTGCTTCCTAAAGGGAAAAGAATTTTTGAAGGAACCTGGTCCCTGGAAATCTCTCTCTTTCCACCCCTGCAAAGTTAGGCTGTCAGTTCAGAACTCAGGTCCTTTGTCACAAGGCAACTTTCCTGGCAGTTACTTCAGAGGTTTGGGGTGTTACAGCCTGGTTCTCAGGCGCTGTCCAAGTTGTCTGGTATTACGGTATCCGTCGGCTCTGAAACGTAAGTTACTGCCTTACAAACAAGAGTTTTCCAAATGCTTAGGGCACCAGTTAGCATCCTAATTCTTGCTGGAGGACGATTAGCTGAAGTGTTTGAGCAAAATTCTTCTTAATGGTTTTATGCAACAGCCTGAAATTTCAATAAATGTGAAAAAAGTGTGCGCAATATGCTATTTGAAAAACACTCGTTCAGCGCTTTAAAGAACAGCCTTGCAAACTTGATAGAATTTTGTTTCTTGTTTCCTATTCGAACAGGAAGTCAAATGTTAAAACTCTAAGAGCAGCCAGATTGCTCCAGCTGTAGTGGTAAGAGAACAGGTCAGAAAAGCAGCATTTTAGAGTAACTCAGATTCTCTAAAGAAGCTAGCGGACAGCTGTTCTTTTCAGGTTATGCTGGATGACTGTTCGTTAAAGTCTTGAATTTATGTGATGGAGTGCCATATTTAGTGGGCCTTTTTATCTGGAATGACAGAATAGCTACTTTTCCAACTGATGTAATTTTCAGCCACTTCGAATAAAACATGTTTGCATTTCCTTCCTCCCTTTTGTTTGAAAACCTGTTAGAGTCTACCTTAAAACATGACTTTGAACTACTGTAAGATAACCTAACATGGAATTGAAAGAATGTTGAAATCAAGTAAAATCATAAGTAGTATTGATCACATTTCTAGTTCTTGGTTATTGATAGGGGTACTGCTAGTTAGAAAAGAAAACAGATTCATACTTTGTTTATTAAATGTACTAGGTATACTTGTGCCACCTCTTTGTGAAAAACTGTACTTTTGTTTCTTTCAGGTATCTTTCAAAGAAGCAAGGACAATAATGCTAATAAAATTGTGTGGCACTGAATTGAAGGGAACATAACTAAGATCATTGGACTTTTCCTTGCTTTTATGCTAGAGTGTAATAGTGCTGGACACTGGATCCAATGCCAGAATGACTGCTATACTTGGTCTTCCAGTTGGTTGGTTGTGGGTTTTTTAAAAGATCACAGCAATAAGCTCAAAGTGGGAGAAACAAGTCAGTTACTTTTTCTTGCATTCTGTTCTGGTGTTACTATTTAAAATACTTTCCTCTCCTTTGCTGCCGAAGTACAACCATAACCGTTATAGACCAAAACCATTCTGAAACTAGCAAAAAATATTTAGACCAAAAAAGTTAAGGAGCCAACCTTGGCAGTATATGAATTGTATAAGCCCTCTATTCCCTCCATCTTTAGAAACAGTCTCCCTCTCCCATTCCAGTATTTAAGTCTATAAATTACAAGTTGTCTAAGTTTGGTATGTATTAGTATGTCAGTGTTTCTCTGTGCAAGACAGTAAGATGGGAAAGTACCACCTCTGTGGCCAATTTACCCGTGTGTGAACTTGTACTATAAAGCAGTGTTTACTGGAAAACAAAAGATTGACATTTGAGAGCGAGAAACCCACTCTTACTTGGTAAGTGAAAAGCAGTCTGCCTGAAAAATTGTCATATGTCAGATAAAGGGTTTGAACCTCAGATGGGAAAGTCACATTCCTAACAAAGCATGAACAAAACCCTTGTTCTCTTCTAGCTAAATCTTGTCAAAGTGCAAACACTGTGTTTAAATACAATATTCAGCCATACTGTTCTTAAAATATCATTTACTTGCGCTGCTTATGCCTGCACTATAGAAGTGTGATGTGACTGCTGTTTGGCATTACCAACACTTGTGCATTATGCAGTTCATGTATTTGAAAGAAGACTGACCCTTTCAAATAAAAATGGTATATATTGTTCTTAAGGAACTATAGCAGTTGTGTAAATAATAAATACCTTTTTCATAATTTGTGTCCTGTGCTGTCTTAAATACCTAGTTGGCATAATAGAGAAGCCATTTATTATCTTAATTTTGGGGGTTTTGGGGGTGTTTCTTTGGATTCTAGAGACACCCATTTTGCATCAGTAGTTAAGTAAGAGACTGGTACGTGCCGCTGCAGATTAGGGCACTGGTGTTGAATAGTGAAGCGCCTCGCTGCTGGAGAAAGGAACCTTGACAGCAAATGTCAGAATGTCAGGACAGCAGACACAAATGAGCTGTTAAGATGAGCATGTTAGGCTCCGGCTCAGTGACCTGTCAGAAAATACAGTTTCTTACCCACTGCTCTTTGTGGTTTAGTGCCAAGCCAAGCTGTGTTTTAAACTAGTAAACGAGAAACCTGATGCATAAAATTCTTTGTTTTAGATAAGTATGGAGGGTGAATTTTGAAGTTTGGTCTCCTAGAGCTGATTTCTGAACTAGAAGGCTGACTCGTGGTGTACGTACAGCACAGACATAGTCCCCGAGGTTAGAACAGTGATGCTTTACCTAGAAAGGCTGCAGCAGCATAGCTACTGGTATGTGGTGTACTAGGATACCTTTCAATTTAAAGAACTGACAGAAGTCAAGGCATTGCACTTGAATCACGTATAGAGTTTGTTATAGAATAGTTTGGGTTGGAAGGGACCTTCAAAGATGACCTGCTCCAACCCCCCCTGCAATGAGC
>Ga0181612_170599_pt1 | contig 13297 bp, 5 predicted proteins | sample HoacroProtozoa21_FD_119630 | JGI IMG/M metagenome (GOLD analysis project Ga0181612, IMG submission 119630) | Hoatzin crop microbial communities from Cojedes, Venezuel. Combined Assembly of Gp0051906, Gp0051904, Gp0051908
ACAGCCATGTCTCCTCTGTACCAAATGTGACCATTGTACAGCTTAGTTTTATACACTGACACACACTCACACACACACACTCATCACCTTAAGATTGTATTTAGCAAATGTTATGGAGGCAACACACAAAGCCCTGGGTTTTTTTAATAATGCCCAGTTGTGCCTGCAGGTAGTATCCCAATAATTTAGTTTCTCTTGAAGATTGCATTTTTGGACACAGGAGTGCCAGTGACTCAGTTGTCATAAATTCTCTGTTATTCTCCTGGGACAGCAGCATAGCTAGCAGCAAAACGCATGCAAAATGAGAGCACAGAGCTTTCACTTGATGGCTGGCTGAGGACAGGAGAATGTACTTACCCCAGAAACATAACCTAGGATGCAGGTAGGGAAGTGCACAAAAAAATGTCGATTCTTTTTAAAATTGTAGATTAAAGTTGACATCCAAAGCGTTAAGTATCATACAGCTGATTAACTATTTATTTATTGCAGCTGCTTGCATAAACTTTTGTCAGAGAAAAAAAAAAAGTAACAAATGTTCATTTTAAAACCTGTTTTCTTTGGCCTTGGCCTTTGTGCCAGTTTTCAGGGCATAATGAAGATATCCTTTAAAGTCTGAGGTTTTAAAATTAAGTAATTTTTAAAATTACAAACACAAAAAGTCAGGCACTTTAAAACATGTGAAAACAGATGAAATTTTTATTTGCATCTCACTTAGTTTGATGTTTTTTCCTCAGAAGGGGCTGGGAAAAAAAATTCCTTAAAGACCTTTTCTGCATTCTGGCAACAAACAAGGAAGAAGAGACTGCGTGGTGGAGGGTGCAGGGGCAAGGAAGACTGAGAGAAGAAAAGAAAACTGAAAAGCGGAAAGAGGGAAACCTCATTTCATTGTGAACTTTGCTTCTGCAAATGTTGACACAGATACCGAGTTTCTTCTAATTCAGGTTTTCAAGATTGAGTCTTTTATAGATGCATTGCTAAGCTCTTAAGAAGCATTATTTTTTCCTACCTAGATTGTGGAGATGAAGTTAACATTGCTTATATTTTTCATGACACCTTGTATTTTTCTCATTACACTCCACAGATTCTTTACTAATTCCATCTTTCCTTTTGTTACAAGTTTTTATACATGGCAAAAGGTCTTGCATCTGCAGTAATTCATTAAGAGATACTAAATCTACCTTCTTCAGTCACTGACATTATATAAATCTGATCACTGAATAGCATAATTTGGATCAGTTTCCCAAAAGGAAGACGAAATAGTAGGAGACTTTGATCTAAGAAGAGATAACATTACGTTATGCACAAAAATATAAACATAATTGTGAAGGAATCTGGGAAATCCAAACTTCCAGCCTTTGTCCCGCCATGGTCCAGATGTAGGACTCCTCTGGTGTGTGCAGGGGCCACCTCCATGGCATTGGCCCTGTGGCTGGGGCTGGTTTCTTCTGCTCCCTGCAGAAAGCTCCCGTGTACCAAGAGGGAAGAGGGGAGCATGTGGAAATGGTCTGTGAAGCCTGGAGAACAGCCTGCGTCAAGGAAAGGTGAAAGCAGGGTGCTTTATGCACCACAGTCTGCTGCAGATGATCCACTTTCTGCAAAAAGAAATCCATGAGGGTTATAAAAATTGCAATTGGATTTCCCTTCAGAAACTTGGCAACGCTTGTTCCCTGGGAGAAATCTATGTCAAGACCACAGTAATTTATTCTTTCCTGGCCTGAGTTTTCTTTAGCTCTCACTGAGTTTGTCCTACAGTATTCTCTCTATTATAATAATAGTAGGTATGAAATTATCAAGAAATCTGTGGTATATTTCTTGGTGCTGTCAATTGTCAGTCTAATTTTTGTTAAAATAATTTATGCACAAATTCTGCACCACCTTCTAGCAAATTAACTTGTTTCTAGATGTCAAAGGTGGCTATTTTGCCCCCCTATTTAATGTGTGCTTAAAATGATCAAGATATTTATCTTTACTAAAACATGTAACTACCGTTCTGGGAAAATATTCAGCTCCCTTTCACCACCTTGTTAACAAGTTATAAATGGTTTTGAGTGATAGCAGTACATGACAGGTTGGAGAGTGTCATATAACATTGAGAAATAGCTACATATCTGAGACGGAGATTGAATTCAGCTCTCAGGAATTTTTGTTGCAGTTTCTGTTTCATTTCAAAACAGTGGAATAAGAGGCTAAGGGCTAAAATGAGTCTTCATAGTGTTTGTGCTTGGTACTGTTTATTTTCTGTGTCCTAAAGCCTGTGAGATGTTCTGTAGTCAGAACTACGTTGTCTCATATTAGAGTGGCACCTGAGTCCTCAAATGCATAAACTGCAGCTTTATTTCTGCATCCTTTCATCCCGCTCTTGACTGGCACCTGGTGGTGCAACCATAAAATGAGTATTACAGAAAAAAGGAAAAACGTGGAGAAAACAAATAAACAGATGTTTCAGCATATTTTCTGGGTTTGGCTCCCATTGCTTCTTCTAAGGCATGCATTGTCTCCATTTTCGATCAGTTTTAAGGCAAAGTTTTGAGATCTGCAACACGGAAATCATGTGAAGATATCTGAGCTAGCTTTTTGTAGACATTACGTTAAGTTTATAATTTATGTTTTTTTCCTGCCCTAAAAGCAGAAGAGACATCCTTTCCCGAGTTCACCTCTGCTGACCCATGAGATTGAGATTACACCTACTTGTGCCAGCATGGGCCAAGGGAGCCCTGGAGGGATTCACCTGAGTGCTCCTGCTGCCTTCCCACCTCCGATATTTCTGGATGAGTGGAGCAGCAGTATTTGATGAAAACTCCTTAACATCCTTCCACTGAATAAAGAGTGAGGAAAGGGCTAAGCCTCTTGCTTTCCAGCCACCCCACTTACACCCTCATCATAGCCATAATAGAGGATATCACGAGTGATGGTTGTTCTCCAGCAAGAGCAAGCCAGTCTCCAGGCTTCCCCAGCAGGGTAAATTTAGGCAGAGAATCAAAGAGCTGTAACTAGTTTCCCAGAGTTTCCAGCTCTGCTTCACTGATGGTAGGTGAAGCAGCGAGTCTGGCCCAGGATGCCCATTCCAGCTTTTAATCTTTCTGCTCTAAAGATGGGATAATCTGATTTGACATTCTCATGAAATGCAAACTACTATTTTTTAATAAAAGGACATCCCTATAAGTTTTTGGTACTAATTGTGGGAACACCTCATTCACCAGATGTGCAGTCTGGGGGTGAGGTTTTTCCTGTGAGATGAGTGTGTTCAAATGCCCTTGGACTGGCGGACACTTGGGAGATGGGTCTCACACCTCCTACGGAGCGCATCAGTAATTTTACAACATGATACAAAGCTGTACAAAAAGGACATAATAGCGGCATTTGCATAAAGCATTAATGCAGAAATACGTAACAGCTTTATCTTGCAAAAGCTGTGTATCATCACTTATGGGTTTTTTTTTGCTGAAGTCTTTACTCCGTGGGAGGCTTGGGTATGCTCTTCAGCAAAGGGTGTGCGCTTTACTCCAAAACTGTGGGATAGGGCCATGGGGCAAGGGACATACTTAAATAACACCAGACAGAATAAAGAAGTCGAAAAGCTCTCGTACTTCTTGGAGGAGTGCTCTGTTGCCCTGTTATTGTACAGAAGGCTTCATTTGGGGGATTTTTTTGAGATTTCACAGTGTTTTTGAGATGGCACATCAAGGAGAGATTTAAGGTTGGACCAGCTGGGTCTGAGACGGAGCGGTTTACGAGCAGATCGGGCAGCAGGGTGCTGTGTCCTCAGGCCCCCAGGGAAGACACTAGGACGTTCCCTGCTCTCCGGATTTCATGCTGGTTTGCGTATTTGGCTACGCAGTCAGTGCGCTGCCATATAAAGATCCCATTTGTAGATGCTTCATACCCCACCAGGTGGTATGGACACTTCAACATCTAATTTTGGGTAATGAATTTGAACTGTGCCTTAGCACCTAAATGTTCCTGTGGCATTGCTCCACAGCGGTGCTCCAAGCATTTCTCTCTTCTGCAGAGTTTGACATCAATGGGTATTAAAATGACATAGTCATGACGGAAGTGAAGAAGATCCTGATGAAGTGTGTTATAAGCAGTCCTACATAGCTAACATCCTTCCCAATATGATTTTTCAGTTAAGACAATTATTAATATTGCTTTGTGTTGTGTAGGACAAGTATTCTTCTCACAGTTGTGGGCTCCTTTTTTCTCAAGCAGAGGGGCTGTACATTAATCACAGCAATAAAACCATGAACTGAAAAGTCTAATACCATCATTAGATATATCATATTTGATTTTATATTTTATTTTTCAAAGGAACTGTATTTACAATTTTTAAAGCCTGAAGGCTGAATCACAGTATAGAGTATCTAGTTTCATATACCAGATAAGTGCTTAGAAAAAGATTAAGATCAATTATGCTATTGTAAAGTTTTAAAGTTCAAAGGGCTTGAGATCTGTAAGAAATGTTCAGGTGTAATCTTAAGGCAAAGAATTACGCACTTATGGCTTCATTTGGACATGTGCTCCACAATCACAAGTTATTTCATTCCATCAGTCTTAGCTTGTGACCCAGTACTGGAGTGTGTTAACAGGGGATTTGATAAACGTCTTTAGTGCTGAATTGTAGGAACCTTATAGTTGAAGTGGCAATGCAGCAAACGCCCTTTTACTTCCATTTAGTCAGCTTAATCCACAAAGAGATTGAAATATTCTATCGTAAAAGCCTCAAAAACTGTGGTTTTTTTCCTTGCAATATTCTACTCCTGTGAGCGGTGCTACTGAAGTCCAAGGAACAACGTGCTGGGGAGCACACAGATCGCAGATATTCCTGCAGCAGCGTTAGAAGTACAGCACAGAGAGTTTGAGGGAGAGCAGCCCGCAGTTTAGCATTTGCAGACTTAGACCTTCACGTCTGCTGCTTTAGTCTGCCAGGCAAGCTGCGCAGCTGTGGGGATCCCTGGCTTCACAGACACATGCATCTCAAAGGTCGCCGCTTGAGGCTGTAGCACCATGAAGCAAGCTAAGCAGTGGAGCTGAGACCTTTCTAAGTCTGGGAGCTATTTTAAACACAGGATCCTGCAGCCCCTCTTACTGCAATCTTTTCATCTGGGACAGGATGATATATACAGCCATCTGTGCCAGAACTGAATTTCATCCATAAAGACTAGAGAAAGAAATAATGGTTTGCAGGTTTATATCCATATTCATCAGGAGAGAATTTGTTTTAATGAAAAAGGAAAAGGCTAAGGCTTTATCTTGGAGCCAGCTGTGTGAAATTCATTGGAAAAATAGTTCTGAGAGACTAAGAAGGAATGTATCTACATGTATATGGAGAACGGAAAAACACAGAATTCTATGCTGTGTATATATGGGTAGGCGTGGGCACTTGCAGCTCTGAACTCGCAAGACAAGGGCCAGCTCAGGGCTAACATCCATACAAACACGCTCGTGTAGTATAAGCTACTTAATTCTGCTTTGCAGGAACTTTTATTACCTGAAACTCGGGGCTCTGTTAATATAGCTTCATGGCTTGCCAGGCTTGGGCGATGGGTATGGCAGATGTGCAACTACTGGTACCAAAGTACATAGACATGCCCCCAAGCCTCTGTACAGCTGTAGGGAGAGGAGTGGACTCAGTTTCCTTTTAACTTTTTCATGGCTACCTTTTAAAAAAATTTTATTTGGTCCCTTTTGTTATTGTATCTCTATTCCTAGAGCAGTTTGCACCTCCGAGGATGCTCCCAGCCCTGCGAGTGCCAGAAAGCACAGTGTTGAGAGGCAGAGTGAGCCTCGAGCAGCCAGGTTGCATGGAAGGTGCGAGGGAGCTCAGAGGAGAGTGCCTATGGCTGAGCACCGTGCATGCTGCAAAGCCCAGCAACCTTTTCTCTTTCCTTCCCCAGAACCAGCTGGAGTGAAGTCATAAGGAGTAGACTTTATCCTGGGAATGAAGGCAAAACTACAGAAAAGTACAAATGAGACAGTAAAATTTGTGTTTTTTTTTAATAACCATTCTGTAAACCTATTTGTTATAGGAGCCTTCCTCCTCATATTTTTAATCTCCACTCTTCTTTCCCACAGCAGTTGCCTGGTTTCTGGTCTTGCCTGTATTCTCTGGTTTGGGGCATAAGAAGAGCTGGTGCTGTTCTCTTTCTGAGGCTCCCAGTATTAGACGGGAAACTTGTCGGGGCATACTCATACATTGCTCGTTTCATGTGAGTACACTTTGCTTCTGTGTTTGCAAAGTAGCACTTAAGAGAGTTTATTATTAATAGTGGTAAATTATTCTACATTTTCTTATCAGATAATACGAGATCAAGTAGCTGTCAAGGCATGTTGGGCAGATATCTACAAAAACAGTGATATCTGAAGATCCACAACAAAAAGGAAAAATTTGGAAGGTCTTCAGTCAGCTCCTAGCAGCTGCAAATTTTGCTTTGGATGAAATAAAGAACCCATCTAAGGGTCTCTTTCTGAAAACAGTCTCGCCAAATTGTACTTGTCAGAAGTTGTATTTGGTTTCTCACTTTGATATGTTCCCAAAAAAGGAATTGGAACAAGCACCAAGAACTGGGTAAGTCAGCAAGACATCTACGTAAGATTAGAGTGTATAAATAAGAAAAAAATAGTGCCCCTATATGCAGCTGGTTTGCAAAAATAAGACACTGGAGAAGTTGCTGAAGTTGCTTTGGTGTTACTTATCTAATTCTCTCTCTCACTATTTATATTCAAATTTTACACTATATAATATGATGTGCAAGATAAACCTCCAATCTGAAATCAGCCAATGCCCTTAAGGCCATGATACAAGTGCTTCTATTTGTAAAGTATTTGATTAACTATTATATTCCTCTTGTTATATTCCTCTTGTTTCATAGTTCAGACTTCTGTAATGAAAATGACTGGTATTGGCAATTAACAATGCAGAAACTAGTGAGGAAAAAAAGGATTAGTGTAGCTGCAAACACAGTGAAACAGAGGCAACTTGTTAGTACAGAATGTTTTATATTTGCCATTTGGATTACTGCTCCTTTTTTTTTTTTATTTGAGGATATTTTTGTGCATGAACAGATGGATTTGCCTTAATTATTATTTTCCTTTTTATTTTTGGAGACAATTGTGTCATCATGTATGACAATGATTTTTTACTTGAAAGTTGTAACCCTTTGTTGAAAAATTGTGATGTAGCAATAAGGATATTCTACTCCTCCATTGTTGTTTTACAGATGTGATTTATTGTATTTTGGGGCAAAACTGATATTAATTTTGCTAGTATTTTAATTATATTTGTATTTACTTATTTTTGCCAGACTTCATGGTTGATATCAGCCATAAGTTAGGGACATCAGCATAGTATGGATGGTGTATGTTAGCTGAAGGAAATGACTATGGGCTGTTCATATAGTGTGTCGTGGTTTAACCCCATAGTGAAAGTTGAAAAATTGTCACATGCCTTTGTGTATGTAAATGTGTGCGTGCGTGCACATATGTCTGTGGTAACCTGGTACCCACTCTTTGCATCTTCTTTCATACATGCCTCATTGCTTCATTTGTAATAAAGCCTTTCTGCATGCAGAGCCTAATGGACTTTATTAGGGTAGCCAAAAAGGCTTTTCCCAAAGTAAAAGACTCTAATGCTGTGTTTTGTATATATTCCAAATCTCGATTTATCATTATGAAAGGAGTTCATGCCCTGTGCACACGTATGGTAAGTGATCAGGGAGGTCTCATCTGGCCCTTGCCAGCTCACAGTTCATTTCTCGCTTGCTGAGAAAACCAATGACATACTGACTATATGCTACAAGAGCCACCAAGTCAGAGAGTTCTCAGGTAGAAAAGACACTATAAAATTTCGATGGCCATGGAGTCCTCATATTGACAGCATGAAAACCAACTGTGTTTTGTCCTTTTTCTTTCTGGCCCAGTAAGCACTGAGCTTTGAAAACCATATTCACGTATTAACTGGGAGGCTACTACCAGTTCAAACAGTCAGCTTTCTTGTATTCAGAAGGGTGCTGAGATGTGTTGCTGTCTAAATGAATAAACATCAGTTTGCATTGTGGAATGGGTGGCAGGCCAAGTTAATCAATAATTTAATTACCAGTGACCCATTTTGCTTACTTCTAGTTGAAAGGGAATTTCTGCATTCTTGCATAAGTTATCATCTATTCAACTTCTTACAGATGGATTCAGATGATCCTTTTCCTGCCTTGAGGATGAGATGAACTTAATCCAATATTATAAATGAAAAACAGGTGTCTAGATACACATTCTTTTCCTCATAGCTTGCATTGCATTTATTTACCTAAAATAATTCCTAACTCAAAATTTGCTGCCAAAAGTTTAACTTGCTTTCACTGAAGGTGAGTGTGGCTGTGGATGCGATTACAGCAACAGAAAACAACAATTAGCAATGATTTTTAAAGTTGCAAGCCCTTGTGAGAAGGCCAGTGTTCACATGTTGTAGCTATTATTATTATTCATTTTTACTGGGAAGGCAGCTGGCTGGAGCTCCAGAAATAGAACAGGTTTAAAGTGAAGCAGAAATTCTCATTTGTCTCTAAAAATAGGTCGTCTTCCAGTACGGAATTTGAAACTGCCAGTTTTTATGCTTTTGAATTCCCAAAGTTATTCTTCCTGGATTTCTCTACATACAATTTTAGTATGAACCCTTTGAAATTGGACACTGGCTGAAGTGTTTCTTTGGCTCAAAGTCTGCATTTCACTTGCAGTTGTTTTAGTTAAATAAAGAAGTGAAGCTGGATGAGAACAGGTGGTGCGACATATGTTTTGTTATAAGCATTCTGGATTTATGTGGTGTGTGGCATCGTAGTCATCACCACAGTCAGGTGTGTAGCAAAGAAGCATGTATCCTTGAGAGATTAAACTATTTTATCTGCTCTTTTGACTTCTGATACTATTATATTCTCTGTATAGATGCCCTAACACTTTGCAAGAAATTATTGTGCATGTATTAATTATTATACTGGCTAGAGATCTAAATAGAAATCAGAATGTTCGTGTCTTAACTCTCAACAAGGAAGTCAGGAGGCTGCTCTTACTCCAAACAAGCAACATGGACAGCACAATGGTCACATTAATACCTTCACTATGCAGATGAGAAACCTATGTGCAGGAAAACGTAAATTGTTGTCACAGAAGCACTAAGCCTATGTCTAGACACCATAAGCTGGGAAACATCTTAGTTTCTGAATCAAGATGTGCACGAATGCCATGTCTGGATCACATTTTGGGGTGAAACCCATGTGCATGACAGCCATCCGTCCCCAGATCCCTGGTTTCCATAGGAAGGACATCTGCGGATGCGAGCCAGGCTGGAGATACAGTGAACCCCAAGAGATGCCCAACCCGGCCGGTCAGGGAGCCAGATGCAGACGATGGAGTGCCTTGGTGCTTAGGTGTGCTTCAGGCAGAGCCACAAAAAATGAAAATAAAAACCTCCAACTTTTACCACACTAACTCCAATTCTTAGGTGCAGATAAGTCCTCTACAGGCCCAAACAATTACCAGGATTAAAATGTTCAAATGGTTCCCAGTGCACAGGAACGGTTTTTAAACAGAGTGATGGGGAAATGGTTAGAGTAGTTCCACTATGGTCAAGAGGCCCTTGCTGGATCCCGGGAACAGCACTTCTGTGCAGGCCCCCTTTTCAATGTGCAGAGACACAGAGGAGATTCATTAGACATTTTGGATTGTGCAATGTTTATTTAAAAAAAATAGAATGCTACATCATGGGTGGGTTACTGATGAACTGCTAGATATTTTAAAACTTCTTGAGTGTAAAGAAGAAAATAGATACTTCAAACTGAGAATCCTGCCTGGGAGCAGTGTGTTCTTCCTTTGCTGCTGCAGTAGCAGTGACCATTTAAGGTCATAAGCAAGTTCAAGTTTACGAATAGAGGTAATATGGTCTATATTATCCAAATATGGTCTTTATTACCTCTTCCTACAAATACTGTCTTTATGTATTTATTTCTGATCTGTGCCACTTTTAACATGATGGTCTGTAGCTTTTCCTAAAAGCTTTTATGATAAAGCTACTGCCCAGTGTAGCCTATATTCTGAAAAACCTTGTGAGCATTTGAAGCCAAGGCTTTACTGTTATTTGCATCTCAGCCTCCAGTATAGCTGCTGGATTTATGCCTGCTCAACTCATCACATCTTCAGAGAGCACATTACTTTCATTTAGAAATGCGCCTCGAAATGTGTAAATTCACAGATGTTAGTGATTACGCACATGTTTTGCCTTATTGCTTCAAAGCCAGCAAAGGCCAAATTCCTGTGTAATTTGTACTGCAGTGACGAGATTTGGATTCATATCTTTGAAATGAAAGACCCGATTCAGAGTCTCGATTCTTTTTGCAGATAAGGGGACATTTCTGGAGAAGGGAGTCCTACACTTTAGGTGATAAGGCAGCAAGAGGTTTGCTGCGAATGTAAAGTCAGAGATGTGCAGAGTGTCAGGGCAAAGACAGAGGACAGCAGGCAGCTTCTCTACCAAGTGACAGGACCTGGGTGTTGGAACCACCGTCTGCATGTTACAGAAGAGAAGGCAAAAAGCACAAATAAAGTGGCGGGTGAAAAGCACATTGATATCTAAATGTCACAGCACTGGTGATGTTTGCATACTACACACGTTCTGCTACTGAGACTTCGGCCATGCCCTCTGTATCTGTTTACATCATTTCACGAGTTTCCATGCATGAATATTTGCTGACACATACATTTTAAACAACACATTTTCGCCATTTCTATAGTAATTCTGACACCAACCATCACAAGGTAAGACACTGAAATACAAAAAAAATAAGAAAAAAAACCCTTTATACAAATACATGTGATCATAAATAGTTTAATAACAAGTAGAAAAGTGTGCCCTATGAAGAAAATTTTCACATGCTTTTCTTTCTTCGAACCTGACATAAACATATGGGTTTGTTCAAGTTCTTGCTACATAATTGCTAAGATTTTTAGAAAAAGCTAGGCTTCAAAACCCTTATTTGTAGTTGTATATAAGCCCTCTATTGCACTTTCCATTCATATTAGAAAGACCCACTAGACACTAACAATTTTCAAAACTTTAAATTATGTGTTTAAGTACAAAACAGCCAGACACAAGGCATGTGCTTCTGAAATTTTTGCTTTCTTCTCTGCAATAGCCCTTTTTAAGGGGTAGTTTCTATTTTCTGTAAGTAGAATTTAATCTGTGTATGAATACATATGCACACAAATATTTTTCCTGTCTCTGATATCAAAACAAAAAGCCGCTGCCGTGGTTAAAGCCACTCCTGAAAGGCATCAAGCCGGCACTTCACAGACGTAATAACTTGCTGCGTGACTGAGCTCCGACACGAGTCCGTGCAATCAGCGTGCTGTTGCCCTTTGGGAAGGGCACTCCTCACCCACTCCTCCGCAGTGACAGTTACGCGACGAACATGACTCCTGGCTCACTGCACAGTAGTTTTGCAGTAATGGCCACAGTCCAAATGCCTGATATACTTAGCATCAGAAAGTAATTCAAATTCTTTTAGTTCATGTCTTTGGTCTGGAAATTTATTCCCCACTTCAGTCACTCTTTAATGACAGGAGAACATTTTTCCTTTCTAATCAGCCACTTGCAAGGTTACTTCATTTCCCCCCTAGGTCATCTAGTACTAGAGCATAAGCGTTTATGACTAGCTGCATGCAAATACATGCATTCTGCTTTGTGTCTTGCAGCACACTGCTGATGTATGTTACTGAGGCATTGTACATTCATATTCAGGCTAATTCAGCAGTTTCAGTCGGTAACAATCTATCTACTTACAGAACATTTTCCATATGGGAACTAAGCAAGATTTTTGGGAAGCTTAGGAAAACAAACATTTAAGTCTACTGGACAGTATTCTTACAGTGTCCTAATCAGCAGTCACTTACGGAATTTTGGAGGCTGTGAGTAAACAGGGCATTTTGTCACAACAAGGCACCGCAAAAGTTTTATGCCAGCTAAAGCTGTTCCCCTGATGCAGCAATGATTGTAAATTACCAGGCTGAAGTTGTTTTGCCACAGTCTGAGACTCAGTTTGATGGGGGAAGAATGCAACAGGAGCCTGGATTCATCATCACTGCAGTCGGTGCAAACAGGCTTTGAGAGGCTTGGGTTAGAGAGACTCTCTACGGCTTTGACGCCTGACGAAGCGGAGCTCGCAGCAGGACTGGGCCCAAAGTAACCTACCTGCTTCTCATATCGTGCAGTATCACTGCAGGCAAAGGAAGCTGAGGAACCAGGTTTTCAGACACTACAAAGGGCACTATTGTGTGAACACTGAGGGTATTGAAGGGAGAGGTCCAATCCTGCACGGCATTTTTGCAGGTGCTTAGTTTCAAGCATGAGAATAACCATACTGATGTCAGTGAATCACTTATGAACCTAAAATTAAACACATGCTTTGCTGGATTAAGGCTAAAGCAGAGTCTTGACATATTTAGCCCCCGGTTCTTTCTAACTGTACAACTAGGCCGACCTGTTCCTCGCCATTCCCTTCTGCAATGCTGATTAGTGTGCAACCAGTTGGTCTCTCACATGACTTGTTTTTTTTTTTTTTAAAAGATGTGTGACAACTGTTGAGAGGCAGTGTTGACCAAAACTAACAGAGAGGCTAATGTGCTGCCACCTGCACCATCCTTTCACGTTGACGAGTATCACGCAGATAGGTGTCGCTTTCACTACTGCAAATCATTGTTCGTATTAACAATCCGGCTGGAGCACACCCGTGCCTGAAGTCATCTGGATGCCTACCAAAATGCAGCTCAGAATAAGCTTCAGTGGAAGTGCATAAGGAAAGCGCTGTGTGAAAAGAAGATATAACGCACGTCCATTTGCTCAGGGCACCCGCTGGCACCCAGAAATTTGCACCGCCATTATAATTTTAAAAGTAACTTTGCGGGGAACTGACTGTAATTGGGTTTATCTGAAGGCTAGTGAGAGACAGAACATTTTTCCGAATCGTTCTGAATATTTGGTCAATGCCATTTTTTTCTCGTTCTGGTTTTGTTAGGTTTTTTAACTCACTGCCTATTCAAAGAACAACATCTATAACGTCAGTCTTTGAAACACAGTCATGTATAACTGCAAACATGAGACTACGAGGCAGGAATCTGAAAATGCCGTCATTTAAAACACCTTGTCGTGTAAAGGAGCTCCAAGCACAACCCCACGCTTTTGCCGACAAGCTGCGAGCAGACTCTGCTCTCCGCTGGGTCTTATTCCCAGTGGGATTCATTTTGGGGGGGGGGGGGGAACAAA
>Ga0181612_101249_pt1 | contig 13296 bp, 5 predicted proteins | sample HoacroProtozoa21_FD_119630 | JGI IMG/M metagenome (GOLD analysis project Ga0181612, IMG submission 119630) | Hoatzin crop microbial communities from Cojedes, Venezuel. Combined Assembly of Gp0051906, Gp0051904, Gp0051908
CCCTGGAGACAGAAGAAGTCCGGGGTGATAATTATTTAGAATCCTCTCGAGCTCCAGAGGTTTCCGAAGGATTTTAATTTCGCTGTCCTGTGCAATCATGTTGTCATGGTGACCAGAGCAGGATGCTGGGCACCCACCTGGCTCCCCTTCTCAGAGGATGGGCTGGCTGAGTGATGAAGCTGACGGTTTCCAGCAGGGTCTTGCCACACCTGAGAAGAAAGAAGTGTTTAAAAAAAAAAAAAAAGGGGGGGGGTGGGAACTTTCCTGAAACAGACTTGAAATTTTTTGCCTAACCGTGATGATCAGAGATTCAGGATTCTCCTTACTGTTTTGTAGAAGAAAACACAAACGGTAGGAAGCCAAATCGTGGGACTGGACTGAAAAGTTCCCGTGGTTTGGGCAGTTCTGGAGCTGGCACCGGCCCAGCCCAGGCTGTGGCTCCTTCGTGCTGTCCCCTTGCACAGACTGACCTCCCTGCACGGGCCATCAGTTACTCCTGTGACTAAAGGTTGTCTCAGCAGGAGTAAGGCTCCAGAGTGTGGCCCACAAATTACTGGGTAGACTACTCCTAACCAATTATTTGATTACTAACACATTCCCATATTCTGTGGTGAATTATTTGCAGAATTCCCCTGTTCTCCATGATGAACCTGTTGCAATTTAGTGGTGCTTCGTTATGGAAATGGCCACGTTGGACACGCACCCTCCTCCTGCCTAAGCCGTCCCTTGGTCGGTGATAGCTGTTCCCTATCCTGAGCAGCTCCAAAGAGATTTCAAGATGTCCAACCGGTTTGACTGATGGGAATACCTGCGGGAAGGGATATTTGCTGGGCTGCCAGAGACTGGCCAAAGTTCTGCTCTGCTGAATCACAGAAATGCTAAAAGGTGACTAGAATTGCATTGACCGGAGCGTGGGCTGCCTTTACAAGGGTACAGCATCTCCTGAAAGCCCTGGTACTCCCGAACGACGTCAGTGGACAGCAGACGCAGGCTGGAAACCATCCAGGGAAGCAAAGCCAAGTCTTGCATGATAGATGCCTCGGCACTCGGGTGGGAGCTCTCAGGAACATGGGTACGGCGTGACGGGCATGGCGCTGAGTCAGCAGCGCCTGGCAGGGAGCCCGTGGGCACTGCTGGCACCAGCTCCGCTGTCTGGGGCTTGATGCTCTTTTTTTTTGGCTGCCATTGAGAGGAAGAGGCTTTGTGCTGACTGGGATACAATAGTCTGATGTTAAGTTTTACAGCTCCGATAATAACACCTTACAGCTCCTCCACTGACAAAACAACACGGCTTTCACACGCCTGTAGGTTAATTAGACAAACGTGTGGAGATAATTTCTCAACCACATATGAAACACTGGGAAAGGAGTTGGCATTTGTTGCTGAGAAACGTGTTTCCCCCACTTCCACCCCCAAGTACCTCCCTAACGCACCTGTCTCCCTCTGGCATCGTCTTTCCCAGCCAGCTCAAGGTGTTTTACTCGGGTCTGTGCCCAGGAGAAGCGGGATGGTGATGCTCCGGTCCCCACGCCACCTCCAGCCACCTGCACCAGGGCCACCTCAGCTCTGCTTGCTGCTGGCTGCAGCCTGATAATGCAGAGCAGGATGAGGAACCTCCACTTTGGGGCTCCCTGGGTAATGCTAAAGGCTTAATTAGTTCACAAACAGGCAAAGGAGCCGTGCAAAGGCAGGAGGGATTCATTATGGGTGCATGGAAAAGTCCAAATGGAGGGTACCACGCTCCTTCCACCTAGCTTTGCCATGCAGAGCACTTGCCATTTCAGTGTGAAAATACAATTTACCTTCCAAAAAACCCCAGCAAGTTGGCCACGTCAGAAAACAAAAATAGAAAAGCAAACCAAAAAGCATAGGGAGGGTCAGGAGCAGCGAGGCAGAGCTCCCCGGGGCTGAGCTGGTGCTGCAGACCCTGTGCCACCAGCAGCCACCGGCTCTGCACGGCAAACCTGTGATCCAGCGGGATGCTCGCGTGTGCCGAACAACGGGCAGAGACCGTCCCGTGGGCCTTCCTGGATGCTCCAACAGCTGCGCTGTGAAACTGGAGCTCTTTTCCTCCAGCAGCTCAAATGCTGTGTGCTTACAGCAATAACACGGGGCACAGTTTCTTGGCGGTTTTAACCAGAGCTTGGCTTTTGGTGGCTTCTCCGTTTTACCGCTGTAACAATGCATTTAAAGGAAGAACTTTCTTTTGTCCTGTAAAATTTCGTATGAAAGCCACGTGTCCTGCTGGTCTGCAAGGAAGAAGAGCTTTTGCAGTCTTGAAGCAGGTCAGGCTTTGCAACCTGTTTTTTCCAAGGCAGCTCAGCTGACATCTTTTGCTGAACACAGTGTTCGAGGCAACCTGTTTGCGAAGTCCAATCACTACATTCATTAAATATAAAGAAACTGAAGGAACACAAATTTTACATTATCTATTTACTCACATCTCCTTGGCTGAGTGTTTATTTTGCTGGACTTCCAATGCCCTGGGCAGACAGGTCATTCGAGCCACTAATAATATTTCTTTCTCTTCTGCTCAGCCTATAATGACTACTTCTCTCTCCCTGTTTATCTCTCCATCTTTTACCCTGTCTGCAGCAATAAAGATCTTACTCTTCAGTTGTACCTGGGAGTGTCCATCCTACAAGAGATATGCCCAAGGGGGTGAGCTGCCTTACCGAAGCAGGATACACCTCCAGCTGAATTTTACGGGGGTCTTGCCAAGTCAACAATAAACCTGCTTTTTCTTGCTACTCAGATGGGAACTTCCAGGCACAAGCAGATCTTGCGTTGTGAAATGGGGAAGCAGGAGTGCTGCCGCACAGGGAAATCCCCCGCGGGCACCGGTCGCTCGTGGGCTGTGTGAAGTGAGAGGAGATGGACCATGTTTTAAAGTCTCCCCGGCTCACACTTGCTACAGGGCTGGCTTTGTCCACGTGGCAAAGTGGTGGCAATCGTTGAAAATACCTTTACGATGTCATGGTTTACTTTATTTAGCTGCATACTGCGGAATGCATTGAGAATACTTCCCATGGGCATGCTTCATCTCACACTAACTGTGTCATCTTGTCATCAGATACCACTATTCAACCAGCTGTATGCTATGGTTCTTCAAGAAGCACGTTGTCCTCTTGTCCAAAAGCCTCTCCAGCTCTTGGCTCTCTGTGTTAGTGCAGGAGCACCCTTGGAAGAACCATCGCTTCAGCTCAGCTCCTGTTTTACTCACGCTCCAGTTCTGCTCTCTGGGAGCTTGCCTTGTTTCTGGGCTGCCAGGTTTGGCTTCAGATTGTCCTGTGCTTTCTGGGATATGTTAAAAGCACCCACTGAACAATGGTCAGGCCAGAGACACGGTACAAAGAGGGCTCCTTCCTTTTCTGGACCCTGGATCACCATAGGCTGCCGATTTTAGCGGTGCCAGAGAGCTGAGGGCTTGTGCTTCATCACCTTTCAACCCCTGGTGCTCCATAAAAGCCAGGGCTTGACCTTAAAATATCCCAGTCAATACTCGGCATCTCCTTGGACCTGTATTACACAGACTATACATAAAATATCACAAAACTGTAGACAATGTTTATGTTAAAGAAATTAACAACAGCAAAGTAGCTACTTTAGTGTTTTTCTACTACTAGACAGATGTTAATGAATTACGTTTGCGTGAATCCGGTAGTATTATTTATATTGTCTGACCTTTGTTGAGTTGACTTATTGTTATGAATAACTATTCTTAATATGCAGGCAGTGTACAAGTGCCTTGTACAACGATTTGGGAACAATCACAAAATAATTTTCCACTGATAATTCCGAAGATATTTGAATAATAAGAAGACTGTATTTGCATATCTCCCCAGAAGGAAGTAATCACCCTGAAAAATACTCTGATTTGCAAACGGCATTAGTCCATGACTTTAGCACAGTCACTATCACAAGAAATTATGCTAATACGTGTGGAAGACCTCATTTTCCTTTAAAAAATTGTAAGTGCAGCAAGACACAGAACAGTCCAAACGACTGCAGAGATACGCTGCCCTGAGTAGTGGATTGCAGGATCCATTCAAATAAATCATGCTTTGTTAAGGGAAAAAATTAGGCAAGTTAAAATCAGATATAGCTATTGCTGAGTCTTAGTAAACAAATGGCATTCAGGGTTTAACTGGAATACGCATGCGTTGTGCTACACACCACACGCACGGGTTTAGGACTCGCTGCACTTGGCTGCTATAAAAATAAGCACCTTTGAAAGACCCAAGATAGCTAGAATACGACTCAAAATCTCACGTACCATTTAAAATAGCAGCATAGCAGATAAGAGGCCCGGGCATGCGTGGCTCAGCAGCCTGGGCACTGGCTTCAGCCGTGGGGGTGGAGAAGGTGCCCACCCCATAGCAGCGTGGGGCCAAGTGACCCCGTACACCCACAGGGCGTGAAGATGACACAATAATCTGCAGGCCACCCGACCTGAAGCACTGCTTCTTTCAGTTTCCGTTTCTAGATGACTTGATTTTTTACTCGGTGAGGGACACGTGGAAAAAAGATGTCCCCTGGGCGCCCGGTGCTGGTGACCCGCGAGCTGCTCACGACCACGTCGCAAGGCATCCGGGGTGAGCTGCAGAGCTGACGTCCAGCGTGGACTCCTCAGCGAGCGAGACAAACCCCGGTGCGAGCACAAAGCGCTGAATATTTCAGTAGTCGGGATGTGACGCCTTTACCAAAATCCCGAGCTCCTAATTGCCAGCTTTGAAAGCCGAATCTGTTTGAATAACACCATCAAGCTATGCTTTAAACCGGCTTTTTCGTCAAAGGAAGACACAAATATTCTGATGTCCATGAAGCATACCATTAACTGAAAAAATCACGAGGAAGACTCCCTTGAACGAAACCTACGGTCTGGTTTGTGAATCTTTCATACGCGTTTCTGCAGGTCTGTTCAACACTCAGCAAATTCATATCCTGTCTGACAGAGCAGACATTTTCATAAAGTATTTATAGCAGCTGAGCAAAATAACCGCGTTTCTGGAGCTCCTAATTCACAAACATTGTTTCGAAAGTAATGGCTTTTTAACTGAGGTTTTGGGGAGTCTGTTCCAAAATCCCAACCTTCCTTATTTACACCATAAACAGAAAAGAGATCAAATAATAAAATGGAAGTGTAATTAAACTGTTTTTTCCAGTGGAGAATACCTGCCTCTATATGAATACGTCTGCAAATTCTGTCTGTTCTCTACGACTCAATTATTTATGAGCAAGGAGGATAACCGAGTCCCGGGAAAGGCTGAGGCTGCCGAGCTCTGCTGAGACAGGAGGAAGGAGCAAACCTGAACACGCTCTTCTGTCGCTGAAACGCAGCCAACCCTCTGGGCACGTCCCCAGCGTGGTGAGAATAGCTTGTTCTCCAGCGAAAACGCCTTCGATCCACCAATTGATAAAAGTCTCTACATGCCACAACCGACAGCCTTCTACTACACAGATATTTTTTTCTACAGCTACATTTCTTTCGATAAGCCAGCAGTATTTAAAAAAGCACTACAATAAAACTCTATTAATCTACATCCCTAGTTATCAAGCATAATTTCCCTTTGTTCGTAACTCTTCACGCTTCCAAATCCAGGTTTCGGAGTGGAAATGGCAACCAAAAATAATGTTCAAACTCCTCTTTGCTGCGACGGTTTCTCTGCCTTGTCTGCACAGACCCTTGCAAGGTGGGATGATGCTTCATTTCATCCCAGCACCGCAGCCCGTGGCAGCCCAGCACCAGTTCCAGATGCTGGTTTCAAGGGGTCACATCCCTCCTCCAGTTCCACCAAACCCACTTCATCCTGACATCGAGCCAGGACCAAATATTATCGATTGTCTCTGCACAGAGAATGATTTTGGTGGTTTGGCCTTTTGTTTGGCTTTGGTCTGTTGAGGTTTTTTTACTCTTTCCTGACCCAAAGGTCTTTTTTTGGAATTTTTATTTTTATAGCCATCTTTGTCTTGCTCGGTGGTAAAGTCATGTATGTAATAGGGCTCCTTGTTTGATAGTCCTTGAACTGGGGTGGAGAGATGCTTTTGAAAGAAGATGCTTTGCAATGAGATATATTCCGTCTCTCCATGAAAAAGAAAGGACTCCTGTAAAGTTAATGCTAGGGTTTATATTCAAGGAAACATTATTTCACAGACTCTAACTTTCAAAAGTCCTGAGGAGGTTTGTTGTAGCACATTGGAGGACGCCTATTCTCCAGCTCTCAGGAAAGCCTTTGCCTCCCTGGTCAAGATGAAATACTCCACCTTTCTCCAGCATTCGGCGGCAGTGCCAGCCAGGGACGCAGCTTCACAAGTCCTCTTTAGAGCCACCTCGCAAAGACGAGTGCGGGGAGATGCTTCTGCGAAAGACCACCTCACCTGCTAATGACCCACTAGCGCAGGAGGGCATTGCAGAGCTGGTCCTGTAGCCATGGTGAACATTTTCCTTAGATGGATTTCCATTCCATCGATGTTATTTTTCACCTCTTGCTGATTGCATTAAGGAAAGTTTAATTGAGTACATGCCGAGTTGGGCCAGGCTTTACGTTTCAAGCTAGCTGCTGCGCGGCATCCAGAAACACAGTCCCCCTTTGACATCTGGAAGTCATTCATCCCAGCATATATTTTTCTATGGCTCAAAGGCTGTTATCTCCACTCCTCAAAAGGATGTCCCAGTACAGACAACACAGACTCATTTTTCTTTCAGCTGAGAATGCCCATAATGCAGTATCCGAGGTCTGGTCCCGACTGCAGAGGCCACAACCGACAGACCACAACTGATGCTGGTGGTGTGAATTTTTGCCGTCTTCCTCCCAGCTCAAGCTCTGGGTGAAGACCAGGGCGCAGCTGCGTTGTCTGCAGCACTGATTTCCAACAGCTCGCAAAACTTCCTTTTCTTTCATGGGAGTCTCAAGTTTCAGCTGATCTTCCAGACCAGGATGTGTTCAGTAACCCTTAAATAATCTAACTTTCATTAGTGGTTTGCTCTTCAATGTCTTTTATCCGAGCATTTCAAAGCTTTAATTAAGCCTCACAATCCTTCTAAGCTGGTGGCAGTGTCTGTATTCTACGCAGGCTTCGTTGAATCAAGGGAGGTTAAGAGGCCCCAGAAAATAAATAATAGGACTGTAATTGAGCCTGTATCAGTTTCTCTAACTATTTATTCCTCCACCTAGGGCATGAAACAGCCTCGGGGGAACAACCGCAAGCCGGGACCAGTCATACCAGTCGGTCTTCAGTTTTCACTGGGATGCCTCCTGGAATGCCCAGCCTTGAAGCTGCACCCTGGTCTGCTCTCTTGGTACCCTGATATTCAGAATAATTAGCTTTCTCAGTAGCAGACTCAGAAAAGCGGGCGAGGGACAAGATTCTCCATCTTACGGGTGATTTTATTTCCTTTCACTTGGCGGAAAAGTCCTGCTGGTTGCAGGACGAGACCCTTGGGGAGACACATGGAGGACCAGGCTGCTCCTCGACCCTTCCTTCTCCAGGGGCTCAGTGGTGACCGAGTCCTAGTTTTATCCCTCATAGTACCATATGTTTCAGGCTTCTGACCGATCGGCTCTGTCTGCTATAAGCATAGAAGCCACAGGCTTATGGTTTGCTGCATTAAAATTGTTGGGTTTAACTGTCATTTCAGTGGCAGGAAGATGAAAACCTAACAAATGTAAAAAGCCTCTGACCAAGCATCTGCATTTTATAAGTCACTTGATATTTTTCTTTTTAAATTACTCCAATAAATGTGGCTTGCTGGTCAATTTAGCAATATAAGTGCTTCTGATGAGCTCTCAGTGCAAGACAAATAAGCAGGTTTCAGCAATACGGCTCATAATGTTTCATAGAATTTATTAAAAAATCATAAGTGAGTGTTGCTTCCCCCTAACTGCCAGTTTACAGTCATGTTCCCGTTGCTTCCTTAAGGAGGTTCACCAATCAGGCCTTTAAAAAATATACAAGGAGCTTAGAGAAGACATCTGCTATGATTGATTGGATGCAGACATCTATAAAAAAAAAGAATATGGGAAAATGCAAGCAATATCTTTGAGTTTCTCTGAGTTTTATGGGCAGCAGAAGACTCGTCTGCCGTCGTTACTGAAATACACTGCCTGGAGGCAAAGATTTCCATTACCAGCCTATCAGTTGCGTGGGCAGAGAGTGAGATAAAAAATTGGTCCTTTGTACAATGTTCAGCAGAGGTAATTAATTGGGGATCGATTCAGAAGTAACCTAACTCCTTCTGAGTTTACAGTGACAAAATCATGACGGATGGGACGGAGCAGGAGAAATTCCACCCTGGCAGGATGCGAAATGAGCTCTGTGCGCGGGAGGAGCCAGCCTGCCTGCATCGAGACTTTCCCAAGAATTTCCCAACATGGGCACTGGCGTTACTTTTTTGTTTAACTGTCCGTGGTGGCACTTCTCACTCCATCTCAGCTGTGGAGCCCGTTGCAGTGTCGATGCTCTCGCAGCATCGCAGTGAACGGCGGTGGAGGGATGAGGCTGCAACCTCGAGCCTTGTTCTTCTGAGACAAGACTATTTAAAGCATGTAAACGGTAATTATTTATAAACCAACTTTATAAGCTGCATCTTTTTTTCTCTTTACACGTTTTTCCCTGCCTCTGAAAGATGATCCAATTAATGCTGTTATGTCACTAGACTGTCCCATCCCTGCCCATAATCCTTATGGAAAAATTGGTGCCATCTACTGCTGTTTTTTCAGCACGGCATCCCTGACTGCTGTCAGGGTAAGAATTACTTCAGAGGATTATTGCCGAGTGCCTGCTCTGCAATTTCAGCCTATTCCCTCTCTTTCCTCATTGCCACGCTGCTTTGCTGACCCTGAGAACCTCTAATTGGGAATGCCCCAATTAACAGTGTCCTCATTGCTTCTCCTGAGCCACCAGGGCCATGGCTTCACCATCCTGAAATATTCCCTGTAATATCTGCTTTGGTCCAGCAGTGTACCAAGAAACTCGATGGGCAGAGGAGCATCCCTGCTGATGGTGATAAACGGAGCAGACGTCAGCGGGAGGTCGCAGGTCGGACGCACGCCTACTGGCTCCAGGACCAGGACGGATGCGTGGATCTGCACACGCATTTGGAACCCGGGGCTTGAAAGCAGATTAATACCAGGCAATAAAATCCCACTGCAGAATTTAACATTCCTGTTTCCAATTTTCGAGGTGTTGCTACAAAACAATGCTTCTTCAGCCTGTTCTTCATGAATGAAGGAGTAAGACCAACCAGGAACATGGTGGAGAACCAGACCAGAGTGCCGGCCCCATATCTGAGAGCAGAGCTTGCTTTTCGCATCAAGATGTACGGCCTTGGCTGCTGAAAGCAACGTATTTCCTGTGAGCTTAAATAAAACAAAAATAATTAAGTTTCTTGTCAGTTCCTGGGGGAAACAGTGGTGGAAATAATGCATTCATGTAGATTCACTGTGTGCTGTAAAATGGTAAAGCAGTACTGAGGCAAAGGAGGTTGCCAGCACAAGAACTCTGCAGTAAACCTTTCCCAAACCTTCCTGTGAAAGCTCCCCGATTCCCTGCCCTCTCTGGAGACCCGTCACAATACCAGCAAAGGCAATCCCGACTCCCGTGTTTGTCTAGCTGATATTTCTTCTGTATATTCAGATGTTTGCTTTGTCTTGGTGCATCATCAGCTCCCAAAGTCTAATGGCTCAGAGCACGCAGCTTAGGTTTTACAGGGCGCCGGACTGTGATGTATGGATAAAGGAAAACCTTTTAAAAATTCGTGTTTTTTGCCAAGTCTTGCAAAAAACACATTACGAGAAGAGATCAGCTCCTTCAGGACTGTTAGAGTGTCTGTGGCAATGGAGGCTGCTTCTGTGCTGTGTAAGCAAAAAGGCTCTGTTTCAGTTTTGACGTATATTTCTGCCTTTTGATTTGTACATGAACATACAGAATATCAACCTATATTTCAAATAATTGCAATACTCCATCATATGCTACCAAACTAAAATGTAGCCATTTTTGCGAGCAGAAAAGTGTTTTGCAGCTATAGGTAATAAAAATGCTTCAGAGTTAACTGCCTCTCTCCAGAGACAACGGAGTCATTACAACCCGCTAACTTTATAGGTTCTTATTTTTGTTAGTTTTTCATTTAAAGAAAGAGTAAAACCCACACAGTTCAGCGGCACAGCGCACTCACACATAGTTAGCGTAGAAGTAAAGCCCCTGGAAAGCCTATTTTAAATAAGATATCAATTTTATTCTGCAGCACAACTCCCCTCCCCAGTCTTTCCAAAAATCTGCTCAGAATTCTAAATTTCTGGTGGGTCGCTGCAGCTACGAGCCGGGCAGAAGGTACTTCTATGACAATATATTGTGTACACGGTCTGTAATTCATTCTAATCCGTGACTGGAAGTACGCAGATGGATTACCCACCCGGCAGGTAATTCGTCACCTTCTCCCCGGTGAAGTGATGGAAGCATCGGCGGTCTCCGTCCTTCCTCTGGGGAGGGTTTGAGCCCTCTTGGCGGCGTGGAAGCCATGCCAGGGATTTCCTTCAGTCTCGTGTGCTGTTCGAGCTCGCCTGGATGTGCCGCAGCCCGTGATGCGGAACCCTGGGGTGCTACAGCCCCGTGTCCCTCCCGGCAGCCCCACTACTACCTGCCTCAGTTCACACCTTTTCTCCTGTCCTGCCAGGCAGAACGCCCATTTTCATTTTTATTTTCTTAGCGAGGTCTCAGGCAGTGCTAGAAGATGGGCTTTGCCTGGGCATCCTGGTGTTTGTCTGCTAATGTCAGCGTCCTGTAAGGTACATGCTGAACGTTCGCCCGACAAAGGCGACCCTAAGACCTGGATTGCTTGGTAAGGGAAGAGCAAAACTATTTCCTGCTAATATCCAGGCTGTTGTTAGCAAGAGGAACCAGTTGTGCGCTTTGAGTTGGCCTCTAATCTCATTTAATGGGCTGTGATGGGCTCCTGTAGTGGGAAGAAAACAGGAGAGCAGGGTCAAACCTCTGGTCCTCCTCCCCGTGCTCACAATGGGAGGAGATCAACACCGAATATGTCTCCACACCTATTGGTACTCTATCAAATAGGAAATAATTTCAAATATAACAGGTCGCAGGGAGCTCCTTCCTCTCTGATGCCACAGAAGAAAGATGAAAGGTGGTTTTGAAGGGAAAAAATAAGCTTCATTTAATCTCAGAGTCCCAAATGAATGGGAAAGCTTTACCCTATTGATTCAGCGCGCGGCACAATGCGTCGCAGGGATCCGTTTCAGTGCTCGGAGGCTGGATGTTGAGTTAAGGAAGCATCAGCATCATCGAGCAGAGGCTCTGAAACTCTCTTTTCTTTCAAACGTGTGTTTTCTTTGGCTGTGGTGTGAATTGTGCGCATTGTCTCCTTGCTCGCAAACTGCCTGAGCAAAATGCTTTCCAACGTGGAAATTATTTGCCATTTTCTAAATAAAATTATTCTGTTGTATTCAGTGACGGATTTCAGAAAAAGGGCATTTTCTCCAATTTTCCTCGTTCTCGGTTTTCTCTCTTTCAGTGCAGCCTCAGGGCACTATATCATGGCTGGTTTCCAGCTTTAACGTGAAGGGAAACACTGTGTGTGGTGCAAACCCCGGCTCAGCCCCTGCCCTGGGTTTGTTCTCTGCAGAAGTAGAAGCCCCAGTGCCCAGGCTGTCCAGAAAAAAACCTACTGCAAAAAACATGTTTTTGCCACATTTTGCTTTGCTATTGGCGGCGACCCTGCTTCTGATGGGTGTAAAAAGGCGTCTACCACCACCAAAACCAACTGTTTTATTTTCCTTTTGCCTCCCTAAACATTAATGGTTCCTAAATCACTTTAAAATAAAGTTTTTGGGGAAAAAAATTCTTCCTAAGCGAAGACTTGGACCATCACAATTTTGAGTAAATGTTTATGGCTGAGCTATAAAGCGCTGGTGATGGAAATGCTGACAATCCTTTAGCCGCAGTGGTCCCAGCTGGCCCCTCTGATAATAAATTACATGAAATGAGGAGTAAACAGGACTTTCTGATTCACCAGCGTGATGTGCAACAGAGTGGTAAAAACAAGTTGGCTTTTCAGCACTTCCTCGTGTTATTTTCCCAGCTTCTACCTTGGCCCAGTGGCTGGAATGTTTTAAACTAGCGCTGGGTTTGTGTTAAGACTTTATACTCTGAATATTTCAACATATATGAATCTTTAATACCCTGCTGCTCGGCTTAGCTCAGGAAATTTGAAAACTATCGTGTAACGACTGTACAGCTTTTGTAAAAACATTGTTATACGATGCACAAGCAAAATAACAAGCTTCAATTTGTCATAGTACTGGCTGCACGCTTGTAGTCAATTTAGCTTTGTGCAAATGCAAAAATGTTCCCCTCGGGAATGTGCTCGATATGAGATTTTTCTAGTGCCTATGGAACGCTATAAAGGGATCTAAAGTGACCCAAAACAGCATGCATATGGATGTTTCGCTGCACAGTCTATTAAAATGTTCTCAATTTAAAACACCAAACAAGTAAAAATGCTTTAATACCCTGAGCCCAAACTGGAAAAAAGTGGAGATCATCCAGTTTCGGAGCAGGGAATTCGCAGGTTACCTGGGAAGAGTCCGGCACAGCCAGGCACCGGTGCCCAGCTGCGAGCATCTCGGCTGCACAGCGTATGCTCATGAGTTTCGTTATTTAATAATAAACAGCAGCATTTAATTAGCGCAACAATTACTATGCATAAAATACTTTAATTACACTGAAGGATGGCGGAAAGAATCCAGCCTGGGGTGAAGCTGAGCGGGAGGCTCAGCTCTCGTCTGTGCGCTGAAACGTGGCCGTCAGCAGGCAGGAGAGAGACGGGGTTCAGCCTCTGACGCCTTCACTCCCAGGTTAATTATACACTGAAATCGCTCCAGTCTGGGTGTTAATTAATGGAAGGGGGGCATTCCCGATTCCCTCTTGCTTGCACCCGCTGCTGTCGGGTGAGGAAGGGTGTCGTCGGCGGCTGGGCTCCGGCAAGCGTGCAAGACGACGGCAGAAAGCCCCGCTCTGCACAACCAAGGCTGCGTGGTGCGGGGAAACCAGAGTTGGGAGGAAACGCACGAAGGTTTTCAGCGCACAAGAAGTCGAGACTGACATTTCGCCTGTATTTTCAGGATATTCTTCACCATGAGGGTGGTGAAACACGGGCCCAGGCTGCCCAGAGAAGCTGTGGCTGCCCCTCCCTGGCAGTGTTCAAGGCCAGGTTGGATGGCGCTGGATAACAGCCTGGTCTAGTGGAAGGTGTCCCTGCTCATGGCAGGGGGGTTGGAACCA
>Ga0181612_131721_pt1 | contig 13295 bp, 14 predicted proteins | sample HoacroProtozoa21_FD_119630 | JGI IMG/M metagenome (GOLD analysis project Ga0181612, IMG submission 119630) | Hoatzin crop microbial communities from Cojedes, Venezuel. Combined Assembly of Gp0051906, Gp0051904, Gp0051908
GATTCTTTCAGTCTCTGTGTGCCACAGGCCTTACTCGGGAAAGGGAAAGTCACGGTCCACCAGTTGTCCCTTGCCTATTCTGGCTACGAGCACATCGTAGCCTCCTCCACACCACTTGTTTGTTTCCTGTGGGTATCGGCGCTCCTGGTGCTCTCTCTTTAAAGGGAAGTTTGCCTGAGCAGAGAAGTGTGTAGGCTTTATTCCATCTTGCTCCTCTGCGTGGCCTCATAATAATGATGGTAACACAGCCATTAATGTTTTCTCCCCAGATGCTGATGAATGCCAACTCTTTGGACAAGAAATCTGTAAAAATGGCTTCTGTTTGAATACGCAGCCAGGTTACGAGTGCTACTGCAAACAAGGCACATACTATGACCCTGTTAAGCTCCAGTGCTTTGGTAAGTTTATTTAAAGTGATCTTGTCACTATAATGGTATGCAGATGGACAAAACAAGCAGACTTCTACGGCAGGATTCCCATCACAACTGCGGCATTCCCAGCAAGGGAAAGAACACTGGCCTCCAAACTCCTGTAGCAGCTTTTTAAGAGACATTGGCTCATTCCCCTTCCCTTCTGCTTGGCTGGGCAGCAATTCTGACTGCTGTGGCGATGGCATGTAGAGCAGGGTTTGCTTTATTTGCTTCCCTTTTCAGCAAATTGCTCCCTGGAGTTTGCATCCCCAAAACAGCCCCTTGTGCTCCCTTGACTGCATAGTGTAGAGCTGGTACCAGCCGTTACGCAGGCAGCGCAGAGTGGTCGGAGGTGGCTCCCTCCTCACACACGCGCTGCTGCTTCACTCCGCCAAGGCACGATTTAGCCTTCTGTTCTTTGTACATGGGGTGAGCAGTGAAAGCCTGTGTGCTGAAGCTCGCCTTTCATTTGGTAAGTATGCTGGTTTTACTACAATAAATCAAATTAATGCAGATTTTTTTTTTCTCAAGGACAGGTATTTTCCACAAGGAGTTAATAGGCAATGTGAAATTACAGTTCAGGTCATTGATAAGCCCATTTCAATCTGCACAACCTTGTACTCCTTTGGTTCTGGTATTTAACTGAAAATTACTCATAACTGTGACCCTGGCTTTTGCTTTGTAAGCAGAAAACCATGTATGATGTGCAGAACAGCATAATGAAAGGAAGTAATTTTTGCAACCACAATAAGAATGCCTTTCACCTTGGGATTCTATGGTTGTTCTTTACAAAGAGTGGGGGCTTTTTGCTGATTTAATGTAACTTATTTGAAGTAAAATGGCCTGCTCTTCCCTTTGAGCTAAATTTCTGCTTTTCCTCTCCAAGACAAACTAAGGAATAGAACTACTGTGGCTAGATAAGATGATCCCTTCTCCTGACCAGCTCATGAAGAGTCTCAGAGAGTATGCCCACCTCTAATGCCTGCTGGTACTGTCCTAAAGGAATAGGAACATGGGAAGCAGCTGCAGCTGTGCCGAACGCAGGGTACGCCTGGCACCCCAAACCCCCAGCAAGCCTTCTCATCCAGATGCTCCCTAGTACTTGAGGATTAGAGGTCAGCATCCTGCTGATCTGCCTGTCCTTCTCCATGGGCACAGGCAGGATTTTGCTACCAGCAACTGGTATTCGTGGTAATGAACAGAAGGCATGCAGGGGAATCTGCTCCTAACATAGGAAAATATAAACATGGATTAACACAATGCGACTGCTTTGTGCTGGCTCTCCTTGATACATTTCCTTCCATTTTAAAGACACGGATGAATGTCAGGACCCAAACAGCTGTATTGATGGCCAGTGCATTAACACAGAAGGATCTTACAACTGTTTCTGTACACACCCAATGGTTCTGGACGCAACAGAAAAGCGATGCATCAGACCAGCAGATTCAAGTGGTATGATCCATTATACATATTACTGAAGTGAGTACACCTCTACGAGGTGGTGCTGACATGGCTACAGACCCCAGTAAGCTTAGACTGGGTCATTCTTGGATGGGCCTGCTCTTTTTTTTCCTGAGACCATTTTGGAAGGCAATGCTTGGACCATCATCTGTTGATCCAGAAGGCATCCCAATGTAGGACTCCACAGGGCTTCACCTTGCCAATGCAGACAGGAGATTGCTGGAAGTATTAATAATGAGATTAGGCTTGGACTGGGGAGTTGTCAGCCCCTCGATTCACCAGCTCTGCATTTTGCCTCATCCAGCCTTGTAGGTAATGAGGTACAGGCTGCACATGTCTCACTAAGGCTGGGGTTTGGCTGTGGGCTAAGTCTGGAGATTCAGTTCAGAGTGACTGACTACTTCTAACAAAGCAAGGAATATAAACACGAATAACAGGATATAGGAGGAAATAGCTGAAATTGTATCTGTCCTTTCAACTGATTAAGATTGAGGGTACATCAAGCTCACATTTTCAAGCTGTGGGCTGCAGCATCACTGTTAAAGTAAGGTTTGTGCATGTTCTTTTAATTTCAGTACACACTGATTTCAGAAAAAATGTTAGATATTATGAGATTCTTGGAAACATGTTGGAAATCCAGAGCATTATAGAGTCTGCACAGCTTTGTCTATGCCACGTACGTTTGAAAAAAATGTTACAACGTGTTTGATTAATATTGGCACTGTATAACCATAATTCCAGACCTCTGGTCCCTGCAACTCGCAATGAATTTTCCTAAGATGCTTCTGTGAAAGGAAATGGCAGTACAGACTGAATGCCTGCTTTAGTCACTCCAAATTGTTAGACTGATACTTTTGAGAAGTAGTGTGGTCATCCTCTTGCCTGAAACTATGAAAGAACCACAGCACTTCTATAGCTCAATCTTAATTTAAACAAACCAGGAGCAGAGTTGTCCTTTGGGTTCATCTGGGATGTGAAGAGAATGCAAGGGCCCACATGGTCTTCCGTCATGCGGCACAGGGGCTGATACAGCAATGATCTTCTCACCCAGCACAAAGCACTCAAGCCTTGTATCATACTGGCTATGTCCTCCCTAATGCAGAGGCAGAGGGGGAAGGCTGGTTCCTTTGTTGCCAGCAGAATTTGGAGTTGGTTGCAGAGACCCACAGCTGCTCTTCACTGCGTGTTCTGGCACGTTCTTAGTAGAACGGGTACCTAAGCACTGATCACTGTGGCACTTTCAGAACTCACCGTTTTACTCTTGAGCTAGGTTTCAGTTCTATACTCGCCCATGCACCAGTGCATCATGTAAAAATGCCGTTAATAGATATGCATAGACAAAACAGACCCTTGGTTTGTGACAACATTTATTTTTCACTCTATGTTGGAACAAAATCAGAACCTTGCAGATGTCTTTACAAAACCATTGTGCTGAGGTTTTTACATTCCAAGTGGAAGATTAAGTTTACAGTTCCTCCGATCAGTGGTGATCAGAGATTGCTAGGAATAGAAATTGTTCCTTCTGAGATCTTTGTCAGAACTAGTATGCCTCTGAAATATTCCAGCTTTGACAAAAATACGTGTTTTTGTTAATGTTCATAAGAACGTGCAGTAGTTCACAGCAGTATTCTGTCTCTAACAATAGCTGTAAGTGGATGACTAGGGAACCAGAAGAGCAGATAAACAATTCTTCTCCTCACCCTCCCCAGCACTCTCCCAGCATCCAGCTATTTTCAGCTCAGGGGATTTCCTGAGCCTGATGTAGTTTGTCTGTTCAATTAATGGGACTCTCTTCCAAGTATTTGTCCAGTCTCCCATTGAGCCCATGTAATAATTTTGTTCAGCTCTGCCCTAGCAGTAAAAGTTCTTTCAGATGCCATTGACAGCAATACAAGAAAAACAAAATAACCACTTTTAAAGATTCATTCCATGGATGGAGTTCCCCAGATATTCACCTCTGTCCTAACACTGTTTTTTGTCAAGCTCTGTTAACTTCCATGAGAGCAAAGCTCAGTCAGTGTTAAGCATTCAGCAATGACTACTGATTTAGGAAGTTTTATTTCTTGGGTGTCCAACTCAATGTGCTTTTAAATTGGCCTAGTAGTGTCAAATCAGAACCTGTTAAGATTTTTGTAAAGCTGAACACTCGAGGGATGAGCCACCTCAGGCACTTAAAAATGGTCATGACTTCTAAGTTTAAATTTGTATACAGCGCAGTCTGTAAAGCTAGGTTATTTTTATAATCTGAGTTTAGAAAACTCTGCATTATGCCAGTATCTTTTGTAAATAACAGTGCTGCGATGATGATCTAATACTGTCTTCTCCATCAGAACAAACTGAAGAAACTGAGGTCTACCAGGATCTTTGCTGGCAGCATCTAAGTGACGATTTTGTTTGTAGTCGACCTCTGGTTGGAAAGCAGACTACGTACACTGAGTGCTGCTGCCTATATGGCGAAGCCTGGGGCATGCAGTGCGCACTGTGTCCTATGAAAGAGTCAGGTAAGGAAACGTACCTGTCAATTCTTGGAATGAAATCTGTTTAATCCCTCGTACTTATACCTTGGCTACTAACATAAGAAAGAACAAAAAAACCTAACCTTTCAAGAACTAATGGAAATTTTTCTCATTAATTAAGGGGAAATTGTTACAGTCTAGATTTTGAAAATGTAGCTGCTTTTATTTTTTGGCACTTACAGGACCCGTTTCCTTCAGGTGGAACTATCAGTGATAGACAATTTAGAACCTTGGTGGAAACAAGAGGGCATTTTAAGGGTAGCAGAGTTCCTTAATGTGACTGACAGATTAAAAACCATCTGTGAATATAATAGAGATGCAGTTCATGTGCACACACACGCATGATACTCATCAGGCTACATAAATGTTTTGGATTTTTGTTGTTGCTATTAATACACTCAGATGCATTTTTCAGTGTGATACTCTGCCAGGCTGCCTGCCGTTAGATGTGTTTGCTTGATAAGGATCTGATAAGTTGTGGTTTAGAATCACTAAACCTATCAAAGAATGAGTTGTTATTATATGGCTGTATGCTCAGATGTTATGAAATGTATAGATGAGCAATCTAAGATAGACAAGGGAAATGGAGTACCAATAAGGACTGAAGAATTTCCATGGTATATAACTTTATGTTAAAGAAAGCTGGCTGACAGTCTTGTTTTTAAAAGACTATTTTGTTTACATGTTTAGATATTAGACTGTTCCAAGTTATTTCAGTAGAAGCTGCTTCTTGTGGTGACTACAAAAGCTAAATGGATAGAGAGAGAAACGTCGTCAGTGATACACACACTGATTTCTGGGGACTAGGTTCTGGAGACGAGACGAGTGGAAGCAGCATAGTTACATGTCATGCTGAGCCTGAGATGTGACCCCTGGTATATGCAGTCTGGCCCCACAATAACTTCTTCCCCTGTATAAACTATTCCAAGGACTAGTTTGGATGTAGCTTTCTTACTAAAAATGTGTCTTTCAGCAATATGGTTTTCCATCTAGGAATATCGTGCTAATACTAGTAAAGAATTTTATTCTGATCATACCTGGATTTTTGCTTGTGCTTGTGTTACTCTAACCATGATGTTGTGGGTAAAGCAGTGCATGTTTTACTTGTATCAAGAACCCTGGAGTTAAAACTACATAGAGAAGCTCAGTGAAGAATTAATGTGGTTGTTGGTGTTTGCTTGGGGTTTTACGTTTTTGTAATTTACTTGCAAGGTCCCTGAACCTGCTCTTATATATCTTTACTCATTTGAGGTTGCTTTGGAAGTGCAGCAACTGGGAAAAGCACCTGATTTTCATGATGCTGGCCTGAGTAACTGCTGGCTGATGCTTACCTCAAAGAAACTGAAAAACAGGGCATGATGGCAGCTTGACTTATAAGATATGCAAATCTCTGAAATGTCTTTGTCAGAACAAATCTTAATAGAAGGACATTTCCAGCCACTGAATGACTACACCTGCTAGAATAACAATTGCAATGGAATGAAATGTAATAGTAAAAAAAAATACAGTGCAATAGCTAATAGCAAGAATTGTTGCTATGACCTGGAGCTTCTCAAGTGGAAAGATAGAGCAGAATAAAGGAGTTTTTCTTTGTACAAAGTTCATCACATGGTGACAGTGACCCATCTGTGTCATGCAAGCATGCAATCCTGAGAGAAGGAAGGAAAGCTGTTCGTGGTAAAGAGAGTTCAGGTAGGTACGAGACTTGCTTCTGAAGATTTCTGCCTAGTTACATTTAAAGGAGGATAAATCTGAAAAGGAACAGAGGAGGACTACTGAGGTGGTCAGGGAATGGAGAACCTGTCTTACAAGGGAAGATGAAAAAAGCCAAACCTAGGTGCAGAACAAAGGCTGCCAGTGGTAAGGCTGTGTGCTACAGCATGATTGGGGAGGATTCCCACAAGCTTTTAAATTAAACAACAGTTCTGATGTGAGGAAAAAATTGAAACAGGTTCAGTCTGAACATATTTAGGCTTGAAATTAGATGGCTTTTGATCATTAGGACCACAGGATTCTGGAGCAGCAATCCTGTGACAACAGTTGGGTGCAGATCCCAGCTAGCTCCATGAAGAAACTTGAGAAATTCATTTAAAAAATTACATGAAGGTTCTTGATGGATAACATGCTAAATGTCACTTGGATGACCCTCAGTCAAAGCTGAAGAGCATTATGTTGGATCATAAAATCTTTCTTCCTCCAGACATTAGATAATTTTTATGTGAAGTTTAATACACATTGAAAAGTATCTGCTTTAACTAAACTACAAGGCATACTTTGATCCAAGATACTTTGTTATCCTTATGGATTGGAACATAGATGGTTAAAAAAATAGCAACATATCGAATCTTTGTTATGTCAGAAGAAACATACCACCTTAGATTTCTTGGTGGAGGTGGCATATGCTCATCGTGTCCTCGCACACATGTGCACGCACACACACAGAAACCTGGAAGCCTTTCCCTGTTTTCAGGAACATTTACCAAGAAAAATTTAAAGCTGACTGAACTGAATAAATGATTCATTTGACATGTCTTCAGCTTGTAGCACTTAAAGTGATATCATTGGCTCAAGGGAGTGCTTTCACACCTCTAGGCCAGCAGGTCACGGGTTCAAGTCCTGGCTGGGGAAACTGGAATTTCTCCATTTTTAAATACTTGTGTATTGGGTTGGCCAAATTTACTACTGAAGGTGTTTGTTTATTTCTCAAGTTAGGGGCATTCTGAATGTTTGTAACACACGTTAAAGAAGACCTGGGGATGTGAAAAGCATTGGAAAACTTTCACCATGAGATGGGTTGGATCATACAACAGATCATTCACTGATCTATGGATTCCTTTTACTTTGTTTATATCCCCTTGTATTTGATGATCTAGATGCTCCACTTGGAAAGAAGGAAATACAGGCCTACCACCATAAGAGATATGTTTGCAGGTCCCTTCTAAAACAAATTCACACTTTAATAAAAATAACATTTAACTTTTGTGTCCCAGCTTTTCTCGAAAGCACTTCCATTTTTCATGGCAAGATTTAAATGTCCTGTTTAAGTAGCATCCAGAATAAAACCAGAGGGAAGATAGAGAACTTCTATAAGAATTGATCCATATAAATGAAAAAGGCATCCAGCCTTTCATCAGCATGAAAACAGAATTTGCATAGTTGTTAAGATTTCTATAAACTACTGATGAGTACCTGATCAGAGAAACCCCACTGAAAATGACACTAAACATTCTGAGCCTGAGACAAAAATAAGTAACACCTGTTGATGTATTGCAGCTGAACAGCAACATCTTAAAACAGTAAGACTGATAAGTATTTTGATAACAACAATGAACAAACTCGGAACACTAGTTCAAGTCCTGATCAAGATAGTGCAAACATGAACTGTAGTGATGTGATTGAGTACATCTTACTTGTTGTGGAGCAGGCCTTGTCATTAAACGAAGGAAGCAAAGACAGATTGTTTTCAATTACATTGGTTCTAACATTATGATCTTATGATATCATCATATTACAGATAAAGGCTTTCACAGATTGCATCCAATACCAACATGTTAACTACTGAAATGTCTTCTCTCTGCGTTCATTGTGGTGTTAGGCTGTACTTGCCCAAAGAACTTTCAGTAATTAACCTGAAGAAACCTCTGTCTTATTTGAGGTTTGTCATTTGCAATCTCTAATAATTGACCAATTGAGGAAAATTAGAAAATCAGATACTTTTGGTTTAGGTAACAAAAGCAAAATATCCTTTCTTCATTGCACCCACCCCCAAAAAAACCCTGTTGGTCGACCTGCCTTCAGAAGTTCTGCTTCCTTGGTCAGCTTACTGTTAGTGCCATAAGAGCCAACTGTCTCCATCCAGAGTCCGTGCTCTAGTAACCAGCAACAGGACAGGCACAGATGGGTTTAGCAGCTGGGGCAAAGCATTCATGCCAGAAAATAGAGCAACTGCCCAAGACTGAAAAAATTCAAATTCTAAAATAAGGCCATATACAACTCATGTTAACCTGAACATGGAGTACCTGAATTATAAACCCACTGAGCCTCCCAAAGCTTTTGTGAGACCCTTTCAAGACTGGAGCGGATTTTAGGCACAGTGTATTGTTACAGGGTACAGGAGATTCGAAGGGAGGAGATAGAAGTAACAGCTAGAAAATGTTGAGTAGGATAGCGTACCGGGGTCAGTGTTTAATCTAGGGAGACTGCCAATTTTTTTATTTGTAAAATGGTCTTTGGAAACCTGTCTTGGGGTTTGTTATTGCAGTGCAGTACCACCTTTGCTTCAGGAACAGCTTAGGATGCTAGGAAGGTGGCATGAGCTGCCCCTGAACTAAAGATGTGCCAGTTTGTTAAGGAGGATGCTTTCTCATTCTGTAGGTGGCTCCCTGAGAAGTTTTAGTATGGAAAAAGGGAGTAAAGTAGAACCGGGACTCTGCAGTTTTAACAGATGTTTTAATAACTGTTCATTGAGGGTGGAGGTACATTACTACATCTATAAGTAAGAACCTGGTGGTGGTCTGACTACTCAGAAAATGTCATGAACACATTCTTAGGCAACTGGAAGGACACCAGCATTCAGTTTATCAGCCTGCTTATTTGTGTAAGCTTATGCATTTTATTCTTTTACTGTATGTTTTTAATTCTAGTAGTTTGTGTGTTTTTATGGAACCACTTCATGTTTAGAAGATCTGCAGAAAGGACAAGGGTAGAACTCCAGACAGCAGACGTTACAGATATTCTGTGGGACTAGGAGTCACATAAAGAACTGCTGAAGACTCATATTGTACTTGAAGTTTATCTCCACCTTAGAATTTGCAAGGCCCAGACTAGGAGAACACTGAGGGTAGTGGGTAGCGTGGGTCATCTGGGGTGTTGTATAATGTAGGATTTCTCTTGGCCAATTTCACGGGTTTTTTATACACAAACCCACATCTGTACTGGTCCTACCAGTTTCCCCTTCCATCAGGAAAGAGAAATAGGCACCCTGAGGGTTAGATTTCTCTGACCTGTTCTAAACATCTACTTTAGTATGAGATTGTGTCCTAGAAGTGGTTATGTCTTTTCATGGACTAAAAAGGAGGACTAATTCAGGTGCAGACCCTTGGAGATGCCTACATGTAGTGGTTGAATTCTACCCCTTCTGGCAGAACAGATTGTCTGGATTGCTTTTTTGTTGCAAGGAACTCTGTGTATCGTTTGTAAACATTATGAGTTAGTTCTGGGCTGAGCTTCCACATTATGAGAACATGGTGTTCCCTTCAAATTCTGGCTAATGTCACTCACAAAGATCTGGAAGTCCACAGAAAACTGATGTGTGTAAAAGATGAGTTTCCATCTGTCCTCTTTTGAGATAATAAAGATCAGCAGGGAGGCACTGGATTAATTTCTGAAGACCATTGTTCATCTTTCCATTTAGGATGGCATTGTGCCTCCTTCCGTTCTGGTAAGGACTCTGGACAAACGGATTATCTTTTGGGTTCAAAACATTACAGGGACTGGGCCTTGAATATTCAAAGTCTTATCTTCAGTTGTGCAGATTTTTGGTGGCTTTCGTTTCTGTTGATGAAGATTTTTAGTGCTTTTTCTGAAGTTTGAGAGCCATGCAGAATAGCCTTGGAAGAGTTTTTCTCATGAAAATTCACATTCCAAGTGTACGTGGAAGTCAGCAAAGTTGTGGCAGAAACAACCTGACTCTTACTACAACTTTTAACAATCTACCTCAGTCAGTAGGAGAGAGAAGATTGTTTTAGGAAATTTGAGCAGCTTTAGTTGAGGAACAAAAGGTGACTACCAAGAGGTTTTGAAATAATCGGGGTGAGCTGTGAGCTTTTCCTCAGTGATTGCATTTACAGTATCTCCATATGAGGATATGAATATCCTTCTCAACTCGTGAAATAAATCCTTTAAGACTGGTATCCTTCCCTTTTTTTTAGCACCATGAGTTGTAGAATATACATGAATGCTGTCCACCACAAACCTCAGCATCTGTTCATGATGTCAATGAAGTTATCTAAATTATCAAACAGCACAGTCTAAACGTAGAGCAGAAATATCTTCAGCTTTGGTTCGGAGATGATGCATCTCCTGAGAGAGTATAAACTTAAACAATTCAGACTGATGTCCAGAACCTCTGGTTGGGAAGGGACATATATTTCATGTAGTAAATGCTTTCTTGGCTTTGTCCTTCTCTCTGGTGATTTCTTCCATGGTGAAACTGTTGCATTCTTGAATAATTTGAAGGAACTGCCTTGGTATTGATAGCTTTGCCTCCTTTTTTGTCTGTGTGATGATGACAGTTCTGAGGAGCTGGAACAGAAATAAAGCTTGCTTTATGGGCAGGAGGTAGGATTGGCTGTGGTGCAGTTCTTTCATAGTTATATCAGGAAAAGCTTCTTTATATAATATTTTGATTTAAATACATGAAATATGGAATACATTTTCTGACTAGAGAACTTAGGATTTTTAGGCCTCTGAGTACAAATAAGGTCCACACAGGCTTGTGCAGTTATAACAACTGTATATGCAAATTAGGTGCACATTTGCACAGCTGCACTTATGCTAACAAGCACCTAAAAGCCATCAGTGCATCCAATTTATGTTGCCTTGTCTTTGTCAGCCTAGCTTTCATCACCAATTATGGCTAACCTCTGTGCCAGTACGCATGTGCGTCTAGCTGTAATCCCCTCACACGCTGGTTTTATATGCACACATCTGACTTTAAAAATGTCCTTTACATTTTTGGAAGCATACATCAGCTTCCTTTTATAACAGCTATCCTAAGTTATACAACAGGCTGTCTCAATGCTTCATTTGCAAGTTGTGAGAAAAACTTAGAAACACATGGAGCAATGTAGACTAAATTATATTAAAAACACAAGGGTTTTTTTTCCTCTTGAACTGCGGTTGTATTTTCCCTGATCACAGCCAGGAGATGAGCGAGCAGAGAAAATAACTCATGTAGAAAAAGGTTTTATCATTCATTGTGAATTACAGAAAATGATTATTTTTTTTTTACTTTACATGAAAGATTATTTTGAAAGTGAGCATTAATTTCTGTGAAAACTAAAATGTTTTTGTCATTCAGGGGTAGTTACACCTTTTCCCTTGCTCTCTGCCCCTTTACCGCCTTCTTGATCTAAGTCCCCTACTGTCATCTCCTGAGGGCAATATCATGCCGTTCTCTCGTTTCTATACTTGCAGCAGCTTTCTGTGCACTAGTCATGCTTTTACCCACAAATCTTACGGCACTCTGTTCATTTAGTTCCCTTCCCTGGAAAACTGTGACCAGCATACAGCACAGTGACCCAAAATACACTATTTTTAATGTGAACTGTAGGAACATAGCATAGCAAGGGGAAAAGTTTAAAACAACAGAAACTGTACATGCACGTCTGTTTTGCCATAACTTGTTCCATCCTCCAAAGGGGGGGGGCTCTGATGGGTTCATTTTTCTCAGGCATTCAAGTCTCTAGCTTACCTTATTTGAAAACCAGTTCTCGTGATCTTCCCAGAACGCGGCCCCCCGAATACCTTTCAGTCTTTGTACTTTCGTCTCTGCCCACCATTTTCTCCCCTGGAGGAAAAAAAAAAAAGAAAAAAGACAAGCTCAGCAAGGTGGCGTAGATAACTTGCCATTGTTCTTGGTTCTGAATGTCTGCTGTTGGTTGCTTAGGTGGGTTGCTGTTGCTCTCCTTGGGTTTATCTCCTGAGCACCTAGTAACTGAATCAACACATTACGAAAGACAAGAGATAAAGTCTGCGCTATTTGGACAACTGAACAGAACATACAGTGTTAAGGGAGCGGCATAGGAATTCCAAATCATCACAGTATGTATCAAAACAATGATATAAATTATATACAAGGAGGATAGGGGTATACGTTCTAAAGTGACTTAAGACTATCTAAATGCTCTGACAGCTTTTTTATTAAAGCTCTGAATACAAATAATGTGTAAGTTGTTAAAAGATTAGTGTATTATCAAATGGTTAATTAAGCATAATAGACTTTAAGAGGTTAATAGATTATTACAGTTGTATGTATAGCCTTGTAGAAGACCTTGATATAGTTACAACTGCTTGTAACAAATACTAAGTCTACAGTATGCCCTAAAACAGCTCTTCACCATTTTGTAGCCACTAATTTACTTATAATGAGACCTAAAAATGCAGACATCCAGAACTTAACTCCTGAAAGACCAGTGTATTCTTCAAACTACCCAACTCTCCTGTACATGAGAGCTCCAGATCTATGGATTTTCAAATGGTTGACTGCTTCTTTCAGAGGGAAAACATTGTTTCTACTACCAGTATCACTAAGGGCAAAATTAGCACTGAGTAATCTGAGAAGCCAATGTCCAGGTTCTGTCCACTCCTTTCCATCAGATTACATTCCCATGGAAGAAGTAGTGATCCCTCAGACCTGCCTGCCTTGTCCCCTTGCCATTCACTGACTGGTTTTGTGTGGTGGTTTCTTCCACGCAGGCCAGATGAATTAGTATTTTGCAGTAGATTTCCTTTTCCAAGAGCATTTATGTGCATCTGTGAGAAAGTACTTTTACACTTCTGCACAGCTCTTCTCTGTGTACATATCAAAGCCTTTGGGCATAATGAGTAGCTCAACTCAAAACAAGGAAGGAGTCAGTCTGAGACGATAACCTGGCTGTCCCCACACGTGGATGTTGTCTGGGGTTAGATGTGGGGAATGGAAGAATATCATAGAATCATAGAAAGTTTGGGGTTGGAAGGGACCCCTAGAGGTCATCTAGTCCAAACCCCTGCAGCAAGCAGGGACACCGCTAACTAGATCAGGTTGCTCAGAGCCCTGTCCAACCTGGTCTTGAATGTTTCCAGGGATGGGGCCTTCACTACCTCTCTGGGCAACCCGTTCCAATGTTTCACCACCCTCATTGTA
>Ga0181612_151227_pt1 | contig 13295 bp, 4 predicted proteins | sample HoacroProtozoa21_FD_119630 | JGI IMG/M metagenome (GOLD analysis project Ga0181612, IMG submission 119630) | Hoatzin crop microbial communities from Cojedes, Venezuel. Combined Assembly of Gp0051906, Gp0051904, Gp0051908
AATGTATACAACCATGCAAGCAGACCAATAAATCGAATCGACTGTGCATTGTATCAATGTGTGAGAGTCATTCCTGTCCCTGCATGGATGCTGAAACTCAGCAGTATGTAAAGCCATTCCTTTAAGGAGCAACTCAGTATGATAGGAAAAAAAGATTTCTGCATATCTTTTTATAAAGACTGTTTGCCTGAGTAAATGAGAAACTTAATTTTTTCTTCACTGGAAGTAATTAAGGTTTTTTCGTGTGCAGAAATGGGCTTTACTAAAAATGACTTTGTGCTGAACTTGATACAGTTTTATTCATCTGCTTGTGGAAGCAGCTCAGGTGGCTAATTTTTGAGGCTAAATGTCATATAGCTTCTTAATTTATTATCTTAAGATTTTAGATTACTTTTAGAACTTCCTTACATTTTTCTGGTGTAACAAGTAAAATTCTATCTCAAGTTGCAAAATTTTCATTCATGGAGATTTTCGAAACTCAGCCAGACAAGGCCCTGAGCAAGCTCATCTGGCTTTGAATCTGGCACTGCATCAAGGAGGAGGTTGGACTAGATGTCCTGTCCTCCAGATGTCCCCTCCCCAACCTATTATTTTTTTTCTGTGTTTCCATTCAGAGAATGCAGGCTATATAGAAATCTTACTTGCACCAAAATAGAAAGTCCTGTGTTTTAGGTTATGAGTCAAAACTCACTCTTAGAAGTCTTCATCTTTTTCAGCAATTGCCTATGATTTCGTTCCCATTGCTGAAGGATGCCCTGTGTAAATCTGAAATTTTAGGCCTCTAATCTGTAATTCACTGTGATTCTCTTGCCTTCATCTGCATTCCATATAAATATAGTGATATATCTAGAAAGTGAGATCTGAAGGACAGAGGCATTAGATTGTTGCTCAACTATAGTCATTTTATCATATGTATCATATTGTGGTTTACCCCATATATTTAAGAAAGTTGTGTTCTCTTTCCTTTAATTATCCTGTGGTCTTTCTAAGATTGAATTATTCGTATTGTTTGCTGTAATTCTGTTATTCGTTATACGGACATCCTGGCAAGAACATGGGTGGCCTTCAGAGATGCTTAAACAAAATCAGAAGGCTCATTGTACAAGACTTTAGTACCACATGTGAAATTTTGCTTTTGTTGATTGACATTTCACTAGAACTTAACAGCAAGAAAGTACTTTTTTTTTAATAATAATCACCACATACACCTACTTGTGGATATCAGCTAGTAACTTAGACTGCTTTGCCTTCTAAGAGTTTTTCCATGCATGTGTGAATGTTACCCCCCCCCACCCCAGTAACATAAATTTGTCAGGTAAAATGAGCGATTCTGTTTGGCTGTATCATATTAGGCTAAAATAATGTGCTGATCAATTTGGATCCAAATGTTCAATGGAATTTGCAGGCAAGAACATCTGGGAGATGGTCTGGATGGGACTGTCCTTCGTGCATTGAGGGCGAAAACACAATCCAACTGATACCATTTCCTCTAACTGTTGTTGCCTGTTCAGCACAGGAATAAAATTTGAGAAGTTTCTGTAATCAGATCCCTCACAGTAATAAGCATGCATGCAAAAAAAACCCAAAACACCCAAACACCGCAAGTTGTGCTGTTTCGCTTAGGGCTATTTTAAATAAACCTGGACATCTGTGCCTCTAAGTGTGGTGGGAGAGATTAGTCCTGCCCGTTACACAACATGTTTTGTGGATCAGCTTGCCTGGTGACAACAGACAGTGCTGTCCCTGTGCTTCTCCGGTAGATTTTATGACGTGAATGAAATGCTATTCAATTTAAATAAGGTCTGTTTTAGCATAATCAAAGAGGAAACAAGAAGAAACCACTACTGAGATCGTAGGCTATGATGATTTTGAAAATGATCAGGACTTAAAAATAATGATGCCTTTTCAAATCATGAAAAAGATCCAGGACTGCAGACAACTAACAAACAAGAGAGCAAATGTGTGTTACTGTGGCAACTTCAGCAACAAACATTTTCTATTCTTCTCCATGAGGAAAGAAACAATAAGCCATCATTTTTATTTTACCCTTTGTAAACTAAAACACTTTGAACAGGGAGATGCTAATTGTATGAACTACTGCTGATTATAAATAGTATAATTACTGAAGGAGTGATGGAAGGAAAGCTGTGCAAATCTAGAGTGAAATTCTGGTTTCCTTAAATAAAAGTTTACGATGATTTTTTAGTAAGTGTTTCAGCCTGATTGAAATCAGTTAAGGATAAAAGTAAAATAATAATAATAATAATAAAGATACTAAATTCCTGTTTTTCCAGAACAGAGATGAACTGGAATGCTATTGAAAGCCAGTAGGAGCCAGACTTGTTGAAGCATGAAAAGCCTGCCTTGCATTTAGTGCTGACTTTTGACCGTAACCTGGCCAGGGAAGCTGGCATTGTGTCTCTGCAGAATCTTGGAGAGGGTTTGAGTGCAAACATATCTGAATTGTGGTATAGCAGGACGTATACAATCTACAGGATGACTGAGTGTGCCCTGGAAAAGATGATGCATCGTGGGTTTCTCTGTCATTTTATAATTCATATCTGTCCCTGAACACTTTGGTGACTGACTTCATGTAGAGCAAGGTGAACACAAATAGACTGTTGAATGCTTGTAAGCAGAAAAACTAGTTGTGGAATTAGCTTTCTGCTTATATGCTTCAATTTGAAAGCCTCAAACCACTGGATATTTGTTGGCTGTAATGGAAAACTGCATACAATACAGAGATGGAAGTGGTTAGATATTATAGAGATGTGTATTGTTTTAAAAAAAGACAGGTATTAGCTTACTGACCTACCTTGTAGTGCCAGGTGTCGAAGCAGAAGTAACATCAAGGTAATATTTTTGTTTGACAGTATTTTTATAAAATATTTTTCATCCTAGAGAAGATATCTTTCTGCCTTTATAATGATTCAGATTTTGTGATCTTCTCTGCTGCTAAACTGGAGAGTGGCAAGAACTAGTAGAAGTTCAGACGTGATCATTGGCCTGCCATCCATCTCTTACATACTTGAAATCTTTCTCTCGTATTTCTCATCTTGAAGCCTTGTCCTTCTTTGATGCTTTATCAGAATTGCTCCTCTTCTGTGTGGTACGGATGATGCCCAGCATCCACCTGCCTACTTTCTACTGGCTACTTGTTCATTCTCTTCCTCTTTAGGAGTCACATCCAAACAATAATTGCCTTACTAATTAGCACAGCAGGGCAGCAATCTTAATGACATCTTTGTGACACTCCTGTCCCCTCAGCAGGAGTCTAGTGGTGCTAGCAGCAGCGGTACAATTGATAAATTTGGGTGGCAATTCCTTAAGCAAAAATTGATTCCCTCATAGAGTACATGAAATATGACTTTTAATTGAGCATAACCGGGTGAGTTTAAGGGGACAATTAATTCAGTTTCCAAACAATGGAGCAGAGAGGAAAAAGAAGGCTCTAGCCAGGGCAGTTCCTGAAGAAAACAAGCTTTCAGGGACGACATGGGTTCCTTTTTATTTCTTTGGCGAGAGTTAGCACAACACATTTTGAGACCTTAAGGCTTGCAGAACTGGAGTTTTCATTCTTGTGTCTTTCATTGCTGCAGGTGATGGAGACGCTCTTGTGACAAGAAACTTGCTAGGGATGTGTTGGAAGGAATCTCTTTATCTGAGGGATTCTACGAAGTTGATTGATCCTGGTAGCACGTTAATAATGTTGCTTTACAGCAATGTGAGGCACTGCTTCTCTTAAAAGTTTTGAGCAAGTTGACTGTTGTATAGCACATCTATAAATACAGATTTGCCCAAGGTGTATGTTGCCTCTTGTATTGAGGAGAATTCTATTTCCAAAGTTGCAGATTCATTTGAAACTCCTGAACTCCTAAGTCCTGTATGAACAGGAGCACAAGCACTACATCCAGGGAGGTGATCGCACCCCTCTACACAGCACTCATTGGAACTTACCTGTTTTACTGTGACCAGTTTTGGTGTCTCAAGAGAAGAAAGACATGGAAAAACGAGAGAGGGTTCAGTGAAGGGCCCTAGGATGGTTGGGGCTGGATCACTTGGCCTGCAGGGACAGGCTGAGGGACCGGGGCTTGTTCAGCCTGGAGAAGACAGCTTCAGCAGAAAATTGAAGCCCCCCCAGCATCTACAAGGAGGTTATCAAAAGCATGGAACCAGGCTCTTCAGAGGTGCATGGTGAGAGGGCAAGAGACAGACAATGAAAATTGAAAGAAGAGAGGTTCAGGCTGGATAGAAGGAAAAACATCTTCACCATGGGGATAGTCTGTCAATGGGACAGGTTTTCCCACAGGAGTTGTGCAATCTCTGTCCTTACAGGTTTTCAGTCGTGACTGGATAAAGTTCTGAGCAAGCTGGTCTGGTCACATAGTTTGAGCAGGAGGTTGGACTAGAGACCTCCTGAACCTCCTTTCTGCTTTGTGGTCCTGAGAACAAGATGTAATATGTCGTCATAGCTCTGACACAGGAGAAGCATTCTTTTTTAAGCTTTTGTATTTATCAACAATTCAAACATGTATTTTGTGTTGATACTCAGTATTGCATCAATAGGTAAAAGAACAACCAGTGGTCCAAAATTTGGTGCTGCCTGTAGAGGAGAAAATGGCTCAGCGAGGTGTGTGATGTAGTGTGCTGTCCTGACCCAGACACAGTCTGTTCTGAATCAGAAAGAAGTCTGTTCCTGATGTTTTATTTTATGTCTGAAAACCAGAAAACATTTGGTCTTCTGGGTCACAATAATTTAAAACCCTTAACACTTATTATCCTGGAAAGTGGCTGTTGTACTCTACTAAGCTTTGAATGTTCCAGAACGCAAAAAATATTCTGACATTGAGTTAGGAAAGATCACAACACCATGTGCTGCTTTTATGATTTCCTTTAATTTTTCTATTGCAATTCATTCTGTATTTTATTTTCCTTCAGATTAGCATCTAGTCATCATCACCATCTTCGTGTAGCAGGTACATTTCTGTTTCCAGGTTGCCTAAAACATATATTTCTCTTTTAACTCTCCCATCTTTATTTAAGCAGTCATATCTCAGTAGTGCTAGTATAAATCCATAGTACAAGATCTGTTTTAGCTGTAAGAAAATAGGTTTATTCATTGTTAGAGGTTACATAATGTCAGGTGGTTTCCTACAACCTTTTACTAATTTGTTTTTTTGTAAAAGAGAGTTGTATATACTCTTCGCATTCTTGTGTTTGCTTGCAGATGGAAAACAGAGGCAGTAACGTACAGAGACTTCAGTCTCGCTTCTCAGTAGTAAGAGGTGGGGATAGTGCTCTAAAAGTGCAGTAGAAAGGACTCGTGAGCCAGAATCACAAACTCTGTCTTGCTCTCCCTCTTTCAAAAGGCAGTTGGTGGAGCCATACAAGCAGTGACAGCCACGTGACTTGGGATGGGAGTATCAGGCATGCAGTGCTAGCCTTAGCTTCTTGCCCTAGAATGAGTATCACGTGCCATGCGCTTGATACCCTCACCTGCTCTGTGTGGGTGCGCTAGGTTTGAGAGTCAAATCTGGAAGAGCCAATGGATGTGAACAGTTGACATCCTGCAATCTATACATTAACTGATATATTTTGATTTTAGAACAAAAACTGTGAAGATACAGGCTGGAGAGAGAATTTTCCAAGATTATTATTTTGATATGTAATAGACAAGAGGGACAAAAGGCCTTTCCAGAGACTTTTCCGTCAATGAGAAAGTATTATGCACGGTTGTATGCTTGAAATCAGATGAGAATAATTGTTATATCTAAATGGGGTAACAAGCCTCATCCTTCTGGGAAAACTGCGAGTAGTTTTCTTTGGTTTATGCTAGACCTGGAGGATAGGTAATGGGTATAAAGACACAGTCCTGAGAATTTTCAAGCGGTGTACATGAGGATGAAGGACGAACGCTTGAAACCGCAAAGACTCACGAGTTCTGACACACTTGGAAACTGAGCTTACATTTAGCCCACTGATGATATGTGTATTTTATCCTGAAGTAAATGGTGCCATGCAGTGTGAAAGCTGCTCACTTGGTCTTTCTGACCATATCGGAGAGAACAAGGCTGCAGATGCTTAAAGGATGATCGTGCCTGCTAGAGATAACTGGGCTGAGTCATGAACGAGCTGCTGTTTGACACGCTTGAGCTTTCAGTGAGCCTGGGTTAGGGAAACTTAATTAATTAATTTCTTAGTCTTCACTGTGTGTAATGTAATAAAGGTCTTGATAAGATAACCTCTCCTAGTATAAGCAGTGAGCAAATGGCAGTGTTTTATGTCATGACATTCATTGATTGCTGTTAATAAAAGATCATGACTAGAAGATCAAGTTCGTAGTAGTAGATGATAGGCTGGAAAATAAATTTATCAGAGGTTAAAAAATACTGTAGACAACTACTGTATGACCACAATTTCTTCAGAGTGCATGCTTGCCAAACTAGCTCTTGAAAATATATGGAAAAAAGATAATTATTTAAACAGATGAATGCTATACTTACAGTGTACAAATGAAGGATAGCAAGCAATAATATGTATTAAAGCGGTTGCTACATTTGAAAGAGTAAAATAGGGAAGACTTCACTGTATATACTTAACTGCAACATTTTTATCAAGTTAAAAATGAAACAAGCAAACAAACTCCCAAACCTTCCACTTTTTATCTGGAGTGGATTAAAAATTTTACATTTGAAAACCAAGTAGGGATTGTACATATAGAGATAATTTGATAAAATGCAAAGAAAATATTTTTTCCTTCAAAATTCTCCATTGCTAACGGAATTTCATGCTAAATTTTCAAGGAAGTTATTTTTAAGTATGCAGAAAATCTTAATGACTTGAACCAAAATCCCGGATAAAAATATACTGAAGATCTGGAACAGGGAATCTAAATTGACACTTTTAACTGAGCTGAGACAAATTGAGATGATGGTTGCCATGCTTTCCTTCAATTTCTTTCCTTTTCTAGTTATCTTTCTGTTTCCTTGTTGTCATCCCAGATGTGTTTTCTATTTTTCCTCTTTTTAATTAAGCTCTTGTAATTTTGTGGTTGACCCGATCTTTGTCTTTCTCTCTGTGCTCTTGTATTGACACATAGTATTTTATATTTGAAATCCTTTTGAGTGAATTGTCTTTCTGCAATTTAAAATACTTCCTTTGTGATATCTGCTGTTGATTAATTAGTGCAGTCAAAAATAATGTTTTTATTTTTCATTAAAACCTTCAATTTTTTACCTGCTTCTGTCCCAGTAAACACCACCGCAGTTCAGCTTGGTACTAATTATCCTGATTTACCTTTGCCTAAGGGCTTAGACATATAAGCAAGTTACTAGAGGTTTAAAAAGTTATCATGAGTCAACTAAGTTGTGTTAATATCCATGTGTATGCTGACAGTCTGAGGCAAAAGTGAGATGATTGAAGTCCATGCAGCTTGCAGTCATTTCCTTGGTGTATTTTTCTTCCTTTGACACCTGTCTCTGAGTTCTTTCACTGGCAACATCTTAGCTCTGTCATTGCTCTGACTTTTCTTTACAGCTCAAAATCATCAATAATTTAATCCCATCCTCTACATCCAATTGATTGTCTTGAAAATTCAAATCCCATTTTTTTTCTTTAGTTTTGGCATTGTTTTTTTTTGTTTTTGAAGTTCTCAATTATTGATAAAGCATATTTTGATAAGCAAAGAGACCTCCTTATATTCCTGTCATTGCCCTCTTCCTCAAAAGCACTTTCTCTCATTTCAAAAGTGGGAGAATCTCTCTGTCAGAATATACAGAGCTACCAGATTATCCTCCTTCAGAGGCTTTCACAGAACTAATCTCTGCCATAATACATATAGAAAACTTACTTAAACAACAACCCACCATGGTTATGCAAGGGATGAGTCATGATGCTGGGACTGAATATTTAAAAATGCTTTATTTTCTATTGCATTGCTACCTTGATCCCTTTCTTCTTTTTTTTTCTGCTTAGATTCTCTCATCCTTTAGACTGCAAATTCTTTTAAGTAGGGTTTGTCATTGACTTTGTGGCTGTGCAGTGCTTAGTACAATAAGGTCTCAAGCAGTTTTCCCGCTTAGATAGTTTTTGCAAAAAATAGTAAACCGTAACGCATCAGAGCATTGCACAGATTTGGGGACAGTTTACCTCTGAGGGGTCTGTTTGTTTGTTTGCTAACTAGGCTGAGCTCTGCAGCTGCCCTTTTGGAAACAATATGCATATTGGCGAAGTTTTTCTGAAGAGTCCACGAAAAGACTATCATTCCTCTAAAAATACCTACTTGTGCTACTTTTTCTTAGCAAAACAACAGGAAAGCAAACATTTAGGCTAATATCATGAAAATGTGAGTGGAAATGGGGAGGAGGGTTTGCTTTTGGTTTGGGGTTTTTTTTGTTGTTTTGTTTTTTTCTGATAAAATACCTGGTACAACTGTTTACCTGGTTAATGAATGCCAGAAATCTAGGCTTCTGCAAACCTAAGGGCTGAGTTAAAAAACTCTGCTTTCATCCAGCTGTCGATTGGATGAGCACCTTGGAAACCTGTTAATGTCAAGCTGGGTGCTGCGATCAAGCTTGCCAAAGTCGTGTGCAGGGTAAAGAGAAGACTGTTTTCCTATATAATCTCTCTTTTAATCACATCGCCACCCTAAAGCTCCCGAGCTGTTCTAAAATTTCACTCCTCCTGTTATTTGAACGTCCCCCATGGCTGTGCATGCCGTTGCAATGCCCAGTTAGCTTTAAACAACAACAACAAAGTTCTAGTCAATGTTGGTTTTGTCTTTTAAATGCAAGCATATCAGAGGATGTCAGTGACTACTGTAGGAGCCGGTAGCCCTGCTTGTGTAGTAATTGTGGGAGAGCACAGTTTTACAGCGTTTAAGGGTAAGTGTGTGTGTAGCGGGCAAATGGCCGAGCACTGCAGGGCCCGTGCCAAGGACCAGAGAGGACATCAGGACTAGAGTTGGCAGTTGCCAGGCTGCGAAGTGCCCATGGCCCTTACACAAGGAGTCAACAATTCCCGCTTGATATCCCCTTAATGAATACATGGTCCCTTTCCTCTTTCCTTTTTCAAAATGTATTCCTTCAGTTTGTCATACACACCAAATATACATGCCAAACAATTAATTGGAATTACTTTCATCTTTCCGTAAAAATTCTACCCTCAAATAATTAATTTTAACATCAGTATAACATTGTGTAGCATTCTCAGAGCAGCATTTTGTGCTTTCTTCAACATCATGCAAAATAATGACGTTGCTTAGACATCTGGAGAAAATTTCATAGATAAGAAATTTTCCCATTCACCAGCTGTGGCTACTCTGCCAAACTGAGGTCCCTAGTGATGGTGCATTTGTGGGAGTGCTTCTGATTTTCTAATTCTGTGGCTCGTACATTTCAAGTTGGTCAGTTCATGACGCAACAGGACAATCTGTATTCCCTGTTGGTATACTATAATTAAAATTTGCGAATGTCAGCAGTTTCACTTCATACTAAACTTCAACATTTCACATTTTGCCTTTGTCCTGAATCGTAATATACCATCACAGATCGTGTCCTAGCAGGACATGTGATGTCATTCTTACTATTTCAACAAGAATAGAAGATAAGCAGTTAGCAATATCTGTGTATAAATTCTGAATATTGAAATGAATTGTTCCTCTTACTGACACAATGCTTATTGGCCTGAGCTTTCTATATTCAAAGTATAAATTGAATTAAGACAGAAAGATATTTCTCCTTTTGGATTTAAAATTCTCTGCAGCATTAAATGAATGAAGAGGTGAAAAATATATCTAGCAGAAGAACCCAGCATTATAAATGAAGAGTTTATGTATATGTGCAGTCACATGCATTTCTTTATTCCTTGTAAAATCTTGTTGCATGTTTGCTTACTGCTTCATGCCTTCATTTAATAAATAATAATGTAAAAGTTTTTACTTGAAGGAACTTGTTTGATCTTTCGAAGAAGAGAATTATTTGAGAATTTTCGGTAATTTGGAAAGTTATCTGCCCTAATGATATCCAGTTCATAACTGGATTATGCCGTTAAAGAGAAACCCATGGTGCTTGGAGGATCACTTTTATTTTTTATGAAAAAGACATAATGGAGAGGCCATGACTGAATTTGCAAGTGTAATGATAACTGTATTAACCCAGTGAGAATGTATTACTGTAACAGACCAAGGTACACAGACCTGTAACCACAGGTACACTGTGAATGTACCACTGCAGTCAAAGTCTGTATTTGAGCTCCGACTGTACTGACCGAAGTTAAGCATGGATACAGAAAACTAACAAGAAAATACGAGATCTAGAGGCACCACCTAATTTAACTAAGGAGTTTCTTCCTGCAAGCAATGGAAAATAAAAAAAAAGCTCTTACATGAAGGAACCAGTCTCTTGAAGATGATACACTTCTACAGTACCAGAGAAGACAAGACTTCTTCTTGTATGGTCTTTAAGAAAAAGGAGCTCAAATATGATCACATATGGCCACTAGCAGTGTAAAAAGCGTGTGTTCATATTATAAGAATACCTCACAGAAGCTACTCGAATATAATAAGTGGTAAGATAGTTGGTAAATATTTTTCAAGCATGTTGTTAAAACAGGAAATGATTTTTCAAACAAACTGGGTTTGTAAACCTGCCAAGTAAGGAGGAAAAGAAAATGAAAAAAGAGTAAATAGATGGAGTAATTATTAACGTGGCTTATCTCACTTTTATTAGGCAGTTTCCCATGAAAGATGAAGAATTGGGGGCTGCAGCAGCATATATTACATACATATATTACTGCAGCTCTTCCATATTACAGTGGAAGGAGGTGGAGGCCTGTAGAATCTCAGACAGGCTGGATTTCAGAAGCTCTTGGTAAAGATCCCTACTGATCTCCAGAGCAACCCTAAAAACTCCCATAATCCAGGGAGGAAGTGTGATTTCCGTAGCTGTCATGAGTGGACAATGCATATCCACTTGGCACTATCTTCCTTGAAAAGGCAACATATTTCTACTGTAGTTTCATCATAGTTTTTATCTAAATTTGAATTTTTTTGCATGCTAAAGTGGTTGAATACATTCTTAGCTCGTATAGTTTATAAAATTAATTAATCATAATTGCATGCTTCCCCTTTTCCTGGATTGCCCTGATGTTAGGCTTTGATTTTTTTTTCCGTATTTGAGAAGCGAAGGAGCTCCCAACTTCTGCTTTCAACAGAAAATTTACATGACCATGTCTGTCCCACTGGGAAAATAAATGTAATGCTGAGTTTGATTCATGTGAATTGGCAATATAATTAAAATAAATTGAATCATTATGATTTTTTGGATGTGTATTGGGACTGTGTCCAACAGAAGATATGACCAGCACTGTAAATGATCTCTGTGGCCTGGAAGATGAAAATCCAATTTTAGCAATTCTGCCTGACCCAAAAGGCATCTTTCCCCCTTAGGGGAGATAGGAGTTATGTTTCTGTGCTTCATGACTTTTTGTTGTAGGGTGAGGACCAGTTAGGCAGCATGCCTTCTGGACAGCAGAATGAACGATAGTAAAAGTGATGCCATGCCACTTGGTCTGTGGAAAGTTTGATGCGTTCACCGTGGAAGTGCTGGAGAAAGCTAACACCAACAGTGTCTGTTGTGTGATTGCCATGTCACGCTAAGTGGCTGGCTTGTTTGATTTCCTGTTATTTAAGGGTAGTGTTGCTTTGGGGTTGGTTTATGACACCATGCCTCGCTTGGCGGCAGAATGGCTCCGAGGAATGGTGGGGAAGGGTTTGGACGTGCCCTTTCTGAAGGGAGTTGAGTGTTGGGGGACCCCAGTGTGTCCTGGGGGCGGGGACTCTGGGGGAGGGGCGGGTTCAGCACAATCTCAGCTTTCATTAACGCTGTGATAACTTCAGTGGTTTCAACCACAGGCCACTGTTGTGTCAATGTTAACAGGACCTTAACTCTATACTAAACTTCTGTCTGCTTGTTGCTACTTGTCTTTCGCCGCTGTTTCCATCAGGGAGCTGTGTCAGAAATTGTGGCAAAGAGAAATTTTAAAGAATAGTCAAATTTGAAAGGCTCTGGGGAGGTTACAGGGCCCCTGCATATTTTCCTAACAGACAAGATTTTTCAAAAAATTCACAAAAAGTTTAAGTATATTTTCTTTTATTTTCTGCTCCTTTTGCTTTAGCTCAGTAGGAAGTTTGGTTTTGGAAGATCACTATAACATAGCAGATGGATTTGGACTCCTGTAAGCAAAATACCCCTCGGAGAGTAATTTTCTTTATGTCAGCTCAAAGGCAGCTTCTAAAACTCTAAGCTGTGACTATTATGGGCTTCAGGAAAGGAAAAAATAAAACACTTAGAAAGTTAAAATTTACCTTCATTTTAAACTGTCAGTTTAGTGACAACTATTGTTTGCTCTAACAGTGGTTAAATGTAGGCTGCTTCATCACTTGCAATGGGGAAATTTCGTTACACAGACACAAACCATGGCAGTATTCGATCCTTCTGGGGACATGCTGACACGTTATGACACGTGCATGACCACTGTTCTCAGCTGCAATCTCTATTCTCTATTTTTCTTGTAACTGTGAATTTGTATCGAAGGCAGGGGCTGCAGTCAGTTACAGTGGTCTTTTACAACTAAAATGTTGAGTGTCTGTCAGTGAATCGTGAATGCCTGAGATAACCATGCCTTATCATATTATTCCCAGGTCAGTTTCTGGAAGGACAGAAGGTGACTCTGAAAAGCAGAACACAGGAATTCAGTGGGTTTTTTTGGCTTTTGCAATATTAGTATCTAATATTTATGTGTTAAGTGGTGCAGTTGTTCTTTGCTTCTTTCGTCTGCTAATGTCAGAAAATATAAGCAGTAACTAGGGAGTTAAATTCCCACACAACAGGCATATTTTTGGATTTACGGTTTTTGTAAGAGAGCTCAGAGTGGAGCTCAGCCCTTTGCAGTGGAGCAAAGCGCCGCGTGACAGATTGGAGCGTCCGAGGGAAACGTGGCTCACAGCAGGCATACATGACGGGAACGAGACGCTGTACCAGCTCTTCCAGTTTCACAGGGACCTTGTGTTTTCCAGCTGTTTACCCTTGAGATGTAAAATGGCAATTTGGCATAGGCTAACAACCCGGTGTGATGTGAGCATCTGCGTAAAAGGCTCCACGTATGGAGCATGCCCAGTGATATCAACAGCCTGTTACCCCACCCCCAGCCAATCTAGGAAGAGATGAAATGAACTTTGCACTTGCAAATGTCACTGAATACATTTTGCACAGGATTTTAAAAGGTTCTCCTATAAG
>Ga0181612_111913_pt1 | contig 13294 bp, 6 predicted proteins | sample HoacroProtozoa21_FD_119630 | JGI IMG/M metagenome (GOLD analysis project Ga0181612, IMG submission 119630) | Hoatzin crop microbial communities from Cojedes, Venezuel. Combined Assembly of Gp0051906, Gp0051904, Gp0051908
GGTCCCCATCTTGCCGTCCATCAACTGGGGAGGGGCAAGGATCCTGGCACTATGCCTAAATATCTTCACTCTAAGTCCAGGCTAATGAAATCAATAGAGTATTTAACATTTCCAGTTTAGTATAACATTCAGCTTACTTTACCTTGGCTCCTAATTTGTCTTCTGGGATGATACCGAGGGTAGATACTAAAGCTATACTTTACTAGACGAGCACCACAGCTAAGCTCAGCTGTGGTACAAGTGTGTACAGCTCCAGTGACTCATGTCGATAATTACAGTGCTCATCACATCAGCAGCGGCATCTCTGTGTGCCTCCGAGGAATGTCACCTTGCACGTGCCTCCGGAGTGGGCTTCATCCTGCTCCTCTGCAGAAACAACGATCAGGAGGGAGCTATGAAAGCTCACGAGGTTGGGCAGCAGGGAAGACTGAGAAAGCGAGGCCATGAACTTTCCTCTGCCAAGGCAATACGAAGTGAGACTTCTGCCCATCAACGATTTGAGCAGCTGGGTTCCCACGGTGGCTCCAAGTATTGGAGCATGCAAAATATTGCAGATGGGCAAGCCTGTCTTAGTTTACGCTCTCATTTCTTTCACTCATTGCCTAGACACAACTGTGACAGAGAAGGAAATGATCTTCAGCATGGACCAAAAGTTAGGTGTGAGGAGTGATTATCCCTCGGCAGATAGGGACACCCCTCTCTCAAGCTGATCTCCCTCCATGGACACCTGAATTCACTGCCTCGATTCCTCTCAGCTGTCCTTACTCTATGGCACTCAGGGTGATGGCTGGAACTTCATCATGCTGAAATGTCCCCACAGTTTGAGGAGTTTTATATGTAAAACTTGTTCCTTCTGTCACAGTTTGGCACCCAGTGATGATAAATTCAGAGATGTTTCTGGGAAGACAGCCAGGGCTGTCGAAGCCCAAGAAAAATCAATCTTCTGCAAAGAAATAAATTAAATTCTGTCATTATCTATCAATATTTGCCTCTGACTCCACATAACAATTATATGAAAATGGACCACTTGCTTTAAATACGGAGAAGAATGGATTGACACACAGATACACTTTGGAAAAAAAGATTGCAGCACAGAGCTATTCCCAACATATCGTAGGATCTGCTCAGACTGGGCACGGCAGGAACAAACACAAAGTCAGTCCTAAAGAAATATAATACTGTCACCTTCAAAGTCTTCACACCTATAGAAATAATCCTCTCAATTTTTCAGTGCTGCATTTTAGAAAAATTTCATATTGACTTTATAGCCTAGATAAAGTGAAAATATAGCACATGCCACTGAACTAGGACAGCAACACCAGTGGGGCATCCCTCAGTGAGGTGGCACAGCTGCATGCTAGTGAATAGCGTGGATTCATGCTCCGTGAGAAGAACAGACTCAGCCAGGTGTCCATGAGCAACTGCTGAACGTAAAGATACTACCTCTGGCTCAGGAAGTCCCTGAGCCACAGATTGCTGGAGGCTGGGCCAGGATATATTCAATTCAGGGAGGTAAAACTACATATTGTCTTGTTCTCAGGAGCTTTTCTGGAGATCTGCTGTAAGATAGTAGAAGAGGCAGAGTACAAGGCTAGACAGAGCCTTAGTCTGATCCAGGTGCCCATGCTCACGTTGCTCGTAGAGATGCTGCAGTTGAAGAGGTCTTCACTCCTGTACCAGCCCCTTGAGCCATGCGGAAGCTAAGTTTTACAGATGCACCCAAATTCTGAGGGCTTCCCACTAGCTATATTAACTCTACTGCTGTTCATATTTGCACGTTTAAATTACATTTCCCCCATTTATATACATATAGACATAAGTTATTTCAAACCTTCTTCCTTTCTACTCATTTGGGGTATATGTTTCATCACTCATCTGATTTCCAAACTGAGAGAAATATGTTATTCAGCAGGAGAAGCCTGGCGGATACAATCTTCTGTGTCCTTGGCCCAGATCTGTGACCACATCTATCCATTTTTCTGTTTTTTCTCTTCTTTTTGTGGGCTTTTTTCTCATTCTTGAGACAAGACGGGACAGTCTTTTGTCTTTTCTTTTATGTGCTTGTTGAAAACTCTGGTGTCCTCTGACTTCCTGCTTCTCTTCCTTCTGGTGAAGGTGTGCTCCTCAGCTCCATCTGCGCAGAGAGATGACATAGCGCCAGGGTCAAGGGTGCCTATGGATGGATGCTTGTTGAGGCTTAACAGAAGAGGGCTGGATCTGAAGCACAGATGACCCACAGAGGTCCCTTCCAACCCCTACTATGTTATATGCGAGCTGTATGCAAGGGCTGCTTCCACACCACCTGTGCTGGAGCTACAACAGACAGGCAGATGTAACGGGGAGCACAGATCCATTTGTTCGACCATAAACCCAGTAACTTATCCTACTGCAAGAATGACTACAAATGCTCCCCTGAGCTGTTGTATGATTTCACCACAACAACCAGATACACCTTCGATGCAGCTCAGTTACTAAACACTTCAGCTGTCAGGAAAGAGAGGGGTGGGGACGGAACTGGTAGAGGTCTCATACCTCACACCTGTAGCAGACTCTGGCTTCTGTGAATTTATTCTTCTTCACAGAACATCTGACAAAACACAGCCTGAGGTAATCCTCTTCCCCTTTCTGTATTCTGTTCAGTAAGATGGCTTTCCGTTAACACCAGTCTGCATTACATCCAAGGCTGCTCCCTGTTGGGGTACATCGCCTGGGCCAGAGTGCAGGGCCAGGTATCTCTCCTGTTCCCCCCAGTCCCCTGTTTGTTGTATTATCATGGTTGACTAGGAAATCTAGACACAAAAATAAATAATTTCTCACTGTCCAAAAATAGGTCAAGAAAACCACTGGGCATGCATGAGAGAGAGACAGCTTCAAAGCACTGACTAAAAGTGATGAGGCTCCAAATTCATGTGGTTGTAATTCTTGATGCAAGCAATGGTGACAGTAATTATAACCACAGTCCTTCAAATGCCGGCAGGTCTCCAGGCTAGCCTGCCAGCACGCTCAATCACTGGGCCTGCTTTCCTGCAGAATATTTATTCAGATTTTACCAGGAAAATTCACAGCATCCTCTGACGTGCCTGCACTCCCCGTCCTGTGGTGAGCCTCCCCAGACAGAGGACGCTGGCTCCCCGGTACTGCAGAGGGGAGTTGTCCCATTAAAAAACAAATCTGAGGTGGGCTTGCTTAGAGTACACAAACTGTCTCTAATCATAATCCAGCTGCTTTCCTTTATTATTTGACTGTAGGTGTTCCCTCTCCACCAGTAAGCTTTTCAGCTGTGTTTTTCCAGTTTTCCTTTAGGAACTGAATGTGCCCAGCTGAATCCCAGAAGCACATGCCGGGTATAGCCCCTTGGCAAGCTGTGCCCCTGCAGCCCCCCAGCCTCAACCTCCTGTGATGCCAAAGGCTGCTGTTATCAACAGCCAATGATTAGCAAAACGTGAACAATGCAAGAGTCAAATGTGATGGCCATTCGTATTTGTGACAGGTACAACAGGAGGCTGGGTGGTTTTGGTTGAAGGCTCCAGGCTCCATTGCAGTATACATAAAATGCATGGCTGCTCATCCAAATGAAGAGGAGCGCTAATCGCTAATAACCGCATCCGTGCAGATTGAGATTGAGCTTGGTGTGATCAGCCACCAGGAGGAGCCAGTGTAATTTATTTCGAGGCTAATTAAGGTATGAGCTTTTAAGTCACATAATTAGTTTTGAGAGGGGCGGAGCAGGGGGAGACCCTGTCTGCTTCTACCTCCTTTTCCCTTCAAGGCAGACTGGTTTTGCCTTAAGCATTCGCCAAGGGTTTCATGTCAGAGACCTGCTGCTCTCCGAGGCCAACGCTTCCCAGCTTCCCGAACGAGGGTGCATCGGTTCTTGGGTACCGACTGTGTTCCGGGTGCTCAGAAATATTCATTATGCACAGTGACGATGAGGCATAGCAAGTTCAGGAGCTAGCGCTGAATGATGAATCAAGGCCTCCTAAATGAAGGTGTCTCAACCTTTTCTTTTTGGTACTCAAAGGAAAAATGCGTGCCTAAATCCAGGTCTTGGCTCAACCTCATTTCCTTCAGACATTCCCAAAGAAAATGAATATAAAATTATAGTGTATGAGAACAGGAAACTGTTATTTTAAATAATTTGAGCACTCTAGAGACAATTCTTGTCATTTTGGGGGCTACCAGAAACCACCTGAGCAGCAGAATATGAACAGCGGGGTGTTACATATTTGCAGATTCAGTTAACACAGTATTTGAGGTCCAGCCAGGCCTCTGCGCCTCCTTTAAACTTCTAGTTGAAGAGGAAAAATGCGTAACACTAATGAAGACAATTTCTCCACTTCACGTTACTCGTTGCTAGCTGGAGAGCAAGTTTTCTTGGCTGCAGGCGCAGCGATACAGCAGGGACGGCTCCCGTCCCCCAGCAGCGCTTCTGGTCTTTGCTCCGAGCCCTGCGCTGATGCACCGCTCCTCTGTTAGCGTACATGGGACTTCCAGAATTTTTGGAGAAGAGTCATATTTTTACCGGTTTAGTCGTTTTCAGGTTTTGAGCTCATGCGGGCAAATAACCCTGAGTGAGAGCTCGGCACAGGCTGAATCAATCATACGCAGGCTGGTGGGGTGCCCACAGTTCCGGCCACGCGTGGGCTCCGGGCACCAAGGAGCGGCCAGAACTTCCCTGTCCTTCTCATCCAGAGCCTTCAGCGCTTTCTGAAACAACATGATTTAGGTATGTGCTTTAAGGAGTCAGAGGTTGCGTTTATTTTTAAATATTTCGCTCTAGGGAACTTCTTGGATATTTTTCTTCCTCAAAATGTGTTTTATGACACTGTGAAGTAGCTGGAATGATTGAAATGCTGAAGAACAAGGGAACGTATGACTCCATGGGATTATTTTAGATGCTGAGTTATATTAATTATTTTAAAGACAAAGATGCCACTTGTGGTTTAAGGAGACCTAAACTTCAGATGGCTTAAGGCTGGGCTATTGTATGGAACGCTGCTCCTGGGAAGCTTTTCCATATATGTGCTGTTGGCCACTGTCAGGAAGGATACCAAAAAAGCCTTTGGTGTGTGTTTATATACTTTTGTGTGTCAGGAATACCATCCTCTAAGGACCTTCCTTTTCTCTGTGCTGTTGGATTGGCCTCTTGACTGACTAGACAGGCCAGTCCTCTAAAGCCTATTTTTCTTGCACTCCCATTCTCTTTAATGAGAGTTTTGCATTTGGAAATCACACAGGACCTATATTCAAAACTGAAGTGACCAGCCGCAGATCCCAACCAAGCTGGCTCCTGACAAGGCAGCCGGGAAGGAGGTGGAAATTAGGCCTGGAGTGGTCATGCCCTGGCTCACCAAGGATGGTGGAGGGCTTGCAGAGCAGAGGACTTTCTGACCACAAATCTGCCTAAATCCAGCATTGACTGTTACACTGTTGTCCTGGGTCTTGCTTTGGGAGGAGGTGGAAAAAGAAGTTTTGTGGTTAAATACAAAGAGAAGACAGATTTTGCAGACATTGCACATTTACATCCTTGGCCATGGAAAGCCGGTGTGGTGCCTCAGCTCCTCAGGAGGAAGCTGAGCAGGCGGGGGGCAGCGGGGACAGCCCCAGCCCTGGACACCGGGCACCTCCCTGGGGACGGGGACGGGCTGAGGCCAGGCCAGGACATCAGCCCTAACACCTGCAGGACCTCATTGTTGCTGTGGCAGGGACACCACACAGACTCAGCTGATGTCCCCCATCTTTTCATAGCTGCCAGGATTTTAATAATATAGTTGCTGCATCTCTTCTATTTCACAGTGGCACTAACACATCTATATATACGATTATTTGTGTAAATGCCATAAGATGCTTTCTGAATCACATCAGAGGAGAGCTGAGGAGTTGTCAATATCGTATCCCCAAGAAATACTACTCTGGGGATATGTAGGTGAACAGCTGGGGTCATTCCACAGAGTGCAAGGCTTATCACCGAAGCATCACCTTGCAGAGCACCCAGTGCCTGGAGCTCACCTCCACCTTGGCCTGGCCAGGGGACCAGCACTGCCTGCTGCACCTCTTTAAAGGGAAGAACAGGATCTCCTCAACTCTCAGCTGAGGGAAACCCAGTCTGCCCTGTCCTAATCATGTTGTCTTAATCATATTGCCCTCTTCATCTTCTCCAATGCAGCAGAGGTTTTAATGAGGTAAAGTGGAGTCAAGTGAATACTAAATGAAATGCTTAGCTTGCTCAGGCTGAAAATAGGTTAGTGCTTATTATTTGAAAGCTTTGTGCAGGAATAATCATTAAATGAAACATAGTGTGGTTTTGGTCTGTTGTGTTGAGCTGAAAAAGTAGGTCTGTCCCTCTGTAAACAGCATGTAAGTAACTCACAGGGTCACTTCCCAGTGTTAAAGCCACCCTTATGGTGCATCCCACAGTAGGAGAGAGGAATCATCCTGGCTTTACAGTGAAGGGGAAAAGGAGCTTATAAGATTGCTCCACCTTTACAAGCACTGCTGATGGCCCTGGTAGGAGTCTCCCCAGAGGAGCCGGAGAACGTACACTGACGTATAAAGTGATGCTGTTTGCTCCAATGCCACGAATACTCCTGTATGAGTGCGGCTGCAATGCATGTACCAGCAACTTAGGAAGTCCCTATTGCAGGCTGGTTCTGACACAGGTTCCTCTGCGAACGCAGAGTGCTCCAGCACAGCAGGCAGCTGGATGCCAGCCTTGGATCTTCCTTGAAAACCACCTGGGTGTGGTGGTGGCCCTTGGCCCTAAGCAGCCCATCGTGTGCAGCTGTAGGGGAGTCAATGGCTGGAGCTGACACGCCGTTCCAGCAGATGCTTCCATAAGCTGCTTCCTCCTATGTGAACGTATTGATGTCTAATGTCCTTGGCTGGGCTTGGCTGTGCAAAGGCTCAGCAGGTTTCCAGCTATTGGCCTAGTCGTGCTTTACTAAGAGCCACCTTCTATTTCCTCTTAGACCACAACATAAAAAGACATGGGCCCTTATTTGGATAGTATTTTATTTGTGGCCCATCAGAGTTTTGTGGTGGAGTACGACAAAGTGGTCTGTTTGGAGCAGGGTCTTCCTGACCCTGCACTGAGTGAGACCGTTCCCGACATTTGGAGGGAACACGGCACGAGACCACCACATCTTCGCCCAAGACACCTTCTTGTACGCCGACACTCCGACTCCCTCAGGCTTCTCATTTTCATGGATGTTGTTGCCATTTATCTAGATTTGCAGATGTTAACTGTCAAATACTGAAGGTGAACAAGACAGCTGGAAAAGAGTGGAGCAAATCAAAGGTTTTTAGGAGCTAGTACCAAAGCCTGGGCTGCTTGGTCTCAATATCCACTGCTTTTGAGAAATGCGCAGCTTTGAGAGATGTGCTGCAGAAGTTCTGACATTCTGAAAAAGAGCGTGAAGATGATATAATAATTAAAATACAATCGTTTCAAATTGTCCTTTTCAACATATTAACATTCTTTTATGGCTGGGAGATAGTTATCTTAAGTAATTACCTTGTTATCCTAGTGACAGACTGATGGTGACCTTTATACTGCAAGTGAATTATGCAAATTGGTATTTTCATTAAACATTAAATAACTCCCTTGGGAGGAAAAAATGTTACTTACTGTTCATTGGCTATTAAAGTCTAACGATATGATTTACCACAACTTTGTTTTCTACCTCCAAGGGCTCCAGAGGAGAAGGGATTAAAGCTTGGTTTGGAATTTGAGGCTTAGACGTGTGTAGACAGGTCAAATGAAGCAAAAAAAAAAAGGCAAAACAAATCCCAGTTGCTTCATCCCGCGTTCAAAGTGTATGTTCTCTCTGATGGAACATCGGTATGCCAGTAAAATGCCTCCCGTCCCGCACTTTCTAGTCCCCGAGCGCCCCAAAGCCACACAGTAACCTTCCCATTAACTTAGCCTTATTCTCACCACCGCTCCTTACTTCGTGCCAACTCATCAGCAAGCCCCAGACTTTAAGCCATGGTTCGCTCTTTTGCTTCCAGCAGTTCACGTGGACCATGCATGCTCTCAAAACCAGCCTTGTGCCACTCAGGCTGAATCAGGCTCAGAGGCAACAAAATGCTGATAAGTAAATCCTGTGGGAAAATTAAATTCACCTGGTGGACAGATGCAATGGGAACACTGGAGAGCACGCTTCCAGCACAGTGAGAGGGACAAAAATTTACAGAGTTATGTCAAAAGTCATTAGGAATAAGGCAAAACATACAGGCTTTAGGAATAAGAATTACTCTATTTTTAATCATTCCTGTTGTAAAAAATGGCCTTCAGTAGCAGCGCATGCTGTGAGGCAGACTTTGTAAGTTGTACAGGAGACTGGCTTGATCCGTAAGTGTTGCTACTCCTACAGATTTCTACAGTTTAAATGTCTTTTTGGAAACTTCTGCCATTGCATTAAAAGGGATCTCAGTAGGAACGCATTTCATTAAAGATAACCTGACATCCGTACTGAGAAAAGCAAGAGTACGCAGGCTGCCAGGAAGCACCATGAACTACACACCACGAGGGGTGCAATTACAATTGCATCCTGAAAAAGATGACTTACTCCTCCCAGCACCAATCCTGGGACGTGTGGGACCATATTGCAGTGTTTCATGTGAAAAAACAAAATATTGCCTCCATATTATTTGCTGTTTTGTGATGAAGATAAACCAGTAAATAGATTTCTCTCAAATGTTTCTACAAATACATTAATGGTCTCACCCAAAATGAGAGAATCTGGGTGTCTGTGCATATGTGCAATGCATATTAACACCAGAAAGTTAATTTAATTTACTTTTCAAAATATTGAAGTATAAGATCAACAGGCTAAACAGCGGAAGCTGATGCAACAGCTTTAGAAAGCACAGTCAACTGTTAATCACTTTTTATTTTGAAACAGCAAAGTTTCCTGGCCCATTAAACTACACTTAATATGTCCTTTAAATAAACAATCACACACATGTTGTTTTAATTACTTAACACCTCTCTAGTGGGCTGTAGGGAAATCCCACTTTTAAAAACTTCATGACATTTACTACAACCCACCAGTACCAAAGTTTATTTTGAATGTATCAGGCTGTCAGTACAGCGGTACCGCTGTGTGCAGCCCCTGTAGAAGACTGAGCTAAGCAGACGGGAGCTGCACCCTCAGCCCTTGAAGGGAAGGGAGAAATACTGAAGTCTTGGTCACCAAAAGCGTGTTTATATTCCACTGTGATCCAGCCTGCTTAATTTAGGGAAGTTCTTGTAGACACTGAATCTCTGAAAAATCATTAGCCGTTTAAGTTAAGCTAAATCATCACTTGTTTTCCTTTTAGAGCCGACGGGGAGAGATAATTGCTCGATGGTGATTAGGGAACTGGGTTAGGAGAAGAGGAAAATTTGGTGTCCTGGTCTTTGCCCCCAGGGCAGGTCCCCCCCAGGTCTCCCTCCGCCTGACAGAGTGGTCCACATGCAAGACTGTTACAGAAAAGGTCAGAATCACCTTGACATTCAAGTGCCTGTTTTGAAGACAAAAACTAATGGAGAACGCCCCATTTTCATTGGGTAATCTGTTCTAATCTTATTTGCACATGTTGTTAAAATAGTATTCATTGCTAATAAAGCTTTAAGTCTTGACTTCTCTTCCGTGTTATTCTTGTCTCTGCTAAATTAAACAGCGCTTAGTTTGTTCCTCTGATAATGCTTCTATACTGCAATCGAGTCATCTCTCAGAATAGGGATGAACTAAACAGATCCCTGTAAATCTCAGTATACTGCAATAGCTCGTGAGGCAGGAACAAATGACGCACCAGAAGCTTACGTTGGTCTCACAAAGAAAAAAGCCAAAACGTAAAACTGAGCTTTTCCCACTTTTTCAGGTTTATTCAGAATTACGAGAAGTTGTTCATCATTACTACTACTGCTATTACTGTTGTTGATGTTAAGCATGTAGACTGTTAGTTTCTTGACTGATCCCATCACCCAGAACTGCAATAGCTCATTACAGAATAGAAATACTCTAGAAAATACTTATTTGGTCTGGAAATGCTAGAAAGTAGTCGTAAAATACCAATATGCATTTTCCAAATAAATGTTAGTTCATGATGTTTTCATGTAATGAAATTGTACTTTAAAGAAGTAAGAGTGCTTTTTCCTAAATAACCCCATTTAACTTCGGCTTTCAAGCAAAGCTGTATTAATCCTTTGTTGTTACTATGTGTCCAAAATTCTTAATATTAATACAGATTCCCATCAGTGCTTGGCAATTGGTTGCAATATAGAGTCTGTCTGAACTTCAACTCTTAAAACCAGAATATGAAAGGAGAATACTTCTTTCAGGGCTACCGCCGTTCCCACCAGACAGGGAATGTCCCCTTGCCCACTGAGGCGGCACAGAACGAGCGGAGGGGACCCACACAGTGGCTGCTGGGTTCTGCTAACAGCAGCCAAGCATCAGGTAGTTCATTAGCAGAGGAAATGGGCTGGCCCATGGAACCGGCTGCCGGACCTGCAATACTTCCTCCATTTCCAGAGTGCATTGTGCACATCCCTAGCCTTCCTTGTTGTAGGAGGCTCCTTTTGGAACTTTTGCTCCAAGATCTGGGCAATCTGTTGTTCAGATTCATGAGAGAGAATTAATTTTAAATGTAATTCATTTTAACTGAAATTTCCACAGTTTAAATGTCTTTTTGGAAACTTTTGCCATTGCAGTAAAAGAAACTTCAGTAGGAATATATTTTATTACGGATATCCCAACACCTGTGCTGAGAAAAGCAAGGGTACTCAGTCTTCTGGGAAGCACCATGAACTACCCATAACGAGAGAGCTACAAGAATTGCACTTGAGTAACAACTGATTTAAGTAATATTAACTTAAATCTACAGATGGGCCATGGTTTCACCTGGAAGTAATGTAAAGGACTAATTCGGCAGAGCTAAGGTAACAGCATTTGTCTTGTGTGGCAGCATACCTCATGTATGACCCATGGTCTTCGCATGCTCCATGATAGGGCACTGCAGCTAGACAACGGGAGGGAGCATCCTGCGGTGAGAAGAGGCTTGTGGTGGGCTCATGGTCAGAGCTTCCCTGCTGCCAGTCTGATGCCGCCCTCCCACTCAGTCCTGTCCCCACCTCATGCTCCCCTGAAGTATGCCAATTCAAATGAAATGGCTGGGTTTCCAAATATCACTTTTTTGTTAATCACTTTCTATTTTTTAAAGGACAGGATTGCACGGGTGTTACACCCAGCAAAGCCAGCAAGGTGGGTCAGGCCTGGAAGCATGTTGCTCGGTTGGGTCTGGTGATCGTACGAGAGGCCATACTAACATAACCTGGTAGCAACGTGCCCAAGGCCTGGCCACAAGCCTGCTAAAAGCTTAGGGTTCCAGAGGAGAAACAAATAAATACAAAAATGAAACAAGGAAAGGGTTGGAAAAGCAGTATACCTGACGTGGCTGGGTGGTGGCCTGAATCCTTCAGATGCCAGCTACTAGAAGAGGTGCTGGCTAGTGAGAATCTCTTCCTTTATCTGGGACAGTGGTTCAGCCATCAGCACTGGGTATTCCCTCTTTCTCACCAGCAGTGATAGCCACCAGAGATGCAGATGGTCGGCCAAGCAGTATCTGTAATGCGCTGGAACAGGCAGACATCCCGGCTCACGATGCCACCAACCGTTCCAGGACCGACAGACCACCTTACTGTCCCTACGGTGCACACTGATGTGCTTGGCCCTTTTACAGATGCTTTTCATTGTTTCAGGACCCTTTGCTAAAGGGTCTGTGCTGTGCTAAAACATCAGGATGGAAATGGGATACAGGCTGTGTCACTACGTGCACTACCGCTGGGGGAACTGCTACAGAGTGACTTTTCCCCATAAAACCAGTAGGCCCAGTACCTCCACCAACCTCCAGTTTGGATGACAGTAAAAGAACAAGGCAAACCCAAACAATGTGTAAATGAGCTACCGTGAATGTAAGTCTGAACTGTGGCCCTGGTTAGGCAACTACATATTTTGAACAAACGTAATCTGACAGCAGGGCTTTATCCCAGATCAGCATTTGTGTAGTGGGGCAGTTGTGCATTTTTTGACCGGGTGCTGGGATTCTGCAAGCTAAAAGTACCAACCACAGCCTCACAGAGAACAATTATTTAAGGTGAACAAGCCACTGAGGATATCCTGAAATCTGCTCTGCTGCAGATGAAAAAGGAAAATCCTTTCTGCTCACCCCAGGAGACATCCAGGGCTTGATTCAGTTGCCTAAACACAAGTGTGTTTTGCCATTGGAGACATCACCAGACACCCCAGATATTCACATAGATACGACACAGAATCTACAACAGATACATGTCCTTCTGAAGGGACATCCGAAGGGCAGGCCAGATGCACTAGGCTGTCCCAAAAGGCGCTGGTTACATCCAACTGCTTCACTGGTGAATTGTCAAACAGCTGGTTTGTCTAGGAGCTGTTCAGCTGCATCACTCTCCATTAAATGTGTTGACTAAGGGGCATGATTCAGTTGCTGTCACTTCAACATGTGGAGCCATTTGAGACACTCTGGAATAGCTGCCTTGAGTTACTGATTCAGACGAGTGTAGGTCTTCTATGGACTCTGGAAATGCTGACTGGAAGGGACCTCCAGAGGCCGTCTGGTCCAGCCTGAACATCCCAAGCCACAACTCACATCTCTTGTTATATTATCTGATGTTACTGAAGATAAGAGAGGAAGAGCAACAATTCTCCTACAACGCCACTTCTCCCTGGAGCAATGGCATAACAGCACAGCCTCTAGCAGTCAGACTGTGAAATGCTACGTAACTCTCTTAGAACAGAGCACGCGGACATTCTATTTTATCTAAACCTTTTTTGATGTGGTAAAAACAGATCTAGCTTAGGCATAACAAATACAGCTATATGAGTGTGTCTTCGTTGCCAAGAAGGCCAGTGGTATCCTGAGGTGCATGAAGAAGGGTGTGGCCAGCAGGTCGAGAGAGGTTCTCCTCCTCTCTACTCTGCCCTAATGAGGCCACATCTGGAGTACTGTGTCCAGTTCTGGGCTCCCCACATCAAGAAAGATGAACAGCTACTGGAGAGAGTCCAGCGGAGGGCTACAAGGATGATGAGGGGACTGCAACATCTCCCCTACGAGGAGAGGCTGAGGGAGCTGGGCTTGTTCAGCCTGAAGAAGAGAAGGCTGCGAGGGGACCTTATAAATGCCTACAAATATCTGAAGGGTGGGTGTCAGGAGGATGGGGCCAAGCTCTTTTCAATGGTGCCCAGTGACAGGACAAGGGGAAATGGGCACAAAC
>Ga0181612_127445_pt1 | contig 13294 bp, 14 predicted proteins | sample HoacroProtozoa21_FD_119630 | JGI IMG/M metagenome (GOLD analysis project Ga0181612, IMG submission 119630) | Hoatzin crop microbial communities from Cojedes, Venezuel. Combined Assembly of Gp0051906, Gp0051904, Gp0051908
AAAAAAGGCTTTTTTATTATTATTTTCTGCGACATCTGCAGTCATGAATCGGGCCTATAAAACACTGTGTAGGAGACTGTTCCTCCTTCACTTGATCGCCTTTCATTCCCAAGAACATTTTTCTCATCAAAGCTTGCAGATTTCAGACACGCCATAAGATATTTTTAATCATCTTCTGTCACGAAGTTTCCAAGTTAAAGGAGCCTGTGCCATGCAGAGAAAAGTCTATTTATTCTCCCTTGTTTAAAATACCCTGGCAGTCATTTTAATTACAATACCTTTTCCCTACCCCTCTTGGGACGTGCAAATGTATTTACACAATTTACAGTAGAAGTGGTTTCCTTCCCCCGTCCCCTCACGCCTTCCCCATCACCCCCCTCTTTCCCCAATACATGTAATGTGCGCAGTTTCAAATATCACAACTTGGCAAATAAATATTACAAGATTCAATAAGAGGGAGCTGCATTTGCAAGTCTGAGGCTAATTTAATAAATGATGGCAGGAGCTTTAAAACATGTCTCCTATTTAAAGAGCACAACACCGATCTCTGGAAGGAACTGTGAAGTGGGCTAAATCTTTTAAAGGCTTTAAATGAATCCTTCTCGTCTAAAGATTGGAAAATTAAAATCCTCCCGAGCTCATTTTCGTTCAGCTTCGTCAGAGCAGACGTAAGCTGAACCTGTGAATGGCACCGAGCACACCGGGCTCAGCGTGGGACACGAGGTGACGTCTTTAGCTTCATCTTTTGCAGGAAGCAAGGAGGGGAAAAAGGAAGCAAAATTTGGGTGGAAGGTGTTAAGTCCTCTTTAGATTTACAGGAGAAAAGAGGTTGAAGGTTGCCTTGCTGCTCATGTGGAGCCTCGAGTGCACGTGTTGGCTGGTGGGGCTGGTTTGGAGAAGCTGCCATACAGCTGCAGCACCAGCTGTGGTCTGGCCACCATGGTGTTCAGTCCCAGTTTGTACTGATAACTGGGACCAATTGTTGGGGGGAAGCGGGGTGATATGTGCTAGGACCCATTGCAGAGGTCAGGGCTTGGCCACATCTCGCCATCTCCTTGCCATCTCCAAATCCCACATATCGCTGTCCACGCTGCCTTTATCTTTCATTTCTGCTTGCCCTCGCACAACCCTTCCAGCCTGGAGGACCCTCAGCCACCTTCCCTCCCTCCACCCCTCCGTGCAGAAACACAGCTTTAGAAGGTTATAATGGGCCCTTCTGGCTTGGAACTCTATCAAATCTATGCAAGTAGGAGATGGCATTGGTAGGTTGGATTGGGTTGGATTACACCTCTTGGGATCTTTTGCTTGTGAGCTATTTCAAAGATCACGTTTAACTAGAGCTTACTTCCTCTGGAAGTCTGAATTGGTCCAGTTAGGATCTGGTTTGGGTTTAATCAGAAATAACTAGATGTCAGCAGCAGATAAATAAACAAAAATATTTAAAGGACTTGGTATTTTTACATCTCTCTCTGCGTTACAGAGGCAAGTTGTGTTGCAGATGGGGAAAAGGAAGCATAAAGCCGCAAGATGCCTTGCGAGGAGTCCCTTGGGGTTCAGCAGAGAGCAAGGAGTGCAGCGCAGGGTCTCCTGCCAGCATCCAGCCTCCTGGATGCCGTGACAGCACCTGGGACACATGGGATGTAGCCCATAAAACTTGGTGTCACCAGATCCTACATCTCTGGGCCTGGGAGGATTAACCTCTCCCTGTTGACATCCCTGCTGGGGAGCAGCTTGCTCTGGTCCAGAAATGATTTGTCAGATTATTCCTACCTGCTGCGCAGGCGGGATCCTCCCCAGCAGCGTTACACCAGAGACCATAATCTTGGGCTGATCCATGCAGAGAAGGAGACAAGAGAAGGGGCAGCACCACTGTGCGAGTGCAGGAAGCCAACTGCCTCTGGAGGCTGAGAGCTCAGCTTTAGCAATTAATCCTTCTGGGGCTTTGGGAGGAGTTAATTTTGTGCCTCAGTTTCCCCATCTTGGTTTCACAGTGGCTGTGAGGTTCCCACTCTTTCCTGGAAGGCATCAAAGGGCTCAGCCACACGCCCCAAGCCCCGTCTATGCCCACTGCTAGGGAGCAACGTGCTGTACCATTGACGGAGAAGCAGCAAAGGCCTTATCCCACTCTGATGGTGGAGAGTTGCGTGACCTAAACTGCCAGATGGGAAGTTGTAGCTGGTGGTGGATTTGTATCCCAAGCACATGCATGTATGCTTCTTAATGTTTATACAGTATTCATTAAGTGACAGGGCTGGAGGAAAACTTGAAGGTCAGTTACGATGGGTCACAATTGTCCATACATGCTCCTCCGAGCTGGAGGCTGAAGTTTCCGTGGTGCAATGTCCCCAAGCAGGACCCAGTTGTCTGTGGGAGATGCTGAAGCCCAGGCTGGGCCCCTGGGCCAGGTCTGTCCAAGCAGGGGAAAGCAGAGCACCTCCCAGTACAGGGAGGACACAGAGGATTTTGAATGTTCAACCAGAACCCACACACCCAGTATTAGGGAGATTCTGTGAAAAGCCTCATGGGTCTCGACAGCTTTCCACCACTGTAATGTGCCCAAAGGGGCACTGATGGTCGCTGCTTCACCCTCTCTTTCTCCTTGGAAGTTATTAGCTGGGTTATCCCCTTTTCTTCTCTTAATGCTGGCAGAGTCCCAAAACACTTCCCTTCGTGCTTGATTTCTAAACCAGACTCTTTGTTCGGCAGGGTGTAATTAAGTCAATGCTCTGGTTTGAGCAGTCAGAGCTTCGATGGGGTAGCGGGGTGAAAAAGGACAGAAAATATACAGAAGTTCCTCTTCTTTGTGCTCTTATCCACAGTGACAGCTACAAAAAAGCATTTTATGGCTCCAGTCACATCACATCTCAGCATGAAGCATGCCACCACGGGGAGACCCACCACGCGATGATTTGGAAATGGCAGCTTCTTTTAAATCTTCAGGGTGATGAGCAGAAAGGAAAGGGGAAAAAGACTCAGAAAAGACAAAAAAGGCTACAGTTGTGGCTGATGTCATTCCCTGGAAGAGCAAAGACATCAGAGAGATGACAACGGCCTGTCCTGGATGGTGGTCAGGACACTGAGGAGCTCAGCAACAAGCATGCAGTTTCATACCAAGGCAGCCATGCTCCCCCTTGACCATTGCCACAAACCAAAGTTCACATCTGGAGGGAAATTCCCACAACTATTTTACTTCCCCCTCCTGCTGCAAGTTCTTACCCTGGGAGACCCTCCTGTACACCAGGTGAGAGAGGGGGGAAAGCTCTCCAAGGAAGAAAAGTTGCTTCAATATGGGGCACCTGAGTTGTTGATGCTGATTAATGACACCTGCTCAGTAGCTACAACTGCTGCAGGACTGGGAGAAGTTTGTAGGAACTGGTTGAGTGGGTGTTTGCTGAGAAGTTGAAGAAACGCTCCTGGGATGGCTCCTGACCAGAGGTGAGGAATAAGCTGTTTCTTTGCTTGAGTTTGAAAATTAGAATGGCACCAATGGGAAAAAATAATGGTTGAGAGAGCTTGCAAGGAAAAGCAAATCAAAGTACACGAAGTATCTGTCAGTAAAGAAGCCCTGGCATGCCATGTTTTAAAATGTATTTCTTGTTTTGAATTATACTTAGTATTTTTCAGTATATAAAAAGAGGAATAGGAGCCCCAGCAACATGTGGGCTGGATGTCTAAGATGTTAACTGAATATTTTCCTGCCCTAAGGGTCTGGCAGGAACCAAGACTTCAGCCGTTACCTCCAGTGTTTTGCAGGTATTTAAATAAAAAAATGCTCCTCAAAAGCATTGTAACAGCTTGTACAAAAATCCAGTTCCCTCGCAGGGCTGTGCTGATTTTGGTGGTAGTATCAGTGTGAGTGGCCTGTAGTGCTAGTGAGGAAGGTGCAATCTGCTCATTAATCAGGAGTTTTGCAGCCTGATTTAGCTAAAGACTGCTCTGATAGGAAATTTGTGGAAGAAAATTGGGATCTTTGCTTCTGTGCTCTACGGATGGGAAAGAAAGCAGTGTTCACCTTGCAAGTGTATCACAAATTGTTGTTCCCTACTTCTGCTGCTGGTCGGGACCTTTCCACCAAGGGGGAAACTTTGTCAGAAGTGGGGGGGGTGTTTGCTGGAGCCAGAGTGTCTGTTTGGTGAAAGTGTTTTGGTTTTGATGGTGTTTGCAAAGCGAAGGCTTTTATGTTTTGGTGGCTCTTTTTTAATGCTCTGATGAGGAGGAAAAAGAGAACTTGGTGAAAAACCTGGGGGGCTGAGCCCAAAAGAGGTGTTTTAGTGTGATGGGGGGAGGGGGAGCTTTTAAAAGGTTTTGGTCTTGGTCTGCTGCAGAAGGAAACAACTCTTGCAATGGTGAGAGGTTGTGGGAACCAGGCTCGTTCCTCTGAGCTGTGCTGACAGTGGAGGGCCAAAGGCAGACGCCACATTTGTGCCGTTCTTGGGTCAAATTTCCGAGGAGGCCCTTTCCCACGGGGTCATTTTCCACACCCTTCCTGGAAAGCAGAATGCCACTTTCTGCTCAGCAAAGCCCAGTAAAAAAACAACCCCGGGTTTGCTGCTGCTGGGGTTTGATGCAGCCAGCTTGAAAACTTTGGAGCAAACATCTTGGAGAGCTGAGCTCTGTCCCCCGGTCCCGCCAGGTCTCCTGCTGTACTGTCGGAGCAGCCCTAGCTCCATCCCTGGTTTCTCACTTCATCCTGGCTGGGGCAGAGCTTCTAGCGTGGACCCCATCTGCAGGAAACCTGCTGCCTGGATAATCATTTCCCCTCCAAATCAAAGAGATGAGGCTGGAACGATTTCCAGTTGCTCACAGTTTGTGCCACGCCAGCACAGAGCCCTGGGGTGAGAGGTGCAGGGTGGGCTCTTGCCAGGCTCCCGCAGGAGCTGGATGTGGAGCAGGAAAGGCTGCTGGATGCTCCACCACCACCATGTGATGGTGATCCCAAAGGAAGGGATTTGCCTGCAGCATTGGAAATCTGCTTCCAAGCCCTGCTCCTGCTCTGCAGGAGAGCTCAGTGGAGCTGGCAGGGAAAAAAGTCCCTTCAGAAAACAACATCCAGCTGCGGCTGGAGGAGGACGTTTTACAAAGAGATGTGAAGAAACGTTCCTCCCCGCATTCGAGCCCCTGCTGTTACCACGTTCCCGCTCCGGTCTGGTGGCCTCCTCCATTTGCTGTACCTGGCGCTCCAGCTTTTTCGCATCTCTAATCTGATTTAGATAATAACCCCACTTGGTGAAATCAGTGCAGACGAGCTGCTGTGCCTCGTGCATTGATTCGCCTGCTCTAGATCTGCTCGCAGATAGCAGGCGGGACTCGGAGCTCGGCTGCTGGCAGAAAGGGCCAGATCCTCCTCTCCCACGTGCACCGAGGCAGCTGAGGTCAGCTCCGAGCCTCTTCAAGGTGTTTTTTCAGTGCTCTGTGTAGTGAAAGAGAGATCAAGGCTGGCAGGAGGACTGGTGATAGTAACAGACTGTTAATGCTCTCCGGATGCATCCAGTAAATACGCATTATTTTGCATGGGCAAAGGCACCCACAGCTCACTGCTGCTCCGAGGGCTGGTGGCACCATCCCAGTCCTGGTTGCTCCATGCCTTTGCTAGGGTGTATCTGGGCTTTCTTGAACAGGTTGTCTTGTACCCCCAGCCATAAGCCTTGTCAGGGAAGAGTTTGGGGACCTTGCCTGTCTGTGGGATTTCTCCCTGGAGTGTCAGACTCGCTGTACAACCACGGTGGGACCCACCTCCACGGACCATCTGCTTTCCAGGCTGGATGTGTTGCGTTTGGTGCTACGTGCTTCCCCAGTGGGAAAGTCTCAGCCAGAAATAGTGCAGCCTTTTCCCAAGGCGCCCTGCTCACAGGACCATCTCATTGATACGGAGAGCATCACAGAATGGTAGGGGTTGGAAGGGACCTCTGTGGATCATCTAGTCCAACCCCCGTGCTGAAGCAGGGTCACCTAGACCTTGTCCAGGCAGGTCAATCCCTGTGTGTTGGGAGGATCCTTGCAGAAATTCAAGCTTTTTTCCTCTGTTCTCTCATGCATTTTTGTTAAGCCCATTGGTGCTGGGTTTGTGGGATACTGGCAAGCACAGGAGCAAAACTGAGACCCACCAAACTCGTTGCACGTGTGAGCAGCACAGTTCTGTTTTCTCATGCTGGAAGGAAAGCTGTGTGGGATGCGGCTGCAATCCATGTGCTGCCAGAGCCATTGTGGGAATGCTCGGTCCCCCAGCTATGTCATGAGGTAGGGATGGGGCTGGAGAAGCCCAGTGGGAACAGGGCAGACCCTGGGGAAGGCAGCCCCTGCCCACACACCCACCCTGGCCCTGCCAGCAGCGAAGCAAAGCCTGTATTCAGCTCTGGGGACCCATGTGTCAAGCGGAGAGATTAAAAGACCCATCAGTGTCTTTTTATCTACTGCTTGATAACTGCCTCTATGCCATGACCTGGCCAGTCCATGCTGCATCTCCTCCCGGCCCCCTCCCCTCCACCTCTTCCCAGTGCCCTGCGTGGGCTTGTTGATATATTTTTATTGATCTCTTTTATGTAAAGCTCATCCCTGCCATTCACTCCTGAGTAATAACCAGGGCTCTTTGTTCGCCTGCACAACAGAATGTCCCTCGACAGTCCCAGGGAGATGGGGAGATGCTTTAAAAGGTTAATGTCTCTGTTAGATTACAAATCGCTCGGAAGAGGTCTGCTGTCACTCGAAGGAGGTCGGAAATAATCACCTGGATCCTTTAACTATTAACCGAGCCTGAAGGAGACTCACTTCCAGCGACACAAAGATGCTGTGCCTGTGCTGCTGCCTCTGGCTATCGTGGGAACGATCGTTTGACTCGCCTGAGCGATGCGGGTTTTGCTGTGCTGAATTTCTCTGTGCTGCTCCCCTGGTTTGCAGACGGGGCATCAAGGCTGAGACCCGTGCAGGGAACGGGGCGCTTACGCCAAGATTTGCAAAGGGACTCGAGGGCTCTTTGGGTGCTGAACTGTTGCTGCGTGATCCTGCAGGCTCTGCCTGTGTGCTCCAGCACCCTGTCATCCTGCGTGGACAAGGTGCACGCTGCGTGTCGGACACGCTGCACGTCTGCTGGGCGAATCTGGCACAGCCACGCGTTATGGCTGTGGGTGCTGGGTCCAGCTGTGTGCCCTGTGTGTGGTTAAGGGTCTTCCCTCCTCTCTGATCATCCCGATCAGCGAGGGTCTTGCAGGTTGGGGAATTAACTCTCAGGGCCGGGAAAGGATTCCCGGCTTGTTGCATTGCTGCTTCTCCAGTGACTGAGATCCCAGCTGTGAATCTGGAAAGTTATTATTGCAAAAAAAAAAAAAAAAAAAAAATCAAGCATGGCTCATGACTTTGGCTTGTTTGGGGAAACAGCTGGACTGTGTTCTAATTTGAAAATGAGAAACAAATCTGCTGCTTTGCCTCCTTTCACCTCTTTCCCCGAGCCCCCCGGTCCAGCAGCTCCCAGGCCCGGTGTGGTGGGAGCAGGCTCGTTAGCGTTTCATGCGGTCACATTCTTTTTTTGTGTGTGTTGTACTCTTGGTTGAATGAATCCTAATTTGTCTGTCTTCAGGGGATGGCAGACAGCTGCTTTAATGAGTTAACAGTAGGGTTTAAAATAACTAGCATCTGTTCTTTGTGTGAGCAGGGGCTCTCCTACCACAGCTCTGCCATCCAAAAACAACCTTGCAGGGGAGGCGCGTGCTCAGGGCCCACTCTCCAACGATGTCTCATCCCTTGCGGCTTTGCTGCCTGGATGGGATGAGTTTCCCTTGGCAGCTCCTTCCACAAGCATCGCTTGGAGAAGCCCTTAGCCAGGGGTGAGCGCCTCCCTGTAGCGAGGGTCTTTGCAGAGGGTGGGGATTATCCTGGACTTTGCTGATGCAGCTTCAATTGACTTGAGAGTGCCTTGCTAGAAACACATACCTGGGGCTTGTTTTCCACCTGCAGTTTTAACCCTTCTGCCCGTGAGCTTCCAGAGATCCACAAGAGATCTTTGGTACTTCCCCAGCCCTGGTGTGCGTGTATTTTTGCTTGGGGGTGCAGCCTGGAGCGTAGCAATGCCCACCTTCCCACCCAGCGATTGCACAAGTCGACAGAGAGGATCTCCTTACACAGCATAACCACCCTTGGTCCTCATGAAGCCCAAGGCACCCCCGGATCTGTACAAGTCCTGCAGCCACACTGAATCCCAAGGATGTTCTTGCGTGTCCAGTCTGCCACTGCCAAGGTGGCACGTTGGTACCCGACTCTCTGTCTATCAGTTGCTCTTTGGAGAGCTTTTCCTGGCTGACACCAGCATCCTCTGCCCTGGGAATGGGTGCAGGGAGCAACCCGGAGGTGACCTCTGTGTGTGACTTGGATCCATTCACTCCTAGGTGAAAGCAAATTGGTGTCAGAGCTAACCGAGCTGGGTCTGGCGTTGCAAGGAGATGGCCGAGTCCTGACATGATGCTTCCCGCTGGGAGAGGGACCCCGTGTCCAGGCTGCTGAGCCTCGGAGCCAACTGCCAGCCTGGATCCCTCCCCCTCTCTTATTTATGGGGTGTAGGTGGTGGTGGAATTTTTTTTTTTTCCCCGGATGCATCCAGCGCAGCGGTCTCTGCACGACATCAAATTAATTAATGCTGGGCAGGCAGAATGCAATTAACTACCCTGGAGCTCAGCCAAGGCAGGGGGAGCATTCCTCACTCCTGCGAGAAACAACCCAGGAACTTTCCCAGGCAGGACCTTGCTCTTTCTGCACAGCTCAAGGGCAAGAGGTTTTGACAGGGGCACATCCTTCTGCAAATGCTTCCTCTGGGCCTCTTTGCTGCCCTGCACCTGCGCTTGGATCCCATTCCATGTGTGATCACTTCGCTGCCTCTTCCCCCCATCCAGCCAGGGGAGGTGGCAGGCGGAGGGAGGCAGCATCTGCAGGAGGTTGCAGCATGGTTGGCAAAATCCTGGGCAGAAGTAATCAAGCGAGAAGCCGTGGTAGTGTTTCAAGGACCAACTGGCTGGATTTTATTTATCGCTGCCGCTCACTGAGAAAATGGACTCGGGAGGAGATTCCTGGGCCGCGGCTGCCGTGCGAGACGGGCAGCTTCTGTTAAATAGAGCATCGCCTGACAGAGCTGTGATTTAGCTGTGGCTATTTAAAGGGGTTTAGAGGCAGCCAACGCGGAGCATCTGCAGGCAAAATGGGCAGCTCTGGCAGTTCGGCTACTTTGAAAGTCAACTAAATTAAAAAACAAATAGAAAAGCTTCTGTACAAATACATGGGAGTTGAGGAGGTGGCTGCAGAAGTGAACAGGAGGATTTGGGGGTCCAGCTGAACCCCACCCGTGAGCTTTATGTAAACCCATGCAGAAGCCTGTCCCTTCCCCTGCAGTCGCAGCCCAGCCGTGTGCTGGGTGAGGATATGCATCACCTCTTCTTGCTTTAGCCTTTCTGTTTTTCTCGCTGTCCATCTGCACCTCTGGATGTGCGTAACACCTTCCCATCTGGGATGTATGTGCTGTTACCTGAACCTTCCTTGTTCCATGCAGGAGGAAGGTTAAAGCCCAGATGGCTTTGAATAACAAACAAGGCTATAAATCCACACGGTGCTTGTGGCATATATAAACTCATAAAGCGGGTCATGGCAGGACACCTCACCAAAGGGCCGTTGAAAGGACCTCCCGTTCCACAGTGCCCCACCAGCCGAGTGGGGTTTGAGAGTGAGCGCTGGAGATGGATCTTGCTGAATCTTAATTCTCAGCCTGGATAAACACCCTGTTCCCCCCAAGGAGGAAAACGAAGATGCTCTGCTGGGCTCCATCCCTGGTCCAGGTCTTCCATCAGCCCAGTGTGTCTCTTGGGTGATCCAAATCCCTGAGCTGTAGGAGGTCTGCAGCACTCAGCTTCATCAAGATGTCGGCGTTTCATGGGCCAGTGGGTCCCCACGAGCAGCCCTGTACTTCATACATTATCTTCCTCCTCCAAAGGGCAATTTAGAAGTGTAAGGATCAAGATTAAAATGTCAAATACATTCTTCTTTCTTACGCTGGTTAAATGCTTTACTCTGCAGAGCCCAGCCTACCTCTTGTCTTGGGCTTTGACTGCAAATTCCTCTACGCCCAGACCCGGTGTGATGAGCCGGTCTGTCCCGTGCTTTTATGATAAAACAATTTGAGATACCAGAAATGTCAGATTGGCATCTATTTCGGCCAAGGCCAAGATGTCCTCTCACACCAAGCGATGTCTCAGCCACCAGCCATCTGGTTTTTCCTCCCATGGCTGGTTCTTCTCCATCTGTAGCACAGGGAGCTGCAGGCAGCCACTATCTCTTGCATCTTGGCCGCGACTTTGTCTTTGAGAAGCTGTAGATGGCAAGGGCTGGACCTGATTTTAAAGCATTATATTTCTGGGAATATTCCCATCAAATAAGTTATTGGCAAGGTAAGCTGGGCCAGAAATCTCTTATCAGTGACAATTTATGTGTTCAGACTCCTGTAGTAGCTGGATTTCTCCAGATGACTGCAGTGAACGTGCAGGGAGTTTTTTCTTAAAATCCTCGTGATTTTAGACATTAAAAAGAGCACCTATCTTGTTGGGGCAGCTTTCCCTGAGGAAGACGCACGTGCAGCCCCAACCACAGCCAAGCTGTACCGACAGCACAGGGGGTGAGGCACAGCTTCAACGAGTGGATCTGGTGTAAATCACCATGTTGCCCCTTACTCAATGCATACACTGCTGTCAAGCTGCTGGAAATGGCAGAAGCAGCCATGAAGCAGAGGCAGTGTGACACAGATACCCAGTTCAGCTCCCCAACATCCCCATCAGGCTGTCCTAGTTGAATGGGGACCCCACAAAGCACATGTGTGGGTCCTCTCGACTCTCGGGAGCATGGACACGCCACAGGTTTGCCTTGGGAAGCCTCAGCTCTTGCCTGATGCCAGAGTAATTTTTTACATTCTGTTCTCTACCAACACAAGATTAATTACAGCCATAAAAACATTAGGAGCTTTCTAAATATTTTATGTGAATAAGCACACACACAATATGAAGGTTTTACTTTTTACGTTTTCATAAAGGACATTTTGTTTGTAATAACTGGGAAACCTGACAGGTGATTTTATTTTTAGTGCTCCTGTCCGCTCTGAAGGACTCCAAATGCAGAGAGGAGACAAGTGCAATAAAATCTGTGCTCAGAGTCCCCGAGAGGGGATAATAGCACTAATGAAGAGGGGATTAAAAGGAGATGGCCACAAATTTCAACACAAAACCCAATCTCAGTTGCCTTTGGGAAATCACCTCCCTTTCCTTTCACTGGTGGAGATCTGGCCCTTGCTTAGCTCTGACTGGGAGCACTGCTGGGGCAGGAGGCAGCCCGCAGGCGAGGGATGCTCAACAGCAGCCGATTCAAATAAGAGGTTGCAACCGTGGTCGGTGGTAGCAGGGGATGGTTTGTGCCAGAGGTGCGTTGCACTTGCTCACCCCTCCCAGCTAGTTTGTGATCTGCAGAGAGTGGAGGCTACGCCGGTGCTGGAGGGCAAGTGATTTATCCCTGTTCAGCTCCTTGGAATTCAACAGCAGCCCTGGGGGTCGGTGATTTTTTTTCATTCATCTTGGTATCCGTCTGCTACTGGACACTAGGAATAAGAAGGCACTCGCCTGTCTTTTCCTGGGGTGAGTTAGCAGCTAAATCATCCTCTGAATAACAGAAAAATTTTGGGGGGTGCTCAATGTTTCATCCACCGCTGCCGCCCTCGAAGGGGGCCCACGCTAAGCACTGCCAAGCAGGAGCACCCCAGTCTGTGGCGTTGCAGGAGGAGATTTTGCAAAGCTGCCTGTGATGGCTTTGTGCCAGCGGCAGATCCCCGGCGAGGCACCGAGGGGAAGCCTCAAAGCTTTCTTAAAGCAGCCAGGGAGGGTTTGAGGATTTGGCCTGTCATGTCTGTGTCTGAAGGAGCAGATCTTGCTCACCGTTATGCAGCGAGACAAGACTTTGCAAGCAGTTCCCTAAAGCAGGATCTGGTCCATCCAGGTAGGGCTCGTTTGCTGCCTGGCTTTCTCAGGAGCCAGCCTACATCTTTCCTCCTTGTTCATGCCTGGCTGCAACCCCAGGCAGAGCAGACTTGGACATCTAGCAATTACAACAGACAGCACTTCTTTCCTCACCCTTCCCGACTATCTCCAGCGATCCCAGCAAGTCATCCAATTTCCTGGTGTTACTGTGGCAGTGCGAGGCAAGAAGCCATTAGCGATTGAGTCTCGATGCGCCTCATTCTCGGTTTAAATATTGAAGAGGCTTCGAAACACCTCTTCATCCTAGCAGTTGACCTGAAGTGGTATCTGTTGCATCACGCAGCTGTTATTTTTTTGTGAGCTGTCATGGTTTCTGATTGCAGAGCAGGGAGATGCAGCGCTCCCGAGCCCTGACACGCAGCAGGACTTGGAGTTTGTGCTGAATATTTCATGCAGACACATGCAGACAGAGGCACCAGTCTGTTTTCAATTCTGATTTTTCTCTGCTTCTCGAGGTGCATAAATGATGCATATTGTTTAAGCTTCCTGGTTTCGGAGGGGGGGAGAGTGACAAATGCCTCTGCCGTCAGTTGCCTGAGTTTTGGGTGAAGCAGACCTCGTGTCTTCAGCTGTCTCTACAATATCGTCAGCAAAGCAGTCTGCTGGCGGCTGAGCCCCCGGCAGCCCTCCTGCATCACCCTGTGGCAGTCGGTGATGGAGAGACAGGGGGACCAGGGTGGCCCAGCACAGAAGGAGGACTCGGCTCCTGTTCAGCAGGATCTAATACTGCCTTAATACCTGTAATCCCCAGCTAATTAGGTGCCTGCTTCAGCCTTTCCAAGTCTTTATCAGATCAAAACCAGTGCTGTTGTCGAGGTGGTTAATCTTTGCTGAGCGACTCCAAGTGAAATACCAGTCTATACTGGTGACATGGAGCTGCTACTGCCCAAAAAACCCAGTTGCTGCGAGGTGTCAGCCCCACTGCCGGGAAACCCCACAGTGCTGTGCAGGACGGGAGTTCCCCCAGCCTCTCGCAGACCACCGCAAGCCCGCAGCCCCCTCCCGATTTCGCTCAAGGCGTCGTAGCAGGAGCTGTTGCAATCTTTGCGTGCTGTTGGCGTTGAGCTTTGTCTCGCCCATTTCCATGGGTGCAAATGGGAGCCACGTTCACAAGCTGGAGGGTGACAATTGCTTTCAAATAGCAATCCCTGCCCGGAGCAGCGCTTCAAACCCGGAGCACCAAGGAGCTTCGTAGGATGGTGACCCCGCGGTCGGCTGCAGCAGCCGATGAGGCTGCTTCTCCGACA
>Ga0181612_131395_pt1 | contig 13294 bp, 9 predicted proteins | sample HoacroProtozoa21_FD_119630 | JGI IMG/M metagenome (GOLD analysis project Ga0181612, IMG submission 119630) | Hoatzin crop microbial communities from Cojedes, Venezuel. Combined Assembly of Gp0051906, Gp0051904, Gp0051908
ACTAAACACTCACAGAAAATGCTGACTTTCCAGGAGGGCAGAAAGAAGTTTTTTGCCCACCTTTATGTCCTGATTTGATCTACTCATGTTGCTGAATTAAGCTTCTGACTGAAAGAGTTGGTTTCTCGATTTATCCCAAGACTCAGATAGGTAACTTCATATAAAACTGTGAAGGAATTTAATTCACCCTCTGCCCAAACAATGACAAGCACTGTTGACCCAAGCAAATAGCTAAATAAGGATTGATGAGGTGTGGCAGGACCGTGGTTTGGGTAGTTCTTCCTACATCTTCCTCCTATAGAAAGCTGCAACAATCTGCAATGTGAAGCTCCCTATCTTACATTTGAGGAGAATCCACTGACATGTTGAAACTGTCTCTAATTAGCACAAAACTCTTGTCATTGCTGAGTAAGAGCTTATTTCTCTACAGGAATTCAAACAGGAAGATGTGTGAATTATAATGCAACTGTTAAAACCTGTGAGGTCACGGCATGGTGCCCTGTGGAATCCATGGGAAACCCCCCTGAGTAAGTGAAAGAGATATCTTCGGGGTTTTTTAATGTCAAAAGAAAGATTTACTTTGACAAAGTCATGAAATTTTAGGATAATCCCTTTGCACATATAGGTCTCATGTATGTAAAACAACTATTTCCTTCATAGCCATACTATTAACACTCATTATAATATCTAAATAACTTCTAACAATCTGTCCTGTTGTACAATTCTGCAGTGAAGTCACAGCCTCCAGTTTGTATCATCATGCAGCTGCCATAGAAACAGTTTTAGATGTCACAGGCTCATCTTGAATTGACTAGAGGCATTTGGCTCATTAAGTCAAATGTCAAGGAAAATGCATCAACGTAAGAAAGGTTTAATCAGTGACAGAAACAAAAAGTTTCCTAACTTGGGGTTTCCTTCTGCAAGGCTTAGGGCTCTATGGTGTAGAAGTTCTTTGTGGGTTCATTTATCCCAGTGAGGTTGCATCCACCTCCCAGAACATCAGGGGTAGATTGGTTGTCTGTACATTGTGCTGCAGGGTAGTGTTTGGACGTGCACCTCAGACTGAAGACCAGCCTCTCCATCCTCTCTAGGCAGATGACGAAAAGCTCAATGCTGGCAATCTGTAATAGTGAGCTGAAGAAAACTCTAGGAAAAAGACTCCACGGAACAATCCTGCTGTGACCGAGAGAGTAAGATGCAGGGGCCTCGTAGCCGTCTTTTTTTGTAACCCCATGACTTTACAGTGTTCTGAGATGAAAATGATCTGTTTCTATTCTGTATCAGCCAAAGCATGAAAAAAATTTTACAGGAGATTTTATTTCAACAGAAATGATGGAAATTATACATTAATAGAGCAAATGATAATCAATTTTAGCTCCCCTCAGCCAGCATTGAAATATATGTGTGAGAAACTAGGTCAATTATCACTTTCATTAACTCATTGCTTTTAAAAGATACAAGCATGATTCTATGTATGTGTCCCATCTTTTCCCTATTTTAGGGTTTTCTGCAGAGACTGAGCATGTTTTTCCACTGCCAGGTCCCCTCCAGAGCCCACAATGCCTCCTACAGCTCCTTCTGCTGAGTTTTTTTCAGCTGTTTAAAGGAATTTCCATTCCCTTCTCTGGCGGACAGAGCTGTGGTCTGAAAAAGGCTTTGTCCAACAACAGGAAGGCTGTAATTGTTCATACAGCGTTGGGGAAAGATATGCATGAGCTTCCTGAGTTAATGAAATCCTAGGGTTTTTTTATAAAGTTTCAGTGACTGCCAGTCATTTTTAAATGTCACACTGCGTAGGCTTACTGCTGCATATGTTACAGAGGGAATTTTGCTTTTAATTACATCGCACAGTTGACACATTCTGTCTTGTTTCCTAACCTTCCTCTGAAGTGCCAGTAGTCGGTCACTACCAGGGACCAAAAATAATGGATGAGAGGTTTGATCAAAACCTCTGATATATAAAGTTCTTTCACAAGTTCCATTGGCAAGGAAAAAATGAGGAACCGCTAAAAAGCAAAGCTGAGTGTTTGTTTTCTACCAGAGCGATACAAAAGACCAAGGTCAGAGCCCAGGAAGCTTTGCCATCTGGTTGAGATACTGAGGTAGCAATGTTGGGCTTTGGTTACGCCCATGATTGTCTTTATTGTCCAAACTCCTTTGAGAGGTAAGTTTCATGAACTGTACAGGAGGCCTCCTTTTCCTTCCCGTTCGTTATGGCAGGAGCTGAACAAAGGCATTGGATGTTGGCAAGAAGATTCTTTTATTTTTGATTGTTCGTTTCTGCCTGAGGCAGGGCACAGTTGTCAGATTAGCTGGCTGAAGGACAGGTGTTTACAACACCTTTTTGAGAAGAGCTTTGGATCAGATTCCAGATGCTTCCCAGTGGATGAATCATGGACAGTTTCACATTATAGGTTAATTCAATTTTAGTTCTGTAAAAATTAACTTACTCTATTAATGTCTTGACTGTTACACACTGAAACTCACCAGTGACTTTCATGTCCGGATAGCATCCACAAATGTTAATTTGGTTTGCAGTCAAGTCTCATTCACTGGCTTGGTTTAGAAGACATTCATAAGAAGTCCCTCATGAAGCTGCGTGTCATCCAGCTGATGTGCTTCTTGTCATCACAGATCTCTGATGCAGAGACATTGCTCAAAATACAATGATAGGAAAAATATTCCCTGCTTAGAAGCACCGTCCTTGATTTGGGGTGACTGCTTTGAAGACTGGATTTCCCCTTTGGAATGGCTGTCTTGATGGAAGTTAAAATATTCCTGGCTCATTCTTAAAATGGAACAATGCCAGTATTCCAGTTCAGCACAGTCCCTATGCTAGACAAACAGTGCTAAAAATTGTATCTTTTACGTTTCTATAGCCCTGGCAAGTCCTGCAGGAGGTTGTCTCACACAGTCTAGGCCAAGGTTACCCAGCCGGCAACTTGTGGGAAAATTCCTTCTTTCCTGCTACATTAGCTTCAGAGAAATCACTATTTTATTAAATCATAGAATGCTTTGGGTTGGGAGGGACCTTTAGAGGTCATCTCGTCCAACCCCCCTGCAGTGAGCAGGGACATCTTCAACTGGATCAGATTGCTAGACTGGCAGCCTGCTTTCCATTGTGTTTGCATTCCACCTGCATGTTTAGTGGCACAAACCACTGCAGGAGAGGTCCTCGAACCAGTATCTGCTAGGAAGGCAGGACAACCTTTGCTGATGTGACTGACACCTGACTTCCAGAGACATCCTCTAGGACTGAGCGTGTGGCTCGTTCTTGCACTGGCTAGCTGTGCAGCTCTGGTGTAAGTGGCCTCCTGTCTGTGGGCACCAGCAATGGAGCTGCCAATTCATTGTGCAGAAATCGTCAAATGGTGTAACTTCTTACTACTATTCTATAGCAAGATTTATATGGGAAGTCTCCTGCAATCATATTTCAGCTGCATGTAGAGACTCCAGTTAGGCTTGGTCCACACAAACAAGTGCAATAGAGAACAATTTATACCTAAAACTAAGAAAACCACCTATATCTTTCTTGATCCCCTGAGCCGCCTAACACTCTGCATTTCAATCTGTTATTCTTAGCAACATATTCCTCCTACTGACAGCTTTCCAGGTAATAGTAAAGTAGCATAACATTAACTGATGTATTAAAGTAAAAAAAGTTAGTTAATTTGATGTTTCTTTTTTAGGCCTGCTGTTCTGAGGAGTTCTGAAGACTTCACTGTGCTAATAAAGAACAACATTCTCTTCCCCAAATTTAATTACACTGTGTAAGTGCAAACATTTCTCAGTGCTTTCTGAAGATTGAGTAGTTGTGCTCTGAAAAAAAATGTATAAATTGGCACCTTCTCTACTCAAAAAGGCCATGCATTCAGGGCTGTATCTGCCTGAGTGACAAATATCAACTTTCTATAACTCTTTAGCCCTATTAATCCTTCAGAATCCAAGAGAAATAAGGAGAGATTGGGAACAGAGCCTCCCAGCATAACTCTGTTTCTGTCATGCACTGAACAACAGAATTGTTCATTCAGATATACTGGTTTATGTTAGGGTAAAATCACTAAAATATAGCACAACAGACATGCAATTCAAATTATAAGGTGAAAGTGTTTAGTGTACACAGGTAGAATTTGGCTGGTGATAATATCCAAAGAGTAAAGAATTCATCTTGATTCCCGGATCCCAGTTAGGGTTATACCGATCTGGTAGCTACGAAACCAGAAGCTCATATACTTACAAACCGAGCACATTAAAAAAAAAGGTTCTAGTAAGTGTGTCCCTTACCTGTATCTGTAGCTGCTCCATCTTGCTTTGAAATTTAAACAATTGTATGTGTTCTTCACAGACGAAATATGCCACCAAATTTAAATACTTCCTGCACATACAACAAGAAAACTAACCCACTCTGCCCAATTTTCCGTCTGGGAGATATCCTTCATGAAGCAAAAGAGAATTTTTCTGAGATGGCAGTAAAGGTTTGTGGTATCACTTTTTTTTCATGCTCAATGTTTAGACATTTTCTTGATTCTCTTCCTGCATGTTTTGCTGTCTGCCATATACAGCAGGATTGTTCTAGGTTTAGAAACTGATTGTGTGAGAAGCAAAGTAACCTCAGCTTTCAAGAATTAAATGTGCTTAACATCTCACAGGATGGGGAACCATGTTGCCAGAGTTGATAGTATTTTGTTAGTATTGCAGCATGTATAGACCCTTTGACAAAGCACAGTGCCTTTAAATAGGTCCTATACAAGGCTGTCACTCGTGGTCATCTTTTGATTCTACTCAAGCAGATCCTAAACCATGTTGGTGGAGGAATCATCCTGAAGTCAGACTGGCACAAATGGCAGCTTATATTCAGAGTCAAAAAGCACTTATTTTTGCCATTACATTTTCACTATGTTCTTTAGGGTATTGAGCCAAATGCCCTTAAAACAGTGTCCAGCCATACCTCTCGAAAGTCATTATTAATAGTTGGGTAGAACAGAAGTAGAGACAGTGACCTGCCCAGAGTCATCAGCTGAGCCACGTTCATTGGTTCTCAGCCTGGCACAGTGCATTCAAGATGAAACGTTTGGACTGAGTGCCTACAAAACTTGGGCTTGCACTCAGGCTTTTGGTTTGAGTCTATACATAGTTTAAAGCAATGAAACGACCATCACAGTATGTCAGCTACATCCACACTTGTGCTACTAAGATAAAGAGAAGTAGACAGGAGATAGGAAAGGCCTGGATGAATGGTAGCTTCTAGCTCACATGGCTAAGTCACTTCTGTAGAAGGCTGCTTGGGTGGCAAATGTTGCTTAAGAGTTAGCGTGTCTGTAGAGATGTGTCCTTGCCAATGGCATCCCTCCAGTCTCTGCTGACTTAACAGCAGTTTAGCACAGGCAGCAATCACAACGCTTGTCTCTAAGCTTACTGTGTCTGTTTCTAGGGAGGAATCATTGCCTTTGAGATTAACTGGGACTGTAACTTGGACAGCTGGTTTTACGATTGCAGTCCAAAGTATGGTTTCCGCCGCCTTGATGACAAAAAAATAAAGCCTGGATTCCACTTCAGGTAAAAAATGTTACATGAAGCAAGTAGTGTGTTTTCTGGCTTGAAGCAAAGATGTGGTGAGGTATGGGGAATGATGACTTGGAATGACAAGACGTTTGATTCTCCTTCTTCACTCCTGTAGCCATGTACTTAACCTGCAGTTACTGCAGTTGTATAGATGTATCATCATGGTCATCTTCCAAATGAGCGTGCCTGTATTGCAGGAGATTTTATTTCTGTGTTGAAAGGCCTAGAAATTTCCAACAAGTGTTCTGGGAGCTAACACAGAGAATAGTTTGGGCAGATTCCACCATATGGCAAGTGAGGCTTGAAACTACCTAAACTTGTGAGTTTCCCAAGGCAATTAACACAAATAAAATAAAGTGTTTTTCTTCCATCTGGGTAACCCCACAGTTCACTGAATCAAGATTTATTCAAAAACAAATTGGAGCTTTTGGTTCTGTGTGCATATAGCAGATTTATGAGAAGTTTTGATAAAAAATTTTGACATGACTCCATTGCTAAATAGTTACACAAAGCGTTTTCAAATGCTTATCAGTGTGTTTAAAACTAAAGTCCCTCAGATCTAGGTCAAAACTCTTGTGTAACAACACTCTCTTTTTGACTCGCAGCAGGATTGTTCTTACATTATGGGTTTTCATACATTTGTGCTGCTGACACGAGTGCTGTAACTGTCTGGGAGCCACCAGCGTATTCCGAAGCAGCGTTGTGCTGGAGCTGTGCAAACAAAGAACAAATAAGTGTTCCCTCCGACCTGGCAGCCACAGACAGGAGGTGGGGGAGACCACAAGATAAAAGCAAGACAGTGCTGTGAGGCTGAGGCCAGCAACGTTTCTGTTGAATACATTTTTGTAGGCAAAGCAGTTTCTGAGAAGGCTTCTGGAAGAAGGCAGCAGAGTAGTTTTGAGGATGTTTGGTGTCAGATTAACAGCTGGGGTCAAAAGGCTAAGAATGGGTTTCCCCAAAGTTTGTTATCTTTTAAGCATCAAAATATCAGTCTGTAGCAAGATTATTTTGCTGCAGTTCAGCTGAAATCTCTGCTGCAGGAGGTGAGCCTGGTCTGAGAACATAGGCTGCTGGGAGGGCGTGCATGATACCAGACCACATCCTGAAGGCCTGATTGGCAAATAAATGTCATTCTCTAATGTCTCCAAAATTAAAAAAGAGGAGCAGAGTAGTTTGGGGCAGTGATTTGAAAAGCAAAGACAGTGAAAATTGAAAAGCAGTGAATAGATTGAGTATAATACTATTCAAAACAAGCATGGATGTTTTGGCGAAGAACATGCACAAACCCGGCCACGCTGTTGAGCTAGCGTATGCCAACTTGCATAAACAGAGCTTCTGATTTCGGTAGAACTACCCAAGTGAGTAAGGGGAGGAGAGCTAGAAATGATCCTACAATTAATATATTTCAAGTAAACTTTTTTAACATCAGTGACATGTCATAAGAATGTAAAATATTATCATTTCAGAGGTCCATCCAGCCCAGCATCCTAAAGCTAACAAAGATCAATAGCAGGAGAAAATTTTGGAAAAGAGCATAAGAAAAAAGGCACGTATAGAATGCTGCTTCCCCTGCAGTCTAGCTGTCCTAGAAGTCAGGAAAGGTACTTTGGACAGCTTATAACCTCTGTCCGCATGGAGCCCTACTGATTTCATCTCCGTTCCAAAGGGCATTTTGTGATAGACTTCAATGGAAGCAGTCTTTAGCCTTCCAAAAGAAAAGAACTACTTGAGGTGCAAGGGAGCAAAGCTTCAGCCAGTGATCAAGAAAGCTCTTAACAGGTCAGCTCTGAGCACAGAGCTGTTAGAGAGAAGAAGGTTTCTCTGCCATCAAGAGTGGATGTGAAATAACCTCTACCCTGAGGGCTAGAGAAAACCTCTGGTCCTGGAAAGAGTTAGGAAAATTTTCAGATAAAGCCTGACTGTCCTGCAGGCTTCAGATGTTAAGAGCTGACCAGTAAAACATGGCTTGGCCACAGACTGTGGAACTGTTCAGCACAGGAAAATGGGCATTTCATGTCTGTGCAAGCAAGGAGAAAGCAGAACACATTACAATGTCTTTTTCCGAGTGACTCACTGGCTTCAGAGAATACAAGTCAGATCGCGGTGAATGGGAAGCGAATGATTGCATGATCTAGGAAACTCTGATTAAAAGCACTCTGAAAGTCTGCCAAACTTAGCTTGCAGTAGGATGTGCAGGAGAGAGTGGAATGAAGAAAAAGCTTACTCTGGGCTGGTAAGATGGCAAAGCAGAGCAACAAGGACTGAACCCAAAGAGAAAGGAAAGGAGGAAGATGTATTTTTCTTTAGATGTCTCTGTCATCTGAATGAGTACCTGGAGATGCTAGAAAGCAGAGGGCTGAGCTGATGGCATTTACACCAGACATATCCTCTTAAACAGTTTATCCTTTCGGTACTTGAACAGGCAACCAACTATAAAACAAATTTTGATGAGCAATGACAGTGTGATCTGTGAGTATCTGCTGCTCCTGGAACTGACCTTCTGTCCCTTCGGCTAAGCAAACTCCCATTTAAATTATTTATCTAAATGAAGAAGAACAGGACTTAGAGATCACTCAAGTAAACCAGTCAAGAAAAATACAGCACTTGAAGTCCCGAGAGCATGTCTGAGGCAGAAGGCATATGGATGTTGTTATCGGAGGTTGGATATTGGTACCATGGTGTGTTTTAGTATGCCTTTCAGTTCAGTGTAATGATTTTGTCTGTACTGCCAACTTTTCATTGTCAGATTTATAAAGATCTCTTTGTTCCATGCTCTGTGACTGCTTATTGATCCATAAGCTGATGTGAGCTGTACATCATAAGGGTCATGTCCTTGGTAGAATACGAGAATGGAAGTTAATAAAGGCTCACACTATTCTTGCCACTCCCTACTGATTGAAGAATGGAAAATGGCTGATAAGCAGCATGCTGAAGTCTGCTCAGGAGTTTGGAGTTGGTCTTGGATAACGTGATATTAAAGCCTTCAGAGCATGGGCATTCTTGTCGTTGCCAGCTCCTCACATATGCTTGCTGGGGTTTTCTGTCTGCTTTACCTGTGATTGAACTTCTTTCTGCAGCTTCAGGTTCCAGTCTGAACTGAGACAGCAAAACACTTGTTGGACATTAGTTAGCTTTTTAATTTGTCTAAATCTCTATATATGTATTAATTTAGTTTAGACTGCTAGGTCAGATGCTGGGCAAAATGCTGTTTATCAAGCTGGCCACAGCACCTTCATTTCAGAAGGCTGCAAAGGCTGGAGGAAGAAGAGAGAAGAAGCTTTGCCTCTTTTTGTGTTCTACAGCCTCATGGCATTATATCACCCAGGGAAGCTGCACAGCTCTTTATTTACTCTTTTGCAGATACGCCAGGTACTACAAGCGATCAAATGGGGAGGAGCAGAGAACCCTTTTCAAAGTCTACGGAATACGGTTTGATGTCCTTGTCTTCGGCACAGTAAATGCAATTCTTTTTCCTTGTGGAGGGAGAAGAAAGTTTGCTATTTCCTTTGCCCCACTTCTGCCATATACCCCTCTCCTCTCTTCTGTCCATCATTCTGGGATGGAAGCTATGTCAGATGAGTAGATCTAAACTGAACTGAGCAGCATAGGAGAGCAAAGCTGAGGATGACATGGCAGGGTTGGGAGAGAGACAGGATTGTTGTTTAAGACTGAGACAATAAGAAGTAGCATCATGACATGATGTTGTTGTCATGAACCCCGTGTGTCACCATTGTTTCACTCTCAAGTTGTTTATTCTCCCCTGCAAAGTGTCTGAGATAGTCTATGAAATTTTGGGATTGATTGAATTGTAAAGAGACAAAGATACGTTGTGAAGAGACAAAAAGAGAAAAGCCATTAAGTTGAATGAATGGTAACAGATCTTGCCTCCTAGTTACTCTTTTCTGCTTTCTTTAAGGGTAGAAAATTTGACGGCATTGAACTCCTTAAAAACATTGGATCCATGATCTCCTATTTTGGTTTGGTGAGAGACTTATTTTTTGTGTTAATAGAATTAGTTCTAGAGATACCGTCTCATTAAGAAAATGGAATCACTACTTGCTTTTTTTCCGTGTGCAGGTTGCGAGTGCCATCGAAATTGCTATTTGTGTACATAATTGCTCCATCTGCGGCCAATCACCATTCTACAAAATTTACAACAGGAAAAAGTATGATACTGTGCTGAATCCAAGACAGGTAGAGAACGTAAATTGCTGCTTTATGGACACAGAAATGCAGCTGATCCAGGAAGCTTCCATGGAGCTGTGCGCGGCATGCACTGCATGAGTGCAGACAACCTTGGCATGGCAGAGTCACACCAGCTCTATCAGGGAAAACTGCAGGGAATAGTGATCCTTCAAAACAGCAGAAGGATGTCATGAAAAGGTTGTCCATGAAGAGGGCATTGCTCAGAGCCTCTTCCCTGCCAGCTTTGGTTGCCTCTTCCTCTTTTTCAAGACGTTTAATCGTTATTTCTGTAGGCTGCCTCTACCAATCCCCCAGCATTTTAGACATGTATTTTTAAAGAAGAGTGAAGAGGAGAGTACCTAAAGGCCCTGCACCACCACACTCCTACAGTTAGTTCCATACCATCTCTTCCTGCTCCCTCTGTCCCCGCAGCTCCCCATGTCCTTGCTATGCTGGATACTGGAAACATGGGCGCTTGCGACATGCGGTTGCAGGGGATTTACTGGAGTACAGACTGCAGAACCCAAGCCTTGAGGTCAGATCTGTGCTGTGTTTGTCCCCAGTTCTCCCAGTAACTACTCCAGCTGACAATGCCAATTTCTTCTGCTGCACAGGTGATGTATGTGTCCTATGTTGACGAGCCACACATTACCTTGATAAAGAAGCCGCTGGAAACAAGCTTGCAGCACACTCAAGGCAGCAGCGTGGAGGTAAAGACAAGACACTTAACCTTTGGGTTCCTCCCTTCAGAAGGGCTAACGAAGGAATGGCATTCCAAACTGATTTGGGTGTCCCCCACCCCCTCCCCCCCATATTTCCAAATTAGATTCTGAGGGGCTAAAACTAGATTCCTATCGTCCACTTCGAGTTAATAGATCCTGTGACCAGAGGATGTATTTTCTAGAGTCAGCTAAAAATTGCTGCTTTCCTGTGGTGAGCATGTGCCAGCGGGAGCGCGTTGGTGTCGAAACAACTTGTGAGGTGTCAATTCGATTTCTCTAGGGTGGGCGTTGGCAACACAAAAAGACAATCCTCCTCCAGATCTGCTGATCTATCATCATTATCCCTATTGTGCTGTGTCAAATGAGAAACCCAATGGTGAGGATCACTGTTGGAAGTTCTCTTTGCAGTTGGATGAAGCAGCAAATGCTGATTTCTTAAATTTGTGTTGGGAATTGTTGTTGCAGAGCCACCCTGTGAAATTCTGTGATGCTGACAGCTACTGTACCAGCGAGCCCGACATGAACCACGATAATGAAGAACATGAGCTGAGGCAACCTCTTGGACAAGGGGCCTCTTCCCCAGGCTGCCAAAAGTGGTGCTGCTGTGGCAAGTGCCAGCCAGCACAGAAGTACCACGAGCAGCTCTGCTGCCGAAGGAAAAAAGGGCAGTGCATCACAACCTCTGAGGGGTTTCAGCAGCTGGTGCTGTCCAGTCACACTCTGAAGAAAGCTCTTCTCTACAAAGACCCCTTTCTGGACCTGACGAGTGGCGATATCAACAACCAGCTGCGTCACCTTGCTTATAAGCAGTACATTCACTGGCGCTTTGGCTCTTTTGATCTGGAAGACAGAGCCGTCATCCCAAGCTGCTGCAGATGGAAAATTAGAGATACTTATCCCAAAGCAGACAACAACTATACTGGTTTTGAGATGGAATGAGGATGTAGCACAACTTGAGCTCACACCGTGATTCACGTTGGGCATTTAACCTTTCTTTTCTTTCACAGACCTTTTACAAAAAAAAAAAAGAGAGCATGTGACTTCCCCAAATCTTCTGTAGTACAGCTGAAGTCTTGCATGCTATCTTTGGAGAGGTACAGTTGCCTACTGCTTAGTATAGAGGAACAGATACTTTGAGCTCAAGTGTTTGCTTCTGCCTTTGCTTCATTTTGTGAGTCACCCCACATGGTCTGGAAATGTAGCCTCTGGGCTGAATTCTTAGGGCTGTGTTTTTGCGGGAGGTTCTGGGCCTCCTGCCTTTGCACTGGCTCATACCAGAATCCCAGCTGAGTCAGGAGGTGACCAGCACCCTGGAAATAACATGGAGCCAAGAATCATCTCAAAGCGTGACCCCTGAAGGAAGGAGGTCCAAAAGAGATACCTGTTGAAAACATGGTCCTGAGTATTTTTCTCCCCTGGCCTCAGCACCTTTCTGCAGCCCTGGATCAAGAGGCTCTAGAAAGAGGCCACTGAGCAGATAGTTTCGTAACTCGCTGTTGAAAGCCTCACAGTCCATCCAGATAAAACAGGCTCATTTTAGATTATTGCAGTGACACAGACTAAGCATTTTCTGAAAAGTCCAACTGTTCTCTTTGTATTGCTCCTTTTAGCTTGAACTCAGGAATTACAATGAAAAGTACTTTTACCGCCTTTGTGTAATATTTTGGGGCATTTCATTCACTTATTGAAATTGTAATGTTGGACTTTGGCCTCCTGTTTGCTCTTAGCTTCAAACAGGCCTTGCCTCCTACACCTCCTCCTACCAAACTTAGCACAGCGCAAGTTGCTTTCTGCTGCGATGCGTAAGGCCAGAGTACAGGCAAGGAGCAGCAAATTCAGAGTAGATTAATCTGTGCTCCAATACCTTTTCGGTTCTTTCTTTTTGTTATACTTGGACATGTTCTATTTTTGTAGAAACAAGGTGAGAAGGGTTGTAACGTGTATATTCTGCTCTCCTTTCAACTAAGCTTTGTTCTTTCTGAGCTGACCCAGCAGTCTGCCATTTCCATTACCCACATGTATTTTAAGATACATTGCTGGCCGATTATGCCAGCTGTATTTATATCTTCAGGTGTAATAGGCATTCATTGTATTAACATTCATATTGCAGCACCTTACATATCCAGAGTGGGAAAATATTACAGCTGGCATTAATGCATTCCTGTTCTGACACACGAACCAGCTCTCCTTTTGGAAAGAATTACGCTGAATATTCGCTTAAGACTGTGATTTTAATCTCCTTTCACATTTGTACATATGTTCTTCCTTACCCTCTCCCCCCTTCTTTTGGTGCTTTTGGTTTTGACTGTTTTTGTAATAAATAGAGTGTTCCACTAATCTATAGCTGACTCAAAGTCTCTTTAATATTTTTGTAGTATCTGAAATTCCCACTGCCAGTTTGTCAGTTCATGTCATCTCTTTCTAATGGTTTACCTGCTATTATGAGGGTTATGGTGGTGTTTCTAAAACAAGCACTGCACTGGGCAGCTCCGCATCAAGTGGAAGATGCATAAATTAAGCGGTGCAGATCTCTGCTTTTATAGCAAAGATTAATTCTGTGAGAGGGTAAATGAAGAATTTGCTTGTTGGGGATGGGAGGGTGACAGTCTTAGCTACGCTTCTGCTGTCTTTTGCAGCCAGGCGCTCTGTCCTTGCCCTGAGTTGTGTCTTGGTGTTGGGGTGGCCCTGGCCTGAGGTCATCCATCCAGCTGACGTGCAGAAACAAACTCCACAACTCACGGAGAGTTATAAAGCAGGTATGTTTATTTATTACGGTGCCAGGTGCGAGGGGGATCACTCCTCCTAACTTGCACACCGAGTCACAA
>Ga0181612_169944_pt1 | contig 13294 bp, 4 predicted proteins | sample HoacroProtozoa21_FD_119630 | JGI IMG/M metagenome (GOLD analysis project Ga0181612, IMG submission 119630) | Hoatzin crop microbial communities from Cojedes, Venezuel. Combined Assembly of Gp0051906, Gp0051904, Gp0051908
CAGTCTTGCATAGTAACATTTCTGGAACTTGGCTATACAACAAAATGCACTGAATTTTATTTATCTAACATATGGAGAAAAAAAAGTTGCATACCAAAGAGTTTTAACAGTGAGAAAAAGCACTGAATTGCAGTGCTTGATTTATGTAGATGAATTAATTGGAAATTAGAGCATAAGGCCTCCAAGCTTGTGAATTGAAAAGAACACAAATGTTATGTCTTGTCTTTCATAGCTTATATTGGGATCTGAATTTAATGCAAAATTTAGTGTCTAAGCCATCTGTCTTTTGTCAAAAGTGTAAAATATTTGTAGAAAATAAGTAAGTTTTAAAAGAAAACAAAAAAGCAGTGATTTACATTTACTGAACTCCTTGGATTCAATTGCACAATTTTCACTGGCTTCAACTATGATTCACGAAGGGTTCCCAGACCACGAAGTCATTAAGACCATGGAAATCAAAGTGAAGCGTGTGCTGATGCTTTCTCTGGATGATAACATTACTTAATGCCTAGCAATCATTTTATTAAACCTCTAGTTAAGTTAAAATAAGTTAATGTACCATTAAAAGAAGTGAATGCTAAGTTAAATTATCGCAGAAAAATTCTAAGCCAACAGCTGGTAAAAAGACCACAACAAAATCCCAAGTCTTTTAGGTTGCAGAAAATAATAATAATCAAAGTCTATGTTTTTTTACAGAGCCTTTCTTTCTTCTTTTTCTTTTCTTTTTCTCTCTCCCACCCCAAATCCATGTATATGACTCATAACGCTGTTTCATTGCTTACACAATAATTATAGTATGCATGTTGCCATATTCTTGGCATTATATAATTTTTAATATTTTCTCCATCTTTAATATCAAGGGAGACATAAGGTCCAACAATTATAGGTTCCAATATTACTAGAGCTCAAATAATATGACAGTTCTTGGTTGGTTGGTTGGTTGGTTGTGAGTTGGAACTGTAAGACTGGACACTGCTTTTAGACTATAATTTGTTTAATTTGTTGCTATTACTCTAGTTTTTCATCATGTAAATTAAATTAGAGTCAAGTTCCTTGTGTTTGGCTGAAATATTTCTAAATCTATTTTTCTCTTATTACTTCAAATGAAGGGCTTGGCTGCTTCCAGATGCCCAATACACATGTTTTGAAGTGATTTCCAGCCTGACATTAAAATTCATTGCTTAGTATTCCTGTAAATCTAGACATCCAATCAAGAATCTGTTAAACTGTTTTCTTATACATGGCCCTACAGGGGATCTTTTGCATCTTTTTTTCTCATTCTTCCTGCCCAGTCCAGCCTGACCCCTCTCTTTCCTTTCCTTTCGTCCTTCCCGTAAACATCCCATAACAAATCTGATATATAGCCACAATCCCTTTAAAACAATCCCGGAATGGTCTTTCTCCTGCATTTCATAAGAAGTCCTGTACCCTCATAGGAAATAAGCCCCTGTGGTTTTCATGGTTTTACAGGAAGGAAGACTTTATTCTTTGGTTATGTTTGCAAGCCCTGTGTTGGCAGGTTTCACGCCAGGGCCAGCCGTCAAATCGCTTTCCTTGATGGCCTTAAGGGCAGCTCATTTGGTGGGTGAGCTTGCACTGATCAGGTTACTCAGACTCCACAGAGCCTTTGTTACTTTATAAAGGCAAAGCTTTTTTAGTATCTTTGAGAAGTATACAAATAAATCCTTTAAGCTGGGAAAGACAGAACTTTGATTAAAATCTTAAAGACTACTTTTCTAAAATTATCTAGACAATACCTTATTCTATTCAGTAGAGTCACCTTTTTTTCCCTAATATATGTGTCACTGTATTAGATTTATTTAAACCTGTATCTTTAATTGGAAGGTATGGAAGTTGTGGCTATAGATAATAAAGTCATACACAGAATGATTTGCACAACATGAACACGATACTGAAATATATATATAAAGCGAAGGAGTACTCTCTGAAACTTATACTGCCTTTCACTATGAACTTACTATTCCTTGTATCTGGAATTACAGAGAAAAGTTTAGACCATTAGTAGTTATTTTGAGAGATCATAGGAGACAGGTAATGGTACCTGAAACCTGGAAAAGGGTAATTTCCTTTTAAAAAAAGTGAAAAAAGGGAGGTTGCATAATTTACACCTTGAAGTCAGTGGAGGAGCAGGAGACAAATGATGTTTTAATACTTTTTGATACTGTTTCACATGACAATTTTAAATGATACATTTTTATACCTGATAGAATTGTTATTGAGCATGATTTTTTGTTCCCTGTCAAAAATGAAGTTTCCTTGGCAGTACTACACAGTCTGTTGTAAGTCTGATACCATTCTATATGTGTGTTGGTGACTTCCGTATTGGCATAGTGTAGAAATTTACAAAATATACGCATGATACTGAGTTGCAATAAACAGAATGAAAAAAAATCAGATGTATTGCATTTTTACAGAAAGCATATACACATGGTGATATAACCCATATGGACGGGACTCAAAAACTTTATGCTTTGCAATAAGATAATAATATTACATGATGATTTAAAACAGGAATATTGACTGCCAGATATATCCATTGTACTAACTACTGGTGAAGGCAACAGCTGGTCATTTGTATTACCTCATTGTAAGGCATCCACGAGGGCAAAGCAAAGAATATGATCAGATTTGGGAAAACATGACTTAAAATTAAGGGAAAGGCAAAATGATCGTGTAGTAACTTCATGAGAAAGGTGTCTGAAAAGAATGGGTTTCGATTTATCATAAATTTTATTTATGATGTCCAGGATGGGTAGATAAACACATAATAGGCTTAAATTTAAGTGAAGGAGGTTAAACATTAGATAAACTTTCTAATAATATACATGGTGTAGCAAACACATTTGATTTCTGTAAGCAGTTGTAAAGTCTCTGCCATTGTCTTTAACATCAGACTCAAAATTATCAGAAATGTGGCACAAATATCATTCTTGCCATGGAATAAGGACATGGAATAGATGACCTGTTATGGGCAGTGCTCTATGATTTTTGGGGCTGGAATTCAATTAAGAACAACATAATAGGAGGAGGGCAAAGGTATATCATAATTGTTTCTTTTATAACCAGTATTGGTTGTAGAGTGATAGTGATTGTTGCAGAATGATAGACTGATAAGAGAAATTTAGGTAGAGCTCTCTGAAGGTCACTTGGTCCAACCTGCCGCTCAAAGAAGGGCTACCTTTGAAGTTATGTCAGGTTGCTCAATCCTTTTTGTTGATTTTGCGTATCTCCAGGGGTGGAAATTCCATAGCCACTAGTTTCAATGTTTAACCACCCTCCTTGTGATATTTTCCTTCATAGCTGAAATTTATCTTGTGATGCAACTAGTCTTTCCAGTGCACACCTGTAAGAGTTTCACTCTATCTTGTCTATAGCCAACACAACGAATCTGAAAACAGCAATTAGATTTTCCCCATCATCGAAATCATGTTTGACTTCCACAGAAAGTACTGAATATCCCAAGTGGGTGCTAGTGATTATCCACTGCATTTGAATTTCATTTCAATATAAAATTGCAGCTTACCCCAAGTGATTATTGACTGAGTTCATACAATTCTGAAAGGGATGTGTCTTACTGGACTTAAAAATATCTTCTGAAACTTAACCCTTTAAGGCCAGTGAGAATTCCTGGGATGTCCAAAGGCAGTAAGCTGGCTTACAGTTAGGTAATTTTGTTGAATACTTGATAAACTGTAAACTAAAACCCAAAACCCCAAAGTACAATTGTTAATTACAGATAATCTTCCCATCTTTCTCCCCTGATATCACAGAACATTCAGGTCATCCAACACATGTGAGCCGTAAGTGTGATATTTTAAAACTGAATACCTGCCAGGGTAGGGTTCTGTGTAGGGCAGCCCTGACTTGAGGTCTGTCATCAACATTTGGCAGAGAAGTTCTTTTATAAATACAGTTATAGTATACAAGATTACTTTGTCTGCTGCTTTAGCTTAACCTGTCCAAAGAACTGATGTCTGTTGTGTTTAGCGACTTTTGTTCAGGAGGGGATAAAAGCCTGACAAATTTTCATTCATGTTCTGATACTGACTTATAACTTTTGTCACAGACACTGGTAGATAAACAGTTCTTAGTATTATGAATCAAACTAAAAGACAAATCTTTTCTTCCAGAATACTGTGTGACATAGGAAAGCATCCATGAACCAGGAGCAAAGGATAACAATAATTATTTGTAAGTCATTAGGAGAAAAAAATAACATGTCAAAGAAAAGTGTTAATTTACATATTATTTGTGTATTAGACTATTATTGAAGAGAAAATAAACATTGATGTAAATGACAGATGTGACTAGGATAATTTTCAGAAATCATAGGATTTCTGAAAACAGGACATTCAGAACACCTAAAAATGTCATTGAGAATATTTAAATATTTAAATATAATTTTAGTTTGTCAGAATTGAGAAATTCTCTATATCTGGTACGGTTAGGCCTCCTCTCTGGCATATATTGCACAGAGTGGTTGTTCTGTTTTGTTGGTCTGTCATTTTTTTTTTTTTAATTATTTGAGGTTCTTTCAGAATAGTACTGTTTTCATTACAAAAACTCCACTTGCTATGGTTACATTACTTATGTCACTTGTTTGAAAGAGATATTTTTTAATTCACACAAATTACCTCAAAAGATTATGTCCTGAAAGCCAGTGTTGTATCAGCTACAGACATGAATTCTTTTCTGTAGGCAGTGTTGAAGACAGGTTGGGAAAGACTCATTAGTTGCTGACGCAATTAAAAAAGAATTAGGATGATTATTTATAATCATAAAAGCTGATCCTCTTCAAGAGTAAAATCGATGTAATTGTCAAAAGCACTTGAACATTTTTGTACGTTCTTGAAGTGGTAAATAACAAATTGACTAGCTCTGAGAAAAGCAAACTTTATAAAGTATGGGATGAGATACGTGCTGAAGAAATAGGGACTCCCCATAGTCTGCTGACCTTGCTTTATTTCCTGATCCATACCATTCAACACAGTGAGCAACGAGGAAAAGTAATAACTATACTTTTCAGGTCAGGAGGAAGAGCTTTCAGTACATTTAAAGAAAAATATTCATATTCATAGGAGCTCTATAAGAAGTCCCTCTATTGCTTCATTTTTCTGAGGTCCTCCTGTTGTGAAACAAAAATAGCTAACCTGCTCACTTCCTTCAGCTCTGGAAACCTGTTGAAATCTGCCAATTCTGTCAAATCCGTACGGCTGATTTTCAGCCCCTGGGTACTGACAGTGTCATTAGATAATAAACCCAGCTGTTCTTCTAGATTTTTAATAGAGTGATGGCTGTGCTACAAGAATGACTTCCAATCAAACATGCAGGATAGGCTTTTAGAAGATTTTGGGGAGAGACAACTTGACAGAAGAGAGAAACTGATGTAAGGACAGAATTTGCTCATTAGTGAGGTAGAAATAAAGATTATGAACATTTGTCAGTCTTAAGCAATATTTTTCATCTCCGCTTCTGAAAATACTCTACAAAAAGTGTAATACACCCATTATAGAGATGAAGACAAAGGCTTCCTGGTGTTAGTAGTTGGGTTTAACATGCTATGAACAGATGATGTGCAATGTAATTTGAAAATAACACAGAATATTGCTTACAAATGCAGATGGTCTTGTTTTCCATCCCAGTGTCTGACACTAAGCCAGGGGCTATGTAAGTGATTTTTTTTTCTATTACTTTTTTTTTCCTTCTGGAAAAAGCAGCAGATATTGTCCCAGCAGAAGGTTATTTGATCTAAGCTCTCATGTAAAGATGTAAACAAGAAGGAGAGCAGACGTATAGGTGATTGTGCTAATAAATACTATGTATGTTGCATTCTTTTACTGCTTAGTATTTGTTCCATTAGAGTATAACTGTACTTGTGGTATTAAAAAGCTTTCAAAACAGACTTCAGTGGTGAAAATGTGAAGTTTTGCTCACAGATATTCTCAGGAAGGGCCTTTCAACTCTAGTAGTTTATAGAAGCATGAATGTCAAGGGAGAGAACAGAATCTAGATCATTAGTAGAACACCAAAAAAAAAACCCCAACCCTGGAAAGTAAGCCATGAGAGACATTTTCTGAATAATATAAAATTATAAGAAAAAAAACCCCACAAAACATACCTGGTCTAGGTACCAGTAACGTGTTTTTATTCAGATGTATGGCTTTGCAGTCTTGAGTGCTTTTAGGAAAATAATCATCCCAGTAGTTCCTGGGGCAAAGATGCTGGAAGTTGCCCAATATTGAAAGTTCAGGCTAGTTTTTTATGACGATGTCATCCTACTCTGTGTCCACTTATGTGAATATACAAGGATTCCTTGTTTCTATCAATTTTGGAGCTGCAAAAATGTGATTTAAAGGTATAGTATTTGTCATTTGACTGTGGGATTGGGCCCTACAGTGTGCTAGTATTTGTATCTCATATGTAAGAAGTGGATTATATTTCTGAGAAAAGAGACACCCTACTGAGATAAAATACCAGAGAATACCAATGAGATTCCATGTTGCATTTTGATGTACTGCACAGTAGTCTCATCAAGCAAGTGTAACAGAGAAATAAATGGAATTTTTACTGAGTAAATTATTTCCTTTTCTTCTCATCTATTTATTTATGATGATGATTTAATTTTATCAGAATGAAGTAGAATTTACTTTAATTTTGGTGCAGCATGCTGTGTTTCAAAGTCTAAAATTTATCGCCCAAGTCTGTTCCCACTAACTAGCTGCCACAGATCACAGGAACAATGTTTTTCTCTAACCTTATCTAACTTTTGCATAGGAATCTCTGTGTTCAAAGAAAGGACAAAGAAAACTTTGAATGAAGAGTCAACAAGAAGAGGTAGTGACTCAGTAGACCTATAATCTAGATACCATGATCTGCAGAAGGTGAAAATTATCTTTATGATTTTACAGTCTTACCCTCAGTTCTCTTTAAGTTCTTTTACCTTAAACAGATGTTTGTGTTTTACAAACAGTTCTTGATTTGTTGCTTCATAAAGTACAGTATGCGGTTAAAAGTGTAGGACCCTTTATATGAGATCAGTCTACAAAGTCTCTAGTTCAGCTCTGAACATTTTTGTGTGGGACTTGCAAACACAAAAGTGAAAGCAATTTAATGCAAAATTAGGCTGCTATTTAGAATATAGTCTCTTGTTAACAGCTTCATAAATCTTTTGTCTGACTGCAGAGCCAAAAGAGAGGTTTTGATACTTTTAGCAGGTTTTCATTTTACTTCCAAGCCTTTCCCTCCCCAAAAATTTCTATTGAACACAGTAATAAAAAGCCCCTGTACAGGAATTCTAGTGGTAGAATATCTAAAAAGGATTTTTTTTTTGTTCCATTAATAGATTTTTTTCCCCTTATTTGGCACTCTCATTACCACAGGTCACCCTCGGAAGATATTTCTATCAGGTTCTCTGTGGGCCCTATACACTCCTATTATAGTATTTGATGGCATATGAGTAGCTGACAGAGAGAGACTTCAGAACCTTGAGGTTATTAAAATTCACAAGTACTATTATGTTCTGAGTAAAACATTGAGTTTTTTTTTCTTTAAATTTTGCTGAATAATATAAGCCCTACACAGAGCAGAGAACAGTAAAATCTCCGAGAAGAGATCCTTCTGAAAACGATTTCTTCAACACCATGTACCATACACATTCACAAGTATGCATTCAAATTTTGTTGGTGTCACAGAGTTCCCAATCTGCCATTTTATTTCTGCTTTTTCTTCCATTTTCCCCCCAAAATAATCACTGTTTATGGTAGGAGCTTGAAGATGCAAAGTAGTTCAAGTCCTGCAGTATTACTATTATTCTATTATTTTGAAATCTCTTTTGTATATTAAAATGTTCTATTAAGCAGCATATTATGTGACTGTCTTGCTGTATAACTGTATTGCGATAGCATACTGATGCTCAAATTGTAGGCTGGCTGTCCACTGCCCTAGGCCTTGTACATACCTATAACACAAAGAGATCCCTGACTGTATTGCTGACAACAACCCAAGAGACAACATGGAGATGGCAATATACAGATGAAAAAATGGGAGAACACAGGATAGGGAAATAAAAACTACCAAGTTTTCTTGTACTTCTTTCCCCATTTTGCACCAACTTCTGTAAAAGAAATATTTTACGTAGGATTACCTCCCATGATTTTTTTATGTTGAGTGTATTTTTTCTGTCATGACTCTAAAACTGTAGACTGCCTTTACAAATGGAAATTTGTGTTTTAACTTAGCATTATGATTTTCATGGCATGAAAATAGGGCAACAGGTAGAAATGGGAACAAAATGGCTGATGATAATATGAAGAAAGTGGGTAAGAAAAATAATAATGGCTTTAAAAACTGAATCATGGAAATGTGTTATGCTTTCTTTTAATATTCTGAAAAATGACTAGGTAAAAATCCTGTTCTCTCAGGTTCTGTGGAAGTGGTTAATTTCATGGGACAGGATCCTTTCTGTGTTGTCCCTCACAAAGTCATATCTCTCTAGAATCATTCTTACTCTATTTATATGGCAAATCATGTGGGCTTTTAATCTTTTTGGTGTTCCAGATACATTCTTAGTGGAGTTGGAGAGTCTTACTGTCTTTTTAATTTTGTAAAGAAAGGTGATGCAGTACTCACACCACATTATGTATTGGTCACGGTTGATCTTAGTTAAGTAAATATTAGTATTTTGTTTCAATGAAAGGGCTGATGATTGATCGTCAATCAGTATTGGGAACAATCTACAAACAAATAACAATTTGCTCTGACACAAAGCTAGAACTGCAAGTCTTTATCATAAATCAAATGTTAACAAGCTCAATTCAGCTTATTAGTAAAAAAAGATTAGAGCAATATCTTTTGGTTTACTAACAGTTGTCTTCCCTTGGTCCTTTCTTAAAACTGCTATTTTTAGCACGTTTCTTCTGCTTACCAAGTCTGCTTCCTTATTTACATATGTCACAGTAATAAAGCTAAAAACTGCTGTTCTCGAAAACTAAAATTATAAAAACTAAACAAGCACCTTCCTGTCATCTGGTACTTTGCCATGATCAGTGAGCTATCAAATATCTCTTACAAAGGTTTTCTTTTACTTTAGATACCTTCTTGGTGTTTGTATGGTACAGAGACCATACATCAACCTATAATACTGTACGATAAAATTCTAGTAGAATTTATGTAGTTAAACTCAATACAAGATAATTATAAGTACTTCTTTTCTGATGATTTATTCAAGAAGTTAAAAAGTATTTATGATTAAACATATTCTGTATATTATTGAAAAGGCAAAATATCAGATAAGAATGATAGGTGTTTTATCAAATAGCATGAGACATATTTTAGCTATGAATCCTCTCAGGCAGTTACACCTTTGGTAAAATTTTATGACCCTCAGAAAAACACTCGAGAAACGCCATTACTTTGGATAGCTCAGAGAAATGGCAGTCAGCTGGGCTTTATTCTTGTGCCTCACAAATATTCAAGATTCTTCATCACAGTCTTAGTTAAAGAAATAGAGTGTCTGTACATAATCAGAAATGTTGATCATTTCAAGGTGGTGTCAAAATGTATTAGCAGCCTCTAGTCACTTTGAGATTGCTGGATCAAAAGTACAATTTCACCACAATAAATTCTTTGTAACCTTTCTCATACTGTTTGACAATATAGTTGTGGAATAAACATCTACATTCATGACACGTATATGAGAATAAATAACCCACACTCTGAGTCTTGGTTTTAAATGGATATTTTCCATTGATGGTATTGATGTGTATTCTGTATACAAACCTTTATGCATTAACCATAGTTTAAAATGAATTAAAAACTTCTTTTATTTAGCACAGTTGAAATAACCTGTTAAGTAACCCAAGAGCTAATTCTGTATTTCCACCTGAGAAATTACACTGCACCTTTCCTTTATAATGATGGATACCTGAAGTTATCAAAAAGGACAAAACACATTATCAAGGGCGCGATAGAACTGGCATGTCATTAAACTGCTCCTCATTGGCTAATTTGGGAACTGATTGAATAAATGCTGCAAAAATCTTTTCCACCTCAAAGGAAGGAAAGTTAATTCTACAGCTACTGTTGATGGACTCATGACTAATTGGAATAGGCAATAATGATCAGATGTACTGTTTTATAGAGCCTACTGAGATAATAAGCAGCTTTTACATTGTCGTTTTCAAGCCCTGCCAGTCTCCCTCTCTTGCAGTACTTTCTCATCTGTATCAGTACATAGATGTGGTGGCTGGCGAGTGCCTGTCCAGTTGGTTATAGGTTCTTTGTGTTTATTCTCTTGCATGAGTATTTCCACAGCATGGTACTAAGTTTTTTGGGAGGCTGGAGGTTACTGTTTTCATGCTTTCAGGGGTTTTCTTTCTTCAGATACTCCCTGTTACTGTAGCTCCACCCTTGTAGATTGATTTTACACTTTGAGAACCATCACCAAAGTCAGTGGGAGTTCAGAGTACTTAAAGGCTATATTATAAACGATAGAGATAAAAAGGCTTATTTAAAAAAAAAAATAAAATAAGGGTAAATATACAATTACTGTGCTTTATTTAAAAAAAAGGGGGGGGGCAGGAATCAGACCAACAATACTTCCTCAAAACTTGTATGTAAACAATTACTTTAAGGGAAATTTATTAGAGTTTTCTACCTGAAGAAGCGGTTATAATTGTTTAAAATGTCTTTTTGTTACTTTATTTTTCCCAGGAAGGATAACAAATCATGTACAGTTTTTATTTATTTCTTAAGGTACATGTGGCTACAAACTGTCTACTTTTCATACTTCCAAACAGTAAAGATTCTCATAATAGAAATATTATTTTCTATAGCTATTTAACACTTGGATGACCCAAACTAACTTGCAAAAAGCATCATATTTTCTAATTCCTAATAAGTAATTTTATTTAGAGTAGACTCCAACTACACAGTGAAAGCAACTCTTGTACAGCATATGTCAAACAATCTGTCTTTCAGCAGATCTATGATAAGTACTCATTTAAAGTAGTAATGATTTTTTTAAATTATGATTGACTTTCACATTTCTCACTAAAACCAGTTTGCTTATTAGGTCATTTGACGTGTGATGTAAAGAATGCCATTGCATTCCAGTGATAAAAGACCGAGTGTCCATGCTTTCAAGACTTCTCCTGAACTTACTTAAACAACTTTTTTTTTGTAGAAAATATATTAAAAGTAATGTAATCGAGAGTGGAACTCAGTCTTCCATGAGAGGCAATAGGCGTTTTCTGTCTTTTTTTCTTTTTCCTTACTTCTCACTGGAGCTGTTTAAGACAACTCTTTTCTGAAGTGGGGCACAAGAGGATTGCAGTGGGTCCTCCCTGTGTTGGAAGTGCCTAAAGCACAGAGGTTAAGACACTGAACCAGTGGACTACATGAATGCCCTGAGGTTTCTATACCCTAGGCTAATATAGAAAGGAATTGTCTCCTAACCATATTTTTAAGAAAACAAAGGGTCTTTTTTTTTGTGAGGGTGTGGAGATAACGGGGAACCCCAACCTTTTAAACTATGTTAGATAGCTTTTTAGATGATCCAGTAGCTAAAGCTTCCTGAAAGATTTTTGCTGAAAAAGCACCACATTTCTGGACCCAGATACCTGTGGGTCTTTTAAGTTAGATACTGGTGGAAGTGGGTGTTCCATACTGATAGTCCCAGAGCAGGGTATTCAGGATCACGTCACAACTGGATGTCAAAGTTCACAAACGTGCCCAGCTCAATGTGCCTAAGACCTTCCACGTATTTGGCAGTTCTGGCTCAGATGTGATTTATGACAGATGCACTTCCTCCTGGGCTGCAAGCACAGAGCACTTTTTTCCCTGTATGACTGTCTTCCACAGGAAAGTGCTCTCTGTAACTTTGATTAGAAGAAAAGAAGGTTTGGAGCAAGAAGCATGACCATATGAAAAGCCACAGGTCTCCACTTAAGAATGTAATTAATTCTTTCTAATACTACTTCCTATATAGCTGCATGTGATTTCAGCAGTGGTAGAACAGTCCATGTGATGGTGCTGGAAGTGAGGCAATAGATGAGCAAAGGGAATCAGACTGTCTTCCCTTTGATGTTGAAGTTTCTATGATGCTAAATACAAATTTCTCATATAGAAATAATTGTAGCTGGAGCTGAAAAAAGTTCCATTACATGTCATCGCCCACCCCTGTTCTTCCCCTAATATTCTGTGATAGTATTTGAAAATAACAATTCTCCATTAATAGAAACACCAATCAGTGTATTGACATTCCAGTGTTACTGGTATTGTTTTGTATTTTTTTGAAATAAAATAGCTAGCCCCAGAAAGAAAAACTATATAGTGCAGTGTGGAAGAACTAAAGGCAAACTGAAACTGCTGAACAAATCAAGGAAATTCTCATGCTTTACTGCAAAAACATTTGTTAAAGGTTCTTTGAAAGAAGTTTCATTTTCGTGAGAAGAAAATGAAGGACCCCATGTGGTCCTTCTTTGTATTAAGGAAGGAAGGACGAAGTGAGGAATACATGTATTATTACTATGTTGAATGGCTTTTTCATTTAAAACACATATAAATGAGAAATATTTAAATACTCAGTTCAAATGAGTTTGAAGTGAGGTGCTTAAATACAGTGACAGACTGAAGAACAGCACAAAGGATCTCCAGCTAGTAAGCCAGCTCCATCAGGGATCCAACTTAAATGCCTCTAATGCAAATGAACATAGCATGAGGAATAAACAAGAGGAGTTAGACGTGCACAATCCTGCAGGGCTGTGACCTTATTGGTATCACAGAGATGTGATGGAATGGCTCCTATGACTGGAGTGATGGAATGGAAAGATACAGGATCTTTAGGAAGGCCCAGTAGGGGAGACAAGGAGGGAGTGTTGCCCTGTATGTCAGTGACCAGATGGACTGCATAAATCTTCACCTGGGGATGGATGAGGAACTGACCGAGAGCTTATGGGTCAGGATTTAAGGTAGGACATGGACTGGTGACATTACAGTGGGGGTCTGCTACAGGCCACCCAACCAGGAGTACCAAGTGGATGAGGTAGGATAGGCGCAGCCTAACATTCACAAGCCGTGGTCCTCACGAGGCAGTTGAACCACCTCAATATCTCTTGGAGGGACCATACAGCAGGGTGTAAGCAATCCAGGAGGTTCCTGGAATGTGTTGGTGATAACTTCCTTCTCCAAGTGACAGAGCACCCAATTAGGAAAGGTACTATGCTGGACCTTGTTCTCACCAGCAAGGAGGGGCTGGTGGGGAATGTGAAGCTCA
>Ga0181612_171347_pt1 | contig 13294 bp, 13 predicted proteins | sample HoacroProtozoa21_FD_119630 | JGI IMG/M metagenome (GOLD analysis project Ga0181612, IMG submission 119630) | Hoatzin crop microbial communities from Cojedes, Venezuel. Combined Assembly of Gp0051906, Gp0051904, Gp0051908
GCCCCGGGGTGCCTGGGTGGCCCCTGCCCCGGCTGGGCGCCCGGTGCTTGGGGCTCCCGCCCTGGCAGCGTCGCCCCTCTTCGCGCCCAGGAGGAGGAGGAGGAGGAGGAGGTCTGTGCGGTGTGAAACTCGCCTCGTGTGAAGAATGCCATCTTAAAGGGACTTTGGAAACAAAGCAGACCGGGTTTCTCCCTGTCTTGGGTGGGAAGGTGTCCGGGAAGCAGAGAAACTCCATCCAGTTCTCAGCGACCGAAGGTTCTGTTTAAAAATCTTTATCGAAATTAATATAAAGATGGGAAGTGGAGAGCTTCACGGTAATGAGCTCTCTTCTCTGCGTGCTTCCCCGCATCCCTGCCAGCTTGCCCCGCTCCAGAGCGCACAGCCGAGAAAAGGGCTCGGTGCTGAGGGGAGAAGATGTCCTCTTCTCCGGAGCAAAGCGCGACGCGCGTCGCTGCGGCCCCGGCTCCAGCTGCGCCTGTCGGACAGCGCTGGGCGAGAGAAGGCGCAGGCTGGAGTGAGCACAAGGTGTTTCCTTTGCAAAGCAGCGTGGCTTTACTCAGATACATAATAAAATTTATTCTCTTCGCCGTCAAACACGCTCCAGCTTTGCCCTGGCCGCGGAGCAGTGCCCGGGGTGGTGGCTCTGTCGGCTCCGGCACTGCTGCTGCGAGGGCACAGCAGCCCATAATAGTGAACGTCAAAGGGCCTCTTTGAAAAATCCACAGGTGCTGAATAGAGCTGTCTTTGGGGTTAAAATCAGGGTGGTGGGGAAAAAAAGAAGCGATATATTCACTTTTTTTTTACCTTATTTAAACTTGTTGCTAACCCAGTATCATCTGATGCAAGTGCTAGAATGTACGTTTGTGACATTAATTTTGCTATAAATGCCAAAAAATCTCTACGCAGTTTATAGAAACCATGACAGATCTTTAAAACAAATGCTTTTTTTTTTTTTTTGCTTTGCTTTTTTTTTTACGACTTTTCAGTGTTGGCAGTTTAAGGAATCTGAAAATTGAATCCATCCATCTGGCACTGGGAAAACAAACAACATATTTGTCTCTGTACTCTCTTTTCACTCCCATGCTTAAGGATCCTCAATGCAACTAAGTAAATGTGCAATGGTAGGGGAAGAGCAGGTTAAAATCACTTGTCCCTCAGTTTATTAGCTAGGTCATGTTCGAAAGGGATGTTGTGAATTATTTACCAAAATATCTCCTGTAGTCTTCAGTGTTCAAAAAATCATAGAACATCTGAAAAGATGCAGTTGGTAAAATAGCATGAAGTGGTCTGAAAACGTGGGGTCAGTCTTGTTCTCTCCCATGCAAGGCTGCGTTTCTTGACGTGGAGTCATCGGAGCCGTGGAGGGCCCCAGGCTTTCACCCATGCGTGTATCTCAGTGTGTCACGAGAGACTTTTTCAAGAGAGGATAAGAAGTAGCAGTCCTGTTCCAAGTTAATTACTTAAACCACGGTAATCTGATGACGCTCGCTAAGGACTCCACCGATGCTCAGAAGTGATGCTATCGTTTGCCCCACTTCACCCATCCCCTTCATCACGATTCCTCCACCATTTGACGGGCTGGTGAAGATATTTTGTCATCACTTTTTTGTCCTTGTAGACTGGGGAGGAATACCGGGCAATACGGGACGGTGTCTCACCGGTGAGCCCGACTTGTCCCTCTGTGAGCTGTGCCTAGCAAAACGCAACAATCCAATTCTCCTCTCCCACCTGCGGAATGAGACGGTTTCAGGAATTCATTTATCTCTGGGCCTCCTTTCTTCAGTGACAGTTCCCACATCCCCTCAAGGCTGCGTGCACTCTGCTGGACGTGGGTTTATATACAATTTCTTTCACTTTTCTGGAAGAGTAACAGATATTTTCATCGGGAAAGCTTTGCTTGCGGCGAGCAGGTCCTGATGCCCCGTGTGCACGTGCTCCTTGGGGCTCTGAGCTGAAAACTTCACGTGCTCAATGTGTGCAGCTCCACAGCGGGAAAATGCAGAGCTTCACCCTGTCTGAGGGTCTGGCCCGTGTTTCCTCCCTTTCTTTCATCCTTTGCGTGGCAGTGAGTTTCTTCACTGGCCGTCTAAGCAACAGGCGGGTCTGCACGTACAGGTTTGAAGATGTAGCATCCTCCAGTACTGAAGGATAACCCTGACATTGCTTCTCTCTAGGGAAGGTATTTTGTCCTTCAACAGAACGAAACCACATCATTCGGGTACTGATTGAATTCTGAGGAAAGCAGCAGGCAACTGAGGTTGTCAATTTTTATATGTATGTTCAGACCAGTTGGGGATTGATCACTCTTCACCTTGCTAAATGAGAGAAAGCTGTAGTGTTAATCTTTATCAGAAAAGCTATAAGCACACTAGACAAATTATTTTCATTAAACTCCCTCCCCCGTCTATAACCTTGGTCACATAATCAGGAATGAAAATCATTATCTATTTCATTCACATCTGCTATTAATTTTTTTGAAACCTCCTTTAAATCTGATTAGAACTTCTCATCTCAGCCAGACAAGTTCTGAACTGAAGGCTAAAATGTATCAGGTTAGCTTGGTAACTCACTAAATATTTTTATCATCTCTTCTTAATTGAATTTGTACACTGATTTGTGTTCCTGTTCTCCCGACCAGCTGTGATTCACTGTTTATGAAATGCCAAGGGTACGAACGCAGTGTGAGGACCCTGGCAGCAGGCTGCCGTTCCGGTTCACGCGGCCCGTCGCTCCCGGCCCCTGCGCAGGCAGTTTGCCGTGCGTGACTCCAGCTCTTCCTCGCCACCCCGCTCGAGCAAGGCTCTTTCTTCACGACCTACAGGGAATGTTCTCCGAGACGTTAACTCTGGAGGACTGGCCTCGTGAGCATCACGACTTTTGAGGGAACATCCCACTCGGCCAGTGGCAGTACGGGGGTAACGATTAGGCTGTTTAATGCGTTTCCTTCGTCTCCTCGCGAGCATCCCCGTTGGTCTGCACGGCCTCGGGGTGGCCGGAGCAGCACGGCAGCAGCTAGAAAGCGCAGACGCATGGGAACGCGCCGGGCTCCGCTCCGCAGCGCTGCGGTTTCCTGTTCCCTCTGTCAGTTATTTAGAAAGGTCTCTCAACAAAAATAGTCCCCGGTGCCCCCGGGGAGATGCCTTCCCACGCAGTCCAGCAGCCTGGAGAGAACCCCAATGCCGGGGCCGGGGCTGAGCGTCCCCCCGTCCGGAGGCACAGCGGGCTGGCTCCTCGCGCTGCTGGCTTCCGAGGGAGGACAGAAATAACCCGCCGAGTTTCACCTTCGTGCTGGGTGACGAGAGGGATGGATGCTCTTGGATACGGTATGGCTGTGTGGAAATATCTTAATAAGGCCACGAGAAGCTCCCGCACGGGCTGACCTAGCGCTGTAGGCAGGACCGTCCCGCTGGAGCCGGTGGCACAGCGGCGGTGGGGGCTGGGAGGCAGAAAGCCCCCATGCCCCGAGCCAGCTCTGAGTCAGGCTGATCCCAGCCACGATGGCATTTGCTGTCATCCGGCCTCTGATTTTCTTGTCTCTCTATCTCGGCTCTTTGAGGGCTACAGGCATAACACCGTTTTGGCAAGGAGACCATACTGTAATGCCTTTTTTTTTTTTTTTGCCTTTTGCCATTGTTTCAAGCCTTGTGCCTTGTTATGCGGTAATGGAAGAAGTCAAGTACTGACCTTTTGCATAAGCACAAGAGAGCCTTTTGGGGCAATGTATTCACCTCTGACGATTCCTGTAGTCTCTACAGAAGTCTGTATATAAGTTACAGTTGATAATCTGCTCTTTCCTTCCTCTTTGATGGCAACTGAAAGTTATTCTAGAATCAGTATTTATTGTTTTCTTAATATCTAGTCTCTAGTCTCTACCTTCTGTGGCTCACAGAGCTTCACAATTATAAGCTATTATAGATCTTCTATTAGTCTTGTGAAGCAGTGCAAGTTTATCGAAGGAAGATCTGAGGCATCAAGCCTCTCTGCCTTCAGCTTCATCATTCAGTGCATTCCTCCCACTTTCAAATGCTGTGCCAAAGAGATGTGACCAGCACGGCGATTCCCGAGTTGTGCATCTGAAGGCAGGAGACAGGGGGTGAATTTCTCACCGCATCCCCTCCTGGATCGTGTTAACTGCTCACATTTTCCTGCCAAGCCAGAGCTACTCGGCTCGCTGTGGCTGCCCCACTGGCAGCTCTGGGCTCTGTCCCAAGGGGTCCCAGGCAGTGGAACCCTCCTCGCAGCAAGCAGCCTTGCTCAGCCACCGGCGGTTCCCACCCCCTTCTCCGCATTTCCAGAAGGAAGGCCTTGGGAGCGCAGGGGTTTCATGCTTCTCAGTCGCGTGCGTTCACTTGGTAGCACCCTCTTGAACTGCTCGTTTCCTCTTTCCCTTTCCCACTTCTCCACATCACGTTCTCTTGCACGACACCAGCCGCTCTCCAGCGATGCCTCGGGGAGGAGCATCCAGCCCCGCAGTGCCCTGCAGCAGCACTGGGGCAGCCCCGCTACGCCAGCCGCCGGCGACCGACCGCTCTAAATGCTGCAACCCCCTGCGAGGCGACGCCGCGGCTCCTCCTGCGCACGCACACGCACAGCCTGCGCCGAACAGCAGCGTGCTGTGGGGGCCAAGGGGGGTTAGGCTGAAGCAAACAGTTTGATGGTTGTGCCGCGCTGCGATCCTCCGGTCCTGCAGCCCTCTGGAAGCTCGTTTGGAATCATGGTCGATTGTGTCCATCCTGAGTTTCTGTTTTTTGGGGTTTGCTCCCTGGTGTTATTTGCTCTCTGGTTTGTTTTACTTTGCACTCCAGAAATGTGTCACATCCCAAATGGCCTTGATCAGAACCGTGAGGCAGTCAGCATTTCCCTTGGCTCTCCCAGACGAGCCACATGCGCACTGCGAGCGCTCGGGGTGCTTCGAAGAGACCCTGCCCACGGAGCCAGGCGACGCTGCAGGGCTGCTAACGCCCGACGTCAGCGTTTGGTTGGCATCCGAGCATCTCTTCTAGACAAATGATGTAGCAAGGCTTAATATTTGACGGCTCAAAGCACCTAGCGGGCTTCAAGGCTTAATATTTCACCGCTCACAGCACCTAGCGGGCTTCAGCTCCTCGGGGATGCAGCAGCTTTCCGAACCAGGGAGGTGCACAGCAGGGGCTGCCATGCTCCGAGGTGCATCCCACGGCGAGCTGGGAGCTGCACGCGCCGTGCCGGCGCGGGAGGGAAGCACCCGCGGCCGCGCCAGCCCCGTCCAGAAACTCCTGCGACCATTCCTGGCCAGTAATACGCCCCGACTTCTCTTCGTCCGTGGTAAGCCCTGGAGACCACCGCCCTCGCAGGACTTCTGCCCTCCCGCAGCCCCTCCCGTTGTGGCTGTTATCTGCAGACTAACGAGGGGTTCCACACCAGACCTGAAAAAACAGAGAAATCTTGTTTGGCAGGAGAAACAAGTTTTTAGAGAGCTTTGCGTTGATCCAGGAGGGTCGAAGTCTGCGGTGTCACTGGTGTTTCTAACCCACTTCACTAGCGTACTCTCGCGTAGAAGTTTGCAAATTCAGGAGTTTAAATCCTGCAAGCGAGTCTGTGCTTGGGCAAAACTTCTGATGCCTCCCAGTCAGCCAGGACCTGAGACCTGCTCTCGTCTGTCTGCAGGGGTAAGCCGGGCTCGTGTTCGTCTCCGCTTGACCCCGGTGATTTCCTCCAAGCTGCTCCAGCTTTGCCCTGACGCTCCGTACAGCAGAACTGGGAGTCGTCTGCTGGGTTTTAACAAAAGGTCAGCTTCGTTCCTCTACTTTCTATTTCTTGCTACTTCAAGAAAGCATTCACGTAAGACGAATTGAGCTATCCAGGGAAAATGAGAAGATTCGTTAAAGGGTCAAAAAGTGGTTAAAATACAGAAGCAAAAGGTAGGAAGCAATAGGTCAGATGTGCACAGATGTGCTCCGCAGCACAAACCACAGGCTGCAAGCCGAGGCGCTCCCATCGCCTCACCCAGCCCCGCCGCTGTGACACGGCTGGAGGAGCAAAGGATGAGCCGAAGGTGGCTGCTTTCAGGCGATTTCTGAACGAAAAGAAGGAGAGGCTCTGCTCTTTAACACGTTTGAAGTGAAACTGCTTCTGACAGAGTTGGCTGTTCAGTGCATCTGCGCGTGCAGGGTCCGCTTGCGAGCCTGGGTCTCGGTGGCCCTGGCGACGTCGAAACTCTCAGGTGGCAAAACAAGCACCAGCTCTGCGGGGCTCTGCATTACCATAGCGTCCGGGCTGTCTGAACTTACCTTACTGCTGCATTCGGGACAATATGATTTTCTTTTTATTTGTCTTTATTTCTGGCACTGCAATTTCAGCACCAATTTCTGCGAAGTGAGACTGATGCCGGGTATAATCTTACCAAGCAAATATCTTTTTAGGTCTTTAGGGCTTTTATTAGATCTCCCAACAAAACTCACAGATGCAGCCTGCTTAAAACTGCAGTCCTTTAGAAGTCATACTCCTGTAAATACCGTAACAATAAACCACAGGGAGTAAGCGAGACGGAACACGAAGCACAAGGACAACTGTCTCCAAACACTTCTTGCATAAGAACTGAAAAGCTCGAGACCTTGCACCAAATCCATTTACACTGCGTTCTTTTCTTGTTTCAAGAAAAAGCATTATAATTTTCGTGTCCCATCTCCTTACTTAACTCCCTACAAATTCTTCCATTTCAGGTGTGTGATATTTCGGAAAAGATTTTAAAATCATTTCTTCATACGTAGTAGCTACTGCAGTTCAAATTCTTCTTCCCTTTGGCTCCTGGGTCTGGCTCAGACTCTAAATTAGGACCCATCTGCGGAACTAAACGTGGCAGAGTTTGGAATTATGTTTTCAATTTAAAGAGGTGTCATGTCTCTTGCAGTGAAGACGGATGTTTAAAAGGTACATGACATTTTATAAAACACGTTTTCAGTGGTAACGTTTCTCTTTTGCTTCTACCTTTTCTCATATATTTCACTCATGAGTCTGAGCTTCGAACTTGCACAGTGTCGCATCCCGAATTCCTCCTCGTTAGTGAACTCAGGTGCATATAATTCTGTTTTATTGCTGACAAGCCCTAAATTTATAGAACGTGATTTGAAATCACGAACATGGGAAGGTGTGACTTGCGTTAAAACAAAGTGAGGATGAGCCCACCGTGCTGTGCACCCCTGCTACGTACCCGCCCTGCAGAACCGCGCCGTACCACACACGTCTGTTCGCTCAGACTCAGCACGTCGGTACCGCCGCTGCCTTGGAACTGGGTGCTAATTTGCCCCTTGCAGCACCATTACCACTAAAGCATTCCGGAGCAAACGAAGGAACATCAGATCCAGCTTTTTCTCATTTCCACTTGACTGACTCCTAGTACACGGCAGTTCACGGACTCCTCGCCAAAACTGTGAGCAAGGCCAGGTAGGGCTGGCCCACCTAGGTAACGTCCACCTGTACGAGAGCACGGATGAGCCAGGACGGCTCCGCAGCAGCCCGGGGAGTTCCCGCACGGATTTCTTTGCCACGCACGGGTACCGGACCCGCCCCAGCGCCGCAGAGCAAGGCATCGCTCCCAGCCCCACGCTCCTGGTGCCAGCATCCTTGCCGTGCGGGCTCATGAGCTTGCAGGAGGTGCAAACCCCCGCGCGCACCCCGGCTCCCTGCCGCAGGGAGCAGCCGCCGCGCTGCCCCAGCGCGAGGAGCCCACGCGACCGTCCCGTCCCGTGGAGGAGATGCGCTGGGAGTGCCACGCGGCCCAGACCGCAGTGGGAGCTGCGTGTCCCTGGCTGCTGATTTTTATTAGGCATTGTGTTGCAGGAAAAAATACTGGTGAAATCAAAGGGGGTTCTTTTCTTGCAGGCATCCTGTAATTAGCTGAAGTTTTCTTTTCTTCATAGAGAGGTCTTGATGCATAAAACAAAAGTTTCCTCTTCCTTGCATGTTGTTGCCAGATGTTTCTGCAAAACTTAAAAACAACAGAGCTATTTGTGTGTACATACATATGACTTCACCCCGCTGCCTGTCTCACAGTGCTCCTCCTCCTCCTCAATTAACCCCACTCTCCCCCCGCTTCTGCGCAGCGCGTTGCCATTGTCTGTTTGTCACAGCACTTCAGAATCGCAGCCATTTGGTGCAGATCTGTGTCCGAGCATTCAGAAAGGCTCCACAGGGCTGCAACCTCCCCAGATTAATTTCCAGTTGCAGTTATGATTTTCATTTTACACAAAACAGCTGCAGAAGAAAGCAGCCCTCCATGTTTTGTCAATATAGACCCAGAGACGGGCGGATTCTGGGCGCACAATTGTTCTTATGGCTCCAATAAACACCGAGGGCCAAACTCTCCGCTGATGGAACTAGAAGGAGGTGATAGCACGTTCTGCCAGAAAGAGATTTAACCCCGTGTGGGGCTTTATCTGTTGGATACAGGCTTCGGCTTTTTCCAGTTTATGCTGAAGCTTGGAGGTGTGTTTTCTGCAGGCGTCAACCGTGAGCTCTATTTCATTGCATCGTTACACACAGCTTTTCCCTCTGTACTCTTGAAAGATTTTGCTCTGTTTGGGTGTGAGCCTGAGAAGGACCAACAGGCTTGACCGGCCCTGGTTACCGTTCTGCACTTCTCTGCATTGAACGCTGACCACCACTACGTTGCAACTAGCGATGTCCGTGCAGTCTGTCACTGCCCACTCTTCCTAATTAGCCGGTTGACGTGTCTGCTAGCCTCGACCTAACCACAGCTGCAGTAAGCTAACGCGTGCCTGGAGAGGCTGGCAGAGCCCCGTGCCCCACGACATCTCCACTAAAGGCAGGGAAGGTGGAAGATGGCTGCGGTCTGGGGAAGGATGTGTCAGACTCCAGCGCCGGGAGAGGGAAGCAGAAGGACTCCAGAGGGGACATCTCCTGCTCTCTAAGCGCTACGTGGAGAATGAACTCTCTGGGAGAGAAGGGCAAGAAATCAAGGAATTCAAGATGAAGCTGATCAATACACGTAACAGGGAAGGATCCTGATGGAGAATGGCAGGGTTCAAGTGGAAGGGAAGGACCTGGTGGGAAATCAAGTATAAAATGTGTCAGTAGAGCAGAACGGAAGGACTGGCACAGGAAATAAAGACAGGAAAAAACATGAAGAAAGTAGAAGAAATCCAAAGAGTGATTAATCTAAAGAGGCTGAAAGAGGGCATGGCACAGACCCTCTGTGCCTCAATCTATGACTACCAAAGTTAATAGCAAGAGCACACTTAGACTGAGTTCAGACCCAGGAGTCCCCTCCAACAAATCAGTTTGCAGTCACGAGGATGCTGCTCATCGCGTACTGGTAAGGAAGCGTGCTCCTGCGCCTGTGGAAACAGCAGCTGGGGAACAGCATTTTTCCACTCTGGCTCGGCTGGAAAACTATTGACAGGCTGCAGTCGCTGGCTGAATGACTTTGATGTATGTTCAAGTATTAAACAAAATGACTTACAAGCTGATAGGAAACAAAACTGACCTCCTTACAAGACAACCGAGATCTTCAAAGATTTGTGTTTGTGAGGAGCGTTAGACACTGAGCACGCCACTGCCTTTCTGTAGAGAGCCAACAGATTGCAAGGGGAGGAAGAGTTCTTCCTACCAAATTGTAGCTTCACATGAGCTGTCTTTGATGCGCGGCTACAGAATTAGCATTTCATGGGAAAAGGCAACGCAACCCTTACTTTTGGAAGTACTTCCAAGTAGGCTTAAGGACTTTGTGATTTGTTATGTGAGGACTTCATGTAGTATTTATTCCAAAAGTGCAAAGTCTTTGTTCTGTACAATTCTGAACAATCAACTTCCAGTTCCTGATATCTCTGCAAATATTTATTTAGTAAGATTTTATTTCATCGACGTGACTTTTGGTCACTGGTGCTGCCATGTCCTTGGTTTGACTAAATTCCTTCCATTCCCCGTTGCTTTTGGTACATTGCTCTTGTTCTTCAGCATCTGCTTTTTTCCTTTAGCTTATCTCTATTAATTGCTTCAGGGATCAAAGACATCATTCGTGTCCTTTTCAGCACTTTGAGTGAAATACTGGTGCATCAGTCCCTTAGCTTGCAGCCTTCTCTGTCCTGCCAAGGTAAAGCACATCCAACCAACGGAGCCTGATCTCCATTAATTGCTAGCACCATTTCATACACTAATTTCATGAAGGTTACAGAGAAACTTGTCATTACTCTATTCCATGAGCACATCACTTCATCTGGAAAAACTTCAGTCTTTTTTTTTTTCCCCCTAGCCTGCTTCTAGCACTAGAAATGATTTAGTCCAGATCCACAGTGGCCTATATACGTCTGCCAGCAGGGACCCGTGTGTCAGATGTGTTCTCACTGGGCCTGTCAGCAGTTCGTAACCAAAGAAATTTCCCCATACTGTAAACGCACTTGTGTATGATCATTTTACAGTCGTTTGTTTCCTTGAGTCTGGCGGGGGTTAATTTTTTTCCCAGGGTGACTCCAGACCCTTTTTGTACCTAGCTGCTTCCTGGGGATCGCGCTCTGCGCGCTCAGTTCAGAGTCACACGCAGCACGACCTGCCTGTCGTCGGGTTCTCTGTGCTGTGCACGCCAGCCCGCAGACAGACGGACAGATTTCTGTCTGCATCCGGCAGCCACCAGAGATCCCTTCGGTGCTTCCCAAGTTCCTTCCCGACATTGGGTTTGGAATGCTGTACGCAAACCTGGAGTCGGTTCTCGGCTTCCATGAGTCGCCAGATCTCCTCTTACAGACTCATAATTACGTTTTAACAATTTAGTACTGGTCTCCCCTTAGATATATATTATAATGTCTATATTTAGCATTTGTTAAGGTTGAGGGTCATTATCTTTGCAATATTATTACATTGTGGCACAGGAATGTGTAGTCATTTATCTGTTTTTTTAAATCTATTTTATGCTAATTCATACCACTCTTCCCTTCCTGTGGCTCCACAGAACTCCCGGGTAAGCTGGATACTCACCAGACCTGCAGTCTGAAATCTGCTTTCAAAATTAGGCATCGATCTGTAGCCAAAACGTTCGCTGTCAATACACTGCGGTAGCTGGAACTGTATTTCAGCCCTTCTCTTGATCCTGCTTTTTCAGGAGGTTTATTAGTTCTTCCTCAAATTCAGATGTCCTAGCTTGTGGAAATCATTATTTCCTCAATTGTCCAAATATGTTTTATTCTTTACACAGAATACTAATACGTATGCCATTTGTGGACATTTTGAGATGGACAAAAAACTCCTGTGTTCGAAGCCTTTGGTCTTTAGTTGATTAACTATTCATCTGTAAAATAGCCACCGTATTTTTATGGTGATTTTTATGGTGCATAACTTGTGCGTTTAGAAGAGAATTAGTGGAAATTTTGAAAAAAAAAACAAAACAACAACAAAAACAAAACAAAACAAAACAAAAAACCCCCACTTCACCTCTAGATTTTAAGAGACAATCTCCAAATTACCTTTCTGCCCAGGCTAGCAGAAAATAATCGACCAATGCCAACCTTCTGTGGAAGGCACGGTCTCGAGATTGGCAGCAAACAGGAGTCAAAGCCACAAAAACTGTCCCCCCAAACAGAACCTTTTGCCTATGTTGACACTGTCAGCAGGGTGGAGAAATCCTGCGCTGGACTGACGCGGGGTGAGACGAATCACGGATGCCGAGGCCGCAGGAAGAATTTTCTTCACGTTTTTTCTTCCGTCGCCCGGCGCGGTCCCTGGGGTAAGGGGCAGAGCAGCCGAGCCACCGCCGGCCGTGTGCTGGGGCAGGACGGGCTGCGCTTGCTGATCAGGACATCTTGGGATCGGGGTTGGGAAAACGATAATGGAAGATTTTGATGACACTGTTTGTCACAACAGCGTCCTCACTTCTGAAACCCAACAGCGTCTTCACTTTCACCTGAACACAAGCTTTTATGCATTTTAAATGTGACTACAAACCAGGCTGAACTCAAGGAACAGAGAACTCCTACTCTGTAATCGAAGCATTTTGAAGGCTGATTGTGTTCCAGGAAGAGTTGTCAATGCCCGTTGTTCAGGAAATCGATAGGTTTTCAGGGAACAAAGTACTCGGCGGCATAACGCAAGCCACAGACTTCCAGCCAGTCAACCTCATCACCTGCTAAGCGTTTGGCTGAACAGGAGAAAACATTGCAAGTCTTATAAAGCCTAACTCATGTCATATATGTTTATAAACTAGCAAAGATGGGTTTTGTTCATCTCTGACCATCATCATATAACGCCTTTCAAGCTGTTATGCCCAGGGCAGCACGCTGCTGTCGTACAGTGTCAGCCCAAACACGCATGCCTACCAAGCGTTTACAGGGCACTTCTCTTCGCCGCGCCGGGGTGCCGCGGGGAACGTCGCCGGCGGGAGCAGCACGGAGGGCGCGGGTGTGCTGGGGCGGTTCAGCCACGCAGGACAGCCCCCGTGACCCCAGAAGGGTCTGCCTCGTGCCCCGTAGCAGCGTCGTCCTCTGTCACTGCCGTGCGTGGCTCTGCGGGCTCCGCGCTAGCTCTCTTTCAGTAGCACCCGTAGCTAAATGAAGTGAGCATCAGCAATATTCTTTTCCCAGGTTTCTAGCCTAGAAGCAGACAATATCTGAGGTTTTTCACCTGCTCAGTTCAACACAAAACATTTAAAAGGGAACAAATCTAAGAGACAGAATGTACTGCAGCATCTCGAAGACAACAAACAAATCTAACTTCACATTTGAACATGACCGGTGCTACGCAGTTCACCGACAAACCGTGGGTTTTACCAACCGCGGCCTTGCGATGCACGCTGCTGCGCTTAGCAACAGGTGAAAGGCCTCCTCCGGGAGAGCGGGAGCGCGAGTCGTGCTGCCCTGGCCACATCCCGCTCCCGCACGTGCCGCACTCCGCCCTGCCTCCGCTTTCCCGGCGTGAAAAGCCGGCGCGCTGGCCGCTGCTCGCTGCGTCGCACCGCTGCACGCTGCCCTGGCTGACGCTGGCGAGTGAATTCTGTGCAGCCACCTCGGATCGGGTCCTTTGGGATAAAAGGCAATATTAAGACATGGAATTATGCATTAGAGAAGGGACGTCCTACCCATTACTGTGCAAACCCAGCTGTAATTAAGCAGCCGAGTGTGTGTTTATAAAGAGGTTCTCATCCAAATGTCTCAGAAATAAACAGCTTTGCTACCCAATTTCCCTCAAACCGCCGACAGCGAGGTGAAGCTGGCGCCCGGCGGTGCGACTGCTCTCCTCCCGCCCGTACCCGGCGCTGAGCCCACCGCATTCAGCGGCCGGAGGGGTTTCTGCGGCAGCACGCTCCCGGAGC
>Ga0181612_174910_pt1 | contig 13294 bp, 5 predicted proteins | sample HoacroProtozoa21_FD_119630 | JGI IMG/M metagenome (GOLD analysis project Ga0181612, IMG submission 119630) | Hoatzin crop microbial communities from Cojedes, Venezuel. Combined Assembly of Gp0051906, Gp0051904, Gp0051908
GACAGGCTTTTAGCAGGGCCTGTTGCAATAAGACAAGGGGCAATGGTTTTAAACTAAAAGAGAGTAGTTTTAGACTAGAGATAAGGAAGAAATGTTTTACAATGGGGGTGGTGAATCACTGGAATGGGTTGCCCAGAGAAGTTGTGGATCCCCCATCCTTGGAAACATTCAAGGTCAGATTGGACGGGGCTCTGAGCAACTTGATCTATGGAAGATGTCCCTGCTCACTGCAGGGAGGTTGGGCTAGATGACCTTTATAGGTTCCTTCCAACCCAAATTGTTCTATGCTTCTATGAAATCTGACTAACACATTTAGCTTAATTTTGTACCTTTGGCAATTGTCCCTTTAGGAAGGGGCATAAAGCCATAGGTGGCCAAGGTAAACTAGCTCTTGCTTCAGACCACTGTGTCTAAGGTCTGAGACTCCTTTCAAGACACAGCAACAGGGCAGGTTCTGAACACAAGGTCACTTCAGATCCAAACTCTTGCACCTGCATGCACAGCCTTTTCTGTTTCTTTTCGCTAGAAACTGCTTATCAAGAGCTTAAGCATGCTTTTTTCTCATATTTGTATTAGTTTACACACATTCTGGATTCTACAGGTAGTGTCTTTAAAAACCCTCTACCATGTTTGGAAAGTGAAGTATTTGTATTAAGGTTGATTCTCATTAATGACATATTGCTGCAGACTTACCAAAAGATTAATGATAATGAGAAAAAAATATAGAAAGAATGGCTGGGTTGTGTGATTTCCTTCCTATACAATATTTCCATTTTATTTGCACAATTCTCAGAGATTATTTTCATTAATTTCTTTAAAAGGCTACACATTAGTCCTGAATCTCTGCATATTCCCCCCTCAAGAAAAAACCTTGACAAGTCCATTTTGGGTTTTCTTGTTTTAGTGTCTGATGGTCTGGGTAGTTTTTTAAAGTTTTGTTCTGAAAGTTTCCAGGAAAAAAACCATTCAACATCCCTTGGAAATTAACACTTCTGACAGGCAAGAATTTCAGCATCAGAACTGAAGTAAAATTCAGAGATCTGATTCATAATAGTTAGCTGTTTTGTTGCTGAGCTTTAGTAGCAGATGCATTTGTGAAGTAAAGTTAAACTATATTTCCATTTTTGCGTTTCACAATTGATCTAGAACTGCCAGTCCTTTTTCTCCCTTAATATTCTCTTTGGTGTTGTTCTTGAAGATACAGCTCTGTTAGAGAACATTAATATAATTTATCTATATGTAACATAATATTTAAAAGAAATTACTGCTTGCCGTGGAGAAAATGGATGGGTTCTTAGCAGTTCTGTTGCATTGGTTCATTTGGGAAGTTACATAAATGATATGTACTATTACTGTCTGCACTTTCTTGAATGTTTCATATGAAATTTAATCAACAAAGCAATAAATAAAATTAAATTAAAGCAAACTAGAATATAAATAAATTCACCACCTGGCAGCTCATGCCAAAAGGTAATAATAAAGGATGCTCTCAGTTTAAATATTTATACAAGGAGATATTCTGAGACAGCAAGTTATTTTAAAAAAGGTCAACTTACAGCATGTTTTTTTGAAACATAATAAGGTTCCCAGAGCATAAATAATTTCATGAATTACATTTATTTTGACATCTCAATGAAGCAGCTTATAATGAAGAGATGCCCAACCAAATCCACCTACAATGAACTGACAAAAGTATCAGCCTGGCTTTGACCAAAGAGAGGAAAACCTTTTAAAATGTAAAGAGTGGCCTATCCATTAGTAATTTTGTTTTCATAAATATTCCTTGTGTGTCTAAAAGTGCAACATCTTGGTTGAAGACTAGCCCATGTTGCAGCCCAGTTGGAATGAACAGAAAAATTTCTTCTGATTTCAGTAAGAAAGAACTTATTTCAAGGCCTTCCAGTGATTTAAGCTGGCTGAAATTATTTTGACAATTAACAAAAAGGTGGAATTTGCATATCGTGTCTCAGAAAGGCATTATACATCGATTTCCATGAAAACTTTTTAAATTCAAGAAGTACATGACAGCACATGTTCTTCTGTGTTCTAGAAGCACTGAAAAACATGAAAATGATAAAATTATATTAATATTTCAGAAATTACTCTCCTCCAGGAAAACTGTAAGCAGAAGTTGTGTTCCTTTAAAAAATTCTTCCACTTAGTTACAAGAATAAAATGCAAACACCTACACCTCAAAGATAGAACAATTCATAGTCCTTTTGTACTCCTCTTCCTTAAATGTCATCTATGCCAAATATTAAGCAAGAGTGATTTGGGACACATTCCAGCTTTGGAAACATAAAAAGAATTAGCACTCAGGTTTCCCATCTTATTTTAGACATCAATTATTTCAAGATTCTTCAAAACTTTGTATTAACGAGAGGAAATGAATTTTTTGGAAGAAGGCAGTGCATGATAAATAAAAGTAGATTTAGTATCATCATACTAAGTCACAGTTTATAGAGCATATATTTTATGCGGGGTTGACAGCAACAGCTAGACACAGCTGTCTGGCACTTCCCTTCTAAGACTAGTTTCAGTTATACACAGGCCTCTCTATGCCACAATTTGTGCTATGCTTTGTGTTGATCTTCTTCCTTGATCAAAACAAAATAGAATTATAGGGATCCTTTCAGTATACAACAAGCCACCACTAATGATCCTTCCAGACATTGTGAAAAAACAAAAAATCATGAGCATGGACTTGTAAATACCATGCAGACAAGGGATATAATCCCAGCATGGTGGAGAGGATGACACTCTGGCACAAAAATATGAAATGTGACTGCAGGACTGGATGGGAAAATAAAAGCAGATGACAAACCTCCACATGTTGTTGACTAACCAAAAACAGGGTGTCATGAGGGATTTTACAGGGTATAATAGGCTTTGGAAGAAAGGTCAGGTGGCTGCTTCTCTTCTCATGCTCAGATCACGGGCAAGGGAAGATTAATGACAACTTGTTATTAGCATAGATGTGACTTGGCTTGTTGGAACAAGCGGCCATTTTACTCAGGAGAGAAGCCTCTTAGGTAAGAGATGGAAGGCTGGGACTGCTAATGATAAGCTAAGAAAAAACTCACCCATCTTACTGAGTGTACAATGACTTGCAGGGCTATGAAGAGATAGAATATGTAAGATTAACAGAAAATTTGCCTTCTCAGCAAGAAAAACCACAATATTAAGCCACAGTACTAAAACCTAATGGAAAACTCTGTATGCTTGAAATAAAAGTCAGATGTAACTTGTGTAGGAAAGACAGAAAGGCTAAAAAGGCAAAAAAATGCTATGTGGAGCCCTCAACATACCTTTGGCTGCCTTGAAGTTATTAGTAATAAAGGGAATATAGGATATTGAACATTCAGGGATCACTTTTGGTCCACTAACAAAACCAGTGTAACATTTTGTAAACTACAAACCAGACCAAGTTACTTGATAAGCATTGCTCAGTAGTACGTGAAAAAGAAATCAGGTTATAAATGTCCAGGAAACCTTTCATGCGGGATTTACGCAGGGCCTCACTACTCTCCTGTGACTGTTTAACAATGGAGGTCACAAAGTAAGGAGAAAAAGAGCTTCTGCCAAAATTTAGGGGCTCTGAGAAACTGGTAAATAATAATGAAGACGGGGAAGCTGCACAATGAAATGTCTTTTAACAGATGGGATATACCAACAGAATGCAGGACTGTACCCTGGAAAGCAGAGACTTTGAAAAGAATTAAAATTCACAGCGGGGGAGAAAACCTCATTAATACCTCTGACTGACATGCATTAGTGAAAAAGGGCTATCTGAATCCTGTAATCCACAACGTAAAAGTAATTTTATCCCTGTGTGAAATGTAGGTGAGGCTAGCACTGAAATAAGGCACACAGTTTTGGTGGCTGCATTTATAGTGGGGTTTAGAAGCCTCAAGAGAGCTCCAAAGATAACCACAGTACTTACTCATTTTCTGGAGAAAACATCTTGCTGTTAAAACCTTAATGCTCAAATCTGGTTAGCTTATTAAAAGAGAAGATGAAGGAGTTATTTGATTACAGAGTATAATGCCTTCACAAGGAGAAAACAGAGGAGAGTACATATTCTTTTATTTAGGTGAGAAAGGCATAAGAAAACGCAAGAAATTGAATCAGGTAAATTCTATTAAGAAATAATATATAAAACACAGTAACACTCCAACAGATTATTTCCTGAAGTAAAATACTTAGAAAATCCACCATCTCCTAAATTCTCATCATCCTTGAATCAGAGCAGTGCAGTTTGCTTTGAAGATGTGCTATTCAAAACACAAAGGCCATTGGACCCAGTAGAGTATCATGTGGTAAACATCAATGGCCTGTGATACAGATGATCAGACTAGATGGCTGAGAAGCAGCTAGGGTTTATGCTATGGCTTGCTGGAAATCTTCTGAATCCAGAAAATCATCACTTTCTAAAACTCTAAGTTTCTATCTGCTCATTAGATACTGAAAGAACTTGAACAACTGCCTGGCAGGAGCAGCCCTCTGACAGTGAGTGTGCCCCATCCACATACAACCCTTTGATGGCAGCCCAGACCGTGCCCAGCACCTGAGTAAGCCTTTCCTGAGGACCGCAGAAGTGCAGTCCTTGGACAGCTCTTAAAACTGCATCCTTTCCTTGGAAGAAAGTAAGCTGTGGTACCACGCTGTAAAAGAGTGTGGTTAGACACTTTCCGCATTGCAATGGCTTGCCACGCAAATGCTTCTGCAGTGAAGAACAGGAGGAGTCAGGCCCTCTGGATTGTGGGGTCTTAGATGCACGTGGTAAGAGAGCAAGGTGGGTTGACAAGCAAACATGAGAAAAGGGGCTGACAATGTCAGCAGGATAAAGATTAAAACAAAACCCACAGTGAACAGGAATAAATGCACTATGTGAAAGGAGGAAAGAGAGTCAGAACACACGTGGCTGAAAAGGTGAGGAGGTAGGACTGCTGCATAAAGAAAAGGGGCCAATTCCAAGTTGAGCATTCTAATGCAAACCAAAATGCCTACTAAAATTCAGGGTTGGGAAGGTGGCATGAAAATTGATAACCTGTACTAAAAGAGTCCACGGGAATAGACATTAAAAGACAGTGTCGGCGGACTATAAAATTATGATTTAAACATGTGAAAACATTATAATTTTGCACCGAAATACTAGAATTGTGAATTACTAAATACTGAGAATGACAGAGCAATTCCACACAATGATAAAAAGAAAGGCAAATGCTTCATAAAATATGTTATGTACATTCAGCAGGAACAGCCTCATTATTACTGAAATAGTGAATGCTGCAAGATAGGGTCTCATCCATACAGTCACAAAAATGAATTTAGCAACGAGATTGCTATTGTCATGATTACTATTGCCGTAGCTGCTACATGAGCAATAGTTCTGCTATTAAATCTCCAAGCACAGAGGGAAATTCCTGGTGTGGGGTGACAAGGAGGGGGCGAATGTTGCATTCTGCCTGGCTCATTTTACATTTAGATTCACTGGAAGTTTATAGGGCAAAGGGATCATTCTACAAAAAGCCTGAAGCAAAGAGGAAATGAGAACAGAAAGCCAGGTGCTGTGGAGATCCCTCCTGCCTCCTAAAAGACCAAGGAGTGGTTTGAAGTAATTCTCAAGGGCCAGTATAAAAATAAATAGTACCCATATCCACCAAAATTTTACCCTGCTGTAAAAACTAGGACGACTGCCCATCCGAACTCACATACAGCTTCTGTGTTCAGTTACCTCTCACTCAGTCTTTTTCCCTCAGTTCCTCAGATCACTTTTCATTCTAAAGTGCAACGAACACTTCAGATGCCTACACCAAAATGACAGAAATTTTATTTGAGGAGTTTCAGGGTTGCTTGCAAATGCAAGGAGGCTGTACTTTCTGTAAAATCCTTAAATGCATGCTTTTAAGGCTTCACTAATTTTTAGAGTAAGACTCCTACAGCTGACAGCTATCACAAAGCAGCTGTAAGAACAAAACATTAGAGGCACTTGGAAATCTGTAAAGAATCAGTGGATCATTACCTGTGATATTTGAGGAATTGAAATACCTGAAAATGTGACAACATGAATCATATGTCTCTTTGTCATCACTGTGACTCATTGTTTCCCTCTTGAAATATGATGTTCTCTAACTTTCCTTCTTTTATAAATCCAGCATATGGGAATTATCCTTCAGGTAAATGGGAGGATTTTCCTGAAGAGAGGTGATCATACCTATGTAAGAAAAAGTTACAGAACAGCAAGAAATGTTCCAAGGTTAAGATTCCTGTAAGCATCAAGTTGTATATTAATTTTTAAACATAACTTCAAACATATGTGTATATAGCCTCACCCTGGGGGATGATAAGCATGTGGCTTCAGAAATGATAAATACCAGGTGTGCAAAATGTCCTAAAAGCTTGTTGACAGCTATGAAGAAACCACCCGCTCCCAGCAGCCAAAGAGCTGACTGCTGCACCAATGATTTACAGAAGTTATACTGAAGCTCCCTTTAAAAGTTAATAGAGGAGAGGGCAAAAGAAAGCACATTTGAAAGCAGATCCAAGAGCTCTAGCATGGGAACTCTGATGAGGATTGAAATATGTTGGCGATTCAACCTAGAGATAACCACTGGAGGTGGTAACAGGGGGTTAGACGCTCTCATTTTTCCCATCTCCAGGCAGTCTCCCTGGTACGGAGGACAGCTTGGGCCCCAGAATCACCATGCCATGCTCCTCTTTCTTCCTCTGCAGAAGTACTTTCTTGCCATCACCTCTTGTGAAAGGTGAGTTTTATCTGGGAAAGAATTCAAGCAGAAATCTCAAGATAAAAACATCTCTAACAGAGTTTTATAGGTTACCATGTACTTTGATACATTCACTTTCTAAAATATTTCTTTTTCAGCTTCTAAAGCTTTTCCCAGATAATGTCTCCAATTCTCACTTTAAAGGTTTCCTCTCCTTCATATTTACACTTCTCTTAGGTTTCTAGATGGGCTGTTTGAACAGTATTTTTTCATTAAGCCTTGCTGTCCATTCCTAGACAGTGTTTTCATTGGTATCTTTCCCTCCTTTCAATCTTCTCAAACTGAAAACAGCTTTCTCTTTTACAGTCTTGTCTTTGATTTATTACACAATATTTCTATATTTTCTCTTCAGAAAAGGTGTTTGCTGTTATCTAGGTCCCAGATCACTTCTTGGAGAACATTATATCCCCAGAGGCCAAATGAAGTAGCACCAGTTTATCTAGCCTTTTTTCCCCAGAAACGAACCGAGGAGTGAAGTGTCTCTCAACGACTATAAGAAAAGTTTTCTTTCTGGGATGCCACCCCATCCATTATGGTTATATTTAATTTAGCAAAAGAAAAAAGCACCGTGTAAATAGCACTAACAGTAAGCTAATAACCTAACAGAGCTAGTCAAAACATTTCTCAAATCATGTGTCCTGACTAAGGATATTGTCATACCAGGGTTGTATTATGCACTAAAACCTGTCACCTACTTATGTCTTGTTAATTTGTCACTCAAGACCCAGAAACCCAGGACAGGGAAAAGGTGTCAGCAGGCTTTTTTCTAGCAAGGACAAGAATTACTTGGCACATTGAGGCTGTTGCAGTAAAGACAGATGTTACACAAGTGTTCTTGAGATTGCTAATAAGTAAGTCAGTAAGTGCTCCCTCGCACATGGTCATAAATGCCCCACACACCCTGCCATACCAGCAGGAAGGAGAGCACCTCTGGAGCACACTCTCAGGACACTTCTTCTTAATTACCTTAGGATAGACTGGATAGACATTTAACTCAGATAATTTATCACAGTGGTGTTTTTTGCAGCAGGACTGTAGGCTCCATCGTTCGCAGAATTGTTAATTTCTTCTTTTTGCTTTTGGAGCTCAATAATGTCATTACGTGGCATTTGATTAGATCCTTATTCCACGTTAAGGACTTTGTAACTTTATATCTATTAGGAAAATTTTTGCAAAGTTCATTTAAAAAATGAAAAGTTATAGCAGAAATAGGAAACAAGAAAACCTTCTTTAATCTTGACTAAGGACATCTGTGAGTTAAATTTCAACATTTCAATGACAAGATGTACACAATCCTTAAATAATAGGAGATAAAACTTTTTGGAAGATCCCCATCTCCTTTGGGACATTTGTTTACACATCCCTCTGAATGACCCTTCGGAAGATAATTTAACCTGACGGTCCTGTGTCAGACAAATTTGTAACATAAGCATTAGATGAAAATATGTATAAACTTAGTTTACTGTCTGAGAAAATACATAATTTGTATCAGCCTGCATTGAAAATCACAGGCTATTTACTGTGCCTTAATTGTAGACTACAAGTAGACACTGAAGTAATAGATTTCTGACAATTTTGCAAGCTCAGTTCACCATAGGAAGATATGCAAAGCCTATATAGATGATTTTTTGGAAACGACGGTTATAAATGCCAAAGCGAATTAATTTTAAAAAGTGCCAGTCACATAAAGACTGAACAAATTGATCAGAGAGCTTGAAACCGAAGGTCTGATTGCTCATTACCAGCTCAGATCTGCATATGTCAGACTAAGATTTGTTATTGTAAAATCTCAGAAAGTTTATGAAATGGAATGTCTGCCCTTATTTTAGCCTTTCACAATAAAAGTGCTGATATTATTATCTTCCCTCTGCAATTTAGATTTTGTTTTTACTCATTTACTAAAACTGCTTGAACGTTATCTCAACCTTTGCTGATGTTTATGTCTTCTGAAATAAAAGAACTTGAAAATAGATTTTTCTTCATTGGCAAGTAAACACAATCTGACTATTTATGTGGAACGTTGAGTTAAACAAGCCCCATGAGGACATGAAATGCAGTTTAATTTCCTTCACAAGCCATCTGCTGTCCCTATTTCTACAGAAAAGAAAACAGACTTCACCTTATGGCTGCTTTACAAAGAACTGTAGGCAATGTAACGCTGAGTCACTGTGGAAAAGGTTGGGTCATGCAGCTTGCACTAACTCTGCCAAACACAACTCAAAGGTTAGGAGCAAGGAAGAAAGTTTCCTTTTATGCGAATTGTTTCATAATCATTTGCTGTGAGTATTTTTCACACGTTTTTTTCTCCAGCATCCAATATCAGCCATTTATCTGACCCACAATTGATGCTGGACTAGAGGGTCGAGCAAAGCCAGGGATTCCTGATAAGTGTAACATCTGGGTCTGGCAGTGATTTTTGTCTTTGTTGCAGGGGTATATTTTCCTGCGTGTGTCCTGGGCAACAAGCTGGCTGGACTTATAAATAGAGCTTTAAAATATATTTAGTGGGGGAAGGGAAAGGAGTTCTAAGCACTAGACAAGAGCCAGGGGCTGCTGAGGCATTAGGAAGCAACAGGGAAACACCTATGAATCACCCCAGGGGAACTAGGTCAAGCTCCTCTAAAAAGGCGATGTGGCCAACAGCCCAGCTCAGGTGCCTCTGTACCAGTGCATGCAGCATGGGAAGCAAACAGGAGGAGCTGGTAGCTGCTGACCAGGTGAAAAACGATGACCTGATTGCTGTCACAGAAACTTAGTGGCATGAATTACACTATTGGAGTGCTGTGACTGATGGCTACAAACTATCCAGAAGGGACAAGCAATGAAGGAGAGGTGGGGGAGTTGCTCTCTGTGCTGAAAATGGGACTGATTGCACAGAGCTGTCTTTGAAGAACAGCAACGTGCAGCTTGAGAGCTTCTGGGTGAAAATCAGAGACTAAGTGGAGAAAGGAAACTTTGTGGTTGGTGTCTGCTACAGGCCACCTGATCAAGAAGAGGTTGATGAAGAGTACTTTCTTCAGCTGCAAGAAGCAACACACTTGCAGGCCCTTATCCTGACAGGGCACTTCAATCACGTGGACATCTGCTGGAAAAGCATCACAGCGAGCTGCAAGTAGTCCAGGAAACTACTGGAGTGTGTTGAGGACAGCTTCCTAGCACAGGTGATCGAGAGCCAGAGGAGGGCCACTGCTGGACCTGTTGCTCACTAATGCAGAAGTACTTGTTGGACAAGTCAAGACTGGAAGTAGCTTGGACAGCAAAAATCATGCCCTGGTGGAGTTCTCAATCTTGAGGAGTACAGGATGGGTAAAAACTAGAGTCAGGAACCTAAACTTCAGAAAGACAAACTTGAAGCTGTTTAGGGCACTAGTGCATGGAATCGCTTGGGAAACTGCTCTCAGAGATAAAGGAGCAAATAAGAGCTGGGAGATCTTTAAAGACGTTTTTCTTAGGGTGCAAGAGCTCTCAATCCCAATGTGCAGGAAATGAGACAGGGGAGGCAGGAGGCCAGCTTGGCTAAGTGAAGACCTCTTAGCCAAACACAAAACCAAAATGCACAGACTGTTGAGGTAGGGATACACATCCTGGGGAGATTATAGAGATGTGGCCCAAGAGTGCAGGGAGGGGATCAGGAAAGACAAGGCACAGCTGGAGCTGAACTTGGCTAGGGACATGAAAAATAACAGGGGTTTCTTCAGGCACATAGGACAACAAAGGAAAATGAAAGAAACTGTTGGGGTGTTCACCCTGGAGAAGAGAAGGCTCCAGGAAGACCTTGTAGTGGGCTTCCAATACTTAGAAGGGGCCTAGAGCAAAGATGGAGAGGGACTTTTTTTCAGGTAGTGTAGTGATAGGACGACTTGTAACAATTGTAAACTGAAAGAAGATAGATTGAGATTAGATACTAGGAAGAAATTCTTTAGTGTGAGGGTGGTGAGGCACTGGCATAGGTTTCCCAGAGAAGTTGTGGCTGCCCTCTCACTGGAAGTGTTCAAGGCCAGGTTCGATGGGGCTTTGAGCAGCCTGATCTAGTGGAAGGTGTCTCTGCCCATGGCAGGAGGGTTGGAACTAGATAATCTTTAAGGTCCCTTCAAACTCAAACCAAGTTATGATTCTATGATATTTTCACTAGACTAAAACCATATACATTAAAGTTTTTCTTTAATGGTGTGTGTGATGCTGCATGATAAATTATATGACAACAAATCGCAAAGCAATACATCTGAAAACCTGAAATAGTGAAAGTTCCAACCTGATGGCTGAAAAACAGATGTTAAATCAATGCCTGAGTCCTATCTGCACTGTAGTTACACTACTGGAGTGGTCTAAAAGTGGGTAAAATCTTTGACCTCCTCTCACTAGAAGGCCCCTTTCTCTTGTCAGGGATGTAAAATAGTGAGCATCAGAGTCCAAGGCAGATCTTTTGGTCAGTGTACTCACCTTAAGATGACTGGCAAAAAATAGCATAACCCCATTCATCTATTTCATCTCAGCTTCTGTTGTGGCAACCAGTATAGAAAACTAGCTCGGGAAAGAATCTGCAGAGTCACTCACCTTCCCATTTCATTTGCCAAGGTAGGATCAGCACAGCTTTTGCAGTCCATGGTGATGTAGCAGCAGACTACGAGTGCTGGAGGTATCAGCTTTTTCGAAGCCACTCTTTCCCGCTGCTTCACTGCCCAGTCTGTTTGAACACTTTCTTCATATATAGCTGAACTGTGTCTTTCAAGTTACACCTGCCCTACCCACCACGCATGTGCCAAAAGCATGGTTCTCCATTTCACTACCATCCTTTACGATATATGTTCCTCTGCTCCCATTACACACTATTTGTAGTGTTAAACCAGGTTTTTCCACTTTCCTCTCAATATTCTTGCAGTTCTTCTCCCTTCAGTTCTCCATTTATTCTCTTCTGAAAAGCAATGTTCCAAATGGGCACCTCACTCCTGCTGAGTCATGACCCATGCTGAGTAGAACAGGACTGTTACACATCATGAAGACGTTTCTTGACTATGATTATCTTTTCTCACAGCAGCTCAATTTTTTTGCTCTACCTTATTTTATGCATAATTTATATACAAGTCAATAATGATCATATTCACTAGAGTGAGACACAGTATGAAATCAATGGAAACCTCTTGACAGAGTAGCCCCTTTTAGCAATTAGGCAATGAAAAAATTGTTATTAATTCAGTTTTGCTCTACTCTGTAGAAGTTGCTTCTGGATCCTATTTCGTTGCTTATGAAAGTGTCATGTTAAGCGGCACCAAAGTCTTACAAAAGTCAAATCGTAGAGCACCTATAGCGCTTGCACCTTAGTCATAAGGCCTGACATCCTGTCACAGAATGAAACACAGTTTATCTGCTCTTAGCAAATTCATATCTGCTGGTGCTTACTTTCATGACTTCATAAATACAAATTGTTTAAGTATTTGTTCCCAAAGTTTTCTGGAAACGTAGTCTACCTGCTCTGTAATTCCCTGATCCCTTTCCTTTTCTTTGCCTCCCCTCTCTTTTTAGATGCATTATGTTTACCCTTTCATATCCTTCCTGTACCTCACTGTTCCTCCATGACAAGACTGTTAGCAGTTCCAGAATTACTTAGCTGATTTTTTTAGGTGTTCAAGGCTAAAGTTTGGCAGGTGTATTTGATGGATGAGATAGAGTAGGTTGAAAAGACCTGATGTATTTCTTTCTTATTTAAGTCAGAGACTTGACCTCTTTTTTCCTGCAATATCAGTTGCTCTAGTCACCTTTTCGTATAGATGTTTCTAGATTGATGTCTGGGAAACTGTCAATGCTGAGATGTTTTAACTTTTTTTCAGAAAAATATCAGTGAAAAAGCTTCTTAGGGCTAAATAACATTTTGTCACCTATCTGATTTGCCTTGCTTTTCCCATGGATATATGAAAGATTTCCTGCTGGAAAACTAGGGATCTTGTGTTGATGTATCTTTCCCCTGTATATCATACATTTGTTTTGCTATAATCACATGGAGATTTTGAGGTTCTTTTTTAGCAAATTTTCATGTTCTGCACCAGAGTTTAAGGAACAGAGTTCCTTTTTTCCCCCCTATTTTCCTAGCTTCACACCTTGCTGTGAATATCAGAAATGAATGATTCTTCTAACGGTGAGTGGGCTGTAAATAATGACAGAATTACAGTTTATTATTTTGTAATGCAGAAGATCCATGTACTAGAGTTCTGGCACAAATGAGCTGCAATAGTGTTCTCTTGATTGTTTATCCTTACACAATGTAATTAAATCACATTAATTTTTGTTAGACCATCAGCTTTAAGATTTTTCTAGCCGTGATATACAGTGTCACAGAATCACAGAATGTTAGGGGTTGGAAGGGACCTCTGTGGATCATCTAGTCCAACCCCCTTGCTGAAGCAGGATCACCTATAGTAGGTTGTAGAGGACCTTGTCCAGGAGGGTCTTGAACATCTCCAGAGAAAGAGAATCCACAACCTCCCTGGGCAGCCTGTTCCAGTGCTCCGTCA
>Ga0181612_123376_pt1 | contig 13293 bp, 8 predicted proteins | sample HoacroProtozoa21_FD_119630 | JGI IMG/M metagenome (GOLD analysis project Ga0181612, IMG submission 119630) | Hoatzin crop microbial communities from Cojedes, Venezuel. Combined Assembly of Gp0051906, Gp0051904, Gp0051908
ATAGGAGCTGCCTTGAAGTTGGTGCAAAGAACACCAAATGCAGATGGAGCAGCTCGGGAGTGCTGACTGCAGCCTGTGCCCCGAGGGACTGACACTGGAGAGATTGCTCCAGCCAAGGATAAGAACAGTTTTTTTTGGTTCAGATTGATGTCTTCTACAGATGCCTTGTCTTCCTAACAAACTAACCTCCTTTTCTAGCCTCCATCTTCTCCGATCACAAGACTGTTTTCTTTTGATAGGGTGGAAATTAAGCCGTTTTTCTACCTGCATCAGTTGAACCTGGGGAGAATTCCAGGTCCTGATAATATGGGTTTTCCACATAGTGTTTTTTTACTTCTCACCATTTTCCCTTATACTTTGATCTGACCGATTCTACTCTCACTTCCCTATCTCACTTGTCTCTCCCTCTGTAATGAGAATACCGATAGCAGATACATTATGTGATGTATCGTGTCAAGCAGTCACAACACCCTAGGATCACTGTGTTATGGAGTAAAGACTACACATGGCAAGTGGCAAGATTCATCTATGAAAAGTCATTACATTCTTTGATTGAAAAATAATATTCTTCAAGAGAATCTTAGCATTTTTGGTCTCTGATACACAAACTGATATTAAAAAGGGGGATTATGCATAGTTAAAATTCAAGCTTCAATAGCTAAGAAATATGCAGTCAAATGTTTTCAAATATGCACAAGCACCATTACATGGTATACAATGTTTTTTATCGCTAATTGCTTCTCCTATCAATGGCTATAGCAGAACCTTTCCTAAAAAGTGTCCTGGAAAGACCAAGATTACATCTTTAAAGATACCTCATGTATCTTCAGCAACAAAGAACAATTGGTCTTTTCTCAGTGGAAAAGGTCAGCACTTTATCTGGTCTCTGATATTTAAGGTTTTAATTAGAGATCAATTATGTAATGATGGTGCCTGGTGGTGTAGTGCTCTATGTGTTGTTACGGCTGACTGCAGACAACCAAAGTCCTGGGATCCTTTTACTCCCTGCGTGGGTGTATTTCTAGTAAATACCTAGGAATTTTTGACCCATATGTGGAGTTATGACCTCTAACCGTGATCCAGCCCAAGGAGAAGAGTGAAAAAAGAAATCAGCTGGAAGCTGGTCCTAGAACAGAACATAGTGCACCTGAAAATTTTTCCTTTACCAGGGAGTGATGTGAGAAGGTTTATCCCCGTTGCAGAACCTTGTAATTCCAGCTCCTAACACTACTGCTTTTCTGCTGGGTGCACTTTTGAGGGAAGGGGCCCAATAACCTAGATTACTAGCGAATATTTCACTCTGACAGCTCACTATGTGACAGCAGTGCTGTGACAACACGTCTGGGTCAGATTCAACACTATTATGTAAGCCACCAACCAAACCTTTTTTTGAATACATTAAAGTCTTCTTAAGCACAAAACCCACCCATGCAAATCTTAAAATGCAGGGAAATATTTGGTTAAGAGAGCTTTTGGACACCCCTTTTTGCCCACACATTATAGCAAGCAATCACACTGAGAAACAGCCTCCACAAGAAACTCCTTTGCATTTCCAGCATCCAAGAAATGTAATACATGCCCAGATTCCTCTGGCAAGAGGAATAAACCTTAACTCTGACCTCAGTTGGAGGTTGGCAATGCCAGCTTCGGAAGGGGAAGCTCCGACTGCCGGTACCTCTTGGGCGGAAGCAGGCAGAGGAGGGAAATGAGCTCTGGGAAAAAGTCCGCCTGGACAACGTGTTTTTTCCAGCCTGCAGCATAATATCCAACAATTCTTAAATCCCTAGTTTGTATCCAGGACTGGAAATGCCGTCTTTGGTTTCCAGGAAAGGGATGAAGGTGGCAGGACCCCAGGAGAGAGACCCCTGTCCCATCGCTTTTGGCAGGGCTCTGGTAGGTTTTGGCCAGTTGCACCAGACAGATGGTTGGTGTGACTGGAAGCTCAGCCATTTCTTCTGGGTTGAAATCCTTTCTCAGAGCTTCTGGAGACCTTCAGCAGCATTTCATTTTTGACTCGACCATTTGGAGCTTGATTTAAATAGGGCACTCGTAAGCAGAAAGAAAGGTGCCCACAAAGGGCTTTGTGGCACCGTGACCTTGGACGCTATCTGTGTAGGCAGTGTTTCATAGCTCCTGAAACAACTTTTCGTGTCGCTGGTTGATCCTATGCTATAGCTGTTTATCCAAACCAGCCATCAGTCTGTCTTGGGCAGAAGTGGGGACCCAGGGGAAGCGGGAGCAGAATGACGCTCGGAGGTGCTGCCTTCGGAGCTGCGGGTTATGGCGTTGGGACTGGATGCTCTCAGGTGTGAATGGCACACGGCTGGGCTGGCTCTGGGCCAGGCACCGGGATGGCCTGAGAGACACGTCCCTGCAAGGGTGAGGGCTCTCAGCTCCCGATGAGATATCACTTGTGAGGCATATTTCATTCCCCCAACCATGGCCTCTCTTGCCTGATGTCATGTCAGTGTCACCGGTTCTTGATGAATTTGGAGCTCAGCAGTTCCTGGGAGCTGGGAGCATCTGCTTGGGGGCAGGATATTGCTTATCGGCATCTTGCTTCTCTAGGAGGCTGATTCTCCAAACTCCTTCTGAGCTGTTACCCAAAGGCTTTCATCTGAGAAAGAAAGAAATGCTTTGCACTCTACTCCTAAAAGATTGCTGACCCCTGGGCCACCAAGTCAAGTAACCTAGAACAGGCTGTGACTCTGTGCTCCCAGGGGGCAATAGCAGAGCTCACAAGGTGCACAGGACAAGAAGACTGAGTAGAGAAAACTACTCTAGTAGGAAGCATGGGCAGGAAGGGACTTCATGCTGTTGAAGTGGCCTCAGCACCATGCCATAGTCACTAACAGGACCATCAGCACTGAAAGAAGATCAACCATCTTCCCATGATGGCAAAAGGATGCAGTGACAGGGAGCGCCTCACAGAGGGCATAGATGGATGTATCTGAATATTGTACCAGTTCCTCAAGTTAAAGCAAGATTTATTTACTCACAAGGTCTGTCGTTCCTTTCCTTAAAATGAGACATGATGAAAACTCTTGTGTAACACTGTTAGGGTTAGAGGCTTTACTTTGGATTTGCAGACTTTGCAAATCTAAGCAGACTTTGGCCCCTCTGGTTTTAAATGCTTCAGGAAACCTACACTCCTCATGCGGAAAAAAAGTGGGCACAATACTAAATTTCATAATTTCCTCATCATTCACTGTGTAAACAGGCAAAGAAAACACACATTGTGCTGTTTTAGAAAGGAATACTCTCTTTGGGGCTACCAAGTAAGAACATCATATTTCATACACGTGATATGCAAGGTATTTGATTATTTGTAAAAATCCCTGTGATTCAGCAGCACTGTGGGCTCCGTGAATCAGAGGGTAATGTGACGGGATGTTTATTTGAAAGTCTTGGTCTCCCTTAGCAGCCCACATCGTCTCTAAACCTCAGCAACCTGCTTCCTCTCTCGCAGAAACAAGGTCTTTCCTGCACAGCCTGGTTCCCACACTCCACCAGCTTCCCTGCCTCAGGTTTTGAGGAGGTTACACTTCGGTGTAGGTAAGATGTATGTTATTTAAGGAGTTTGGTTCAAGTATGAGTCCTCTGACAGTGGTGTAAATTGTGTGAGCTATGACTTACACACGTGTAAACATGTTTATTTGTATTCTAGTAAAATCAGCTACTGCTGCTGACTTAAGAAGAAAAACTTGCCCATCACCTGTATCAAGTATCTGCAGTTATGCTTGATTCAGACTGAGAAATGAAAGTCTTTCTGAAGGAGACATTCACTGAGCCATTGATTGTTACAAGAACAAACAGGACCAATGTCTGAACTCCTGTATAACACACACGTCCACACTGATGCCTTTTTAACCTCAAGCTTATCTTTTAGAGAATCCTCTACTCCTAGCATCAACCTAGATGGATGAGCTACTTGCGGGCATCTCATATCTCCCAACAGATCTATGAGGGAAGGAGACCTTGCCTCTGATTTTTAAATACACAGCTTTCATTTTTAATGGACATCCAAATTCTTGTACTCTGAGCAAGGGGAATGGGTATCAGTACCAAAAAAGGGAAAGATGGAAGAAAGTAATTTCATTTCTGTTACTCTAGTTTCAGTAATTTTATTAGTCATTGCCCCGTGCAGTCACATACTGCTTTCTATTACCCACTTTCCTGTACTAGCTGCACTCGTAAGAGTAAGAGGCACAGTGGCCCATGACTGGGTAGGTCAGCATTTTTTATTTCCTTTCAGCTCACTCTAATGAAAAGCACATGCGTCCAGTAAATCTTGCCTTTTCCCTTATTAAACCAGTCGATGTTCATTACTGAGGTCTGTGCCTGGCTGGGTGGGAATCAATAAGATGATCCTTTTAATCGCCTTAGTAATCAACAAGCTATTTCTTATTTCAATCTCAGCCCAGCAGTCATTGAAATCCAATGATTTATCTGCATTACACATGCACTCACACACACACTTACAGAGTAGGAAGTTTTTATGTGTGTACAAAAGGGAGAGAGAGAGAAAGGCTAAATTTCACAATACGCTTTAAATTATTGTGCCAGAGAAATACCCCCAATTTTATTATTTACTTCCTAGTAACCAGTACACGCATGCCTGAAATGACTGAGTGGGAGTTAGCTGATATGCCAGTGCCTGCAATGCAAAGGATGAAACTAAATAAAGTTTAGTTTTAAAGCTGAAAATAAAGAGATTTTAATGGAGGGAAAGGTCAAGAGATTCATTATGCCTCTCCTAAACCCACCTTCCTGATTTTCCCTTCTTATTCCCATTTCTGCCTCATCCAGGCAGACAGCACAGCGCTGCCGACAGCACCCTGTGCTGTGAACTGGGTGAGTACAGCTCTGCTGTGTAACCGTGGGCAATCTTTGACCCTCAGTGCCTCATCTTCCCCAAGTGTAAAATGGGGAGAGTTAGGCTGATTACCTTCGTAAAAAAGGTCAAAAACAATTATTGCACAAGAGTATTAGTTCTGGATAAATCACGGCTGTGTTTCAGAAACAAATGCTGCTGTCCCCTGGACTCTTCCTGAGCCACACGTTCTGTCCTTTGAACCTAACCTGCGATACGAGAGGCACATTTGGATAATGGCATGGTCAGAGCCAGGTGAATCCTGTTTGCATGCTCCTTTACATGCCTCTACTTTGTGGACCTAGACATAAAAACATTTTAATCTCTCCTGGTTTTGCTTTGATTCATCCTGAACCTGTTGTGTGTGGAGAAGTCAAGGGAAAGAGCCGCAAGACAGCAACGAATGCCAACTGCAGTTTAAAAAGGTCCACAAATGGCGGGGTCGCTCGTGCGAGCCTGTCTCAGCTGAGAAGCTCCTGAGATGCTATGAGGGTTGGTTGTCTGAGTAAGAATTGCTTGCACAAGTGAGCTAAGCCGAGCGTTGCACCCCGGTGATGTTTCTGTATGAAATTTAGTTTGATTGCCCAATCAAAGTGTTTGGACAGGAATGGCAAAACCCTGACTGTGTTGAAATAAACAGCAAGCGTTCCATTGATTTTAGTGATTTTATCCCATATTTTCTTACTGCTGAAAGATCATTGTAGTATAAATTATGAGTGTGTTAACAGATGGAAAATTGGACACCGGGACTTTTTCCTGGTAGTTTACAAACTTTGGTTTTGGGAGAACGAAAAATGAGAGGAGATGGAGAACGAAAATAAAGTCAAAGTGCAAGTGCGTGAAGTGCAGGCGTCGGAGCATCTTTCAGCTGTGCCTCCTGCTACGTAAGGCTGGGCTGTGCTTGGGCTGCAACCTGACACTGCCCCTTTCTCCCCCAAACAGAGCTTTTTCTCATAAAATTCACTCAGGCACTTCTTCTCAAGTTCTTCATACACTTTTCGCAAGAAAAAAGAAATCATTCATATCTCTCAAAGAGCGTCTCGGATTCTTCAGATATTTTCCATTATGAGCTTTTGGCACCATTATTACCCACAGATCGAGTTACTTTTCTGATCCCCCTTCTTTCATCTAGTAAAAATGGATTATTTCATTATTAGCCTGGAACCGTTACTGTTCACAGAGATCAGGTCTGTATATGAACAATGCCTTCCCCAGTATATTACTGAAAATCCCGTGGCTGTTGTAAGGTTTCCTTTAAACACTAGAACTCTTTTTTTTGTGAGATCAGCGTGGTCACATAGTCTCTGAAAGGACATTCCTCTTCTCTGAATTGTACAAAAGCTAGAAATAGTAGTTTTCAATATTTTATGGAAGACCTTAACTGGTTGGTGTTAATCCTATTACTAGTATGTTTGTGTATACAACATATATGTACAAGTATAAATATATTTCCAATGTCTAGGCTAACATTTATTGTAATTTGGCTACATTTTAACTATTTAATTAACTGTAATTTAATGTTGCTGTTACATCAAATCTGTCAATGTATTTAAAGAAGTCCAGTGAAAAATGGCCAGCCTGAGTCACTCCAAAATTTCCTATTTGAACAGTTCAGACAATGGGAAAGAATTTTGGCTGTTGTGTTCGCTGTTTCTATTTTTTCTATTCCTCTACTTCCACTGGAAGTGCATCTGCTCACACGTGGATCTCAATTTGAGAAGGAGGGAAGTCTCCAGAAAGAAAATGCAGACCCACATCATGAACTGAAAAGGGAAGTCAGTGTTAGGAGATGGTCCCACTCTCCTGAATTTTGCCTCATTTGCCAGTTTCTATGGTGAAAATCGTGGATCTCACAATTGCGGAAATCTATGAAATGGGGCAGAAATCTCAATCTTGCAGGTCCTGGGACAGTGCCCTAGACTGGACGACTATTCCTCCTCCCTCCAAGTCCTTGATGCAGACAGCAGTGGCTGTAAACTCTGACCCTGCTGCCTGCACCTCTGCTCCATCTTCTCAGAGAAAATCATCCTCTTCTGCCCTCAAAGCGTTTTCCTGCAGCAGAGCACCCGTCCTCTGAGAAGTGGGCTAAATCCATCCATTAATTTGAGCAAGGACCACCAAAAATCCTGAGCCGGTGACACCTTCTAGATGCCAGCAACACGGACAGCGGCAGAACAGATGGAACGACAGGTAGAGCGCTCGCTTCCCATCCCCACTCCTCTGAGAGAGCTTGAATTCTTTATGTCCTCCATGTGCCTGCTAATTAAAGTGTCTTATCTGTTTAGACTCCATCAGAACCTGTTTTCTACTTAATATGAGACAAATGGTTTACAGAAGTAGAGTCCTGAGTTAGACACGAGTGAGGGTCATTTCCAGATTTCTAGGATTTATTGTATAATGGCCTGCTTCCTTCTGTGTTTAGTTTAACTAATTTAATTGAGCATATTGCTTCTTTTACTTTCTTGGTACCTCCCTTCTGTGCGTGCCATTTCCATCCTCATTCAAACCCCTGCCAATGAGGCAAGGAGAAAAAAAAACCACCATTGATTACAGTTGCCTAGGTTTGATTCTGAATCGGGAATTTAGCAGGAATCCTCCGTTACGTTGAATTATCGCACAGAGGCAAGCGTAACATCTTTCTGGGATGTAGGCTCTTCCAGACTCTTTGTCCTCCATGGTAATGTCCCAATCACACTGAAGTGCTCCCAAATGTGCGAGGACTATTTAAGCTTTGTAAATGCCGTCCTCCAAAAATCACTCCACATAAATGTTTCATGTCTCTCCTCTGTGATGCACAGGCCCCAAACATTCAGCTGTGAGGGTGTTTATATTTGTGGAACTCTCTTGAACATTTGCTGTGGATTTCAAACAGCTGCTACACTGAAGCACTGGGAATAGTAAGATCATGAATATTCAGGTGAAGCCACTGGAATGAACAGCCGTTAATAGAATAAATGCCTAAACAGTTGTGTAAGGCTTATTAAGACCTATTGGGGCTGAGATAATAAATTCCCTCTTTGACATGTTGCAACTACTGTAGTTTAAACATTTTGGACCACCTCTTCAGAACTGAAAGAAAAAATTATGTTAGTTCTGTGTGATAACACAATGAAACACCTGGAAGGCTTGGCGCTTGTATTAGATTTGGCAGAGAGATTGTAACGTGCTAGCTCATCCTCACTTAAAATCATGGCACTGTTTATTGTGTTAGTTGTCAAGGTTATCCAAATTACACACAGTCTGGACTGAGCACAGTTATCTCGCTAGAGAATAAATTCTTTTCCTATGTTCCCTTCAAGTTTGGAAATAATCAATAATATTATAATTTTGCAGTGGAGCAGTAACATGGACAAAACTCTGTCGCACAAAAAGACAAACGAAAGAGAACACTAAAAAAAGAAGGGGGAAAAAAAAAAGCATTCGAAGTTGTCTTCTCTCACTGTGGAAACCCAACAAGTTCAGGAAAGCTGCACCAGCAGGCTAGCTTTGTGCGTTCAGAAACGACGGGCATTTGTGCGGCTGACGAGCCTGCTGTGGGGACACCTTGGTGGCTGCAGTAAGCACAGAGCGCTGGAGTTGTGTAGCTGCTCGGAGTATCCAGAGTGGTTAACTGCTGCAGGAGAACTGTCTTCTCCTTTGAATTTAGCTGTCACGTTGCATTACGCTGAGCTGTATTGCCTGGTTCTGGCATACTGTGTCACGAAACATAAAATCCGACAGGATGCAGTGTAACTCCTGCAGGTTAAAATTTAAAGGCAGACTCAGTAATATTTGATCAGTTACCTGCTGTCAGTTCAGATAAAGGGCATTTGAGCTGCAATAGCTGGGCTAACTCGTTAGAAGCAAACATGCACATGGCAGCGGAGTGCTGCACTCAGCTCTGCGGCAGCGGTGAGCTGGTGGGCGTTAGCAAAGCAGCTCAGGTGCACTTTGAACTTTCAAAAATTAACCCGTTTGGCTCTTTTTTAATGTTTTGAGAAAAAGGTTGAACTATAGCCCTGTTTACTAGTCTCTGCTCGTGACAAACAGATTCTGGCTAGTTGTTTCAAGAGGAAAATCACAGGTTACCTGAAAAGCCCATAAGAATTTCTTTTCCACTGATATTTGTACCAAACCCCGTTTTAGCACATTGCACTTTCCGAGGCCTTTCCACAAGCAGTGATTAGCTTTTCTGGTGTAGTTGCATGAACGATGTCAGATGTGTTTGTTGACTGCCCTCCTGCATGCAGCATACTGTATAAATCAGCTGTCTGCATGAAAGCGTCAGAAGCTGGTCGGGATGAAATAAAAGCTAAAATCCCAACATTTCCCTTCAACCCTTTCCCTGCACTCCCATTTTTCTGTGACCTGTTTATCAATATGAGAACCAAATCTGTTTCGGAAACTTCTGTGTCATGGTTACATTTTGGGAGGAAGGAACAGATGGAATGGATTAATTAGTCAAACTATGTTTAAGTAGAAAGGCATTTCTTTCCATGAGTAGCCAAAGGCTAGAAAGAACGTATAAGGGACAAGAAGTGCCTCAGGACTTCTTGCTTGCTGGAACGGCTTCCCAGATTAAGACTTTCAGCAGCATAAAGGGTCTTTGATTTCAGCTCCTGTTAAGAAGTAGGTCAGGAGGTGCCTGATTTGCAGGAAAACAACGGCTCCCACCAGCTTGTTGAAAGTAGCCACTCTGAAACCTTTTCCGCACGTTATTTTATAGGGACTCTGGTGTGTGATGATTCCAACTGGCCAGTCCTGCAATATGAAAGTGTCCCTGCTGCTAGTATCCATCAATGCGTGCTCTTGCTCGTCAGCAAGCGCCTGCCGACTAGGATGCACCATCATCTGCCTCCAGTTTTCCAGAGCCTCGGGCGAATACTCGTTTCATCACCTCCCCGTTTTTCCTACTTGGAACAGAAGACTTGCCACCACACTTCTGGCTCCAGTGTTGCTAGCTGCAAGGAAGCTAGGCCAGACACACCGCTGCTTTAGAAACTTAACACGACTTTCTGTAACGTCAGTACTGATCTTCGACTGGTGATACCACCCTACGTGAAAACACAAAGCCTGCAGGAGCAACTGGCTTAGAAATCATGTTTCGGTTGGTTTCGCATAGCCAGCTCCAGCCTGGTACCAGGCGCTGGGGGCTGGCTGCAAGGCTGCTGGCTTGGGTTCAGTCACCCCACCTGAGAGTAGCTACTTACGCCAGACACCTACATGAGGGTTGTGGTCACAGTAATATCCTTGCTAGCCGGTGGAGAGAAATCAGCCCATCGTGAATGCAATTTAGCTTACTTTATGGGCCTGTTTTTTCCCACAGACGGTAAAGGGGGTCACTGACAGACTGGACTTCGCTACTTGGCAGCTGAGCGCCAGGCAGGAGAATTCAAGCCCTGCCTCTTGCTGGTTTGGTTTCAAAGGAGCAATTCCCCCAAGAAATCATATTTACTAACCAAAAAGTGTAACTCCTCCTCTGACAACTTTAATGCTTTATGTGTTTTAGTGCTGTTTCTATTTTTGTTTTCTGTCAAGGACAGGAGGGGAAGATGGGCAGGAGTCTGGGATGGAAATAGTTATTTCAAATAACTGAGTCAGGAAAGATTTTGGCCAAAAGGAAGGTTTAAATCTAACCCAGATGTAGCTCGCTGGTGTCTGGAGCAGGAGAGATGGTCCCAGTCACAGAGTAGCACCCAAGGCTGGCTCTGGAGCAAAGGGATGTCTGTCAGTTGAGGAGGAATCTGCTCGCCTAGCCCCCAGCCAGAGGAAACGTCCTGGGACTGTAGCGGGGCAGTGTGGGATCAGGGGAAGGATGGAGCTGTGGAAGTGAATCCTGCTGGCTTCTTTTCTTCTTGGCAGAGGAGTAGGGTTGATGTGAGTAATAGCAGGGTCTGAGGGGGAGGAAGAAAGTCTTTTGCTGATTGCACAGTGTCTGAGCCGGGTTCTGTGCCTGGGAGTGAGGGGAAGAGCGTGCGTGCCCTGCCCTCCCTCCTGGCACAGGCCGGGGGATGGATGCCGTTCCCCGGGGCTGAGCTGGCACGGATCGCGCTGCTGACGGCCCCGAACAAAACTGGTTTAATCCCCTGCCTCTTCGTGCCCATCGGCCCAGAACAAGGAGGAAGCTGTGTGGCAGAGGGGCATTGCCAAATGCCCGGGGCTGTTTCTGAGAGGACAGGCTGGCGTGCAGCTATACATCCAGGTATACACGGGCAGCGCTCCATGCAGAGATATGGCCAGTGCTGAGAGCCCATCAGCAGAGCCAAAAAATCAAACTCCAAACGAAGCTTAGTTCTCCTTATCATTGATGGGACAGCTGACAAATGACGGCGCAAGCCAGCAAGTGAGAGAAAACAGAGAAGATGTTATGTAGGACTTTCCATAGGCTTGCCTTTTTTTCTAGTAGCTTTTTGAGACTGGCTTAAAAAAAATCTCTTCAAATTCACTGTATTTGTCATGTCTTTGCTACGGTTATGAGGAGAGAGGAGGTAGGAAAGCAAGCAAGGAAGCAAGAAAGAGATTGCATTCCTGGGTATCTTGCAGTAACTCTGGGCGCTAAGATCTGGAATAAATCTCACAGTACAGAAAACACTATGTTTACTGAAAAAATGCACACTTTGTGGGTTTTAACCTCAGCAAGACAGATGGAATAAAAAAGAAAGAAAGAAGAAATCACCAGAGTTCTGTTCAGAGTAGAAAGATTAAAAAGATCGAAGAAACAACATATATATTGTAATGATCATTGTTAGGTAGTAAACTAATTTTCTTTTTTTTTTTTTCGTAAACAGTGCTAATGTGCTGAGAAAACCTGGGCTCGCAGCCCCCCCTTATCTCATTCTAGTCACCCACTTTTTAAGAAAGTTCAAGTCATGTTGCTCAAATTACTTGGCTCCAGTAGTAACATCTTATCAGCAAGGTGATATATAGCAGCCAGGGCCCTGATGATTTGTAGCTACGAAACTTTGACCTGGACTCAGAACATCTCCAAGCCTTTGGATGCCAGAGCTGAGACACGGGCGTGATCTCATTACAAAATACAGGTTATCAACAGCAAAACCCAGACCTGCACTTAGAGGTCTTTAGAACAAGCCAGTGCATTTATGTAATTATCCAGCTTGAGTTCAGATCTTGCCTGGAGCTGGAAAATGTATTTCAGTCTTTTCTTACTTTGACAACCTCCATTAGAGGTGCAGATCATCGCACAGGGAATTTAAGCCCATGGAGAGTAGGTTGGCTTTAGTGGTGGCCTTTCATGGACTTGTTAGGAAGTCCATGAACCCTTGGGAGCTTTCATCCCAGAGACTGTAAACCACGGCTGTATAATTTTAGGATGGGTGTGTGTTTATTAGATTCATAATAACATTAACTCATTCTTATTGTGTTTTTCTTTCAAGGGAGGAATTAATAGAAGCAGGATTATTTTCAGAAGGGGGCTCTTCAGGTGGTAGGATGTATGTGCTTGCTGGTGAGAGGGTTGTCCAGGGCGGGGACACGGGGTCAGGATCCCAGGGGATGCAGGGGTAACATCCTGGCAGGAAAGAAATAGAGCTTGTCTAAGTGAAAAACGCTGCTTGTTTGGGAAAGAAGAGTATAACGACCTGGGTATAAAGTTCAGGGAATAGATGTGTTCTTACATAGCTCCTAACTTAAGTACTGCCTCTGCATGGGCTTCTTTCCGGGAAGGAGAGACCGTAAACCTTCACGTGGGACAGAACACCCTGGGAAACGCCTTGGTTTGCTCATTGTCCTCACTGATGGTGCCGCTGGGTACTGCAGGCTTCAGCCAGGCAGAGTCAGCTAAACGTGGTGGTGACCGAGGAGTCTGCAAAAGGTACAGCACAGCCCGCTGCAGCCTCTCCAGAAGGTGCTGCCATTTCTTGAAACCACTGTAACCATCAGAAACCACTGATTTAACAGTTTGCTGCCAGTGATGTCTTTCCAGCACCTATTCCAAACACGGCAAGTCTCTGGTGCTGTTGTAGCTAGCACAAAGCCAGAATGAAGAAACCCCATAGCTAAAAAACCTGCACAATTGACATACATAAATAAGAAATTTATTTAAAATGTACTTTGATAATCACATAAGCCTGGCTGTTTTGTCTTTCTCTAGTAAAGGGGTATCCTTGCTCGTGATCCGGGTTCCATGGATACCACGAGCAACTCCAACTTTGTGCCTTTAATGCTTGCACTGTAAAAAACGCTGTTTAAATATTCATGCTGACCTTAGAAAGCTATCCACTTGGCCATCTGGAGGACTGCTATACCCCATCCAGTAGTATTTTATTTTGAAGGATATATTCTGATCACACTGACTAGGCTAAATAGACTATTGGTCCATTTGTTTCGTAACTGCCATTTAGTTACCCCTCAGGATGTCAGCTCCATTTATCTGGGTGGAGATGAAGGAATTCTCCAATAAAACTACAGATAAATATGACCAA
>Ga0181612_107851_pt1 | contig 13292 bp, 5 predicted proteins | sample HoacroProtozoa21_FD_119630 | JGI IMG/M metagenome (GOLD analysis project Ga0181612, IMG submission 119630) | Hoatzin crop microbial communities from Cojedes, Venezuel. Combined Assembly of Gp0051906, Gp0051904, Gp0051908
AATCCTGGGGAGATTGCAATTGGACACAAGAGGAAAATTTCTCACAATGAGAATGATCAGCCATTGGAATAATCTCACTTGGGAATTGGTGGATTCCCCAACAATGGACACTTTTAAGATTCAGCTGAACAGGGTGCTCGGCCATCTTGTCTAGACTATGCTTTTGCCAGGAAAGGTTGGACCAGATGATCCTTGAAGTCTCTTCTAACCTGGTATTCTATGATTCTATAATTCTATGATAAATGGCACTAAACACCCCAATGGCAAGGCAACGGAACTTAGTTCTGATACAGTGTAGTCGGTGACACCTACGGGCTATTCAATTCATTCTAAAGAGAATACCTTCAAAGTAAACACTTACGTGGGGCAAAATTCTGTTGGCTGAACATGGATATCTAATGCTGTTGGAACTCAGTCATTTTCACGGAGTTGGCAGATACAATGCAGCACTTCTGGGACATCCACATCCTTCTGGCAGTTAAAGGCAAGGTGGGCAACTCCAGACTATGTCCAATGGTACTGCTTGCCTATGCCTATGCATGGGTCTCATCCCAAATAGCTCTACAGATTCCATTGGCTAGATCTTTTTTTTCCTCACTCACATGTTGGCATTCAAATCTAGACGTCTTTGTGAGATGGGTTTCAGCCTCTTATTTCCTCTGCCTGTCTGCTCCAGTGTCTGTCATGTATCACATGTTTTAACAACATGGCTCGTTTACCTTGAACAACATCCTTTCCATTTACTGCTTTTTTAGGGAACAGGTATTTTAATGTATTGACTGAAATTTATCTCATATGTTTCTCTGCCATCAGTCCTAAAGTGAACCCAAAGTGCATTCGTAAACCAAAAGAAGTAGAAGTGGCTAGTCCATATTAATCCAGTGGGCCAATGACAGAGCCAGAAGAGCACCTGAGCCTCCAGAATCCCCAACAAGTCCTGATGGTTGCATCAGGTTACCTTGTAAGGCCTTGAGTCACTTTGTGTGTCTTCAATTTCTGTGTTACCTAAGGTAATTCAGGAAATTGCATTTATTGTGTTTAGCATGAAATTTCATCTTTCTATTTGCAAAAAATATTTAATTTATTCATTTTTCCCATTCCAAGCTAATTTATGTATTAGCTTGATAGATTAGTATCTGGTTAGCATAGAAATTTGTGGATTTAGTGAATCCCATAACGATGACTTGTTCGGATTATTGAGGGGAAAAAAAAAGATGAAACTGAAAATTATTTTTTGTCTCTTTGGGATACTTCATTTATGAGTTCAGAAGATCTTCAGTTGTTCATGATAAGTCTGAACTTTTGTTCAGAAAAAAAAGTGATTCACTGACTAAGTCAGAGCTCTCTTTCCTTTCTCTCTCTTCCTCTTTCCCTCTCCATTACTCTCCTCCTCTGACTATTTTAAATTATTTCTTTTTGTTTGAAAGTTGAAAATAAATGATTGATAGCAGCAAGCTACTTGGCTGCTGTGCCTCAGTCCTCTTTTCTTGGTAACTGAAGCAATTCGGTTTTCAGCTGTTCTGAGGAAGTCTGAGACATGTACGTGTTGGTGAGTGCTGTCTGGACCAGTCACTCTGCATCTGTGAGTTATAGCCCTGGAAAAGCACAGCCAACCTGAGGCTGAGTTGTTTCTATCATCTGGCAAAGAAAGGGCAACTCCAGTTCTGACATACCCTAGTCGCAGAGTACCTGACTTTGCCACTTAATGGGATCGTAATGCAAGTGAATTTTTTGATGACCATGTTGTGTGTAAAAACACATGTGAATCTGCTGACCTCATTTCAGGGCGTGCCTGATAGCTTTTCAAGAAGGCCTGAAGGGAAAATTCCCACCTCTAGGCAAGTATTTAAAGCTTTATCCACATTGGATTTCACCTTGCTCTTTGAATGGCTTCAGTGATTTTATAGTTATCTAACATGAACAAAGGAGAGAGAATTTTATCCTAAGCAAATGTGTGTATGTGCAAGACAGAGAGGGAGAGGCTGGAATCATTCTTCTGAAACTGGACCCTTGGACGATTATGTTTTTAGCATTCCGATCTACAGTGGAAATCCTTTCCTCACAGTCAATACAAAGCCTATTCAAGTCCATGGGTTTTGGATCTCTGTCATCTGCAGCTATGGCAGACAAACAAAACAAACTGCTATCAACTGTAATATGACCTAAGTACTTGCAGTCCCTTAGCAAGAAAAAATGTCTGGCTTTGGGTGATTTCAAGGAGCTTACTGAAGTGTTTGTTTCAACTGTGTTCTGTTTCTAAGCAATTTCATATAAAGGAAGCAAGAGAACATATAAGTTCATGTTCTGTTTTTCTGAGCGTCTCATGGAAGAGCAGGTTTGAACACAGTTTTGAAATACTATTTTTCCTGCTCTTCTGATATCAATAAGCTAATTTAGCTGCTCTTTGAGGGCAATGTAAGTTGTGTTTGAAAACATCCAAACGAAATACTACATGTTGAGTTGGCACCAGCTGTTGTTACTTCCTTGAAACACTGAGTAGGACCTGGCTTGATGTGTTTCATTTTGTGCAAGTGCTTTAGATCTGTGGCAACAAGGCCCTGAATATATCATTAATCTTGTTTATGAAAGTGTAGATATTCTGAGAATGAAATAAGAAAACTTCAGACTTGGAGACAACAGCTCACCAGCTTCAGTTTGTTCTCTTTCTTCTGCAAATTCCTGGTGTACCTCTGCACTTTTGATTGAGAAGGGCTAAGCTGTCATTCGCTTTTGGAAGCTGACTTCTTGATGGCTGAATGAGAGGAAAAAATAGAAGATATGAACATCACTACTTTGTCCACAGTTTTCATAAAATGGCTAATGAGTTTGAAAGGATATACAAACTTAGATATTTTTTATTAATTTTCTTATTGTAATATCAGAGAGAATAGCTCTGAATAAATTATATTGTAAATTTCCTTTCTCATGCATTGTGCTGTCTTTGGGTTTGTTTGGTGAAAATTGCAATCAGGGCTGATGTCTTTTATACTGATAGAAGCAATACAAGAAGTGGAACATTAAAAAGTGGATTAACAATGAGGGGACTTAGATGAGTCACTAAAAATAACATGAACAAAACCTTTGGCATATCTATCTGTTGTGGTTTAAGATAATTTTTACCTTAACACTTTGCTGAAAAATCTGAAAAGGGGTGACAGAAGAAATGTGTGTTTGCACCTTCGAAGCCAGAAGTGACAGAGTTACACCAATTAATCTGCACTGAGCCATAAACACATTTGCTTCTATTACTCCAGACCCATTGCATAACTTCTGGCAGAAAAACAAAGCAGAAAGATGAGAGGTTTATGTCTTAAACTGATATAGCTGTTTGGTCTAGTGCATGGGAGCCAGTGCCTAATTAAGATGTTCAGCTAAGAGACTCAATGCGAGAGGGAGGAACTTCTGACAGTGACGATCGGTTCAGTTGTTACGTTACAAAGGTGTCACTGTCTTCCTCTGCCTTTAGAAGGGTTCTCAGTTGCTCCTTTCTCTTTGTTTATCTTGGTTTCTAAGGTTATGGCTGATCTCGTATTTATCATTAACTCAGTGAATCTCAGTAAGATCAAGCCTGTTGCCACAGAATTAGCCCAAATTTATGATCCTGTTGCTGTTGGCAGGAAAAAGTCTTACCAAACTGTTGGCAACTTGCAAGAATTCAGCACTGACTCGAATGAGTTCTGGATTTTCTTTCTACTCAATCATTTAAGTACATTTCTGATTATCATCTTCTCTGGATAGAGTCAGATTTGGAATCCGTGTTCATTCCATGGAAGTAGCTTCCAAAATATTTTCATTTTACAAAAGACATTCCACAAGCATGATGAAGTAGATCATGCTCCTATTCCACTACAATGTACTTCAGTAAAGCCAACACTTTAGAATTTTATGCAGAATTGACAGTAGAAGTAGACAGAGGTCCCTTTAACAAGCTGCAGTTCTACAAGTCCTCACACATTTCATGAATTTTTACTTTTTTAAAACATAGAGTTCCATGATAGGTTTAAAATCACAGTTTATACTTAAAAACTGGTCCAGAACAACCTAAACTAGATTATGCCATTGATGCCATTGGTGCTTAATCCAAAAGACATAGGAATCTTTCACTGAAAGAGAAGGGAAAGCTTACCTTCCATATGTGCCCCATAAGTCTTCCTTTGCTTAATACAGTGGATTTCTGCCTTATTTCAAACTGTATGGCATGCACGTGAAATCCTCTACAATATTATTTTAAAGGAACATAATGTTTCAGATCTCAAGGAATGTATGCAAATTATTTATGTGTGCTTAGCTATGCTTTTTTTAGGTGTCAGTGTCATTACAAATAGCAGGATATTCAGTTCTGAAAATGATGTAACATGGTATGAACTGACATCTTGAAAGAATATTTTCTTCATGGGGAAAGAAAGCATTTCACAAAACGTATTTTCTATTTTCCTGAAAAATCCACATGTAACAGGTCCTAAATTTATTGAAAGAATATGTCAATGGTGATGCTTTTTCCCCCAAACCCTTTTCTCTGTAACTGGTGAAATATGAAAGACTAACTTTCTGAAAGAAAAAAGCCCTGTCTGCCTTATGTCAGAGACATACATCATGGCTTTTCAAAAAATAGTCCAGGGACTCTCCTAGGACAGGACCCAGGGAGTGTTCCTAGGCAAGCACCCCAGCTGGCATGCTTTAAGTCAGTCACGGGACAATATCGTATTAACATTTAGGAGCAAGTACAACTGGTTTTCCCCTGGAGTAAAAAGGCTGGCCAGGAAGGTGCTACTGAAGATAAATCAGGTATAGAAGAGAAAATTTGGTCATTAGTATTGACTCAGGGTCAATTCTACGATATCTTTAACTCTAATGAAGTAATAATAGACAACAAAAGTCTTAAGATATCCCAATCAATTTCTTCTAACACATCTCAAACATAGGGAGACCTATTCCCTTGTATAGAAGAAACTCCAAAGTTTCTGAGCAGTCAGGTTTTGACTTGTCTTTGAGAATGCTCAATAAAGATTGTCAATTAGCTAGTGCTCATCGTAATGAAGTATATCTTCATCAACCAACAGCAGAATTGGATTAAACACTTAGAAACTGAGATGAATTAATTATTTTTCTGGTTTACTGATTTAAAGTAGCTTCAGATTGTTCTTGTTAGCATATAGACTGAGTCCATCATTTTAATATTCCATGTGTACATGGAAACCCATATCAATAACTCCTACTATTATTGTTATCAAAACAGTTCAGGACAGAAGCTGATCAATGAACATCAGTTAAAGCTAAATTAAATGGAAATGAGGTCTGCTACCTATTCTCATAAAGGTTTACATAAGGATTAGACTGTATTGGCTTAAAATAAAACCCTTTTTTAGAAAAATATGTTGAGATTGATAAGTTTTAATCAAAACTCAGCAACTACTAAGGTAATAATTAAAGATGTCATGTGGAAAACAGATAGAAATACCTTAGAATTAGGCCTTGGAAGGTATTCCAAATCTGTCCACGCTAACTTTTATAGATTTTCCAATGCAAAATGTAAAAATAATTACTAGAATTTTCAAAAATATTTTCCTCTTGGACAGAACTTCTGAAACATTTTTCAAGGCATAGTTTTAGAGGAATGTGAAACAAGTGACAACAACAACTGTGTCTGCACTGCTCATATTTTACTGTAGTACTTCTGAACAATATTTGAAAAACATAACAAAACAGGTTTTATTTTTGATTTACAGCCAAAATATATTTTTATGAGAATTATCCACATTTTCATGCAGTCTTAAGAGTTTTCACTACAGATGAGGATGTTGAACATAGTAACAGATAAATGGTATAGAGAGTATTTATCTGTTCATTTTATCTTCTGGCTGAAAGAATAGCTGTATGCAATTATTAGTTACCCACTCTTTTTGAAGCACTGTGTAAACAGAGAGCAAATAGGAATTTCTAGCAAGGGTGGAAAAACAGAAGCACAAACATAAGATACACCCAAAATCATTCAGAATCACAGAATGGTTGAGGTTGGAAGGGACCTCTGAAGGTCATCTTGTCCAACCTCCCTGCTGAAGCAGAGCCACCTAAAGCTGGTTGCCCATGGCCGAATCTAGGAGGCTTTTGAATATCTCCATGGAGGGAGACACTCTCCCTGGCCAACCTGTGCCAGTGCTCAGTCACCCTCCCATTAGAGAAGTGTCTACTGATGTTCAGACGGCTCCTCCTGTGTTTCAGTTTGTAACAATTGTGCCCACTCACATTTCTCAAAAAACCATACACACATAGACCTTTTCATTAACAGTCAACCGAGTGACTAGAGCTGTAATACTTAAAATAGAGTTATTCTTTCGGGGAAACATTTCTTCCTTCCTCAGTGTCCTGAATTCTGAAATGCAGTTGTTGACCACAATGACTAAGAAATGCAAAGCATGAAGAACAGGTTATGTTTAATATTCAAACTCACTGTATTTTACCTTGTAAAACAGACATTCACATCAATCTAGTTACAAAACTTCACTTTTGAAGTAACAGAGAGTAATGCTTTCTCTAGAGTAAATAAAACTTTGGGCGATGCTGTTCCTTTGAATTCTATTAATGTAACTGAAAATAAACCTGCTGGAACAAATCTAACAAGATTAAAAGGAAAAAACAGAGATGCAAATAGTGTTATCACCTGTTCATTTTCTGTTCCACAGACAGTGTTGTACTTGGATACTAGTAAGTCCAATATTATCTATTTCAATGTATAAGTGACCAGATTATTGTTTCTACAGAAGGATTTTTAGATTCAAAAGTTTAAAGTTCATTTATCATTGAAGAGACAAAAGAGGTCAGCATTAGTACTGCAAATGTTTTTCATTATAAAAATTTAGTCAGAAGGCTGGTTCAGAAGTTGAAAATACCATAAGGAGAGTGCAAGACAGTAATCTCCTTTGTGACAGTGACAATTCCCAGACCTGTTTAATACCAGTAAATGCTCTCACATATTTGAAAAAAAGCAGTATTTCATATGGATAGAACCCAAAACACCATGGTTCTTGAAATTTTAAAAGCATTTTGTTGGATTTGTTCTTCTAACTCAGTTGATAACCTTACATTTTGTGTCCAGAATAGATTTCTGGTTGATTTCGGCAGATGTTTGTTGTTGCTGAAAATCAGCAGAACTAAGACAATATGAGAACGAGCTGTGACTGAGGAACCACCTTAGAAAGTTGCCAAGAAGTCAACTCTTTCAAACAGATTTGAAATTTGTCTTCTTTCTTCAGCATGATTCTTTGAAGCCCAGATGTCTTTTCCTGTTTCTGAAACAGTGTTATAAGCTGCTGTTTATTCTATATGTTTCCGATCCAGCTACTCATGCTTCTTACGTCATCTCTCACATATTTATTTTATTCTGTAAGACTCGTGCCAGCTAACAACTTATTTGACTTCAGTGTCTTTCTATCTTCAAAAAAAAGGAGGATTTATTCCAGTTTCTGTAGTATTTCAGTTTTTAGATCTATGGCATTTAAGTCTTAACTCAATATTTTCTTGATTTTCATTCAAAGATAAAATTGTTATTTTTTCAGTATATTCTTAACTTTAAATGTGGGATTTCTTTAGTTCCAAGGATTCTTTGTTGCTTTGATAAAATAAATTTTAGCCAAGGACTTCAGTACCAAAATAATTCTAGTACTGATACAAGGACTAATACTACTGTTTTCATCTGCTCACCTGTTTTTGCACTTCACTGCTGCTGAGGCTAACACAGATTTCACCAAAAAGAACATTGGCAATAATAATGTGAAGAAGTTTCGGTTTTTACTCTCACAAATATTTCAAAAAATAAATTAATGGAAGAGAACCTCTAACTCTTCCCACCACAAAGTACTCTCTAACTAGAAGCTTTGATGAATATTCGGCTTTGGGCCTGGAAATGATATAAAACCGCTGTGCTGACTCTAGACTACCTGTAAATTTCTCCACTGTTAAAGAGCCTTAGTTGTCATGCTGGGTTGTGCAACACAAGGAGCTGCTATATTCATTATCAATTCTTGAAATATCTATTTCCATATAAACATTACTTGTAAATCTTATTTTCAGTCTGAGCAGTTCTGGAGGATTTTAACTAGACTACTGCTAAAAAAGTTCTTAGATTTCTGCATTTAACATGTTGTCTTTACAAGCTAACTTCTGAAATCATTTTTCCTATAAGGCGTACAAAGCCAATATTACTATTTTATTTTAAAATAAATAAATAAAAATAAATTATAGACTGTCATTCTGAAATGTCTGAGACAGTTAAAATTGCTACCATCATAGTAGCAATCAATGGTGCATTTCAATGTATTTCCTTTCTTAAAAAATGAGCAAAACACAAAAAAAAAGACAAGCGAAACCACACATCAAAATACCCAGGCGCGTAGGATCAGCCAGTTTGACAGTCTTGAGAAGCCCAAAGACTATGTCATGCCTCTAGAATTGAGAGACACTGGAAATTTCTCTATTGCCTTCTACACACTAGTTGTATTTCTGAATAATGTGCAAGTAAAGCATTTTTTTTCTATGCGAGCAGGCCAGTTAGTATTGAACTTCAAAGTTTATTCAGTAGAACAACAGTGTGATACAACTATAAGTGTGTGTACAAGGAAGGCAAAATTTATACAGTATGACTTTTTATAAATCTCGTGTTGCCTGTGTTGTAGACAGTAAAGCTTTAATGACTCAGTTGTTAGAAGACTGTATTAATACAGCAAGCAAAAAGCAGATCCTATAGCATGCTACATGGCAGCTAAAGATAAACAGACAACACAAGCTAATATTACTGTGCCTACTGTTGTGTTTCATCATGCCTGTTCGGCTAGCTTCTTGAGAAAAATTAGGTCTACTCACATAAAATTCAAGTAGCTCAAACCTATTTAGGTGGAGTGCAATGGAACTGAGGATCTGGAAATCACCCCTGCCAAGAGGAGAATCAGAATACATGCCTTTTGCATAACCCCTCACTTCACAGCTGCTTTTCAAAAGATGACCTGGTTTTATCTCCTTTGTGCTAGCTCTACTAAGAGCCAGGGGTACTGGATCCGTTTGAACAAGTGCCCTGGCCTCTCTTTTTAGGTATTAAGCCAAGCTGCTGTAGCAGCCAATGTAGATTTGGCTTAAAGAATTTTTCTAGGGTGCAAAAACCAAGTATGCTATGCAAACTTTTACTGTAGGGTCTTTTGTTTATTTGCACAATACAAAAAGTCTTTGCAGTTTGGTAAAGCAAATATTTTATGTACACCTTCAGATAACTCTTCTATTACGATGATTGCAGAATATTTATCTAGGCAGCCAGAGAGTTTATATAGTAATACTAAGTGAATGAATGTCTTACATTAAGTAGCACCTGATCAAGTGGACCAGAGCCATAGTGTGCCAGAGGTCCAAGGGTACAAAATAGTCTCTGTGCTACAGAATACAGTCTAAGATAAGAAAAATGGCCACTGACACATGGTAAATCACAGGGACACACTACAAAAAACATTCTTCAGCATGGTAGTCAGCTGGCAAATTTTCTATAATAATTTTTAGCTAAAGGAGAAGTATGATAAATAATAGGAATGGAATAAGCCTTATATAGCTGTTCAGAGTGAATACACTTTTATCTGTCCTGAAGAGGATAAGCAAAGGACCATTTCTAAATTTACACTAGACATCTGGAAGGTCCATACTAGCTCCTCATTCTTTTTCTCTTTTTGACTTCGTGTTCTGAGAAGTGTTAAGGTAAAATAACTCCAGTGAAAGGCTGCATTTCAAGAATGAGTACAAATCAGTACAACACTAACTTTTGCTGTCAGTATCATAACTGACTTTTACTTGATACTCTGCCAGCTTTAAATCACGTAAAGTCTTTATTAGGCAACGATATTTAACTACGCTTTGGTGTTTAATTTTATTTATCTTTCCTCTTCCAGTTAATAAAATTCAATGTCTTTTATTTTAATTCATCTCATTGAAATCAACCAACGTCTTGTTAGCTTTTGCCTAAGAACTATAGATACTCAATGCTGATAACTTTAATGCAATGCATATTTATATATAAATAAAATCAGACCTTTCAAAAACTAGACAATCTTGATTTAGTCAAAGTAATTTGTCCTATTTCTATTTTATGGCCTAGGCATGTCAGTATTGATTCTTGAAATGTAATCCACGTCAGTAGCTGTCTATGCAGATCTTGCGAGAGTTCTGTATCCTGAAGAAACTCTTGAAACAGGTTATAAAACATGTTGAAAAACATTTCCTACATAATCAATAGACCTGCGTATTTTGTCCGGATTTCTCATTGACAATGCCTGGATGGAGGCACCCATGGGAAAATTGCTAAACTGATGTGATGTCAGGCTTCTCCAGAAAAGATTTCTGGACTTTAAGACTTCTGTGCAATGCACATTATGCAGCCTAGGCATGCCCTTTTCCCACCATTTTCCCTGAGAAAAACCAAAGATAAACAGCAGTCCATCTAAATCCTTGCGGAAAACAGTGAGGGAAGTATCCCCAGAAAGAAGCTGTAGCCTGCTAGGTCTATCAAACTGAACTGGAGTGCCATTGGTTGAAACATCATTTGAGCAGATGGATTGTTGAATAGGAATGCCATTTAAATGTATCAGGGCATTCTTTCAGCATGGAACACAATAATGCACATATGTTGCAAGAGATAAAGTGTGCTTTGGGAATGGATTTTTGGCTAATTGTATATGTGGATGACTGAAAATGTCAATTATTTTAATTACTCATGTATAATAGGCATTTTTCACTTACTTTTTCTTTTCTGTTAAGATACTGCTGTTGCAATGTAGTGACACTCGGGCAGACCTCTGTGTCTGAATGCAACTCTTTGATAGAAGTAGGACTTCTGCAGGTACAGGGGACTGCCTACATAATACATTGTATGATCAAGACCTCGAAACACCTGCTAACATTCCCAGCTGATATTAGTCTTCTCATAACTGTAACAGAGAGGAAAATGCCACTGACCCACGAGAATTTTCTTTTTGTCATATGTTCCTGATCTTTCTTCTCTTGACCTAGTCAATCCAGGGCTGAGTTGTGAAAGCTCACAGTTCTCTTGTGAAATTGCTTTGACTCACAGCAGGAGGATGGTTGATATGTCTAAGTCTAAAGATACACTCTTGAAATGTTATTGAAAACAATCTCAAGCAACCACATTTGAATTTTTTCTGTGAAATCCCATAGGAAAAGAGACCATAAAATTAAAAGACTTACATTATCTTGTATGTGTCACTGCCTTCAGAGACTAATTTGTCTTCACTATATTAGCTTGAACAGATACCTAATAGACTTTTGATATTGTCATCTTCCTTGCTCACAAATCTATATTTTCAGCATGTAAAAGGTCAGTATTTTTATAAAAGAATTCAGTGCTTGCAGAAGCACTTTTATTATTGATTAAACTACAGAATTCTAGTTCTGCCAATGAAGTCTGTATAAATTGCACACAATTTCTTCCAAACTATTTTTTTTTTAAGTGTATAAGGAACAAAAGAAAATTTTTAATAATTTAGGCCCATTGCTATATGGAGACTCTTTTTAATTGATGCAGAAAAGGCAAGTATCTTTATTACGTGTTTCTGTGTTGTAGTTAAAAAGCAGCAAGTTCTTTTGCTTGTCTTTAAGATGAGAAATCCTTGACGAATGTGTATTAGTTTGCATTGGAAAAGAGTATCTGAGGTGCACAATGGTAGTTTGATCTGAACAAAAGAAAGAAACTTACACCCTAAGACAAGTAGTGCCCAGAGTGGGAACTCGGCGAGAAGAAAGGTCATATAAATTTATGTTAAGCTGGGAACACTTGATCCTCAACCTTTGAGTCTTACAGTGAATTACAGTCACAAAACAGAAACAGAACAAAGTATATGGCTCGTATATATTGGAGTAGCATTCCTCTTCTTGTGAGCCAAGAACTTTATTTATCATTATATAGTTCAAGTAAAATAACACACCAGATCTGCCCAACTGAGGCTGACTAGTCATACCTAAGCAGGGGCACCTTCATATATTTTTGTGTTATCACATTTGTATAAGGACAGATTTTCTTCTACTAGCATGTAATTCCAAACAGTAGAGCATACAAATAGGAAACAGATTTTCTTCTGTATTCATAAATCCTAAGACTCAAGGGTTGTAAAGTATGATTTATAGTTCCAAGCATTATCAAAAATAAATGTTACATTATAAAAATTATTTGGAAGAATAAAAATGAAAATTTTACAAGATTCACAGTCCTTCTGATGTTTGGAACTAGATCACTAGATAGGCTTTGTTTATGTGATCTCTCCTCATATGATTAATATTAGCTCGCAGTATGTGACTTTCAAGAGTACTTTTTAAAAAACAAAAGGGAAAAAAGCATGTTGCTCATTTAACTATTTTATTTTTCATTTTTGTCTACTGCATTCTTTAGCTAAAACATCTACATTCTTTTTAGTGGATCCAGATAGTGAACGATTTATAAAACCTCTGAACCAGCTCTGGATTATGAAACCAACCCTAAAGTAAGACTACAAAATGCTCCGTAAAGAACGTTTGTTCCAAAAAGATGGTTTCTTTGTTAAATTCTTCCTATTTCTTTCTATTGATTTTAAAGAAGAATTTTACTATAAGATGCATTGTGCAGTAAAAGTCCTGTGAAGAGTGGAAGAGGATTAGACAATAGGAGTGGCAAGTGTCCAGAAAAAATTTACTCCAACAATTTCCACAGCCCTTTTTCGTATATGAACTTTACCTTGTAGCTAAGCTGTTAACATGTCACTGAATTTGATACTTATAAAGGCATGTTCTCAGTCAAAAACTATATACTAACATGCATTTTCACTACTAACTCCTTAAAACTGAAATTTCTTTGGAAAAACACAGCCTAGAAAAATGAATTTCAAATACAACTCCGGTACACCAACTTTGGAGGGTTTCAGTTGATTACATTGGTGTTCAGCCTGAGTCATAACACATATCATACTACCTCTAAACAGATTCTATCAAAAACCTGAAGTGACACAGAATGATTGTCTATATCAGAAGCTGCTTACTGTAGCAAACAAAAAATAACCCAAAGTAGCATGAGGAATTCAACACTGTTAGAGACTGCAAAAAGACAGATATGGAGAAGAAAACACATGCAGGTAAACATTTAATTGCATTATAGATGATTGGGTGACTAGTTTGGAGCTACATAACCCTTATATATATTCAATGGACTAAAACAGGCAATTCACAGAATCACAGAATCACAGAATTGTAGGGGTTGGAAGGGACCTCTGTGGGTCATC
>Ga0181612_162166_pt1 | contig 13292 bp, 4 predicted proteins | sample HoacroProtozoa21_FD_119630 | JGI IMG/M metagenome (GOLD analysis project Ga0181612, IMG submission 119630) | Hoatzin crop microbial communities from Cojedes, Venezuel. Combined Assembly of Gp0051906, Gp0051904, Gp0051908
AGAGGTCCCTTCCAACCCCTACTATTCTGTGATTCTGTGATTCTGTGATTCTGTAATGCTTTAGTTCAGGAGACTACTGCATCCACTAAGCCTTCTGAAAAACTAGTATTCCAAGACTAGCTGTTTTGCTAGTATGGACATAGTAATAAAGTGGAGTTCCTTTACTGTTTCAATAATATATTAGTAATAAAGAAATTTAAAAATACTTTTCCACTACCTACTACATAAATTTTATTTATTTAGTAAAGACTAACAATTTACTTATTTAGAGAAGTACTGATTTTTTGAAAACTAAATAAGTAAACAATTATACTTTCCTATTTTTACTTCTTTGTGTGAACAGTTAGATTAGTCACTACAGGAATACTAAAATTATGACAAATTATAAGAAAGGAAGAAGGTGGGTGATACAGTTAGATATATATTCACTTTAGAGAATCTTTCTATTAGGATGGCAGCTGAATCATGACAAGTTTTGTAGATCTCTTAATTATAAGCCATGAAATTACAGGTTAGTTAAGTAATCTTTTCCTAATTTAGGCCAAGTGAAATGTACATTTAATTAATAATTTTTTAATTAATTTATTTTCTAAAATTAGAGCAACCTTTGCAGCCACTCCAATAAGTTTAAAGTACTTTACATCAATTCATCTTATGTTAATAACGTCTATTACAAGCCTTTGCATGTGCACAGCTTTTCAATTTACTGCTTCCTTTTTTTTCACTTTGCTCACGCTCTCTTTTTCACTCTCTCTGTAAAGCACCAGTTTAATATAAAGGAATATTTGAATTAGCAACATATATGACTGTGGAATTAAAATTATGAAACAGCTTTTATTTTTTTATGCTGTTACAGTTGTTTTTTCTATTTGAATAAACATCCAATTAAATGTTCTAAGCTATGTGAAAATAATTACATTTCTGCAAGGAAGCAAGTCTTATTCATGCGATTCTGTGACATTGACTAAGGAGGAACCCTTCCACATAAATTATACAGTCTTTGTATTAGAAATAAATATAAAATAATGATCAAGGTTTGTGCGCAGGACTACATTGCATTTCTAAATCTACTAAGAAACAAAGTAAGCAAGACGTACGTTGTTGGAGCCTCTGAATTTTCTGAAATGATCCTAGAGAAAGAAAAGAGTAAACATTTCAGAAACTGAGTCCCAAAACGCTAGTATCGAAGAACTTTGCAAGATTTTAGATCAATCAACAGCAATTAATTTTACTTTTCCTTGCTTCCAAAACTATAGTTTTCTTTGTTTCTTAATGTGGAACATAACATGTTTAATTCAAGTAGCATAATACTAAATTCTAATCATATTCTTTATATGTTACTAAGACAATCATTCTTGAATTAACGTTCTCCAGTCAATCACTTTGATAAACAGTGGTTTGTTTTCAGCACACAATTCACAATCAAAAAACTCAATTACATTGAGCTGCTATATTCTGAGCTTCAACTACAATTTCTTTGAAGTGTTCTGTAAAGCGTGCTAAATCAGCTTGGAACTGAGGCAAGCACTCAAGAAGTTTTCATGTCATGCTTGACTATAGCAGGCTAGAATCAGGTCTCAAAATTAGAAAAGGAAAGTAAATAATAAACCCTGACCAAAAAAACTCACAAACCTGTGACTGCTGAACTGCCTTCCTGAGGACAGCAGAACAACCAGTCGTATTTCTCATATTTGAAGAAAAGACGAAGCTCTTTGGCCCACCCATCTTTAAGACTGATAGTGACTTTTTAAAATGGTGGTCATTATCATCTATGCATAGCACTATATTTCCTGAAACTCACAGGCGAGCAAAAGGCTTTGTTCTGGTGACTATTATTGGTTATAGTTACAATCACAGTTTGAAATAGCTTTCACATCTTCAAGGCACTTTTTAAAGATAAAGAAATTAATCATTTAATGCCCATCACTGTTTAATCAACTGTCCTTGGTGACATTGTTGTTAGATGATCCAGGAAAGGCCATGAAAGTTTCAGAAAGAATATGCCTGTATTTTGATCTTCCCTGGACTGTAAGAGTAGAGGAGCAATTGGATAGTTAGTGTTCAGAAGGACACAAGAATCCCAGCTTTTTGCTGGAAGCTGGGCAGATGCCATATAGAGGATGCGTCCTATCCTATACTTTCAAAATTACCGTAATCATAATGAAGCCAGATGAATTCATCACAGTTGACATATTAAAAACATCTAGTGAGAACTGTCTCAAAAGAAAATAAACTTTAACATCTAGGAGCTATCTTTCTGCTGGATGGTGAGTGACTTTGAATCTTGGTCAAACAGATGGACAGTAGTAAACACAGAATAAGAATAAAAATAATTGCTTAGCTTTTTTTTAAGGATTCATCTTAAAGTCTTCCAGTGGCAGAGATTCCCTAAACTCCCTAGGCAATGGTCTACCAAGGAATTACACCTAACATGACAACGTATCCGTTCACTTCAGTTTCATTTAATTTTCATCACTGATATGCATGAGATTTCTGTTGGGCATTTCCCTGATTAAAAATAAGGAAGCACAAGGCTGAGCTGCAGCCAATAGGGGATGTAAGGAAAGAATATCGTGAAAGTTCGTTCATGAATATTTTAAACTATCCACATTCTGCTTTTAGATGAGAGCACAAGAAATGTTCTCTGTTCTCTTTCTGATCTGCCAGAAAGCAACCACAACTTCAGAAATAAACATTAAGCGTTTATCTGCGAGTAACTTCAGCCTGAGCTTTTCTTCTAAACTGTTTCTTGGACACCTCACTGAGAGCTGACCAAGCTGATCTTGGGCTTTTGTCCACACTGTTAACCAAAAGGGCCCAGGGTTATCTGCTGCTGTGAGACCAAATGGCACCAATAGATTCCTGCCCTTACAGAGGATTTGTCTTGTGGAGAGCTAACTGGAACAGTCCAAAGCAAAACCATGAAGAAAGCACACAAGTGCAGAAAAATTATGGCAGGACTTATGTAACCTGAAGTAGCTGACACTTCATCTGCTCAGACCTCAGTCAATGCTGGGCATCAAGCTGCTAAGAGCCCAAAGAAGTATTTAGACATGGGATGCTTTCTATTCCCCTGCCATCTTACTCATCAAACTCAGCCCCTCAAAAAAATGCCCTGTAGGTTCACTACTAAAATCAGCCCTAGCCAAGAATTATGAAATAACTAGCAATCATCAGTACTTACCGTTTATTTTCCACTGTTTCTGTTGTGGTCTTACTGCTTGAAACTGGGGGAGGCATCCAAGATTGCCTGGAAGCGTCAACAAATAAATTCTTGAGTATTAGTTTAGTACTGTGGGGCTGAACAGCCTATGATGAATGTTAGAATGTCAGAAGTGATGTAGAAACGCCTGGAACTTTGCTTAAGCTATTAATATTTTTAAATACTGCATACATATATTTTTAGACCATTTTTTTCCAGACAACTGAGTGGAATTGGATATAATATAGTAATTTTAATTATTTTTGTGACAAATGTATTCTCTGACTCTAGGTGGTGTTTTTGACAACCTGCGTAGTACAAATAAATGGATCATTCATGAGAAGGACAACCACATAGAATGCACGAAGGAAAGGGTGTCAAGTATCAGCCCAAGAAACACATTCAGGCTGGTATTAGAGATCACATAAACTTCACAAGCACTTTCAGTTCTTCTAATATTTTTTTTTTCCTCAAAACTATCAATCCAGCAATTGTTTATGAGGAAGAAACAATTGCACCATAAGAAGTGCAATTCAGTGATGGACTTTCACATCTTCAAAGAGCCTGAACCAGTGGGCTGAAAACACCATAAACTTCCACCGAACAAGCCAGGCTGTTAGTAAGGAAATAATGACATTTTGATTTCTACTTTCATAATTCTACTGATCACAATTTTTATGCATGGAATATGGAAGAGAAAATCACAAACAGACAGGATTTGTGGCTAGGAAGGATGCACATTAATATGGCTGTCGCCAGCAGTTCATTTTAAATTAGAAATGTAGTTCTTTGTTCTACACCCTGTTTTTATTCTTGCCCAGATAATACTATCTGAAATCTGGATTTTTAAAGCTAGCTATGTATCATGCAGAAAACCTTACTGTGGTTCATATGCACTGCAGTAGCGCAGGGTTAAATTTGGCATGAGATGTTTCAGCTGGTCACAATTACGGTGAGCTACAATGCTTTAAATTTAGACCCTGAAAAGGCATACGCTAGCTGAGTTAGGGGCTGCAGCAGAGTTAGCATCTGTTGTGCTATGTCCACTAGGCTCACGGTACTGAGACAACTTTGCAACACCATACTCCCAGGGAAAAAGCCAGAGCATGTAAAAGATGAATTCTTGAAGCTTGTTGAGGAGTTAGAGCATGCTAGAGGAGAGATTTGGTAATGTGTTTTCATATAATTGTGATACATTATCGAGGTTAAATAGAGTGCTATAGGTCCTGTGGCAACCGAGAAATGGCGGTAATGAGTACCTTTTTTTCTTGATTGGAGAAGTCACAGCAGTGTTTGTGGATGATGCATTAGGAGTCCAAGATTGTCTGTTAAGGAAATATAGTTAATTCACTAATCTTCAATAAGTGTATGATTATAAACAAAAAAAATCAATTATAAGAAATCATATTTCTACTATCAGAATGATACAACTGTGTATGGTAAATGGTATGACTATGTTTATATATGCCACCTGAAGTTTTGAAAGTACCTCAAAAGATACAAGATTTGGGACACCTTAAGGGATTCTGATGCTTAGAGAACAGATGTGTCTTTACCTGATATCCAAAGTAATTTCTAACTTCTTAAAATCTTGACTTCTGTACCTCCACTTCAGTCTCTGAGCACTGAAATACTAATATTTTTATTTTTCATACTTCAAATCTTATGTTTCCTATTCAGTTATGTCAATGCTGCTCTGTTTTATGATATGCCTGTAAAAGGGGCTGGTATTGCTCATACTTCTAACTACATAAATTCCAAGCCAGTGGTTTTTCTCGTAAAGTTTATCAAGAAGTTATTGTCTTGTCCTCTGCAATGCTCATTGTAATGAGAATGACTGAAGAACAGAGCTTTACAAATCATTTTATTGCTCTCTGGCAGGAAAAAGTTTGTACTATTAAAGTCCCACTTAAGTCCCACTTCAGAATTCATGGTAGGTCTATTAAAAAATCATCTCTGGACAAAATAATACAAAATCCAATTTATGTGATGTATCATGTGTCATCGCCACCGTGATTTACAACATAATGGTGCAAAATTATAATTTAAAAGAATGACCTAATTTGAACTTCAAATGCCAGAGACACTAATTTGCTCTTCAAGTAATATCTCAGTGCTTTGCAAGATGGCATTTAACTGCTGTACTCAGTCTGCACTAGCAACTGTGTTCAGTATAATTTATTACTGATAGAACACTGACATTGATGAAGGCACACAGCAATACATTTCTCCCTTTACATTTACAAGTATGGTGGCTGTGCTCCTGTGACTTTCATTTTCTAAACAAAAATTTCAATTGCATAAGAGCTGTAAGCTCTTTACAAAATAATTTTTCAGTATTATGTAGTCATATTACATATATAAAGTGGCCATCTCTGAATCATAACAGCTTTTTTGATAACATGTCAAAGATTTTGTACTAACTTAGTTTAAATTAAAAATTGGTTTCAACCTGTTTTAAACAAAAGACTGACCTTCTGACAAAATAAAAGCTTTCCACCGGAAAAATTGGTTAGGCTGTCTGTCAAAAAAGTATTTCTCTATTTTGGCACTCAAGTTTTCCATTGGCAATGTCCAATGGCATTTTCCACTGAAAACCTTAATTAGAATTTTTGCACGTAGTCTTTCCTCAGAAATATGTATTATATTTGGTAGAATTCATGCAGAGAAATGTAGAGCTCTAGAACATAGCCACACTGAACTGTTTTCAAAACACTCTTATTCTTTCTGGTTTTGTATTTAAAATACTGTGTTTCCTAAATAATTACTATGCTGAGTAAACGTGCAATCTGAGCTGGTCTCTCTTTCAATCTATGTGCAGAAATAGGCATTTTTAAGGAAAATTCCTCTTATTCTAAAGAAAATATCTGAGAGACATCAGATGAGTTGACTTCCAAAAGATCCTTTTTCTCTTCACTGGCTGTAAAAAGTCTGTAATAACCTAGATGTAGAAGTCTGCATTCCAGATGTAAGGTGGTGAAATTAAGGCTACTATTAGGCCATATGCCATACAAATTATTTCTCTACATATTATTGGTATGTACATGTAATCAAGTTATATACAATATTTAGATGATAATGCATGATAAATGACACATGATACATGATATATTGTAATATATAATACTTAGATGATAAAGTTTCTAAAACCCATACCTGTTGCTTTGCTTATTATTCAGGGTTGGAGACTTATTTATTTTATCAGTATCACTACTGGCTGGAATTCTGTCAAAAAAACAAAAATTATTTATAGTACACAATTTAGATTTTTTTTATAAGAAAATCCACTTTCAATAAAATTCAAAGGTGGAATATCAGCTTGTCCTACGTACAGATTAAAAATTCCCCAGTATCAAAATAGGTATAGAACAGAAGCTGAATTCATATAAATTTAGTGCATTGATATCTGAAGAGTCAGTAGCTCATTGAAAAAAAACTGTTTTAAAAGGTTGTGTTCAAACACTGATTGATACACTGTATGAAGCCTCATTGCTAACAGTTAATTTATTACAATCCCTTTGAATTAGGTCAGAATACTAGAAAGCAAGCAATGTTTTTCAGTGAAGCAGTACATAAACCATTCCCTTTCCCTGTCCCTCACCATCCCTTGAGAGATGCAACAGTCTTGTCTTCTTTACAGCTTTTAGAGATCAGTGTGATTTGAAAATACTATAGTGCAAAAGCCCTGATAAAGCATAGTAGTGACCTACAGGTATAACATCTATCAAAGAAGTTAGATTATTTGTACTTGAATTGATTTTATTAAGCCATGAAATTTACACTAAGAAACAACCATGTGATTTCAAGCCTTTTATGGATTCTACAGCTGTTGCCTAAATCTCTTCCAAATTTTCAGAGAAAGCACCATGTAGCTATCATAGCTGAAACATCGTAAGTATTTATTTTATTTCAACTTCTTTTCGATATATGGGATAGCCTTTAATAAGAACACGGGAACTCCAAAAAGCTCAAATATAAAGTGAGGTACGTTGAAATAGATTACAAATACGAAGTTCAGAGAGTTATCTTCGATACTTGGCTAAAACAGCTGAAACATATTTTGAGCTACAACTTGTTTATATATAGAAATTGTTTAATTTTAGTTATCCCCATCTACATACTGAAGCTACAGATACAAAATAATTGATCCTAGAACTGTAATATTATGTACAAAACATTTTGTATCTTGCCTTCAGCCAAGTATCACAGAATACCGTTGTATTTAATAAAAAGCCTTCAAGGGAGCTCTGCGACACAATCTGCACCAGCATGGGCTCTGTGCCCTTTTCAAATCTTAAACTTAATCCTGCAAATAGCTGATGTCACGGGCAGCTTGTGAGTGTGACCGGCAGTTGCAGTTAGGCGAAAGATCACTAGAGGCCTCACTGAACTTGCCTAGCGTTACTACGAGAGCGTTTCTTCTAATGCACAGCTATCCAATGAACCGGCATTTCTTTCACCTTTCACTTCGGGTTTTCAAAATTTCAGCACAATACTGTAAGCAGCTCTGTATTTGCTCCTTTTAAAGACTTAAAGGGTCCACCTGGCATCCTATGTCATCCTACTCCGCTGCTGCCCATTGTAGCAGAATCTTTGAAAAAAGTGAAAGCAGAAAGGTAAGTATGTTAACTTCTTGTAGAACTTTTCAGCTTCTGATAAGCAGCGGTCAAAGAATATCCTCTGTTTGCACCCAGAATGCTGTCTCCAACAGACACCTTTGGTTAATGATCCATTTACCCATCTAATATTTTTCAGAACCTATTTAAATTTCTGGCCTTCGCAGTATCCTGTGACGGTGACTCCTACAATTAATATACGTGTTGAGGGGAAAACAAGTGTTCTTCTTTTTTTCTTTCTTTTTTTTTTTCCCTCTTTTTTTTCCTTTAAGTCATTACCTAAACATTTTGTACAGCATCTCCTCATTCTTACTGTGCAACAAACAGGAAATATTCCTTCCTTACTGACTTTCCCTGTATCACTATTTTCCAAGCTGAGGAAACTGTGTCTCTTCAGACATTCCACATACGAAAGCGATTCCATCCTTGTGATCATCCTTTCTCACCTTCCTCTTCATTTTTTTCTGGTTCTATTGTGGTTTCTTCACACAATTGAAATACTGCATGCAGTGTTCAAGATGTGCAAGACAGGTATACACTATTACTGGACAGTGGTTTCTGTTCATTTTCTAATAATTTTTACCATTCCAAAGGATTAGATATTAATAAGGTAGAAAATGAAAGTGTCTTGTTTGCTTCAGTCCCATCTCTTCAGATCTAATTGCTATAAATGCAGTTAGGATTTATTCTTCCTGGAAGCTATTCTGGACTTAGTAGCATTTAGTACTTGGAAAAACAGCAATGTAATTTTCATTGTCACTGTTTGATTTTTAAGGTCAAATATTTAGTTAGTTGCTAGTAATGAGAGAAATAAATGGATAAACAATATTTTTCCTCGCATCCAGAAGGGCTGTCTGTGATCATCTGCACAACGCGATTGTTGTCAGTTACAACGTATAGCTCAACATGCCAGTACAAGTATATGTGCACCTACTGCCATCAAACTACAGATTTCTGTTAAAAATTTAACTACATTTGATATTTTTTTGTGCTTTCAGCCAATGGTGCAATTGCAAGTAGCCATCTGCAACATGTCTCCCAGGTCCTTAATACAGAAACAGGTGTTCAAATTTTCTAGATATCAGGTTAGACAAAATTCATATCAAACAATACCTTTTTTGAACATGGATATGGCAGTATCCAGGAAGCAAAAAGCTGTACTTCAAGTTGCTTTTATATGTGTTTTCACTGTCACATTTACACATGCAATGAAGAGCTTGAAATTACTCCTATACTCCTCAAACAGTTTATTCTGGATTTTTTTTTAATTAGAATTTCAATGACTATTTTGCCATTTTGAAAACTAGCTATTAAAGTGACATTCATCCAGATAGATCCAGATTCTTTAAATCCTTGTCCTTTGGAATATTACAGTCATGGCCGGAAGAGGTACAAAGTAGAATTGTGGAAAGATGTTCCAATATCTAGCTTGAAAACAGGTAACTCCTAAAGACCTTTTGCAGGATAGAAGACTACCATTTTACAGCATCTGAGCTAGACAAAAATTATTTTGCATATAGACAACATGACTTACAATAATTATGTAAACAGCTCTGAGAGATCTCCAATACCAAGGTGATTCTTCCAAGAACTGTCTACTAGGAGCACTCCTTTAGACTTTATTCTGCATTCCAGGAACATGCTGCATTCTCAACTCTGCCTTGTAGTTTTGAACAGTAAAACAATCCAACTGCTTCTTTTTCACACAAGCAACTAAACAATATAGCTGTTCTGCAAACTGGTTTATTCTAAACTTGGAGACTTCTGTGCAATGGTTATGCTTGCCAGAAATAATTTTTAAGAAAATAAGGGAAATGTACCTCCACAGAGGAAGCAGAAGTACCAAATTTGACTGCAGGGTACGAGAAGTTGCTAAGCAAAAATACATCACCACACCCTTTTATGCCCTAGGCTGCAAGTTTGAGGAGATGCAGACCATGTGGTCATCCCTTACAAAAGTACCTGCTGGCAATGGTGCACATGAATTAATCCTGGAATGGCTATATTCCACAGTGAGTGAGAAAAAATAAACAACTTGACCGCAGATTCCTCATTGTGATCAAGGTAAAAGCATCATTATTCACTCCATTTATGGACATATTCCGCATTAGTTATCAGAAGTGTATATTCACACCTATAATCCTTTCTTTGTATTCTCTGTCATCTGTTGCATATTAAGAACCATTTGGGTAAGAAATTTGTGTATGTTAAAACACAAAGACAGTCAGCTTACAACCTAAAACAATTCAGACATTGTAATATATCAGCAGAAAGCAAAAAGACATAGACAGACTACAAAAGGACAATGCAGTTCAGTGACACCATAGAAACTGGAATTGTCCTACGACTTCTAAGTTAGTAATCAGGTATTCTATGTATGAAAATCAAGCCTTAAAATTTGTTTTGAAGTTGATGAGCATGTGGAGAAGAGTGACATAGCTGATATATTCTACCTGAATTTCAAAAAATGTTCACAGATTTTTGCTTTAAGGGCTCTTAAATTAACTGATCTCCTATGTGGTAATAGAGAAGGTCCTTTCATGCATAAATAACTGGTTAAAAAGTAGGAAACTAACATCTGGAATAAATTACAATTTTTCAGAGTGGAAGTACAAGTACTTAGACCTGTGTTTTCCATATGTTCATGAATAATCTGGAAAAGAAGGAAAGTGAGATGATGTTGCTTACCAATGACACTAACTCATGGTAGTCAAAACAAATGCTGACTGGCAAAGCTTTCAGAAGTCATCTGCTAACATGTCAGATTTATAAAATGGCAGATGACATTCACTTTTCTTAGATGCAAAGTAATGCCTGCCAAGAAAAACGATTGGTCTCTGATCCAGCTATTATCACTCAGGAAAGAGGTCTTGGAATTATATAGATAATGTTATGAAAATGAAAGCTCTATTTTCAGCAGCACTCAAAAGAGCAAATTCAATATTATGAAGTATGAGAGAAGGAATAGCAAATGAACCAGAAGCAGTTGCTATACTCCTGTATATTTACAGGGTGTGTGGCCATCTTAAATACCTGCATGGAGATTTGGACCCCCAGATCAATAAGACTAATACGGAAATATAAAAGACACAGAGAAGAGCAATAGGTAAATTGAAGTTATAGAATGACGTCCTCATGATGACTGAACAAATACAGCAGGATTCACTGGCCTGTAAAGAGTCAATGGAGAGGTGATATCGCACAGCTTTGTAGCCTTTTCTGTTCCAGACTTCTATGGAGAAGGTACATTTTACATAACAGATTTTTATTGTTTCTTACAATAGAAGTAAGGATCATCAAACAAAATAACACAGTGCTAAGATCCACCCAAACAAGTGCACTGTTTCCACAGTATGCATTTAAATGCTGGTACTCATAGCCTTAGCATGTTGTGGATACCAGATGTTAATGGGGGTTGAATTTGAAGATGCAATGCAGAAAGAATCTGGAAACACAAGCATGGTCATGTCTTATCTCAACAGAGGTCAAGGCTGAATAGGACATTCAAATTAAGCACCTGTATGATAAGCATATGACTGCGATATTTGTACTGAACATGGTGTGGGGTGGCAGCAAGGATTTGCAAAGAACAAGGGGTTTAGCCATGCTTTGCTTAACTGTTGGAGATAAGACTTTTATTTATAGTTTGAAAAGCAGGACACTGGGGAGGAGTGGTTATCATCTGTGCAGAGATACTTACACTTATGAGGACATGAATACACAGAAATTGATACAGAAAAAGAAGAGCAAGATGTCAAAAGAACCTTTTCTCAAATCACATTTCCATTTCTCTCATTGACAATTCATGCAAAAATCATTCAAAGTCTTCTACTTAGATGCTTAATAAATAAGAAAATTTTAAAAAACCACAAGTCTTAAGACTTTTTGCAGGTATGAGAATCACAAAATACAATACATACTGAAAAAAAACCTTACCTGTCCAAAGTAGTATCAGACCTGTATCGTCCAAGTACAGCTTTCTGATCTTCCTTTTCATTTGTGCTACTGCTATAAAAAAGTTTAGAAATGCCACTTTTGTCACTGTTTTTATTAAACAGCTCTTCACCAATAAAATAATATAAAAGTCTTGAATTAAGGTATCATACAGGATTTCAGACCATCCGGGTGTCAACAGATCCAACCCTGCATCCATTGCAATGATCGACTTAACAAGTATTGACATCATAGTCAGATTTACAGTGGAAACACGTATAGACTAAAATTGAACAAAGTGAGCTCTTGCTATAAACAGGACATAGTAACAGGATATTCAGTTTTCTTTGGCAATATCATTAGAAAGGTGTTCAGATACTCTACTGTACCTGTGTAGGCTGTCTTGGGATTTGTATTGATTAAGCACAGCCCTTCCATAGTTTTCATCAGCACTTCAAGCAAAAGACAGACAGAGGTTAGTTAAAATTTGAATATTAAAAATAGAAAATTGTTTCTTGGCAAAAGATTTCTGTCCTCAATCAAATTTCACAGCTGTCCAGTACCACCGTAACCACACCAGCTACAGATCTCTGCATTAGATAAGTCCAGACATTTTGGAGTAAGAAATGTCTTTCCCTACATGATGTTCATGGACCAAATCATGAGGACCTGGTCTCAAGGTGGAGTTTCTACTGTGATACAAGCCATAGTTTGCATTTCAGTAAATTTCAACTGATTTTGATTTAATCTTCTTAACAGAGCTTGTCAAGATTTATAATCTTCATTGTAAGAAGAGGGTCAGATTGCATTCTTGCAACCTAAATATATGAAATGTGGGATTTTTCTTGTAGAGAAAGCCTGACATCTCATTAAATACTCAGAAGTCCCGATGAAAAACATAGTCAGTTGAAGTCCAGCAGACTAATACTTCCAAAAGGCAATCAAAATCTCATCAAGATAAGTAAATAGTGGTTATTTGATGAAATTTATGTAATGCTGATTGATAACGTTCATTAAAAGGTAGACACTCCAAGAAAATGTGCATAAGATACCAAACTAAATACAGAAGAAATGTATTCCATATCTTGCTTACCTTTCCTCTTCAGGCCTCTTCTTTATCCAGCTGTTATCTTGCAAAAGGGTCCGTCGTTTATTAATATCGTGAGTAGCCTGTTGTCTGCTTTTAATTGCAACAGAGGGGCTCTTATTATCTGCAGATTCAGAGAAATATGTCTTGAAAATGAACCTATGGGATGATTTTTGAAACTTAATCTACTATTAGAAAGTCTGAAATATGTAGGACTTTAGCACAGATTGAATCTTCAGCTATTGCTCCTGTTTAGGGCAGACCACTTCCTTGAAAAGTTTGTGACTTAATCCCTTCAACCTGGAAGGGACTGCAGAAGCCCAGTTTACCAATTTAAATTAATTTTCATCCTTAATATGAAACACCTTGATATATTTTTAATGTAAGAAAATACCACAGATCTGATAAAGGAATTATGAAATAATATACATACAACTGTAATTCCAGGAAAGTC
>Ga0181612_100332_pt1 | contig 13291 bp, 5 predicted proteins | sample HoacroProtozoa21_FD_119630 | JGI IMG/M metagenome (GOLD analysis project Ga0181612, IMG submission 119630) | Hoatzin crop microbial communities from Cojedes, Venezuel. Combined Assembly of Gp0051906, Gp0051904, Gp0051908
CCCTGGAGATGTTAAAAAAATGTTTAGATATGGCATTTCAGGACAAGGTTTAGTAGGCATGGTGTTGTTGGGTTGACAGTTGGACGTGATGATCTTAGTGGTCTTTTCCAATGTGATGATTCTGTGATTCTATGTTTCTATGAAATGAGTGACAACACTGCTCGTCAGAAGACCAGCAGAATCAATTAGAGCTTTAGTGGAATTTTGCTATCCTGTTTGCTCTGTGATCCTACTTTCTCAGGTTTTTCACTGTACAGACCTATTAGCAAAAGAAATATAAACTCCAGTCAGTGACACATCTAGTCTTCTCTCTGATCTCCTCCAGACAACTAGAGTAAATGTTTACTGTAAGTTTAAGGAAGATTCTATTCTTTTTTTATCTGAAAAGCACAGATAAAATGTCACGTAATCCACTTGGTATCTATTTGTCTAAGCCTCACAAAATAAGGTTGCAACACATGCACCAAACCAAATTGCCAGCACGCTCCCCATATGACAACCTTAAAATAGAAATAAACTGGACTAGATTTCAGTGATTTGGCACGTCATTGTGCAACAAACACTCTTACCATGTTTCTGCTGCTCTGCAGCAATCTTCCCAAACCTGCTTTTGTCCCACGGCACACCGAACGCAAACTACCTTCTTTTATGTGCGCCATGGAGTAACAACCCATGCCCAGGCAATGCCACCGAGCCATTAGTACCTGATAACTTGTTCTTCTGTTAGTGAGCTCTTTGGCTGCTCACTGTATTTCCAAGCACTCTGTTGTACAGAATAAGTTTCATTATTTTCAGGACCATATTAAACCGCACAGAGAAATTGCCGAGAAGGCTGGTGAGGCTAACACATTCCCAAATTCCAACTGTTGTTTTCACCAGAAAAATGAATATAAAAGGTATTTCTTGGCTAACCATCGATTCCCATATTGCTAATAGAATGCAACAGAGATTAGAGATTAGCAAGAAAAAAGTGACTATAAAGACTAGAGAGTTCAAACAAAGCATGCTGCTGAAGTCCCCATGCGTGAGAACTTTTATTAAATTCAGATTATTAAATTCAGAAGCACAGTGAAGAGAAGTAACTTCTGAATATCTTGCTACAGATGTCTTTTGAAGAACATGATGTTTATGACACAGAAAGTCGATATTCAAAGAGGATCCAGGAGCAGAACTCTCCCAGCTCCCCAGCTGGAAGGTAGTGGGATGAGGACAGCTGATGGAGGAGGCACTCCCCCAGGGCCGGGATGGGAGCAGGTCCCTCCACTCTGTGCCCTGGGTCGGATGTGGAGAACCTCATCCGCAGGGAGCCTTGTGTGGCCTCCCCGACACTTTGCCTTGCTCCCTGCTCCTGAGAGCAAGCGCCCTGAATGCGAGCCCTGAACGCAAGCCCTGAACACAAGCCCCTCTCTCCATAGGAAGCAGCTGGGCTCTGCTGCACTTGGCTTTGCTGGGGCAGTTGAAGTTCGTGGATTTTGGCAGTGGTGGGTTATAGTGCAAAACTTGCTGTTGCATGCAGAAGGCAATTCCCGGCTGAGGCAAACAAGGAGGGAGACCCAAAGGACTCTGCCTCTCTAGAGGGGTTTTACACTCCACTGTGCAGATTCCCAGCCCTTAGAGGGAGCAGGATGGACAAAAAAGCCATGGACATCCTTGCTCAGCAAAAAGCTTTCAGCATGGGCCACACAGGCTAGGAGAGCAAGCCACCCTTCTGCTGAGAACAACAAAGTTATTTGTAAAAACTGCTGAAAACTGCTGTGTGAAAACAGGGCTTTTTGTTAGAAAGGGAGCAGCTCCTACGTGTCCCAGGAGGCACTGGGGTCTCACACCAGGCTCCACCACAGCCATGGTGTTTCCTCCCCTTCTGGCTCCAAATGTCCAGTATAAGGTTACAGCATTACTAGTAACAGGTTATAATATTACTGCACAAGACAGAAAGTGACAATATCTGAGACATTAAGCCTGATCCACCTAGCCTATAAATCCCTCCTGACCAGAAAGAGCACCCAAGAGAGCAACTCCTCCAGTGCAGCCGCCTGGGATCCGCAGCCAGCGCCACTTTTTAAGCGACATTGCATCCTTCCTAGTGATAAGGCATCTGCTTGTCATCTGACAGAGCCATGCACCTTGCTTCTCCTTTCCCAGCTGCAGGCCTCCACACCAGGTCTCATCTTCAATCTTTATTTTACGACTGCAGACAATCCATCTCTGAAAGCCGTTGGTGTTAACAGCAATCGGAGAAAATACGAATAGTTCAAAGAGCAGGATATCTGAATGTGGGCTGTTCAGGTTACTGCATTCGTATTTTCATTTTGATTGCCTTTTCCCGTGCATACTAACAAGTTAACGAACTTTTCCTTCAAAAGCATTTTTTACTTTCTGACTGTCAAGAAAGGGGTACTGGCTTCTTATCATCAGACAGGTCTGAACATAATTTATAGAGATTTATTAATACTCCATAGACTTGTGTGCATAGACTGAAATTTATAGGGCCTAGGAAATATCTGAAACTTAGCTGGATTTACTGTTCAATTATTTAGCCAATAAAACACTTAAAAGCTTATTTATCATTCTGTATGTCATATTTCTGCACAGGTTATTTTACTGGCATAGTCATTCATTCAAACCTTTTACAGCATTGTTGTAAAATTCTGTTTCACTGTTTGCTTTATAAATTACCAATGAGTAACTCCTCATTTCCTACTAAGTAATTTATCCCAATGGCTGGTATCTTTACAGTGTTTTTCACTGAACTTTTGTTTGGACCACTTGCTTGTGGTAGGCAGATGGGTAGCTAATATGCTGTGCAATGAAATATTATTGTTAGCTAACAATGTACCACAGCTTCTGATAGTATGATAAAATATAAGGTACAGTAACATATAGGTAATAAAATTCCAATACGAATTCTTGAAAAAATATTATTTATGCTAATAAACACAGCAGTTGTCCATATACCAGAGAGTAACAGCTACAAAAATAATTATTTAACTTGGCTCTTCCTGACTTATTTTTCTTCCTTTTCTGTTGTGTTTGTACCATTGTATCAGTGCTGCTCCTACAGCTGCTGCATGCTGCTGTATTAGAGACTTGTGCTCAGTCCCCTGGTTTGTCTCCTAGCCTCAGCTGAAAGGTGTTTGGAAATACTGTATGCTCCTTCTGGATGGACTCTCATGGTCAATTCGAGCTACATATTACCTGGTTCAGAAGGAGCTTTCATTACCTTCTGTGATCTGCAAAGGCAGCTTTCTCCAGAGTTTGGACGGCAGATTCCTAACACTCAGGGCTCTCCTGATTCTCCAGAACTAAAATGTAGCAGATGTATTCACAGGGACTCCCAGCCGTGTTGCTCAAGACCCTTGGCTGAGACAGCATCAATTCAGTATCCGAATTGTCCTTCATCTGCTGTATAAATACTGCTGTATGTACTGCTCTTCTAACAAAACTCACCCATTCCTAGTTTCAGCAGACGGAGAAAACACAGAGAAAACAGCCACATGAGGGCAGCAAGGATTTAAATTTAAAATATTTAATAAAAAAAAAGCAACTGCTAACTGCAGCTTTATTCCATAGCGTAATTCCTTCACAAATTTTTGGCATTGTCACATACAAATTACTTCAGAGATATCAGAATGTTTAATACTTCTTTCTTTCTTTAAAATATTTTTCTCTTCTATTGATGATTACTGAATAATAGGACTTAGAAGTGTTTGCCTGCTTCTCTTTCCTGGATTTTCCTATGCAGAACTTTCACTGCTAGTGGCAAAGGCACAGTGGTGTCCTGAGATATAACAGCAGACCTTACTAAATACACCTTTTAACATTTTCTTCCCTTTCATTTGTCATTTTAGGAGCTGAATGTTGCACACTTGTACATCATTCTCATCTGGCTGCAGTTCTATCATAGACCCCGTGTGTGGCAGCATCTCATCCACATGGTAAGCTCGAAAAGTAATTACACTCAAGTCATATCACCAAAGGATGGCAGACACCAGGGAACTAATGACAGCAGTAGAAAGATGATAGAGATACTCGATGGTCAGATCAACTCACAAGAAAGATGGCAGATGTGAGCTTCTGGAGGAGCCCTTTCTGGCAGGACAACTTCTGTCCTGCTGCACAGACCCACAGATGCCTCATCATTTACTCCTCATTTGCACCACACATCAAACTACACAGAAACAGTGACGGCAAAAATCCACCAAGCAAGCAAAGGATTCAGTCCAGAAATTATGCTCCAGAGGTGATTTATTTCCTAGGACTTTCGGGCAAGTTAAAAATTTTGGATTCTGAAACTGCCAGATAAATGCACAATGTGTTAAAAAATCTTATAAACACACAGTCAAGGAAGGAAAAAATTCCCCGCTGCTACAATGTCAACCTCTTTCTAAAGCATGATTTACAAATCAGTGCTGACAAGTGGCCCACAGGAAGAGTATGCTAAGAGCTTTGCTAACATATCAAACTGCATGCCACGAGCATCTCTATCAATGTCACCTACTACAGAATTCATGACAGCTCTCCTAAGGTAGTTTGCGGGTGTTTTTTTAACAGCATGAAGTTTAGGCTGAAATTGGCTATGCTCAGTGGATGCTAGAGGAGGAACATGACTTGGAGGAAATCAGCCACAGTAAAACAGGCTTTTCGGACAGGCTGCGAAAGACATTGGGAATTGGATGGTGACACTGGAAAAGAAGACGGTTGAGGAGATGCAACAGCAAGGGTCAAGTGTCAGAAACCAGTTCCTCATTTTCCTTGGTCAATTTCTAATGTCATTTGAAGAAGTCTGTGAATACACATTTGCCTCTGAAAACAACAGAAAGGATGGTACAATCACACAGAGTACATCAGCTGCCCACATCACCATTTTGAATCCTAAAATACCAGAATTTCTAAAGGTGGATTAATTAAAATTTGCAAAGCACTGAAATATAGCAACAATGGGCATCACAGAAATATTATGAATTATTTCATCCTTCTTTCTTCATTTGCAAGAGTTGAATAGTGTTGAGGAAATCAGACCTTTGAACAATTACTGAATATGCTACTGAGATGGAAGCTAATTTAAAAGAATTAAAGAGTAACTCCTCAACCAAAAGTGATAGCAAATTATCCCAAATTTCTGTATCTCAATCCCACTAGCTTTTTTCTTTTGACACTCTCACTAAGAAATGAAAGTTCTTATTATTTAGGGCAAGAATAAGAAACGTGAAATACTCTTTTACCTCCTAAAGTACAATTCTACTTTTCATCCATCCTGAAGAAAAACTAAGTAAAACTAAAATCTGATGTTCTTTCTTTCTGGACAATATTGAGTATCATCAGATATTGTCATTTGCTTAAGAAATACCGATTCCTCCACAAAGAATGGAATTTACTTGTCACAGTCTGTTGAGAGTTAGTGGATTTTTTCCTCGACTTTAGGGCAAATTCACTGGGAAAAGAGTCAGCTTGCATCGCTGAAACGCTATGCATTTCCCACGGTGCAGTTTTCCAAGTGTACAGTAGATGGCAGTGAGACATTAACTGAAAACACGCTTCCACTTCCATCGTTTCAAAGAATATTAATTTTTCTTTGGAGAAAGACCCATTTACTCTGCCTAGAACATAAGCCAACTGATTCTATTTATTAAATAATATAAAAATCACAGTTAGGGCTTCACACATACCGACTCAAAGAAGAATGTAAAAGAAAGTACACTGAGGAAAGAGGAAAACTAGCAAACTCAAGGCGGTATGAAAACCCTTAGAACACTCTGATAGAAGACTTATGTTTAACTGAATGGTAAAACTCTTTAAATGTTGAGTCCCATCTTCCATTCAGCACAGTTATGTGAAAACAAGTGGATCTCCAATGCAGCCAACATGTTTATCTAACGTAGATTTAGCTCGTGGTAGGAACATCAGCTGCATGCAGGGTAGTCGGTATTCTTATCTTAGTCAACACCACATCAGATCTGATGCTTTGAAAGCAGATGCAAGCAAAATGTTTCCAGTGAAAGGTTTGGCTTTGTTTGTTTTCCTTCCTTTCACAGTGTGATACAAAGTAAATTTCAAAATAACAAGAATATATTTATACACAGTCAAGAGTATGCATACACATGTAAATATACTTTAACTCAATAGGCAACAATTATAGCTAAGAACCAACTGATTTTTTAAATTCTCTAGGTTTGATTGGATCTGACTTCAAAATCCCTCTGTCCAGTATTTCAAAACAGATTCTTTATTTTTCTTCCATTTCCCCTTTTTCTAGCCAATTTAATTAATTTTATATTTATCTTATCATATAGGGAATAGAAAAAAATTCTATTGAGACAACATTAACTTGTGGCACCTGCAAGGTTTAATTTCATACTATAAATTGTGTTTTGTTCAATTACAGGTTTCTTACAGAGTGAGAGATAATACTGGAAAGTTAATATTTTTTTAGAGATTTTTTTCTTCTGTGAAATACTATTCAGTTGTGAAGGGTTTGTCTTTTTTAATTTCCTTCAGGGATTCTGGTCAAGAACTGCAGAACAATTTTGTTCCCAGGCTTTTTTCTTTTTTCTTTTTTTTAAACTGAAAGAGCTCAAAAAATAGTTTTAATTATTACTTCTGCCTCTCCTGTCATGCACAGGTAATCCTGTTGAAGTTCAGTAAGAAAAGAGGCTAAATCGAACACGTGGCGATGGAGTAAAGTACTATCCAGCAGGAAGAATCTTACTGAATAACAACTGAAGACCTATCAGTGAAGATTAATGTATCATTTGTAATAATATGATGTAAAATTATTACCTCGGTCTGCTCATCAGGAGTGATGTACCAGATTAACCTCTGCACCTGCACTGACTGCTGATATTCACAGAATCATAGAATAGCTTGGGTTGGAAGAGACCTTTAAAGGTCATCTAGTCCAACCCCAACCAAATATTCATTTGGTTTATACTCAAGAAGGTGCTGAAACAGAAGATATTCATACTGCCCACCTAAATTTGTGTTAGTGTTAGAGAATATCCCCAAATGCTGTACCTCAGTTGTCTGCCATGTTTCGACCCAGGGCAGCCAGCACTCGCTCCTGGCCTTCCCAGGCAGATGGCACAGGCCAGGGCTGCTCCTGCCGGCATGTCCCTGGCTTGGGAGCCCTCGGCAGAGCAGTACGGACGTGGACAGACATGTGCCGCTCCATGCAGTGCCAGACAACACCCCAGCACCTTTAATTAACTCCTACAGAAACAGTCTCTATCTTTGAGCTGTCGCCAGTCGGGATTTAAAGGATACCCTGAGTTACATGGCTTTAACCCTCAATGTATTACAGCAGCTTTCTCGCGGGCTTACACAGAGGCGCTTTCCCAAGACTGCCTACAAGGACCTGGAGCTCACTAAGCGTGCCAGGCTGATTTATGCTGTACCCAGCTAATTCCACATCATATTGCTGCAGAGGTTTATTCACTCTCAGAAGGTGGAGAAAGGACACTTTTCAACCTAAATCTTATTTGTTTCCCAATAGTCACACACCAGTTTTTTATAGATATTAAAAATAGTACTGCATAGCCATTTATTAAAAAAATGGATACATAGAGTATCCAATACGGCACTTTGGCTTACTAAAGCTTGTGTTTGTGTACTGGTATCATCAAACTACCATCACAACTTCAGAAAAACCTTTATGGCCAATGGCAGGTTTTTGTAAGTCTGTTATTTATATGTAGTCTACACTACAATGACGTTAGGGACATAAAATCACGCAGTTGGGTTCTGTTAACTATGATCTGGATCAGCTTTCAAAGCTCTGCTATTATCTTTGCAAAAGGAGTGCATGAGGAGCTCTGTGAGGAAGGAAAAAGGCATCAGGATGACGGTCCCTCCATGACATGATCATGCTGTGCCTGAGCCCCGTCCACTGCCTCCGTGGGAAGTGGCAGCTCAGCTCTCCCAGGATGTTGATGCTATTTTTTTTCCACTGCAAACACGCCATGGAGAGAGCTGTGGAAAGGAACAGCTGGGGTAGAAGGTGAATTTCAGCACTCCCGTGAAAAATATGGTTCCCTCCCTACCCCAGAACTCCTATTGAAACAGCTACACAACTACTGTCCGTTCATCAGCACATACACCATGTGTAACTTCTTTGGTTTTAAAGGAGACTTATTCAGACTAAAACATCAGACACCAACTGTTTCATGCTGCCTGATAGACTTGGCCTGAAACGGGAAAGAAAGAGAAGTTGTATTGGTGTTACTTCTATTTTATTTCATGAAGAAGTACCACTAACCCTATTTCCATTTTGCACCACACCCCTAGAGCTTTTCCCCTGGCTCCTAGCCTGGCCATGTTTCTACAGACAGACAGTGTCTGTCTGTGGAGGCCATCTTGAGCTCTGGACCATGAAACTGTAAAAACATCCATCATGAATTTAAAATTACTGAATGAATTTTCTTCAAACGAACTCCTGGACTTTTTCCTGAGTTGAGCAATGTTTGGTTCAACTGTCTGCAGAATTCTTGCCGCAGGAAAAACTTTGCACCCCCATCCCTGCAAAAAACCCCACAGAAGCAGCTCTTTAAATGTTCGCATATTGCTGTGAAGTGTTAACCAAATTTTTTAACCAACTGGCACTTGAGGCTTGAACATGAGCTGGCTGAGGACAGGAGGAAAAATCAGTAAATCATCATCAAGGACCTAAGATGAATTTGGCTTGAAAGTATTTCTTCTTGTCTTTCTCCAAAGTAATGCATAAACAGACCATGAGACCACCTAACTTCCACACACACACAGAAAGGCATTAAATTGGTGTATACTGCTCACAAATTTCTAGTTCCCTGGAAAAAAATTTTGCTCGAGGTATCATGAGTCTTTAATATTGTGATAGTTAATGGGTTTCAGTGAATGGGTTCTACAATATTTAGTATCTTTTTTGGGTATTGAAGATATTGATTTATTGATAGGCATTTTTTTCCTTTTTTTAATGTTAATCAGAATAGAATGTAAAACAGCCATAAGCAGAAAATTCAATCTGATATGCTTGGAGATTTTCACAGTGAGAGAGTCACATCTGAAGGAACTAAATGAGGTGGTTTCAAAGTTTTCGTTATTTACAATGGCAATTCACTTAGACACAAACCATTTATGCTGTACTGTCTTTAAATTACGCTCTACAACTTTTCCAAATAAATTCAAATCTGCATGTAATAGCAGCCTTAGATATAATGTGTCCCATATTAAATTTTACTGCAGATGCACATGGGAGCATAGTAAGGACAAACCACACACCTTACAACCTGTGATTTCTCAAAGTTTATTATTAGACTTTATTACTTAAAGTGTCTTGTTTGCCTTGAAGTCTGCTGAACCAGGTCTTATCTGTAGTTCACTGCATCAAGATTATCTCAAACCTGCATACCTTTTCAAAGTCTGTAGAGTAAATAATAAATACCTAGATAGGAAAATTAGATAATGCGTGTCTCTCTAAAAATGCTTATGCTTTATATTAATATAATTGAAAACATGCTTTATTCCTTATAACTTATGATGATGCACTGATTGCAGGTGAGAAGTTGGGGTCAAGAAAACCCGTAGTGAGTTCTCTTTCATAAACATGAGAAATTGAACATTGTTCTCATATGCTGTTGAAGCTAATAACTCAGACAAATGCATTCAGTCTAGATCTGAAGATAAGAGGACATGGAAAGTCCATCACTTTCTCTGGTAATTGTCCCAGCAGTTAATCATTCCACCACCAGAAATATCTGTCCAATTCCTAACTTAAATTTTAATATCCAGCTATTATTTCTCATTATGCATTTCTCTCTTTAATCAGACTTTTCTCTCTATGCTTTGTAGATAAATCTCTCTTCATCATCTCTCTGTGAAGTTAAACATATGGCAGTCTTTGTGCACCTTTCTTTAAAGCATATTTTGTAGCCCTCAAATAAAATCTGTGACTCTCATCTGCACTTTGTTCATTTTTCCAATATCTTCTATAAAATATGGGTCTCCAACTGGTTGTTACACTTCTGCTCATATGTAGGATAAAATTAAGTTATGCAGTCAAGGACCGCATTTGAAATTTTTGTCTCAACATTGTAGTGGACTCATGTTAAGATTTCTTCTCAGGAACACAGGTTTTAGGTATCATTCCTCATCCTGCAGGTATGCATTCCTAGTTCTAGAATTCTTTGATCCTCTAGCATAACATCCATTTAACTAAATGAAAATTAATTGTGGTTGAATGGGACCACTTCACAAAGCAGCCTGGATTTTCCTTTAGGTCCGCTCTAGAAGTTGGCTTACCGTTACTCTCAGATTTTATTTTTTTTAATTTTTATATACTTGACTGAAACAAATAGCAATGCTTACAGAACCATATTAAGGCCATCATCACTTTTTCCTGGACATTCAGCCAGCACTTGCTTTATTTCGTGGTAAAGATAAGAAAACTTTATAGCTCTATAAAAGTCCCAAGTTTCAACATATTTGGGTATGGTAGTTATTCCTGCACACGACTTCTGTGATGCTTCTGTTAGCTACATTTCTACAGCTGCAAATATTAATCCAAAAAGGAACTCAACTGACTTTGCAGAGGCTTTCCATGTATGAATGTACAGGCCTGGCCCTCACACAAAGAAATTTTACTTTGAAAGGAATTCTGTTTGGATAAACTTATTTGTTGATGGTATAACAAAACCAAAAAAAAAACCCCAGCCTGGGCTGGACTTTATCGTATGCTTCTAACAAATTTCACATCAAAAGCTGCAACAAGCAAGTAACAAATTGTGATTTATCAGGGCAGTGCCATAGAGCCTAGACTTGTTACTCACCTTCATTGTAAAAGCTTAAATCTAGGAAGAGCTGTGAGAAGCCTGAACAGAGTGTACTTACAGAACGAAACCAGTATTACTGTGGTTATGGGCAATGTCCCTTTTCTGGATCCAGTTGGTGCAGTCGAGGACTTATTTGCCCTGGCTGTTCCTCAGTACCCACCATCCAGCGATCACCAGCCACAGCTTTGCAGGCAGAAGAGGCTGTATTAACAACTGGTCCTCCACCAAAGCACAAAATGGTGGCTGCAGAAAGGCTGGGGCTGTCTGCCTTGGTGCCCCTGCACAGGGCTGGACAAGGAGCACACGTGGGTCCCGTCCCCTGTCACGGCCAGGAGGTAGCCAGGAGCACCTCCGGCAGGGCAGCGCCGGCTGCGGGTATAGCAGCTGTGCAGAACTGAACAAAGGCTTATCTGAAAATTATTTTACTAAACTGAAGCAAGCCCTTGACAATAAATTTATCCACGTGAGCTGTTTTACATGCTTAAAAGACTGAATACTAAGTACATCTTTCACCTCTAAGTCCATCAGTGTTTAAACACGTTGTATTTAAAACCATGTGTTTCTTCTATTTGGCACTGTCCTGAACAAAAACAACAACAGAAATACTTATTCCCCCTTCCAGAGGTAAGAGACATGGATTTGCTCGGGGAAAGAAAGGTCTGCAGCATCTGTGTTCTGCCAGCCTGTTGCTGCAGATGCTCTCAGCACCACGGGGGGCCGTCTTCCCCCCTCGGGACCACAGCAGCTGGACACAGCCTTGGCATGACATGATATAAGCAGCAGTACAACGTGGTGTCTAATAATACATGTGGGGTGGACAAATTAGGTTCTTTTCTCATTCTGATATACATCTGCAAGAAAGATAGCAAGAACTATAACTCCACCATCAGTTTTAACAGCCAGTCTAAGCTAAATTGAAAACTAAAGGTCTTTCCTGCCTAAAATGTTTTAAAGTATATATTGACTGATAAAGAAAAATGCATGGGTGCTTTCTTAAGAAGAAACGGAAAAAGAATATATGAAATAAACACAGCATGTAGCTTAAAGGCTACTTGCCATAAAAGGCTTTTCCTGACTGGAAGTTACAGATGTACTTGAAAAACAGATGTACATCAAAGACTGCTGATTAGAAGCACAGAGAGAAGTAATTATCAGGCTTTTTCTTTTTCAAAAAAGAAATTCTTTATTCTAATACCAATAAAATCTTAGTACGTACAGAATGATTCTGTGGGTTTAATTAACCATATGAAAAATATAAATGTAAATGCTATTCCTGCTCCACATCATCACATTCTTATGGCTACTTTGGGTGGGCTTCTGATGGATATGAGATGTCGGCTTCATTATTTTGTGACAGTATTAGCTTCAAGACATTGCATATCTGAAATTGTTCAAGATCTATTTATTTTTTACTTAGAAGTGCATGATAACAATAATTCTTTGTGGGCCAGAGGTATTTCCACCAGTATATATTAAGGCTGGCAGTCATAGAGAGCCCATCCTGCAGTACAGTACACTGGGTACAGAAGCACAAACCACAATCCTTGCTAGACTGGTGGCTAGCTGAGAGGGCTACATCTTCTGAATAAAATAAAAAGAGCCAGAGCACAGGTTTGAATGTTGTCCTGAAACGCTAGCAGGTTTCCTGGCACATTTCTGGCTTGTGCCAGCTACAACTTCTCCCAAGAATGGTACATTCCTGTCTGTACATTCTTTGCAGAAAATAAAGAAATGAGGAGAGAAACATTTACCTGAACCCTTTAGACTTCACTAATTTCAAATTAGCAGCTGTTTTTGAAGCTGAATAATTTTTATAGTTCTGATTTTAGATGCATACGTGACAAGACCCTGGACTGGAATACATAGACCCTGGGGACTAGGGCACCAAAGTGGCTCCCACTGTAAGAGAAGATCAGGTTTGGGGCCACCTGAGGAAACTGAACATACATAAGTCTACGGGACTTGATGAGATGCATTCCAAAGTCCTCAGGGAATTGGCTGATGTTGTTGCCAAGCCAGTCTCCATGGTATTTAAAAGGTCATGGCAGTCAGGTGAAGTCCCTGGTGACTGGAAGAAGAGAAATATTGCGTGTATTTTTTAAAAAGGGTAGAAAGGAGGACCCTTGGAACTACCAACCTTTCAGCCTCAGCTCTGTGCATGGGAATGTCATGGAACGGATCCTCCTGGAAGCTATGCTAGGGCACATGGAGGATAGGAAGGTGATGAGAGAGAGCCAGCATGGCTTCACCAAGGGCAATTCCTGCCTGACCAAACTAGTGGCCTTCTATGAGGGAGTGACTGCATCAGTGGACAAGGGAAGGGCTACAGCTGTCATCTATCTGGACTTCTTCAAGGCTTTTGACATGGTCCCTCACAATATCCTTCTCTCTAAATTGGAAAGATACGGATTTGATGGGTGGACTATATGGTGGATAAGGAATTGGTTGGATGGTCACATCCAGAAGGTGCTTGTCAATGGCTCATTGTCCAG
>Ga0181612_164930_pt1 | contig 13291 bp, 11 predicted proteins | sample HoacroProtozoa21_FD_119630 | JGI IMG/M metagenome (GOLD analysis project Ga0181612, IMG submission 119630) | Hoatzin crop microbial communities from Cojedes, Venezuel. Combined Assembly of Gp0051906, Gp0051904, Gp0051908
AACAAAAACCCTCACATTCACTTGCAGACGCCAACGCTCACGTCGGAAGTCTCTGTGAAACTACTTTTTAAAATAAGGACAACCAAGTATTTTGGGAGAAAAATCGATCAAGAAGCAGAAATTAAAAACAAAAAATCCCAAAAAATTTTAGTTATCTCCTGCATATCAAAGGGATGAGCAGGGAGCCAAAGCACAGCCCTAAGACAGCGTGCAAGTTGGATCTTCAAGCATCCGGTGAAGAACCCCGGAACAGGCAGCAGCTGTTGAACAGCCCAGGCCCGCACACAACACAGATTGGAAATAGGAAGGAGGTGTTCATCAGAATATTACTGCTTCAACAGAGTGCAAACCTTCACAGCATTTGCCAACCACTTCTACAACTCTCAGTGCAGACGTTTGGAGCCTCACTCCCCGCACTAGAGAATATAAAGGTAATTTGACAGCCGGCTCCCCTTTCGTCTTCTGCTGCCCTACCTTCTCCATAGTGAGCTGTTTGAAGACAGGGTAGTATTTGTGCAACCGCAGTTTCCTGAGCCAGTCTAAGATCCCGTTTTGCTCCTGTGTCTGAGGGGTCTGTGGACTGGAAGACATCAACATGGGCGAAGCAGAGGTGTCCACCTGGGTGCGATAGGCCAGCGCCGAGCTGGTGCCTCCCGCGTGGGAACAGTGGGGTAGTGCAACGGGAGCAGCCGCCGAGTGCTGAACGTGGTTCTGAGAAGACTGAATGCCAGCCACTCCACATATAGGTCTGCAAAATAGTAACGGGATTTGGTTTAGCACATTGAATCGGCGTCACCCAGAGTTCAGCTGCTACGGCCACGCAAAACTACCACTTCCAGGACCTCTGGCAAAACCTGCACTGCTCGAGCCAAGTCACAGATTTGTACCCACACTCTTCAACAGCACAATAAAACCAGTGCAGCCTATGGCAAATAGAAAGCCTTACCTGCAGCTTAAGCAGAGGTTTCTTCTATAATCACAGATAATATACCTTCCACTACCTCTCTGTGATTTAAAAAAAGGTTTCGAGAGAATGGCCATGGCTCAGCTCTGCATTATTAAAAAGAAGCCCAAATATAATCCCGTGGAAATATTTTTACACGCAGAAGTGGCAGAAAAACCCACAATACCCACTCCTTGGAGGGTTCTGGTTTTTGCTGGAGAAAATGAAAATAGCCTCTTAAGAGAATGAGTTCTGAGCTTGTTAAAACCTAACAAAAGTGAGGAGAATTTCTTCCCTTCTTTTCCCCAGGCTGACTTGTACCTCCCTTGGAAGAGATTCCCTTCTTCCTCTGAAAGGAAACCCCCTGCTGTACAAGGAAACATTCCAATATGCGGCAGAGAGAAAAAAACCCTTTCAGAGATGCTCTAGTCTCCCTGGGCTCACAAAGACTTCTACTGGGGATAACCAGACCTGTGCTTCCACTTCAGATCGTCATCATTCCTTTCAAGTATGTGATGGAGACCATCACGACCGAAGCAGCAAGCAGCGGCTCACAAAGAAATCATCCGTCTCCACAGCTCAACACTGCAGTGTTGATGCCAAGGAGCTGTTACAGCTTTAAAGATTTCGAGAAGCGCTGCTTAGCAGGGGTGTTCCTAGGTATTACTGAAACCATCTGAGCTCACCTCCCGTATAACGCTGGTCAAAAGGTTTCCTGAAATCCTTCCCTGAAAGCACATATTTCTTAGGCCAAGAGAGCCACTGCTGCTTTCATGACCACCAACGCCGAGAGATTGTGTCACAACGCTTTTGGTCCGATGGTAATTTCATTTTATACACTTTATTTTTGAAGCTGACATTGAATTCTACCTTCCAGTTGCAGTACTTTTATATTTTGACTTGCAAACTGTTACCTACATTTCGTTGTCTTTGCGATCAACTCACTGTAAAGCTTCTCTTCAAGCAGTCACCCCTGACCGAGCTCTGGCAGTTATTGTTGTAAGATGTGTTTTCTTAAGGCATCCAAAGAATGAACAAACGACAACACGAGGAATGCTCGTACCTTACGCTAACATTCTCACCATCTGTTTGGTTTGGGCAGACCACACACTAAGGCCAGAACTCCTTGAAATCTTCTACAGATGAATATGAAAGCACAGACTCAAATAAATCCCCAAGGGGAGACAGATAAATGACCTGTGTAACGAGGTTCTACAACTAACCAGAACAAACGTAAACAAAATAAATAATTCACCTTCCAGACGTTCCCAGCGTAGCTCCTACTTTATAAAGGGAGGGGTTGCCAGGATCTGAAAAACAGGGAACAGAAGTTACAAAGGGCATCAGTTTATGAAACGTACATCAGTATAACGAATTCATTTGTGAACCTTACTTAAACTTACTTGAATTCTGAAGCTGCTGTGAAGGAGATGAAGTGCTGAAGAACTTTCTAACGTGGTCGTTTTTCACCACATGGGAAGGTAACGGTGCCAAATACCTGCATGTTCACCAAAAGCAAAGAAACCCCCCCATTCTGTTATCTGTGATTTGCAGCTGTCTATGCAATCATGATTGTAGACTGTACATGAAATTTTGAAATTGAATTTGAAATTTTGAAACTACAACATAGAAGACCTTTTAAATTAGTAACGCCATGCAATGCTGAATAAAAGTAGACTTGAAACGCATGGATATTCTTGCCCTTCCTACTACTTCAACACCCGTTACCACTGTGTGGCTTCCACTCTGTCCAGTGTTTCAGTAAAGGAGCTTAATTTAGGAACACTGAACACTTGTCAGGCAGAAACTGTTCCCATATAAACTTGAAAACTTCCTTTCAAATTCATGAACCTGAAGACCACAAAATACAGATGTATCTGTTATTTAATATTCTCCTCTTCGAGATCAACAGCAGAGTCTGGCAGCGTAGGGAAAAAGACTGTAAAACTTGTGTCACATTTTCCCTGGGATTGCTGTGCCTCTTTTTGGGGAAAAAATTGCAATCTCCTAAAGCTTTGTAACGTCACGTTCTACCAACATGACTAAACTTCTCGTTGTCATGCAAATTCAACTGCCTTTTGCCAAATCTTCAATGGATCTGAAAACGTGTAGAAAATTGTTTAAAAAAGAGAGCGTTTTGACCGTATCTTTGGCATTTTAAATAAGTCTTTGAGTAAAAAATTATTCAACTATACACACAGACGTGCTTTCCACTTTGAAAAACCAGTTTATTTCTGAATTTTTCAAGTATGTAGCCCTTAACAGAGCTGCATATTTCTCTGCTTCAAAGATACAACTGCTGCTGTGTACATGCAGATTGCTGTTCCATTAACCTAGATTTGTAGAGACTGTTGCTAGCTGAACAGCAGCAGCAGCACCGCGCGCTCCCTCCCACCCTCCCCGAGCCTCGGCAATAGGCTGTGATCCTCAGAGCACAGAAAGGACTGTGGGAAACGTTAACGCTGTCTGCCACGAAAAATAACCTAGGCAAGCACCTGCTGGCTCACCCTGTGGAAAAACAATATCCGCCGTGGCTCTGCCAGCGGGGGACAAAACTCTGCCTTGACTTAGGGAAAACAGGTGGTTAGCAGCAGCTCTGACTAAAGTTAATTACTGTTTTTAGAGACAACTGATGTGACCTGCCACAGACGATGGTTTTTCAAATGGTGTTTTAGATTAGGTAACGGCCAGGTGATTTCTGATCACGTCAGGAGGTGCTACCTAAGGCTTCAAAATTTTCTTAGCTGTTAATGGCTTCCAAAAATTTAACGGCTGTAATATATACAGAACTACCTACCTACCTTCTTTAAATTAAAGTCAAATAAACACCATGACAACCTAAAACAACCGATTCAATAAAAAGCTGCAAAAGGGCAGGGGGGTGAGGGAATTCCCCACAACCCATCCCTCAGTACAGAAGGACAACCACTTGGGCAACTATTTTTTCCTGAGCTTTAGGGGTTTTTTAAAAGCAGTTTTGGCTCTTTCTGAGCCCAAACCAAGCTTCTGCAAAGCCAACGATCCTCTATTTGTTCTTCACAAGGAACGAGGAAATGTCAGTTCTCCAGGAAGCTTAACACGGAGTATTACTACCATCTGGGTGTCTGAAGAAAGAATTCCCGAGAAGTTCCTATGCACTGGAATTAGCAGAACATCAAGAAATAATGCTTAGGACCAGGCTCTAATTTCTCAAATGCAATTTAGAGTATGAACATAACATTTCTATTTCCCATTTCTTTCTTCCACTCAGTGAAAAAAAACAAGTGTCAAGATAAAAAAACCACCACCACAAAAATCTCAGCATACCTAAGGTCCGATTCCAGGTCCATGTGGTTCCGTTCTAGGTAAAATGAATCTGGACCAGCTAGGCAAGGAATGAATTTCTCCAAGTTTTCTTCTGGATACAGCTGAGATAGCTAAAGGTGGAGGATATTACAAATAATAAATGAAAAGAAGACTTGTTACTCATATGAGATTGAAGGCACAGCAATTTATAAGTCAAACTTTTAATGAAATTCAATCTATCTCTATTATCTCAACACATTTTGAAAAATGTCATTGAACAAAATTACATACATGGACAAAACATCTCCCTGTTTTCAACGTATTTTTCATATCGCCTTTACCTTCGAAATAAATTCAGTCACTTCAGTGGAAGATTTGGTTACCAATGTCACTGAAGAATCAGACCACAGGACCTTAGGAAGCAAAAAGCATTCAGTTTAGTAACTAATAGTCCGGGATTTAAGTTTGGTTCCAAAACATCAGTAATGGGTATCAAATGACTGCAAGGAAGTTTGTAACGCGTGTCATCAAGAAGGAAAAACTTCTTTTGTGCACAAGTAACTATTACTCAGTTCTCCCTTGCTGCCTGATTGTCGCTGTTGTTATACTTAACAACTATTCTGAACGCTTAAAAAAGCACTTCATAGTTTACACAGCCATTGCACGCTGCAGACATCCAGTATTAAGCAACAGACTACTAAGTAATGGAAATTTTTTCTTCTTCTTACTGTTAAAGAAAACAGCTGGTTTGTAGAATGTGATGTACAATATGAACAACTCCCCACAGCACACCAGTGCCTATTTATAATTAATCAACTCCATCTGCCGCGCAAAGTTGAAGATGGCAGCAGATCGCCCCGCCGCAGAAAAAGGCAAAACCTTAGGAACGAAACCTGCGGTTCCTGCTCCAGCTGCGCTCTCTGGACACCATCTTGTACGTGCCCTAGCAAAAGGCAATAGTTCAGTCTCTCTTCCCATGCGCCTGCTGCATGAAGTCATCACATTCTTAGATACAGAGGCATTTATTGGTTGGTAAGTGATTGGTTTAACCGAGCCAAAAGTCAGGATTTCTTGGCAGGAAGAATATCGGCATGAGACTGGCCAAATATCAGTCCCTTTGGATCCACACGAAGCGTAAGCACCTGGAGCTTCCGCACGTCTGGAGGGAAGCAGCTGGGTTTCTGTGCTGCAGAACCAGGAGGCCACCTTCCCCCGTGACACCAGTTTCAATGACAACTGGAAACATACACAAAGTTTTTCCAGCCATCAGCAGGCTGCCAAAAAGACTGGTGAGAGGAGAGGATTTCAAAATACATTACATAATGGAGGAATTTCCTCTCTGCAGAGCTGTTACACAAAAAGTAAGGGGAAGGGAAAAAAAAAAAAGAAGAAAGAAAATTTAAGCAGTTTCTGGTTTTACAAAGCCTGTGGGGGTTTTTGTTTGTTTTTTTTAAAGCTCGTGATGAATTAATACTTTTTTCGATTCATGAGAGATTTCAGAAAATATAGGAGAAATTTCTCTCTCTTTCCAGTTTTGTACTAACCCAACATTTGTTACGACTTACGTTTTGCTAACTTGTTAGAATTTTCAATAATTATAAAACAATAATGTGAGCCATAAATGCAGGGAACAACAGCATTGCCAAGCGATGCTGAAAACACTGAACTGCTCGCTCTATTGACCTGCTACTCCCAAGCTACTAAACTAAACATTTAATAGTTGGGTTTTAACCCAGCAAACAGCAGTTTCTTAGCTCAGCTAAACTATGTGTTGCTCTTTCAGTTATAAGCCATCAAGTGTGATACTGGTAAAAGTAATTCTGGCATTTACAGAAAAAATTCTAATAGGAAAAGATGTTTCACAAGACACTAATACATAACTGGAGTCCAGACAACTGATGCTTCATAAAGATTTTTAAAACCCGTTGAAAAAATCCTTTCTTCTCTCAGTGACATTTGGAACAACTGCAGGATTCAGAAAATTCAGAACAATATCCATGAACCAAGTCACGCAGAGGTTAACGCTGTCCACAGCGCGAGACGATGCTGAACTGACACTCTATCCTAGGCGGCAGTTCTAAAGAAAAACTGGTTTTTTTCGGTAAAAGTTGTAGAATTGAAATTCTACTGTCCATTTTCTTTCGGGTTCTCCTTTTCTCACCGACTGTTTGGCTCTGTTGCCTCATTAAGCAAACCAAAGACGTTTTCTGGGCTCTGCAGTCTGAGTTTTGGACACGTCGCTCCAGCTCGATGGGAGAACAGCAGTTTGTCATTCTTTCTCGCCAGCACCCAGAATCCAGTCTCCGCTGTTAACCCAAGGCTTCACCGCGTGAAGTCCGCCCTCCGCAGAAATTGTGAGCAACGACCGAACCTCCACACGCTGCGTAAAACCGGGCGGAAGCCACTTCTCCTAGCAGCTTGTGGCTAACCACTCTCATTCCAAAGAAACTATTCTCACTTCCAGTTTGAATTAGTCTGGCTTCAATTTTCAGGCAACAGTTCCTGTTATGCCTTTTTCTGCTACATTAACGCCCCCTTTACCATAAAATACTTTCTTCCCTTTGAAAACACTTTTACAGGATACGGAACGTCATCTTGCAGTCACATTCTGTAAGTCTCTTACTACACGGCATTTTCCTCAAGACTTGACTTATTTCCATAGTTATTTTCTGTACTCTCCAACGCCCCTTTTAAACCAGCCACGCCTGAAGCACCCGCCAGTCTCACACCCCCCCCGGCGCTGAATGCAAAGACAAGCGACCATCCGACCGCTTTTCCCAGATGTGCAGCAGCGCCCTGAGAGCTGAAATTCTCATTTGTCCAGCTGCAGACTTCAAATCTTTCTGGCTTCTGCATTCCAGCACACACATAACCCCTCTGGAAGTGGGGCATGATATTTTCCCCTACACACATACCTTGCCACAACTTGCTGCATTAGAGTGAGCATTTATTTTTGCTTGTGTCCCACTTACCAGACGATCTCTGCATCATCCATAGAAGTTCATCGACAGCCATGTATGACTACTTCCAAATCCTTGATTAAAAATGTGACTACCAGCTGTCCTAAAGGAGCTCCACTAGACCAGTTTCTGGGATTCAACAGTAAAGTTTCAGAATTTCTTTCACTCCTCCTTCAGTAATATCCTCCCTTCTTTCTTAGTATAAAAACCCCCGATCACCAAAACTTACCTCAAAGGAATATTCAATATTTCTTTCATTCTTCTTGTGTGCCAGTCCCTTTAATTCCACTTTTTCAACACTCACTGTGAAAAAGCAGAGAGATAAGAAGAATGAGGAGGACATCCCGAAACGCGTGCAGAAGCGCGGACTCTCTGGCAGTGCCAGGACTTGCTCCGAGCGCACCCGACGCCTTGCGGCAGCGCTTCGGGCGCCCAGCTCGGGCTGGCCTCGCGCAGCAGATGGCAGGGCTGACACCTCTGCTCCGTCACGCTTTCAATTCCAGCCTCAGCGAGGTTTCGTTTCCCAAACAGCGCCCTAAAGGCAAAGTTCTTCATTTCCTCACGGCCTTATCGTACCACGCCTCGGTGTAATAACAGAACGCTACACAAACACGCAGGGATTTATCTCAGTCACATCAAGTAGCAAATGCCATCCCTCCGAGGGAGAACTGGCACACAGAGAAACATGTTTTCTGGGGCTGATTTTGCAAGGAGTTTAGGGTGGGTTTATTGCTGCGTTGACATCAGGACTCCTCCTTGACCGCAGTTGCATGGAAAACTTCAGCCTCAGTTACTTTGAGTAAGTTGTAAGTAAAACCAGGATCTTACTGTGGAAAGGGTTGAGTAACGGTACAGGTCACTACTTCCATCTCTACGTATGATATGCAGCCTCTAAAGACACAATCTTACACATCAGATATTTGAGATGCTAAATTCTTGGGGACTCTCATTTCCCAATACACACAGATCAGAAATTCCTCCATGCTAAACTTTATGAAGATTATTTTACTGACTTTCTACTTCTCTTACAAATTTCTCCTGCCGTTTGACTGCATGGGGACATATACACAGAATTCTTCTTACAGAAAGCCAATTTACATTGGCTTAAAAATTCAGAAGCAATTATACTAAAAGGAAGCCACTAGAATTATACCTCAAAACAACCCGAGCTTGAAGAGCTGCCTGCTGTGTACACTGCGCTTTCACCTAGCAGTTCTAACAAGCAAAACCCAGAGCCCTACTATTTTATGTCTGGGGAATTGGAATTTACAAGATGTTTACCTGTTTTCAAGAGTATTTCTACACTGTATTACCCATAAGACTCCAACCTACGTTTACCAGGTGTAAGTTCCTCATAAGGGAACCGCCTGACGAAACAGCTGCAGTGCAGAAGTCACAGCGACATTCCACCAGGCAAACTGTTTCATCAGCCTCACACCTCCCTGTCCGCCCCGGGGGGACTCCAGCCACAGCCACCCTATCGCCTCTCTCCAGCTTGACTTTCCTCTACCTTGAAACAAGCATGACCTGAAGTCTTCATCCCGGTCATTTAAAAAGGTCTTGTTGGGTCCTGTTCATTCCAAACTCGACGACCTAGCTCTCGGCTGGTTGAAAGCTCCTCTTGGAGTCTTCTTCATTTGCAGTTGGAATTTTTAGAACTGGCAAGGTTCAAATCGATCTACAGATGTTCCTGCCTGTCTCAAATACAGAATCAACACTGCTTTTATGATCATCTCAACCATTCCTTCTCCATGCAATTCCCAATTACAATAAAGTAAATCCCTGAGCTTATAAATAATGTCAATTCATTACTTACTACTTTCTCCTGCGTATCATGCTTTTTGTAGATACTTGCTCCTCTTATTTTTCAGTGGATTCCTCTTATGCTTCTGAAATTACTTTACAGTACTACTGTGCTGTTACACCGCATGCTGAGCACCACAGGAAGAAATCTTCTGCATGCCAGATATCGATGAGCTCTCTGCACAGTACGCAGCGGCACGAAGATTTAAACATGCACATGGTTCAGAGGGTTTCTTGCCATTTTAAGAAAAATCTACCTCAGTACACTTATTTAAGAGAATTCAGGGCACCCTTAATTGCGATCACAGTTAAAATATACTGAATATTGGCTGGAATTGTCCTTCAGAACCATAATTAGCAAGAACTTGTAAAGTGGCTATTGAGAGGGGGTATCGCCATACTCTTGGTGGAACAGCTGAAGGATGAGCCAACAGCTTGTAGAAGGCCTGGTGTCAACTGCTGCACATCTGCTTTCAGAGCAGGACAAAGCAAGCCAGAAAGGCACCGCAAGTGTTACTGCACATCTGTCGTTTAGCGCAGATCCAGTGTCACCTTTCTGAAACTGTTCTTATCATTTCTACAGTAATGCCACCTCTTCTACCTATTCATTCTTCCTCTACAGTAATTCAAGCAAAACAGGATTACTTATTAATACAAAATAAAGCTATTTCTGTTTTACTGTGTGGGTTAATAACAAACTTCAAATCGCCTCGTGGATTGGGTTGTAGTGACAGTTGCGTGACCTTTTCATGGTAAAGTTCTGGACTTGTCCAGTTAATAGAATCTGCTGCAGCGAATTTATCCTCTGGAAAATGATTGCATTTAACAAAGTGAACCATTAAGTAGATGTTTCTGCACTGACTGCAGTGATCCTAAACTGAATCTTGTAACGTTAGGTCTGTTCTGGAGATGAAATACAATTCACTGAGCAGCAGCAATACGCTTCTAGGGACAACTGACTGGGTCATTTTTTAATGCTATACAAAGTGCTGCGGTAATTTTCTCCCAACTAATGCTGTGAAAAATAACGTCTGTCTAAAAAATCCTGGAGTTCTTGTTTAATTTGTCGAGGTTTATGTTTCTGTTATGTGGCCTCTCACATACTCTTTGTATTATTTAACTTGTGGTTGGTTTTATTACAATAACCTGCCATGAAGCTGAACTTTGTTCAGAGCAATCAATCATACCAAACTCAGGAAGAAAAAAGTGCCATCTACCAAGAAGGTGTGAGTGGATATTAAATTTGCCATCTAACAAATTATAAAGGAAAAAAAAATTTTTTAAACTATATTTACTCTCAAAAGCACAGGAAATTGCTCAGAGCTGACTCTATCTACTATCATTATAAATGATTCCACAACCAGAAAAACCTTTGTACGGAATTAAGGACACATGATACTGTTTTCTTTTCAGGATGCTGAATTCCACAAAATCACAGAATGGCGTGTGGTGAATGGTGAAACCCAAGCTTCCCAAACCAGGGCACAAATAAATAAAAAAAAAAGTTCACGTTTCTAATTCAGGAGATAGCCAGAGCAAGTATATCTACGCTACCTTAAATCCGAGCTTTAGGTCTGGAACTAATCGATGGGAGCTCATCCCCAGGCAGTCCAGCTACGCTCTCCACGGTTGGCTCTGCTGGTGTGTGCGGGACAGGAACCGAGCAGAGCAGCCTGGCAGGGCATCGGTCCCAACAGCAGAGCTCCGAGAGATGTCTGTCCGCCTGCTCCTCTCCCAGCCCTTCCCCACGGAATGAGCCAAGGAAAGCTAAGTGCCGCCCTCCCTGCTTAGAAAGCTGCACTGGCAGAGGGGCACAGGAGACTTTTCATCATGGAGATTTATCCATGATCATCTGGGAACTGGAGGCAGGTAAGGGAAACGGTGGGATGAGACCACAAATGACATGTGAAAGGGGTAGAGAAACACAACGGAGGTTTGTGGAACCTCAGTGCTGTAGGAGAGACTCTGGCACCCTGTGTCAGAAGTGTCCTGCAGCACCACTGAGAAAAGGGCAGAGTCCTGGGACATATCCAGACAGCTCCAAGCATGCATTTGTAACTACCAGGAACCGTATTTTTCAATAGCTGAACCTTTGTCTTTCGCTGAACTCTGACAGCCCAACAGACAGTACAAAACCATCTTCGTGCAATCACAGATTTTCTGTAATCAAATTTCCTAAGGTTTTTTTTTTTTTTTATTACTTTATTTGCTGCTTTCCTTTAAACACAAGAGAATCATTCTTCATGTAGTTTGCAATTGCACATAGAATGGTATGAAGTATGGAAGCTTGCTTTTGAAATACTACAGCACAGAGGCAGAGCCAGAAATCACATCCGTTACAGGAACTAAGTCATCTTTTCTCCTTTTTCTTTTTTCTCCCCACACTGTTCCAAAAGGTCCAGGTAAAACTGATCCAGTGAGTCTGAAGACATTTTATTCAGTTCTGTTTTCCTATTCTAACCTAGGATTCTTACCCATTTGGCTCATATTAGTGCATTTGTCAGCTGAGTGGTTCTGTGAAGGCGCAGACAACTCCTTCCCTCTCCTCCTGACCAGGTACAAAACCCTCTGCCTTTCTCCATGCCAGCCACTGACCAGTTTCTCCCTCGGAAAGAGCAGGATCTCGGACCTCCTCCTCCTCCTCAAGCGTCAGCAGCGACGTGAAGTGAGAGACCAGTCCAAACGCTCTAGGATCAGCCAGTCCTGGCAGCTCAAGGCCAGGGCAAAACATGCAGTGACGCAAGAGCAGAAAAGACAAAGTTTTTAGAAACCACCTTAACATCCCATTGTAGGTTGTGGTTTTTATAACTTTTTTTCAACTCTGGATCAAGCCACTGTTCACCAGTAAAAGGACTAGGTAGATCAATGTCTCAACCCACAGAGAATTTTTGTGTTCCTTCTGAAAAAGTTAACAATTCCAGATAATCACAAGTGTTGATTGAAGGCTAGCCCCTTTTAATAACATCCAATATTTCAGCACTAACACCAGCACTCTAGAATTAAATCAAACAGCCATTCCACCAGTTGTACTGTGCAAATCAATATAATTTGTACCAGGATGTTTTTCCTTTGATTTCATGAACAGCTTTATACAGTGCTTTTTTCTTTAGCAGTTTTCTTTACCAACAGAAAACATACATAAGCATCTAGAGCTTTTTCTGTACAACACTAGATGAAAACTAAGACTGCAAGCCAGGAGCCCATCACGAGAGCTGAGTAACTGTGGTAACATGACCTGGAAACTACCAGGAATAATTTACCACCCAGTCTGAAACAGTGATTTCTACTCCATACCTAGCTACTTACTTTTCACTAAATCACTGCAGGTAGGTTCAGTTTGTGTAGCACAGAGATACTGTTCTCCAGCATTCAGGTGGTAAAATTGGATTGTTATGAGACTGGGTTGAACCCATGCAGCTCTTGAGACTTGACAAAAAGTACAGAAATGCTACAATTTATTTTAAACAGGAAAAAAAATCGTAAGAAAAATTCTTTGTGTTATACAGAAGGTCAATACCTAATCATAATTGATGATTCTGGATTTAAAGATTTATTAGTTTTCATTCATGAAGTTGTGTCTTCATGGAAATAAGCACTCAAACACCAATACAGCAATTAGACTTTTGGCTGAAAAGTTCTACCTAACAAAAAGGAACTAATAAAATTCTTTACACATCCTTGTTTACACAGAAGCGGTAACCAAAAATGCAACATCAAGACTGTCATGTGCCATCTGCTCTTGTTTTTCTAAAAGTCATACTTCAAAAGCAGCGTTACCCCATCCCTGCTGTCCATCAGCCCTCAGAAGGTGATCCCCAGCGAAGGCACAGAAACTGGAACCAAAACCCCACAGCGTCTCCCCACTCAGCCCTCAAACCCACCAGTATTTACATTCCCACACCTACAAGCAGAAGTGAGGGAAAACAGAAGAAAGTTTATTTGCTAGGTTCAAAGCACATTTATGGCAACAAAGCAGGTGAAATGACCAAGTTTGGTGGTTGTGTTTCTTTAACAGAAAGATCAACTGATCAACTGAATTGAAGCTGAGAAACTGCTTGCAAGTATCAAGGCTTCTGCCTCTTTTTTAGAGAGCTTCCTGCTTTCACATTTCTGATCTTTTTGAAACTTTATCTAGGTTATGATGGAGAATTAAAAAAAACACCCCTAAGATACACTCTTCTTATCAGCAAACAGAATCACAGAATGGCTGGGGCCGGCAGGGCCCTCTGTGGGTCCCCCAGCCCAACCCCCTGCCCAAGCAGGGTCACCCAGAGCAGCCTGCACAGCACCACGGCCAGGG
>Ga0181612_174680_pt1 | contig 13291 bp, 10 predicted proteins | sample HoacroProtozoa21_FD_119630 | JGI IMG/M metagenome (GOLD analysis project Ga0181612, IMG submission 119630) | Hoatzin crop microbial communities from Cojedes, Venezuel. Combined Assembly of Gp0051906, Gp0051904, Gp0051908
TTAAACTAAGGGAGGGTAGATTTAGACTACATATAAGGAAGAAATTTTTTACAATAAAGGTGGTGAAACACTGGAATAGGTTGCCCAGAGAGCTAGTGGAGGCCTCATCCCTGGAAACATTCAAGGAGAGGTTGGATGGTGCTCTGAGCAACCTGATCTAGTTGAAGACATCCCTGCTTACTGCAGGGGGTCTGGACTAGATGACCTCTAAAGGTCCCTTCCAACCCAAAGCATTCTATGATTCTATGATTCCTTGCTGGTCATGTAGGAGCTGGGCTTCCCAATGTCAGAAATGCTATGAATTCAAAGCAGTAGAATGAGTGGAATACTACTGCTTTCATTAGTAGAATGAAAGAAACTCAGGAAGACAGTAAATCTGATTTATTTGCTGTATGCACAGAGGCTCAGCTATAGGATGTTCTTGTGCTCATATCTTTGGTCAGTAGCAGACATCAAGGGTGAGGAGTGCGTTAATCAGTATGCAGCCTCCACAATGTGTTTTATATTCTCAGTTTGCTTTCCTGCTTTCCTGCTTTCCTGACACGGCTTTAAATTCCTCACAGTACTGATGAAGCTACTTCTCTTTCTCACCCACACCTTCTCCTTTCACTCCCCTGTGCCCTTTCACGCTCTGAATATGCATTTGAACCTGGCAGACACGGATCCCTGCTCTGCGACAGGGCCTTGACTTTTTTTCTTCGCTTTTTTTTTCTATTTTTTCTTCTTTTGCACCTGCAAATGATTGTGGGTGTGATTTTCTGTCATCAGTTATACAGGAGTATAATTTGTGCCTCTCAGAGGGCTTAGCAAAACTGCAGGCGCTGCTTCATTTGTGCCCAGTTCTGGAAAGCAAAAAGCACCTGCAATTATGCATCCATGGGTGCAAATTATAAGGATAATTCTCAGACAAGATTGGGAATTTTCCAGTGAGCTGGCTTTTTGCTGGGAAACAAAGAAAACAAAACTGATCTACCTGAGCTGAGGGTTTTTTTGTGGGAATGTTCACACCCGTTTCAACAATGATGGCATTTGTGGGATGAACCGCACAGCACGATAATCAGCTTTTTCCAACTCAGAATAGCAAGAACTCAGAATTTAGAGCATTTACTGAAGATGGGAGTGTCAATGTCAAATCTCTCTTTACCTAACTCACAACAAGTAATTGGTTCTGCAGTCACACATCTCCAGTACATGCCCTACCTGTGAGGCCACCAGTGATTCTTTCCCAATGTCTTCGGTTGAAGTTTTCTCACCTAAAATATTGAGTCAACTCTAGGAAGTCTGGCTGACTGCCTCAGCACCCACAGGACTTCTTAAGTCCATAAAAGACTAAGGGTCACAGCTGGGTCTTCATTTAGACAGGGCAAAGCCCTGGACAGTGCACGCTCAAACCTTTCTGACAAGCCATAAATGACTGAGTTGATGTTCCAAGTGATCACCTCCCTCAGAGTTTTGGCTTAGGGCTTTGGAGGCGTTCACACTGAGCAAAGGAGCTCCCAATAGTCTTTGCAGCTTGTGCATTTACCTAAAAACGTATTATCTTCAGGTAAAGCCCAGAGATCTGACTTCAGAACAAACCCTCCAGATTGAAAGTAGGAAACTTAAAAACCTAAACACATTATGGATCACCCCATGCATCCCACCTTCTCGAGGCAGAACAAAATAAAGATTTGGTAGTGTTGGTTTCTTAAATGCCTGTTAATAACTATAAATAACTTTGAAATTTAGGCAGGCTTAGTCCAGATGGCTTTGGGTAGTCCACGCTGTGGGCCATATCTTCCTGCTTTTTCTGTAGGAGGATACACATATTCATCTTTCTCCATGTGAGAAAACAGCGCACATCTTTTACAGCCCATTTCCCTCTTCCTAGAAGACTGTAATCACAAGAGTAAAACCAGCTGGTGCAGCCTCCAACAAACAGCCCTGGCCAGCTGTAGTTGAAGGAAACCTGGTAGAAAGGCCATATGAAGAGGTGTCTGCGGCTGTACGTGGGGCTCCTACTTCCCTTTCCACACTGCAACACAGCTGAGGTGTGGAGATGAGGCCAAGGCAGAGAGTGAGATGTCTCACAAAGTTTTGCTGACGCAGGTCCTTCATTGTGGATGTCCTCTCTTTGATTCGAGTGCTACTCCACAGTCAGGAACAGGTACCAGAGCACTTTCCTCCACTGAAGGTGCAGACTAGTCCTGACCTATTTTTAAATACAGTGGTGAAAATCTTTGGTGATAAGAATGAGAAGTTTGGAACGACTTTTTTTTGTGGTCAGAGCCTCTTACTTCTAAAGAACTAATCTGAACAGATGAATCTTAACTCAGCTGCTGCTCAGTCCTCTGAGCTTCATTGCTCAGTGACAGATGACATTTCTCCTGCAGCCTTGTCAAAAAAAGAACAGCACTAAATTGAAGCTCTGTCTCACCCTGCTTCATTAGAACATAATGAGGCAAAATTACAGGGTTTGCTGGCACCGCTCAGCATTTCAGCACCGTGATGGTCCTCAAAGCCAGCAAAGTAAGAGAGCTGCCAGTCCCTCCTGCAGCACGTGGAATTGGCTGGGGGTCAGTGCAGAAGATCCACAAAGGCTTTTCTAAGGCGTCTGCCCTCATGATAGTGTCTGGCATGCTAACAAAATCAGAACTAGCCCCAACGGCACCGGGGGCAAACAGGGCACATGTAGCAGTCAAGAGACAGTGGAGCCGAGCTGCTCCGGCATTGCCATTCCTAAGGGCTGCAAGGGGCGTTAATGGGCCCCATGTGCTATGGGAATGCAAAGCTCTGCGTGGGCCGGGAGATTTATGCTCTTGACATTAGGGGGAACTTCCTGACTAAGAGCTAATTGCTTTGGACTGTGAGTTCCTCTGCTCCAAATTACTGTAACTTTATTGAACAGTAAACCTAAGGGAGCAGCAAAGCCAAAGACGGACGGTTGTCCTGTGTAAGATGCCACTGGTTTAACATCATGTTTCTGAGGATGTGGAGCATGCAGGATTTTTGTTTAATGAAGTTCATATTTATTTGTCATTTAGGTGTCATAAAAAGATGAGACTGGTCTCATTATTGTTGTTTTCCAGTTTATGTCTTCAACAAGGGCCAGCAGTGAAGGTATGTGGAAGAACATAGGAGCAGACCAAAGCTGTAGTGCTTTCCCAGTCTTTCCCAGTCTTTAACAAGCTACGGCATGTGCCGAGCCACAGATAGTGCCTTTGTATTTTAGTAATCTTCAGTCATTTCAGTGATTTTTATGAATTTGTACATTAATGAACTCACATAAACTGCTGGCAGCCCAAATATCCCACAGCTCAACTGAATATTACGTGAAGAACCGTTTCCTTTTGTTTGCTTTTTCTTGCTGTTTGCCAATCACTACCCTTCCTACATGGTATTTAGGTGATCCTCTTCTTTTATAGGTGCAGGTTGCAGCATAGTTTACTTGACAGAATGATATACTTGAGACTGACAGAATGATATACTTGAGACTGACAGAATGATATACTTTAGACCAGACTCAGAGATCCAACTGTCCCATTTTTTGTTCATCTCTGACTGCTGACCATCAAACCCAAAGTTGAGCTCCCTGTGGGGACAGAATCAATGCTTTTGAAGGATCTTCTTGAGATGAGGTCACCTGAAGACATGGACATTCAGTCATAAGCTTAATGGTCCAATAACTTTGTTTTTACCTGTGTAACCCATTGAGGCACTGAACAAATGTTTGGATGCTCAATCAGTGACAGGAAACATGAAAGCAAGTAGAGGGGCACACTGCAAAAGGAGAGCAAAATAGCTCTGCAAGAGGGAAGATGAGTGGATCTGAAAAGATCTGGAGAGGCCACATGCACAGAGGTGCAGTGATAAATGGAGATGTCAGTGCAATGGAGGGAAAAAAAAAACCTAATGTTCAGTGATTTAGGTTGGTCTGTGCCCAGTTTGCAACAGTTTGATTAGAATGTGTACACAGAATTAAGAAAATCACAGACCGTAAGAATGCCGAAAACCGAGAAAAACAAGGTCCCTTTTGAAGGACCCCAACTCCCACCACCACACAATTAACAACTTTTATTCCCCAGTGCCTTATTAACGCAGAATTGTCAGGCTCCACTGCGAACCTTGAATAATTCATCCCTGTGGTTCCCTGAACATCCAAACGACACAGAAATTTAGTCAGTTAACTTATCTAGGAAGGCCTTCTCCTCTTTCTTGTACTGCTTACATTGCAGTATATTGCTGGCATCATTTAAACTGTTACTGGCAAATAATATTGTTTTATGCATTATAAATAGAAATCAGGCAGCAAATGAAATTAAATGTGGACTGGAGAGCACAAATTCCTGAGCAGAACAGCCTGTGTGTCTGACAGGAAACAGAAAAACTTTGTTAAGTTTGCCCCTGACCAGCCTAATTTGATCTTTGATTTTTATATTTTTCAAATGTGGTATCACATGTCTACAAAACGTAACAGCTTCTTGAAACCAAAAACAAAACCACTAATATAAGGTTTCTCCAGGGCATCCCAAATTATTTAAAACTGAATTAGTCTGAATTCTGCTTTTGCAGCGTTCCTGTGCAACAGATATCAGTAAACAGCAGGTTAAAAATATACAATGTCAGGGTTATACAGGCAAAAAATAGCAGCAGATATCTGTGAAGGACAGGTCAGCAACAAATCCCCACTTTAGTTATAAATGCCTTTCATCTCTAAGAAAGATTGTGGTGACGCTCCAACTCCTTAACCTAAGTAAAACATCAGGTATGCTGCAATCCAAGATGCCCTGCAGTGAGCTGGTGGAGAATCGTACCCATCTTTCAGGATTTTCCCTTGCCATCAGGTTCTGTACCACTCAGGCATCTTCCACATAAAATATGAAGCAAATGTAAAAGTTCTCACTAAATTTCTCAGAGTATTCAGATTATTTTTGTATATGTTGATTAATTTTACAGAATTTTTTTTGGTTTGCTTCCAGTTGTAACTTTCACAAGAACATTGTGGACGCTTTTGGTGGCAATTAGAGCAAAAACTGTTGATTTTCCAACAGTGTCTATCATTTTCTGTTGGGGTAGCAAGGCCTTTTGGAAGATGAAGATTAATCTTTCCCGCTTCCTGGCTCCTAAAGATAGCACCCAGGCTCTCCTCTAACTGCACTGCAGGTTCATTTCACAGCTAAAAGCTCTCAACTCCTTGTTATCAATGCTCTGTTCATACCGCTCCCTTGCTTCTTCCTCAACTTGCTTCCTCTTTGGCATGTTAGAGAAAGATCTAGCCACCTCGACAGTTCCCATATCAATACTCAACATGAATTGCAAGAATCCAGTCTGCTAATTGCTAATGGGATGTTTCCTCTACAGGCATCTTTGGGGCTTTTTGTAAACCCAAAGAGTCAAAAAGTGTTGGGTTAGAATCAGATCATTTTCAGTTTTGTGTTGCAAACCTTGAAACATTTTCATTTTTTCAATGAGATTCACATGGGAAGTTTCATGTAAAATATATTTCCCCTGAAAACACATTTTGTTTTTTGAGAAGCCCAGCTTTTCTCTCCAGTTCAGCTGGAAAAGCTGGAGGAATTGATGTCAGCGTTGATTTGCTGGAAAAAGCTATTGCAAACTCTGCTAGGGGACGAAGGGCTGCCTGCACCCCCGAAGCAGAAGGGGAGGTACATAGAGATCTGAGCTCTTCTTTAACTTGGCTGGGCATGAACTTGCCCCGATCTGAAAGCCAAGTGGCTGAGCCTTCCCGAACTCCTCATCTTTGCAAGCTGAGTGCTCCTGTTTTCCCACTTTTGTGTAGCAAAGGACAAGGCACTGGGTGCAGACACCCAGCACGGGTGCAGCACTGAGGCACAGAAATTACACAACAAGGACTGAATCATGCTTAGGGCTATGCTGAAGTCAGAGGATCCTGTGCAGACCCAGAGATCTGGAGCTTATTTCATGATCACGACCCGGATCGGTGTACGTGATCCTACACGTACGGCAAAGCTCCCCTCGATCTTCACTATGTAGGATGAGGACAGGAACGAGCTGGGACTCAGGAAACACTGAACGCACAAGAGAGCTTTATGAGTATTTTAATTACAACCCCTTGCTTTAAAAATGTAACCATGATCTACAGTGGTAATTTATCCTGTAAATTTGTAGTACAAGTATTGCACAGTCAGTGCGATGTTGCAAATGGGAGTTTAATAATTACTGATTACTTTAGAAATGTTGTTTTGTAAAAAAGTGATAATCGAGGGTGAAGGGATTACTGCTGTTGATTTAAAAGCTTGCTGAGGCAGATTCAAAATCCCAAAGCTAGAGCATTTGTTTAAGCACATAAAAATGCAAAGAAGAACAGACTGGCGGAGTCCTTGTTCGAACAACTGTCAGGCAAGTAGCAATAAATCATGAAAAAACCATTTCCTAAGCTTTCCCTTTTAATAAATTAGGTGGTGTTTGCAAAATAGCTTGGGAGAACATGTTAATACAGAACTGTTAGCTAGGTAACGAGCCAAATCCATCTCTGCGTTTCGGCCGAGTTACACCAGGGATGAATTTGGCTCTGTCTCTCTACAAACATGAATCAAGCTGTTTGCATTTTGTCATTACACTATCCCTGACCCAAGAGGATACATTTCCTTGGCAACAATAATTAAGAGCATGACAAAAACACTACACATTATCTGCATGATTTTTTTGTCCTTTAACAAAAGTTGTATTTTCCCACCCCTACCTCTCCTCAAGTAAGGAAGATTAAGGGGCCCATCCAGTTTCCTGCAAAATCAAAGATAAAGTTTCCACTGGTTTTGATAGCTACAGAAGAGCTTTCTTCATTCTGTAATTATTTATTGGATTGATAGGCTGAGCCAGGCAGCAGTCCCAGCTCCGTTGGCTCTGGTGCTTGCATTTTGACTTCTAAAACTTCTCCTGCCCATGGCGAATGCACAGAGAAGAGGAGGGCGGCTGCACCAGTGATGCGCTGGGAGCCCTCCGGGTTTCCAGGCATTTGGGGGGAGACGACAGCAACTAACGGGGATTTCTTTGGGAAATTCACCAAAAGTAAGACTGCACAGGTATTCTGGGATCACGTGCATGTATTTAACCAAGAGACTCACAATATGCATCAAGGCATTCCTGCAACCAAAGTTTTGGCCAAATGGATCCTGGCTGTGTAAAAGTGACTCCTCCAGCACAAACAGCTGGTCTAGGTGTTGGGTCCTGTTCCCTCAGACACAAGGTACTCCTGTATCTCGTAGGCATAGCATGAAGGAATGTTATGTTTTGTGGATGTCTCTGTCTGACTGAATTTGCCATCAAGAAAATGGGGTGATTTCTCTTTCCATTTACGAGACAGTGGGCTCTTTTGGATCATCTCCCAGTTTGTATCTGCAGAGCAGAGCCTGGATCCTGGCTAGCCCTCTAGGAGCAGCTGCAATCTTCACCACTATCCTTCTAACATGACAAACACAGAAAATCAATATATATTCCCTGATGTTTTTATTCTCTATAAAATATTTTGAAGAATGCAAACCCTCTCCCAAACTCTTATCAGACTTCTCTTCCTGATCCAATGCAAACCAAGACTAAACATAGATGTATGGCTCGTAACTGCAGGAACATCCAGCATGGCTTTTCCCAACTAGGTATTACGCATTAGGATGAGAGGAACAGCACGTGCATCAGTCATAACATATAAGATACTATGTGCTGAGCATCAGCAAACCTCCGCTCAGAGCTGTGTAGAATGCAGTCCCTGTCTTTAAGGAATTTGCATGCAAAAAAACCTTAGTCCCGTCAAGCTTCGTTTTCAGAGGAAATCTCAGTGAGTGTTTCAGGGTTTATGCACCCAGGCTTTAGGCGATCGCTGCATCTGTAAGCGGTGTATTTATTCCCTTGTAGTGTGCTGAGGTGTTGACAATGCAGCCTGACTGCAGTGAACGCTTACCTCTGTTGGAGATAAAACCTGTTTCTGCTCACTTCAGATGGCTGAACCTCACTCGCAGCCTTTTAGAGGTCATTGCAAGGAGCCAGGAGACAAGTACCAGCCATCACATCCAGCCAGTGCGGTCAGTGGCACAACAGAACAGTGTTTCCATCGACTGCATCTGAGAAACCCACCGAGGCACCCTGATAAGGTTTTACCTGACTGATGGTAAGCCAGAAAAATAAGAAGAGAACAAAACAAAATTTGTTTTCATCCTCTCTTGCTGGTTTGCGTGGCAACGTGATAACCCCACTATCAGGATCAGCAGCCCTCTTCCGTTAGCAAAACTAAGCAGCCGTTACCACCACACTGAAAAAGAGCCTGAATCTGCTTTTTGCTGCTTTTGAGCGATGGGCTGGGATTTTCCACATCTGTTTCCTTCATTCTCCTGTCGTTCGCTGCAGCAGGGCAGGAAACGCATTGCTCCACGCACCAGCCACTGACCCCTCTGGGAGTCAGCCTGCAAGCAGGGCTGGAAGTCCCTCACACTTCATCTGATGGAGCTTTGAAAACACGGATTGCTATTAAACCCAGCCCAACTTGCTGTGTCAGGGCAGGAGTCTGAACTGAGTGTGTTTACTTTGGGTATAGTAAAGAAAAAAGGAAAAGAAAAAAAAAATCAGTGAAGGGAAGGAAAAACAATGAAACCTGTCCTCACCAGGAGTATTTCAATAGCTGTGCATGTCAGCGTGAGGAGTTGGCTCTCCCGTGGGTATGCCCCGGCTGTCCTATCACACCGCACTACAGATCAGTGCTACCAAGAGTTCCCTTGTTGGCAAACTCTGTCTGCTTCATGAATCTCCTCTAGGATGTCCTCTCTGCAGGAGGAGATGTTTTTGAGTCATTCTTGCTATAGACAGGTCCCTAAAGATCCATCACCTGGATGGAATGACTCCAACACCTTCCTTGTCGCACCCCAAAGGGCCCAGCCCTGAGGCAGGGTCGGGCCCTCTCAGCCCTCTCCCCCCGACTCCCATGAAGTTCCCCTTCAACTTTTGCGTGCTTTGGGGTGCCACCAGCCAGTGTTACCTCCCAACATCATCTGTCAAGAAACTTTACCACTTGCTCCAGTGCTTCCTCGCTGCATGTGGTTATCATATCTTGCAAGTATGTTTGCTGTAGCAAGGATGTCTCTCTTTTTCTAAGGCTTCAAAGCATTTTATTCTTCCCCGCCCATCCTCTCCTGACAAAGAATGCTTACAAGTGATGAAAGATATTGTCATTCAAAACCTCTTTTCCCAGTAACCCATAGACATCTGGCCCCTCTCTCTTACTGCAAAGCCAGATAAGTTCCCTTCCTGATTTTATCCAGCTCATTTTCACACTTTCCAAAACTTGAAACTTGCACGCTGCTGAGGCCTTGAGACTGATTAAAAATAGCCTGTGTCAAGCAAAAACACCAGCCAGGTCTTCACTGTGCAACAGCCGGTCCCAGAATCTCACACAGCACCTTCTCTAACACTAATTTGGCAAAGGCTGGAGTGTCACTTCAGAGGTCGGATCTTGGGTCTCCCAGCACGACTTACGGGGGCCCTACTGAAGGCTGACTCCCCTCGTCAGCAAGGGATAGGAGACAAAAGGGGAAAGGGGTTGTAATTTTAGGAGATTTCTAGCTCCTGTAGCAGAAAATGAGAAGGCAACGTTGAACTGCATCCATGAAGGACCCAACGGCTTCCTCTGCAAGACAGGCAGAGCATGCAGAGAGACCTTTAAGGTCTTTTCGGCAGAGTTGTGCCCTTCTGCCAATGGCAAAGAGTGCACAGATGCCCACTTCTGGAAAGCGGAGGAGAGCATGCAAGGTAAGCAGGAGAGCAAGAGATGCAAAGAGTCCTAGCAGAGCAAGCACCCAGCAAGGTGCTCTGAGATAACGTCATGATTCCCTTCAACATTTGTTGCTTCATAAGCAAAAATCAGCACGAGGCAGTGTCATTTATCACACCCTGTGAAAGATGGGCTTTCATCTTCACCTCACCCCAACCTTTTAATCCCTGATGTTCTTCTTAACGAGATGTGCTCTGAATGTCCAGCAAAGATGAGCACAAATGAATTTCTGGCATGCACAGAACTGCAGGGCTTAGTGGGGGGTGTTCACCATTGCTCTAGGATTATACGTAATTAGACCGTCTAGACCACATTCAGAGGGGATGTGGATGGGGTGGAGAATACCAGCTGGAAAATCAGATAGTGAGAGGGTGGGCAGCTGGATTTGGGCAGGACAGAAAGCCAAGTGGAAATGTAAGAAAGTACCAGATTTATTGTATGCCCACAGCTTTCTTGCGTTAGCCACGTCCTGTGCTCCTGCTGCAACATCTGAGCCCTTTGCAGTCTTGCACATCTTTTTCCTTCCACAGCCCTGTTAGCAAGGAGAGTGGCATTGCCTTCCACTAGCACTGGGCCAGCGAGACACAAATTGGGTGGTGATGTTCAGGTATGCCGAACTTCACCTCCCATCTGCCTGCTGTGTGCGTCCTGGTGCTTTGCAGACACCAAGCTTGGATGTCTCTTGGACACAAAAGCCTGCGTGTGTCCATTTTGTCCTCCTTGTTCATACACAGGGTCTGTGGTGGACCAAAACCTGAACCCAGGTCCCCAGGCTGTTTTTCTAATCCTTGGACCATGCTCCCACCCATGGCCCTTTCCTTCTGCTGGCCTGGGATGTTCATTTTATTGCCAGGTGTTGGAGTATTCCTAAAGAAATCAATACAGAGTCACGATTTGTTTGACATGCCACAGTGAGTGCTTCTCACATTGGAAACAGAAAAATGTCCTATTTTGTTTCTCTTGATGTTCCCTGCAGGCAACTGTACCCAAATCTATCCCTGCACCAGTGCTGAGTATCAGAGAGATGCACAGGGGAGGAGATGACTTGTCCCTCCCCAGCCTGAAGCTCATGGCATAGAGAGGTTTTCCTGGGGTAAATTACAACAGCGCTGAGTGTTATTCTTGTATCCTGAGCTTTAACACCTTAAGGTTACCTTGGATGACACGATCTCTCCCTCTCTTCTGCCTCCCTGGGGTACTCTCCAGGGAAGTAGGAGCAGATGTGCTTTGTGACATGGGATCTGCTGGAATATGGTGGCCCCAGACCAGCTCCTGTTCTTGCTCCTTTGCATTGGACCATGCTTTGCCTGGTGCTGGTGTTTCAGAGCCAGATGGTCCTGCAAATTGTTGCTTCTTGCAGTTGGGCTCTGCCAGCCTGAGCAGACGGATTGGAGGGGCCTCGGCAAGAGCAGGAAACTGTTTTTGCTGAAGCGTAGGAGCTATTTTAAGCACATAAGCGAAGTCTAGCGTGGAGAAGACCCTGCTGCCTCAGAAGCATATTTAGCCAGTCTGATACTGAAACCTGGCCACGTTTTACAGGGCATATCATTTACCCTCCTCCAGGCAGGGACCGGGGTCAGGAGGCTTCACACAGTTCCAGCCATTAGCAAAGAGAACCCTTTCTCCAGCAGGCAGTTGAGGAAAAACACATTTTTCACTGCATGAGCTGGAAAACCAAAATACCTAAGTTCACCTACATCTTTGTTTACTCCTCCACTAGTGCCATTGGATGACCTGCAGGTACTTCTTGGCATTGCTGTTGTCCTCTCCCACTCTCCTCACTGAAATAGTACAGAAGGTTGGGACAAAAATGAAAAATTTTGCAGAACCGTTTAACCTGTGCATGCTAACCCCTGCATGCAGATGTCCTGTCAGCTCTGACACCAGAGCACGGGGAGTCTTCATCACTGCCTGGGCTAGAAAACTGGTCCTACAGCCAGGGCATACCTTGGTGCTGGGAAGTGTGGGTGCTACCTGTAGCAGAAAATATAGAAACTCATCTCTCTCTGCTCTCCTCAGTCTTTATGTCACAGATATTACACAGTCTCCAGCTCTTCATAGTTTCTAGCCTTACTCCTGGGCTCCATGTAACATCTCCGTGGTTTTCCCTGTCTCCTCTTGGCCCTAAGAGGAGATGTGCTGCTGCTCGCCGACATCCCGCTTTCTGCAGGGTGGATGCAGGAAATACTCTGCTCATCTTTTTGGAACTAAGGAGGCACTTTCCAGCCTGAACAAACCCAGAGAGGCTTGGGGTTTTATTCTCACCGCGTGACAAGCAGCAGGCGCCATAGGTGTGGGGTGCTCGGGATGTATCCCACCGCACCGCAGCTGGCAAAACAAACCTTTCCGCAAAGTTTTCACCACCTGTCCAGCTTCCTCCCTGCAGGAAATCCAGCCTCCCCCACTCCCAGAGACCATAGCTGGAGCTTTGTTTGCAGCTCCCCTTTCACAAATAAAACCAGCATGGACTGGTAAACACAGTGCCACCAAACTGGCAAAGCAGTACTCAAAGCCTGGAAAATAATGGTGTTCTTTTCTACTGAGTTGGGCATGAGCATCTGCCAAATCCTCAAACTGCTTGCAAATAGCTCCTTGTTACTGCAATTTGCTTTCCAGCAGCACCCTAAAGTCCCAACTGGGGCTGAAGCTTTGCTGTGGGAGCAATGGCTTTGCCTTTGACAGCTGAGCAAAGAGACATGACAAAGCTACAGAGCCAGGGGACTGTTCCCACTGACCACTGGCAGACCTTGAATCCATCTCCCTTCTCCCCGTACCAGTGGCTTTACCTAATGCTATATCGGTCATGACCAGAGAAGCAGGGCCAGATCCAATTTAGGTACAAACCTGACTCATCGGGAAGAGCTTAGCTGTAGAAAGTGTGGTATGCAGGTGGAAAAAAGGAATGTGAGGATTGCTGCAATTGATCCGATCTGAAGTCCAGTGAGCTCAGTATCTCCAAGTAAGGCTGAAATGAGTGGCTTCAAGAGCAGATGAGCATATCCCTTCAGCCATGAGGATTATATTTCTCTTCTAGAAGAGCTGATAACTTAAAAATCCTTAAATCTGGTCTTTTTATATCTCTCCCACCCTAACTGGCCCCATACAAGCCCTGTATCTCCCAATAAAAAAAAAAGGGACTCAAGACTGAAGAATTTGCGAAATTTTAACATTATATGAGCCTCAATTTGCCTCCTCCATATAAAGTACTTTCCATCTTGAGTTAAAAGAAAGGAGACTGTAAGAGAAAGAAATGAAAGACTGCTATCAGATACTGGTAGGGCTGTAAGGGAACAAGCAAAGGATGTTTACTGGGATGTGGCCATCGCAGGGCACAGCCGCTTGCAGACAGACACAAGGAATATGCCAAAAGTCCCACTCTCCAGGAGGCGAGGAGAGGCAACGTCCCTCCTTACACAGGCAGACTCAGAGAAGGGAAGATCACCTGCATCCTTACACACAGACTTTCCTGAAGTATGTCACGACATGCAATATTTTTAATATAAAATTTCAATTTAA
>Ga0181612_168413_pt1 | contig 13290 bp, 4 predicted proteins | sample HoacroProtozoa21_FD_119630 | JGI IMG/M metagenome (GOLD analysis project Ga0181612, IMG submission 119630) | Hoatzin crop microbial communities from Cojedes, Venezuel. Combined Assembly of Gp0051906, Gp0051904, Gp0051908
AAAATAATGATCCCAAACTGAGCTATAATAGAAAATGTGCTCCCATCGTAAGTCAGGCTTAGGTTCATCTCAATCTTTAGTTTCTGTTGTAATGGAAAAACTACCTGCCAACAGTGTGCTGGAAAGCACAAACTGACATCAAGCTGTAATTCTTCCACAAAGTTCTCACCAGTCCAGCCCTGGACTAGTACATGCGGATCCTGCTCCAAGATCTTGCCAGTGACTTGTTGGGAAACCTTAGTTAAGCCATTTCACTGCATCATCTGCAAAACTGATGTAATGATACTGATTTCTTTCCTATATCTTTGAGTTTTACAGAAGAAAAACCCTTCAGGAGAGACAGAAACTCTTATCCTCCAACTAGGTAAGTGCATCCAACCAGTACTGCTATGGTGCTATTTAACATAGTTTCTTAGACTCTCACATACTGAATTAAAGCAAAGTATCACTCAACTTTCACCTCATCCAGAAAGCTAGTGAAATTCTGCATCTCCTTCAATACATGCATGTAATCAGGCTTCTCTTTCTTCTTCTGCTTCTCCTCTTTCTATTTTATTTTTCTTGGTGTTTGTTCCTGATGTCGATGAAATACTACATTACAGACCTACACCTTTATTTTTCTAAGTGTATTTTTGGTCATAATTTACTTTCTCCCAAAGGAAGTTCAACCCTTCCTGCTCTCTTCTGAATTATTCTTACTGATTTATATAATGATTAAGTGCAGAGTGGAATAAAAACAGCAGAAGCATGAATTTACAATGCATTTTCCTTATTAAGTTGTTGCTTTTTCCACGGTCCTGGGTCAGGTCCTTGACATAACTTAACTCCCCTTTCTGCCTCTCCTTTCAGCTTAAAACTGAGTTTTTCAGTTTACACCTGATATAATTCTTGTCTGGCCTCAGAAGCAACAGAAGTTTAAATGTAACCGTTGAATGATGCACTTCCATAGGCAAGGAAAGACGGTAGGCAAAGCTGAAATACTCTGCACAGCACTTTGAGCAGTATCACCATAACAGTGCTACACCCTTCAGAAAGGCCATAGTGCCTTATTCTTCGCTGTTACATTTGCATAAATCAGAAATAATCTTTGTATTAAAATCAGTAGATTAACTAGTGCTGTGAAAGCAGTCTAATCTTTTTTTGTATCCTGCTGGTTTCTCTAGCTATTAGTTTATTACATTGCCTGTCAGGGTTAGTATCTACTGCTTAGAGTGAAATTATTGACTAAATCCAGCTGAAGAAATACTCGCAGCAAATTCCTATGGAGAGTAAATCATAAGAAAACAATCCATGATTTTGGAATTAAAGTTATTCAAGAGCAGAGAAAAAAGCATTGACCCAGCCCCTCTAGTGTGCAGTGGCTGGTTATTTCGAGTAACTAGCAAGAAGGCAGCTGCAGATATTATAAAGGCACTGTCTAATCTAATTACTTCAGCAGTAATAGTTTGTAATTGTGCACCTGACATAACTCTTTACACTGAAGCCAACTGAGTAATCACATGGGGTTATTGGACAAAATTAGTTGCTTCTCCATCTGGGAGACAGGCACGAGCTGCACGCTTTGCTGACTTCTTCAAAAGATTTATTCAATGAATTTTTCTGTATTTTGACTGCAGATCTTCAAGCTGCGCAGCTCAGTTTTGATTGATCAAAGTAAAAGGTGGCAGCGATCTTTTCCTCAAAAAAAGCTAAAGCCAGAATGCTAGACTATCACAATGTTGTAGACAGAAGCACAAAAAAGGGGGAAAAAAACCTCAAAGCATTGCAGGCAGCCAGAAATGTGCACTGTGAGCATACATATGGCAGTCATGTCCACTCCAGGAAGGAGGTGACTCTGAGGGGAGACCAGGTGTTTCACCTACTGTTACTGCACTTGCGTGAGTAGCACAAGACAAAACACCTCCACCACACAGAGTGGAATTTTCTTAAATCTGTTTCCAGAGCCAGAAATAGAAAAGTCAGATGCCATCCAAACTCTTTTAAGGATAAACTTCAGATAACGATTGGAGTTTTGCATAAATCTGACCCTTCTGTACTTTTGGGTGTGCTTTACTTTTTTTTTCATTTAAAGTCATCATACTTAAAAATCATCAGATATGAATGCTTTAGATGCATTAATGTCTAAAGCAAATGCCCTATTCAACTCTAATTTCATGATGCCCTTAAACAGAACTAAACTAAATTTGATATCAGTTGGATGCTGACTTTGGATGGGTTGTACCAGCGTCAAGAGGGGGGGAGTATGTGACAGATCAGAAGGCACTTCTGTGCTGTACCTCAAAGCATTTCTGTTCCTTTCAGCAGTTTAGAGTACTGCTCTATGGACTGGCGTGTCTGTGAGAAAGAGTGGGATATGTGTTAATGTAATCATACTAAATGTGAAGTGTTAATAAAATGTAGTTATACAGAAATTGGAGCTTCTATAAATGGACAAAATAGACATTCAAACTATTGAACTGGAAGACAAAATGCATTAGAAAGAAAATCAAAATAACCTCAGAGATTTCATCCTGTAATGAAATCCTGCCTATTCAGTGCCCAAGGACTTGTAAAATTCTACTTTGGCCGTGACAACTGAAGACAAAGTACCATTCTGTGTTCGTGAGTGCTTTCTGTGGGGCACTTATGCACCCTGCTGTATTTATGTTAAAAAAATAGCTGTTCCTGTCTCAAGAGGTTGAAAAGAATCAGAAAGCACAACATGAAGAAGAGTAAGATACTGCATGGTTTATTTGAAAATAATGCTGGCACTCAAAGCACTATTAAGAGATTAATATACAGAAATGTCTGTCCTGGTTTTGGGTAAAACTGAGAGCATTTATCCAAGTTAAAGCTCTCCCATAAATTCTTAACCGGTTTGCTAATCCAACAGATAATGTAGCGAAACCAATTTAACTCAATGAGGCTTCTACTGTTGGTACAACAAAACACTTAAAATGATTGCTCTGATTTTAAATACTCAGAGTCATTAACCTAAGGAAGTATTTCACATTAGGAGGAAAACAGCACCACTGCATATTTGTCTGTGAAGCAGAATAGATAACAAAAAGCTTACTGAAAGTTACTGAGAATGTTTTCATTAAAAAAAAATCTGAAGCAACTCCCTCATGCCCTCCTTACTACAGCAGCTTAAAACACTTGAAATGTTTGAAAGCTTGTTTGTTATAATAATACTGTGTGCAATATATGTTATGAACATGTATAGCTAATTCTTCTTAATGAAAACTGAATAAAAATTTGGCAATGAACATGTTTATTTGGATGGATTTGGTAGCTGCAATGAGAAAGGCACTGTCTCTTTCTGCCTTTATAGCTTGTGTCTTCAATGAAATAAATTTGAGGATCTAAGCCCATCATTACATAATGCATCAGGGATCTGTTCTCTCCTTATACCAGCTTTACGTCATGGCTATTCCTTTTACTCAGTCCTGCACAGTAAAAACAAATCTGAGAAGATAGTCAAACCCAGGCTATCAGAAAATGTAGCACCGACAGAACTAGTCAGATGTTATCAGGAGTTCACTGTTACACAAAAAGATTGGTCCAAAAAAAAGAAATCCAAATATCCCTCAATTCTGAGGTATCTGAAACCTCTAGATTCACTCTAGGTCACTCTAGATTTAGAACCAACCAATAGATAGGACTAATTCCACTGAATGAGAGATCCCTCTAGCCCAGTGTCCATTCTCCACTTTTTGGTATCAAGTCTGCCATGGAGTTGCTGAGGACGTGCATCTTTTACCAAGATCAGTAATGCTCAGCACTTATCAGCATTGTTCTTTGTGTTCCCAAGTGGGGTAAAGACAGACAATATTACAAACCAAAGAAAAGTGCTTTTATACTTGTAGATCTCATCTACACAACAAAAGTTGTACAGATTTAACCAAATTAGTTTCACGAGCTCCTTTTGCCAGTACTGTCATTTCAGCTCACACAGAAAAGAGCACCCAAGCTAATGGTACAACTTCCTTGTGGAGACGAAACCTATGAAATTTCCATGAGAGGTTTTACCAAAAATATTTTAACTTCTCTTTTTGGAACTGTGTAAATGCTTCATTGGAATACTTTAAGACAGTAAGGAGGAAGGCGCTCAGAAAGGTAAAGAATATTTGAAATAGGTAGCAAATATTTTTCAGGCCTTGAAACTAAGTTGTTCAACAATAATTAGTGCTGCAACTAGTCCAGATTTCACCTGTCAAGAAGAGGATTTCTGACCATGTCCTAGAGATGCATTAAGGGACAGGGGATGTAAACAAATACTTATATTATGAAACTGACTGTGCAGTCGTTATTTCCTGTTTGCTTTTAAAGAGTTTTTGTATTCCTGTAGTAACCATAAAACATTAACCAATAAAGAACAATTATCTTCTGCTTAAGGTAAGAAGATTCCTCGTACAGTTTCTGCTTCTTGGGAACTTTCATGAACAAAATATTGCCTTCTATGCCTCCTTTGCTTTAGGATGCAGTATTTTATTGAACAGAAAGTTAACTCTAGAGTTACATTCCTGAGTTTGTTGGTTCAGTTTACTTCATTGCAAATAGATGGGGGGACGGTAGGGTTTGGTTGTGGTGTTGGTTTTTTTTTTTACACTTTTTTTTAACTTGATGTAAGAAAAAGTAAAGGTAAGGAAAACCAGTCTTTCTACACCTCAGAGTCACAAGCTCAAACGTTCATGTTCACAGGATTCGTAACAACTTCCACAGAAAGCCTGGTGCTTAAAGAGCCAATGGGATCAGGTTCCTACCATGTAACTAATACATAATACTATTATTTATTACAAAAAGTCTCAACTAATGTTACAGTTCCTAGCTTACTGGGATTTAAAAGATATGTTTGAGAGATAATGCTTATCCCAACAACTTCAAAAACTCAACTGGTAAAGGAGTAGTAGTGCAAGTAAGAAGGAGACAGTGTAGCAAGTTGGTCAGCTAGAGCTGAATCCAGAGTAGCTTTGGAAATTTAACAGCTGTGAAAGGAATTCGACCTCTGGAAATACGTCCCTTCTTGTCTAACTCTTGCAGTACCTTTATTTCACTTGATACTCAGTTATCTTTACCTTTTTCCCACTTGAAAAATATTTCACACTTTGGAAAAAAGCAGAAATTTTCTTTCTGTTTGGCACTAGAACATATTAGTATAAACTAATCTAATCTTGTCACATGGGTATGAAAAACAGTGACATTAAAAGTCTCATTTTACAAACCTTTGTACCTTCCACAAGTATTTTGTACCTTACATAAAAGGCAAGAAACTCAACCCTGAGACCATTTCATAAGTTAATCAGCACATTCCCTAACAAACACACTCTTTCTTCCCCCATTTCTTTCTCTTACACCCCACACTGTTAACCCCATACATGCAACAGAGAGGAAAAGGTAGTTCAAAGCATGCCTCCGATTGTCCACACTCTTCAACAGACTTTTCTGAAGATCATAATTTTGGCCCAAACACCTTTAACATAGTCACTGGGTAACATAAGTTAGTGATAAATACAGGTTTGCATCAGTTGCTTATTGGATAAGTAATCTGAACAAGAGCAGCGCTGGGAATTACCTTTGCTAGCACAACTATCACAAAGCTCTCAATTTTCATGCATTGGGTTACCAGATGGGGTAAGGAGAACATTTTTCTTTACACAGTAATAAATAATTGGCCAGCTTTAAGGGGTAGGTACGTGGAACAGGCATAGCTGGAAGTAGGAAAATAATATGTAGGCCGTTGAGCTATTCCAGTATTACAATTACTACAGTCTTAAGATTAAATAAAGATTGAGTGATGAAATACAGAGTAATCTGTAAAACATCTGGTCTAATAGTCTATCCAGACTGTTCTTCCTTTATTGCTACATTTCTTTCAGAGTTACAGAAACACAAAAGTTCTATTTCTGTACATCTTAAACTCACCGTGTTATTATAGGTATATTTAAGATTATCCGACTCTCATCTTTCCAAGTCGTGTGTGCAACTTTTACATATACAAGCTCATACCTGTATACATATAAAAGACAGGAGGATTCTAGATATTGTTTATAAACTATAGTGCATATAGTATTTTCAAATTGAACCTGTACTTTATAAAGAAGAAACATTTAATATGTCAGCTATGATTATTTTCAGACAGCCCACAATGGTGATTCTGTGTATGCTTACTGAAGGATCCATCAGGCACTTCTCAGATTTGGAGTATTTGGGACTAAGTATGTCTGTCTCAATCAAACTGAATGCTGGCTGGACCAATAATGAGAACTTAGGACAGCACAATTAAGTCTGGTCCAGGGAAAGTGATAAAAAGAGCATTCTTGAAGAACCAAAGTGAAAACTTGATCCTAGGCTAGAAGCATCCATTTTCTTTCTTCCGTAGTTTCTTTCACTCTTATCCTTCAGAAGAGGGATCGTTGCTTTCCAAAGGATTAGGAACAGGTTATGCAGCAAGAAGAAAGGGGCCCCTGTGATTTACAGTGCAGTGTGTGCTAGTGAACACACACCAAAAGGATGCAGGCAAAAACTGTGTTCCTACAGAGACAGGTTGTTTAAATAGTCTCAAAAAATAAATACAGAAGCATAGTGGTTTGGTTTTCTTTGCTTTTAAACATATGTAGCTTGGGCTACCCATAGAATTCTTTATTCTCCTGGCTAATGTGGTGTCAACAAAAGAGAGCTAGCTTCTGGGTGCTTCTGTCTTATATAAGAAAGACAAGTAAGGGAGGTGTTGACTTAAAATAGTCTTGAAACATTATTCATTTTGTCTATTTTAACATGGGCTAGAAAAACACTAATATTCAATCCAGCAAGAAACTCTGCAAAGAATTACCATGGTGATTTCTGATGTTATGTAGGATATATGCTTTACTGCAGTTTATGTTAAAATATATTAATGCTTTGCCTTATAATTTTTATCCAAACTTAGTGGCATTTGGCCCAAATTTATTCCCACTGGTTTTATTGATATCACTGCCATTAACTTCAATAGAAACAATAGTTTGTCTCAATTGGGAAAAAAAAAAAAAAAGAGTAATTAGGCCTGCAGATCTGCATGTTGCTGGTTTGATTTGCTAAAGAAGACATTCTGTGGGGATGCATTTTCATTCTGGAGTGACACAGAACTGGTTACTCACATTTCACATATATTTGAAGATAGTAGCCATCTCGCTCCATTTATCTGTTGTTTAGTTCATAGTCTGAAATCATTATTCTAATCCCTACTGAATCTTTAAAACCTTGGAAAGTTGACAGGTCCTAATATAGCTGAAGATCTGAAGTCACTAATTCAAGTAATAACAGGACACCGGTCTTCCACTGAGGTAAAACTAGTACTGATTGTCCCCGTTTTATTTTCCAACAATTGTCTTTAAGAACTGATTGTTATAATGATGTCTTAATTGAAGCATTTAGGAGCCAGAAAAGGAGGAGGTTTTTTTTGGTCAACCTTGTCAGGAACATACAACTTTGTGGCTACAGCAGTTAAAAAAATAAAAAGTAATTTCCGCAAAGAAAAGGCAGAAAAATCTGTGAGTCCTGCCACCCAGTCATCAGGCTTAAAAACTTACAGCTCCATATCTTTCTGTCTAAATTTGTAAGAAGAACTTTCTACATAATCTATTCTGTGAGGAGTCCATATAGTGCAATGATTCTTCAGCAACCTTCAGTAGTAGGAACTTTCCCAATACTCTTAGTCATTTAAGCAATGAAGATCCTAGCTGAGTCACTTACTAATTAATTACACAAATTTATGTGTTCATTGAACCATCAAAATTAAAACAGGGAGCTTTTCCTCCCTGTTTCTTATACCAGTGGAAGGGGAGATGTAAACATCAATATAGCAAAAATAGCTCCCCAGCTATAACAGTCTTCATCTCTGCCAAATTCCTCACCTGTGAAATAAAATGAACCATAACAAATATGTATCCTTTGATCTTTGTTTCTAAAGAGATTTATTTCTTTCAAAGGAAAGCCTTTTGTAAGCCAAAGATAGTGCTCTGGAGATGAGACGGATCAACTGGCAGTGATAGCGAGCTAAGAGCCTCCCAGCTATGACTGATAATTCATGTTACGCTTTCAGCCGAACAGTGCCTTTGCCACCAACTCGCATCTTAACCAGCAGACCTGGAGTGTTTCTCTCAGTAATCTGCAATTCTCCTGCTCCTGGAATGAGCACTAAGCAATATCACCTTAAACATTAAACTCAGTAGTCCTCACTGCGTTAAATAGCAGAGCTTTTTCCCTTTAGGATCTGAGATACACAAAGATAAGGGTGGTCAGACAGACTTTCTAAACTAATGTATAATGAAGTCTTCAAAGCGAAGACAAAGCAGTTCGACATGAAAATCTCAAAACAATGAGCAACCTACGAACATGCCTGCTTTAGTCAAACACTGATCATCTGATGGTACATTGGCAAAACTTTGAACTAACTTGAGACATCCTAGCACATTTTTGTATGCATCACTAAATTTCCTTGAAAAATTCCCTTTTATTGCCATAACAGTTCCTCGGTGAGTATCCCCTTTCAGTCAAGATCCCTTGGTTCCTCAAACCTCGGGATTCAAGAGTATCAGTCAAAAACAATTTTGTGATCTGAGCTAGAGAAAAAATAAACCTTGCTAGTCAATAACTCTGCTTTTCTGTGATGATTCTCAATTATTTTTATGTGATATCTTGTTTCAGACCATTCTTCATATGATTTTATAACCCTTTCTCCATTAAATGAACATTTAAATATGGCAAATATCCAAGTGACAATGTTGCATAAGTGTTTCAGAAATATTTAAAGACTCGCCCCACTTGTGACTTCTCATTTTAACCAAAGCTGCTGTTCACAGGAATAAGCCACCATGTAAGTTTACTAATCCAACTGCACGAACTTCATATGCTGAAATACAAAACATGGCTTACTGCATTCTACTAAGCAAAACCATTCTTTTTAATGGCTGAAAATTGGCTAAGCTTTCTTTCATGTAACCAAAACACCCAGCACCGTCTTTAAATCTCTCTCCCACTGTTTGTAGCCTGGATTCACAGACTCACTTATTCTGGATCTATGCTTGTCTTTACAATACCAACTTGTGCAAGTGGAAGCCCATAGTATGAATGGGTAAGCATTAGGATACTCATTTTTTTCTTTTTTCTGCAGCAGCTGTCGCTGGCAGAATAACAATAGGTTAATATAAAGCACTAGCACTCAAAAAGATCTGTACATCAAAATGTGAAAAAAAGAACTGCTGATGTTATTTGCAAAGGGAGGTTGGAGCTATTTCGAAAATTTAAAATGCTTTTGCATTAGACAAATGCATCTCTCGGTAGATCAGAAAGAGGCAAATGCACAGTGGAAACAATAGGCTCGAGAGTTAAAATATAATAAAAATTCAATACATACAATCAGTTTCAGGTGTGATAGGTACCTTCCAAAAACATGCATTACTTACAGATTTTAAGCAGGATGAGTAAAGAAGACAAGATAAAATTTGTTTCTGTCTCTTGGTTATGCTCAAGTCCAGCCTGAAGAGAAAATTGTTCCCTCTGACCTAAAAACAAGACAGAAAAAAATATACGTTGTTAGTTTTTTCTCCTGGTTGTGTAGACACTTGTGCAAAAAATACTAGTTACAAGTACTACAGCTGTGATATCAAATTATTTTTAGAGTATTCACCAAGCTAGATAATTTCTCAATCCAGAAATATTCTCATTTCCTCCTGTCTGCAGTGTATAAAACTTTATTTGACAATTAGATGTTTCTTTGGAGTGGTACATGTAGAGAAAATGCCTGAGAGATTTTGGAATCTTATTCCTTTCACTGAAAAGGTTAAAAGATGCTACTTTATTCATATGAATCCTGGTAGAAATTGTTTTGGTTTCATTCTGTGGATGCAGTGTGGTATTCAGGTGCTTCACATCTTTAAGCATGCAGGAAAAATCGTTCTCTGAATAACAGTCCAAGACAGCAAGGAATGTATATCCCTACAACACAATTTTCCTGTGCAACCACAGCCTGTTTCTTTCAAGACACCAACTAAAAAAGCAGAAAAGGAAGCTTACTACATCCTTGTTAGAGGTACTAAAACAGTTGTACTGTGTAGTCGAAGAGTTCCAAACCCACAAAGTAGCAAATGTTTTTTAGAATTTTAAATAGGAAAACACAGCTAGAAAACCTTGCACTGGAGTGAGATTAAGAGGCATTAATACAAATATCTGACGCCTGAAGCAGTACTATAGATTAATGCTATCATTAACCCCAAATATTTTTTTCCCTTTAATTTTTAAAGAACAGTTCTCAACAGCCTGCAGCATTAAAATAAAGAACTAGTACTTATAAGCATTGTATATACAACTGTGTTTCCCAGACAGTTGCCTAGGAATATCTTGCCATCTGCTGGAAACAGGCAGATATACATGCTTAAATAAACACAGGCTTCAAAATTACTGTCAGAGACAATAGTGCCATGAAATAATGAAGGAGATATGAAGTTTGGAAACCAACAGTCTGGATGTTCATAACCTTTAGTCAAAACCACAATTCAATAACGAGGTGACATCAGACTACCAGGCTGCAGCAGTTGAAATACCAACACTCGATTCCTTAGCAACTCAGTGTTCTCTACCACTACTATAAATCTGTGGCACAACTGGACACTGAGGTTGAATGTAGTATTACATGTGTGAAACCAGATGATCACCATGGTCATACCTATATAAAACAGGAGTAGCTCCACTGTAGATGTGGTGATGGGATAATAACACAAGCTAACACAGACCCTGACATTCTGACACATATCACTAAGAACTCTCTCCAAGTTAAGCATGCCCTCCTTAAGACAACTTACAGTAGACCTCAGCAGCTCCTGTCTGCTATTCGTCCTGGTTGCTAATAAGCCACACTGACTTTCAAAAAAACAAAATAGAAAGGCAAATCCACATGGCTGTTTCCAGCAGGAGGGAACTTCTCTTTCTTTCTTACACACCTTAATTACCAATAGTGGTAAGGAAATCACTATTACCCCACCTCTCAAAAAAATTATTTTAGGCCATGTGGCAGAGATTTGTGATTTGCCAAAGCTTATCATACAAAGAAAGGGATCCAAGAATGGGAAACTTCCATTCTGTTGTGTTGGATACGATAGGTTTTGTTTTCAAAACAGAACTGAAATACTTGAAAAACAATTTTTTTTAAGCTTTCTCTTCCTCAAACAGATCAGTTCACTTCATAATCTGCTCTTCAGAGTAACAGATCTGGTATCAAGAGATAATAATGGTTTTAAAAAGAACTAACATTTTAGATGCAATAAATATCTCATTTATACCTGGAATAAAATAAAATTAAATTACCTGTAGGAGCCTGCCAGCTCTTCAAATCGAGGTGTAGTGGACAGCAATATTATAACTTTTTATTAAGCTGAGATTGGTTTAGTGGAAGATAAAAGTGCAATTCCCAGTCACCTGGAAAAAAAAAAGCAAAAAAACTTGGGAATACACTCAGGATTTACAGCTCTGGGACAACATAAGTCAATTGTGTTTCAAAAACAATACACCAGTTACAATGATCATACAATATGTTGCATCTTTAAAACAGTTACAACTCTGTTAGCTAATGCACAGAGCAAAGCCGACATCCTCTCCAAAAAGTGCCATCTGCCCAGAATTGGGAAGCATCTATTAAGAAATTCAAGTGTTTAAACAGCCTTGTAATATAAGAAAATACAAACTAACTCAAAATAAGACTTCTAAAATAACAGCATTAGTACTAAGTGATCAAATACAAAATATCTCTGCAAGACGTAAAAATACTATTGTGGAGATTTTCTTCAAGCACTGAAAATGTACCAGATCTTTTGTCCTCAGTAAGTTGTGATAGGAAAAAATAACAACAATAAAGCATGCAAAACCTCAAATCACAGTTCTGAAGAACAGCACTACCTCGTATCCCTCAATCCAACAACTCAAGGAGCTGAAGCCATCTAATTGACGCGACAGGGAGATCAAAGTCTAGCTCAGCCTGAAAGAACTATGTTTGTAGTCATATCTAATATAATGTTCTCCATTTTAGGCAGAGGAAATCTGGAACACATAGAGATTTAAGGCCCCGTGTTGAAACCATACTGATAGCTCCCACCAAGATAAAATTAACAGTGGATACACAAATAATTCCAATAAAAGAGTGATAAATGAAATAATTTCATGCATTTCTTCGGTGTCAGAGAAAACATCTAGACTGACGGGAGTAAGTTTTGCCACATTACTGCTACTTAAATTAGTGTTAACTATTATTTATTTGCATTTTGGAAGATTGTAGAAGCACCAAAAAGCGGGTCAGGGCTACACCAATGCCAACTCATGAACACATACACACCCACAAACCCCCATAAAGACAATATGAACGTGCTAAATGGTGTCTAAAAAGAATTTGATGTAAGTGTAAGCAAGGTAGTAGCAGGAGAGTGAGGATCGTTGTTTGGGGTTTTTTTTTTCCATTTTCAAAATACAGATTATGACTGCTCAACTCCAGGTAGTCAAAAAAGTCTAACAGTTGTGACACCTTGCTTTGGTTTTTCAAATTTGGTGGGGTACTGTTGCCCAGTGGCGGACATAACTAGATCAACAACAGCCCCAAAGCAAACCTTTTGCTTGGATAGCTTATTTGCTTGGAAAATAGCTGTCTGGCCACTACAAGCAGCATTTCCACTAGAGGACTCTCGGAGTTAACTATCCCACACCTTCGTCTCTCAGCGGGCAAAGCCCCAGCCTCCTCCTTCACACAGGAGACGGCTTCGCCTCAGCCACAACTGATTCACAGTTTGAAAATCAAAAGATCGAAGTATCATTCGGAAAACAAAAACAAAAAAACAAAACAGCATTAACCATTTCACAGACTTGCTCTTGTGAAATCGTGGTTAATTCCACAATATAAACACAACGTTTTCCGCCGTTTTTCTCTCTCCCCTTCTGTCGGGCCCCTCAAAAGTCGGATATTGTTTGTCTCTGTTATTTCATTTCCTTTTTATTTTCCTGGCAGTGGTTTTCCCGCTTTAACAGCTTCGCGTGAAACCTCTCGAGGCTGGATGCTGTGTTTACACCCACGGGAGATCACACTCCTGGGCAAGCGACATTTCCCAGGAAGCGATTCTGACACTTCGGGTGCGGCAGCCGGGCCGGCGCGGACAGCGGGGGCTGGCAGGGTACCTGGTTTTGGGCCCTGGGAGCTTTCGTTCGTTTGAGGGGGGGTGGTTTGGGGTTTTTTTGGAGAGCGATCGAGCGCTGCGCCTGGGGACGACCCCGGAGGGCCTCCCCCTTCCCCCCCCG
>Ga0181612_169683_pt1 | contig 13290 bp, 4 predicted proteins | sample HoacroProtozoa21_FD_119630 | JGI IMG/M metagenome (GOLD analysis project Ga0181612, IMG submission 119630) | Hoatzin crop microbial communities from Cojedes, Venezuel. Combined Assembly of Gp0051906, Gp0051904, Gp0051908
GGTTTTCAGCTAGAATTTATTAGGAACTGGCACTGTATATACACAGACCACTAGGATCCTTTTCCTTTTTGATTGTCTTTGAGCTTTTTTTGTGTGTTTTTAATGGTTGCTTGTGAATGATGTTTGGCTCTGTGCTGCAAGTTGGAGTGCAGAGAGGAGAGGGATCGTTTTGTTCATCTTCAGTGCAGATCTTTCTCTAAAAAAGTCACTGGTCTCCAGCAAAGCTGCCCTCCCAGCCACCTCCTCCCTCCCACACCAACACTTGCTCTTGCTGTGACTTTAAAGCACATCTGGATCTCCAAGTGTTCATTTGAGTGACATGTTGACCTGTGAATAAGGGTTTATGTCTTCCATTTGATATTGCCAAAGTGCAAAGTGTACCTGAACCAAACCATGTAAATTCATGTAGCTGGTCCAAAGACTGCAAAGAACTTCTTTCTCTCATTGGCTGAATTATTTATGAGAAGCCCATTCTGCTTTTGCTTCACTGGTGGCACAAGGCAGAAATGAGAAGATGACGGGGCCGTCTTTCTCTGTGCTTCCCCAGGGCTAGCGTAGCAGCGTGCAGCTCAGACCTGGGCTGGCACTGTCAGAAGCCAACTACTTTTTAATGCGTAAGTAAAAGTGGAGCTGGGGTGTGATAGTGACAACTTTATTGTGAGATAATTCTGCTATGGGTAAGTTTGAATTGGTAAGATCAGTCAGTGAGACCTCCAAGGAGTGGGGCATTTTATATCATTTTTGGATAACACACTCCTTGGCTGTTTTGTAGACTGTCTAAATTTCATCAACTTTGGGAGCAACTTCTCTGCACAAGCTACAGCTCTTGAATGAACCCCTGCTATGGTGAGAGGGACAGTCTGTTTCAAAGAGTCAGAGGAGCTGGAGCTATTGGACTCTCTCCTTCTGTTGTTAGTTTTCTTTTCCATCTTTGGTGAAAAGAAACAGAAGATTTTGTGTATCTGCCACATGTTCATGTGTTGTCACAGGCACAAGAATTGTCCGGCAATATGAAATTTGCATAGTTAGGCTCTTAAAAGACAAGACTTATAGGAGGGAACCCCCTACTTTTTACAGACATTTTGTAATACTAGAATTCAAGTGTAAGTCCCTGTTATCCCATACTTTGCTGCAACAACATCTTTCTCCTGCTCTTGACTGCTGCAACCTCACATCCCTTCCAGATGGGATTGTGATTTTCCCAGTACCTGAGCTTGAGCACAGTATCACCTCAGCGTAGTCCCTTCAGCCGGCTCCCCTTCCCCTGCACGCTGAGCACAGCTTTCTGGGTTCTGCTAGTGTACCTCGTACAAGACAACTAACTGCAGTGGCAGTGGAGGTTTCCACTTTGCTTAATTTTCCCTTTAAGGCTAGTCAGCTTCCACCTGGAACAAGTTCATTATTTCCCCAATGCCTCCTTTCACCAGGTGAAGGATTCCCCAGGTTAAAGGTCCAACACATTACCCATCTTTCTTCAGTGGCCTCACTTTGTTCTGCTAACAAAGCCAGGCTTACACGGCTGAACCGCCGAGGGCTTTCTCACTGCACCTGGCCTCATTTTGCCTGTGCCTACACACATTGCTCCCATTTCCTCTCTCCCTCTGACAAAATTATGAACAGAAAGGAAAGACATAGCTAAGCAAACTATATGGGTTCATCATGAACTCAGCTGTTACACACCTGTAACATTCGCTATTGGGCTGGTGCTGTTTAAGCTACAAACTGTCCTGTAGAGATTATTTCCGTACAAGAAGAGCCAAAACCAAATGGAGTATTTATGTGTTTCCCTTGTTATGCAAACATTTATCACTATGAATAAAGCAGTGCATCAGCACCAGAGAGCAGAGTTAAGACTTCATGATCAAAAATAACTGTCATAGTTATTGAGATTTTTCCTTTGACATGCCTCTATAAATAATTGGACTACAAGACACCTCAGGGCATACATCATCTGATCCTGTAACAGTAACACCTTGAGGGAGTTGACAACTTTCTCCTTTTGGCCAAGTGCCTAGGAAGACACTAAGGTATATGATTAATAGAGAGCGCAAACGCACACCCTTGCATATCCTGAAGCTTAGGTATAATACTGTATTGTATCCCTGGTGGATTATTATTATTTCTATTCCTGATGGTGCTGCTGTTGTCAATGAATAGCCAAAATCCTCATAGCAGAGGAGTGAGAGGAAAGGGAAGACAAAGAAAATATTTGTTATTGAGGTAGGGGGAAAAAAACACAAAACAAAACATATAATATAATTGGTTAAATAAATCCACAGAAAAATCATTATTCCAAGATTTCAGCTGGATCTTCCTCTCCAGTATTCCCTCTTTTTGTGGAACAGTCCTGTATTTGCCTCTCCCATATGGAGAATGAGATGCTGGGCAATGAAAACTCCTGCGAATTTCCTGAGCATAATATTTGTTCTTATTGCTTCATTTTCTATTCATGAATTCTATTTTGCAGCCCTAAACAAAAGCAATTACCATTTACCTCTTTTCTGTGTAGCTCACTTCAAATGCATTTCTCACACAGATTCTCATAAAGCTGAAGGACCTGACAGGATGGTCCAGGAAGGCACTGCCCATGCCATGTCCGCTCACCCTGGCCTGTGCCTCACCTGGGCAGCACGCTGCAGTCAGCCGTGCCAAATTATGGCAGGGTTATGGGGTTCCTCTGCTGGGTATCAGGGAGCAGTTGGGGGACTCAGTTGCAGAGAGGGGCCTTGGAGGTCAGGCAATGACAGTGGAGGATGTTAGTGGGAGCAAGAGGTGAGGAAAACGGAGGATTAGTACTGGGAGAGTGTCTGGCAGTGACTCTGGAGACTGGCAAAGTCTGGTGTAGCTGCTTAGACCACAGCGGGATGAAATGAAGCTCTGCTGGGCTGCTTAAGTGAGGAACTGGGGTTGAGGATCATGGTATGGGAATGAGAGCGAGTATGAAGGTTGGATGAGAAAAGCCCAGGATAGACACTGATAGATGAGAACAGGATTGTCTGATGAGAGAAGAGCATGGCAAAAACGCCATGAATGCATGAGAACACAGCTCTCATGCAGCACCAGAAAGGACTGTGATGCTCCTGAGTCTCACTGGTTTTCTACATGCAGAAAATACTAGCAAAACATCATGGTAGATTGAATCACGTCCTCATTCTCTACTGCTTGTTCGTACAAAAGGTGGCAGCTGGCTGCTGCTGGCAGTTAGTTGGCTAGTTCAGCAACTGAGGCTTTTTAATACATAGCAAGGTTCCAGGTTTGCCGATGTCTCACTGAAGTGTAAAAAAATCCACATGAAATTACATTAAAAGTATATAATAAGAGCATTCAGATTGTGAAATCAATCACTACAGAGGCAGGAAATGTCAAAATTAAGGTCGTCTTGGCAAACTTACTTTGGCCCCATGAGCTACATATTGTGTTGCCTTTGCAGTATTCTTCCTCCCCCACTAATTATCATCTTTTTCAAGGCAGATAAAGGACCTGCTTTAGAGGTGAATCAGGACTGTACAGTCACGTGATCATTGTCAATAAATTCCTTCCCTAATTTGAAGCAGAAGTTGGAAGGCATGTGGAAAATGGGACCGAGGGCTGTGGGAGAGCAGGGAAGTATTCTGAAGGAAGTTGGTACCACCTTCAGAACTGGCTCTGCCAGTGCGTTCCTAAAATTTTTATTTGGGCTATTACTTATATGTTCCTGGTTTTCTGGGTACCCAGATTAAGAACCATCTGCCCCATTTTCTCTGCAAGAGAAGTCAAAGTTAGATGGACTTTGAATATAGAAGACTTTATAATGCTCAGTACCCTGAAAGATCAGTGCTTCACACTCAACACCTATACTTAGTGAAGTCTTCAATTCTGCAGGTTTTATCAGAGGGTTACATACCTCACCTCAGAGGCATTCATCAGATGCTGCATTGAGAAGCTCCACAGGAAAAAAAAAACACAAACAAAACAAAAAACTTTTGAAGAAATCAGTCTTTCTGGACTCAGAGCTGAGTTTGTATAGTCCTAACAGTAGATAAGGCACAAGTCCGCACATTAAAAGGCAAGGATTAAATGAAAGACTGAGTAACTCCTTGTTCAGTGAGCACTGTTAATCCTGTGCAGCAATTGAGGCATGGGTCTAGTGGAAAAATAGTATCCAGTTATGAAATTAAAGACTTTGACTTAATGCACATAGGCAAGTGGGATTGATGCAGTCTCCAAGGAAACGTATTGTGATCTTCAGTACTTAATTCTTCAATGTAAGATTCTGTATTCTTTGAATCTGAGTATAATTAATCATTTGTGAGGAAGGAAAATATAGATATGTACAAGAGGAGTATGAAGATGTACATTTTTCCTACTTACTGAGCAGGTGAAAGGACTAATTTCCACTGATCCCAGTTTACATGATGAAGTCTCAGAAGAGAAGAAATGAAAACACTGTGCTCACTGCAGCACTGCCACATGTCTCTTTTTGGGGAGGTTTAATACCTGCTATAGTTCCTCAAGTAGCTATTGAGAGATTCAGAAAATAGCACTATAAGTCCTCCCGTAGCTGCTGTAATGTGAGAGGGTGGAAATACGGAGGAGGTAAGGGACCAGCATGGAGAAGGGAGAGCTCCTCTCCACGTGGAGGGCTGCTACTCCATGGAGCAAATTGGAGGTCTCTGCCTGGCAATCGGCACAGTTCTTCCTTTCTGGACCCCCTGTACCATACCTGCTGACATATTTCCTAGAGACATCTGAGTTTAGTTTCCTGCTCAGGGCTCCTGCCTCTGGACTTTTCCAGAGATAGAGCTTTGCATACTTTATTTTGGTGTTTTACTTCTGTGGGCTGTATGAATAGTATTTAGTAGTATTTTGCTGTAGCCATGATGATCTAAAGAGTTAGGCAAGAAAAGGTTTACAAGTAAGGGTATTGTGTTTTATTAGACCAAGCAATACAGTTAGAAAAATGAGGTAACTTTAAAGTACTGAAAAGACTGCAGAATTAACTTACTGATATACAGGCTTTGGAGTCTGGAGTGTGGTATCCTGACCCGCACCTTCATTGTTCTCTGTGTGTTATATCCTCATATTCATGACAGGTTATGGTAAATTTCTGAAACTATAAAAACATTAGTGGATGGGATAGAAATACATTTAAAATGAAGACAGGTGTATAAAATTGGGTCATCGTGCTGCTCTGGCATATCGTTTTATTGCTCTTGGAGGAGAATAGAAATGGACCATTAGCATTCCTGACAATGTCCCATCTGCTATAAAGACATTGGTGCATTTCACTATGCTGCTATGAGAAATCTGGGACCTTATGCAAGCCAGCCTCTGCTTAATACGATGAGCAACATGTACCCAGGAGCAGCAGCCCTTCTGTGAGCTTCTTCAGAATTTCCTGCGTCTTAGTTTAGTTTGCACAGCCAGAAGATCAGCAAAGATCTTCCTTCTCAAAGCTATTCCAGTGCAAAAGTGCAGACCTTCTCTATGTAAAACTTCTGCTTTCATGGGATATTTTGCTTTTGCAAATACCAGCTCATGAATCACCTAATGAAACAATTGAGAGCCTTTCTTTTTTTTCAGGCAGAAATGCCATGTCAGCATTCAGAAGAACAAAGCATCTACTTTGTGTCTCACACTGTCTGTCAAGCAAATTTCAGTGAGACATCCAAAGTATTTTACCAATATTTTACTTGATAGGATAGGGTGAGTTAAAAATTAAGCTACACATTTTAGTGTTATTATGTTCTCTTTGATTTTCTTTCTTTCCTTTAGAAGTTAGTGGGTGCTTTTGTGAGAGATCAGTGAACCTCAAACAGGTGAGCTTGTCTTATGTCAATGTCCAGAACTGACAAAAATCTGTGTTTAGCAAATTTCTCCCTCTTTATTCTATTTTTCATTGTTCAATAGTGACATGAGGCTAGTTATTTTGTCTGGGTGCAAAATGAAGTTGCTAGTCAAGATGCAGACTCTGCTGAATGAGCAAACTCTGAAATTAGAAATCAGTGTTGGCTGGGCTTTTTTGCTGCTAGGTTTCAGGCTTTAATCCTAAACAAATCTGCCCTTTAGTTCCTATCTGATATTTGTCAGAGGATCATTTGAATTATAGGATAGTTATTTCCTCTGTATTGTCATTCTTCTTACAAGTGTGTATTTCAGTACAATGCAGATGCAACAGATTATTTTATATTCATAGTGCATATACCTCTAGGAAAGCCACGCCACAGTGTGCTGATGCTGGCTGCATGGGTTATGTGTTCTCAGGAGACCGACATGTTCAGAAAGTATTCTTTTGCCCTTTCCTATGTCGTCTCATGTTTTGCTCTGATAGAAGCACTAGCAACTGAAAGGCTTGTTATTGATTTCTGTGCAGATGTTAATAATTTCTGTATAACTCTGCATTGGAGTTGCAATAACTGATGTACAAAATTTGACATCTTAATTATTCCTTGATGGAAAGGAGGGCCACTAACCTGAGATACAGCAGCCTATTAACTCTGGATCTGTAGATTCAAAACAGCCTTAGGTCACAAGTGAAATGAGTAAGGCCGTCTCAGTACAGTCTTTATGGATGTTTCTTTGCTTCTCAAAGACACCAGACTGCCTTCAATGTGTCTGGAGAGGACGGAAGAAGAAATCTTGAAAGAAAAAATTGTTTTCAGTATTGCTAGCCTGGCTGAAATCGCAAGTACTGGAAATCTCAGGAGAAGGACAATTTATGAGCTCCCCAGACTTACTGCTAGATGCATCAAAATATGCAACCCAAATGGTATTTACTCAATCAAAATGAAAGGTTCAAGAGTTTTGGTGTCTATCTGCCAGTCCCATCCAGCAGGCATAGCTTCAGTTCCCAGCAGTTGCAGCTTTATGCAAAACTCCTGTGAGCTGGAAATGTTAACTGGACAACCAGGGGCACATGTGCACCATAGATCATTAGCAGATATTGACCAGTGAGCCCCAGAAGTCTGATCCCCAGCCACTGAAGTTATCATTACAACAGCGAAAGCAATTCCTTTAGCAGTAGGTAAATATCAGGCTGTTGCTGTCTTTGCTTTCAGCCAAATGTAACCATCATCCACAACTTTTAGTGTAGGAGAGGCTGTCTTCAAGAGGATGCCATTTCCCAACTAACCACCCAGTTGACCTGTAGACCTTGCAGCTATAGAATTGTATATATGCATCACTGTGCATTTAAAATTCATATTCTTAGTCCAGTCACAGACAGCCCCACCGTAAGGCATCAGCATTTCAAAAGCTATCCTATGCTGAACAATAGAGTAAATGGCAAGAAAAGAAAATCTGATTTCTGCCTCAGTGGAAGAAAAGATCTAATATGAAAGAACAATTGTGTGAAGTCTTAAGGCTTGATTGTTTTGTATTTCACCAGCATCATCCAAAATTAATTTCAGTGATTTGAGTGTTATTATTATTGAGTTACACGGTACCCTAGAAGGCAAGAAAAAAATTGGGTCCTCTAATCTAATCCACTACCCTCTCTTCCTCCAGAGCTGGCCCAGAGTTTGATTGCACACTGTGTTCTGGAAAAGGGCAGCAGTTTGATGTTTGCTGCAGCGGCTCTTCAACAGTTAGTCTCCAACGCTGGTCTGCATCTCTGTTCTGGCTGTGGTAACAATGCGGAAAAACTGAGACCAGAAGACAGAAAGGGAGAATTCGGAAGAGGAAAGAAGTTTAAATTATAGTCCAGGGTCATGCAGCATGCTCAGCTGCAGACACAACACAGTGCAAACCTGAGTAACAAAGCTAATTATGATTCCATTAAAAAGAGGAGAACAAATCTTGCTGAGACCCAAGTCACATCACGGTGGTCAAAGTGAAACCTTGCTCGCTAATGTAGCCTTAATTCATTTTATTTTGCAGAGACAGCAAGCTCACCATGTTGCTCCGGGAGTCCTTGGGGAATATGAACTGCCGAACCACAATGATAGCTCACATTTCAGCTGCTGCGGGGAACTACGCTGAGACGCTGTCCACCATCCAGATTGCATCAAGGGTCCTCAGGATGAAGAAAAAGAAAACTAAGGTAAGACAATGTATAGCTCCATTCTTGTAATGCTGGAGGAGGAAGGAAGAAGGTTCCCTAAAGGATCCTTAATGGGTAGAGCAGCATGTAATGAAATCAGTAACCAATTCTAACGTGCGTGGGTTGCATGTGCCCTGTCCTAGGCAAGTGACTTAGAGCACATAGCAGAGACTGGGTGTGGGGAGTAAACGCTTCAGCTTCAGATACAGAGGGGTGAGTTCATACATATCTGTTATAGCAGATGGCCTTATTTAATGATATAGCTGTCAGAGACCATTTATTTTCAGTTATGCTCTAAGTGCTAATGAAATAATACGGAATGAAACTGCTGTAGAGTTAAAACAAAATTGGGATTAATGAAGAATTAGATTCTTTATGCTTCTCTTTGCAGCAGGAGCAAGATAAATGCAAAGCAGAGTGTCCATTGCCAGCATTGATGCCACTTTTACTCTCATTGCTTCTAAATATGGATGATAGGCTTTCCAAGGAGTGAGGATGGGCTGTATCGACTTCCATGCTTTAGAGTCATGGGGTCTTCTGTACAGCTTATGGTGTGAATTGAGCACAACGAGTGAATGTTATGCGTTTCATTTAAATGGACAGCCTATAAATTGACAAAAGCTTTTTTTGTCAATCGATTGAAGAGAGACAAGTAAAGGGGTTCAGTCCCCACACCATCACAGCAGTGTGTCTCCAGCGACCTCTGAATGCACGTTATACAATTCCAAACACTGGTAGTATGACCAAAAGGGGATTGTCTGTATTTTCTGGGCCTTATTTGTGTACTGAGTTTTATTGTTCCTCTTCACGCACACACATACACACACACACACACACAAAATCAGCAAAGTCTTTGCCAAATATCTGATTTCTTTGGCCAGGCTTAATTGAGGGAGAGATCCTAATCCGTTTGTTCTCTATGTTTTTTTTGAAGTCTTATGATTTCAAGTGGGACACAGGGTTGGACATTGGCTTCTTCATAGAACACTGTTGCGTGCTTGCTGTAGGACTGTGGATAAAAAGATTCAGAGCTCTGTGCCTTAGTTTGGTGATTTCCCATTTTAAATGTGACTGTGATCTTTTTGTGTACGCATTTGTGGAAGGAACTGTTTGCAATGCTGAAATGTTGTGTGTGCTCTCTCTCTCATATTGCAGTACACATCGAGTTCTTCTGGAGGAGAGAGCTCTTGTGAGGAGGGCAGGATGCGGAGGCCAACCCAGCTGAGGCCTTTCCATTCTAGAAACACTGTTGACCCAGACTTCCCTATTTTACATTTATCAAGTGATCCTGATTATTCGTCCAGCAGTGAGCAGTCATGTGACACGGTGATTTATGTTGGCCCCAATGGCACTGCCCTTTCTGATAAGGAACTGACAGATAACGAGGGTCCCCCTGACTTTGTTCCCATAGTTCCTGCTCTGCAAAAGACCAAAAACGAGGGCAGGTTGGAGGAAGTTAGTGAATCAGGGCCCAGCACATCTGAAAGAGACTGCCTCAAGTGCAACACCTTTGCAGAGCTCCAGGAGAGGCTGGATTGCATAGACGGCAGTGAAGAGACCGACAAATTTCCCTTTGAAGAGATGCCTGCTCAATTTAGCTCAGACCAGATGTCTAAGTGCTCTGTCTCAAGCCAGCTGGCAGAGCTTAGCCACTTACTAGAGTCAGATAAGGAAGATATGATGCCAGAATGTCAGCATCCTGATAGAGAAGCCAAGGAAAATATAAATGCAACACCCAGCAAAACTAAGAGAAATCACTCACCTGTTCCTTCTGGAGCTCTTACTAATGTTTCAACTCCTTCTTCTCCCAGGAGTGTAACAGGCAGCTCTAGTAAAGAGCTTAGCTCTTGTCAGTTAGCACACAGCACCAGCTTGCAGAGCAGCAGAGAAGGTCTCAACACCTGTGGATTTGTGGAAGGCAAACCTCGGCCAATGGGTTCGCCCCGGCTTGGCATTGCGAGCCTCTCAAAGACATCTGAGTACAAGCCACCAACTTCTCCTTCCCAGAGGTGCAAGGTCTACACACAGAAAGGAGTCCTGCCCAGCTCCACTCCCCCATCAGCTCCCATGAGTAAGGATAATGGGATGACTTCTAGTGAATCTTTATTGCAGCCAGAAATCCGGACCCCACCTGTAGGTATGAGCCCTCAGATCATGAAGAAGTCAGTGTCCTCCATCAATGGCGATCCTGACGAGACCATTCTCGATGAAGTTCGGCAACAAAGCGTTTCTCCAGAATCCAAGAAGGAGATTCTGAGCACCACCATGGTGACTGTGCAGCAACCGTTAGAGCTGAACGGAGAGGATGAGCTGGTGTTCACCCTTGTAGAAGAGCTAACCATTAGTGGGGTCCTTGACAATGGGCGCCCAACAAGTATAATCAGTTTTAACAGTGACTGCTCTGTGCAGGCTTTGGCCTCTGGGTCTAGGCCAGTCAGTATCATCAGCAGCATATCCGAAGATCTTGAATGTTACTCCAGTACAGCTCCTGTGTCTGAAGTCAGCATCACACAGTTCCTTCCACTTCCAAAGCTGGGCCTGGATGACAAATCCCAGGATGATGGCAGCAGACGCTCATCCATCAGCTCGTGGCTGAGTGAAATGAGTACAGGCAGTGATGGTGAACAGTCGTGCCACAGCTTCATAGCCCAGGCATGCTACGGACATGGAGAAGCAATGGCGGAACCCCCTGTCTCTGAGTTTGCAAGCACCATACAAAGCGCCAGCATGATTTGTGTAAGTGAAAAACAAAAGCCAGTGACCGACAACATGCTCATACTGTCGGAAATGGGGGAGGAAGCTTTCGGCAAAGTGCCACCCATCAAAGGCTGTAAAATATCAGCTCTAGGGAAAACTACTGTCACAATCAAAAACACTGCAAGCCTCAGCAGCTGTGAAGGTTACATCCCAATGAAGACAAACATTACTGTCTATCCATGTATTGCCGTTAATCCCTTCAGAGCACAAGACACCGATGATGCTGTACCAGCGGTAACTGCAGACCCAAAGGTTACTCATCCCCATGATGGCAAAGAATCCAATGCTAAGAAGGATATCAAATTTGAAGACCCTTGGCTGAAGAGAGAAGAAGATGTAGCAAAGGACAGCTCTGTGAGCAGTGATGGGCCAAGGCCTGACACGGCTGCAATTCCAGCCAAGCCTGAGCCCAGTACGAAGCAGTCCGCAGTGGACAGGTTTAGCAGCAGCAGCGGGGATGCCTCTACCTCCCCGGGATCTGACAGTCTAAAGAGGATTGTGGATGGGTGCGAGGTGGCAGCATGCGGTTGTGCAACCCAAAGCCCTGGTCATTCCAGCGATGGCTTGAAGAATGGCAGCCTCCCTCGAGGGCTCCTGAAGGCAAGCAAGCCGGAGGAGCCTGACAGTCACCTCCATCCTACTGCCGCTGACACCAGTGGAGCCAGCTCTCCTGCCCTCCCCCAGTTTTCTAAGGCTAGCCTTGACAAGAAAATGGCCTCTCCCAAACACTGCGTCCTCACTCGTCCTAAAGGGACCCCTCCTCTGCCACCAGTGAGGAAGTCAAGCCTGGATCAGAAGAACAGAGCCAGCCCCCAGCACAGCGCAGCCAGCAGCACCACGAGCAGCCCCTCCAGCCAGCCCGGGCCCTTCCTGGCCAGCTTCCCCGAGGAGCCGAGTGCCAAACAGAAGGGCCCTGGCATTGACAGCAGTGGCAGCAACAGCAGCAGCAAGCTCTTCAGTGCCAAACTGGAGCAGCTTGCCAGCAGGACCAACTCACTCGGGAGGGCCACAGGAAGCCACTACGAATGTTTGTCGCTGGAAAGAGCGGAAAGCCTGTCGTCTGTGAGCTCCAAAATGAGCCCTGGAAAAGACACCACCATGCCTAGGGCCGGAAGGAGCCTCAGCCGCAGTGTCATTGCCTCACCCAACAACTCGGGCCTCTCCCAGTCCGCAGGTGCCTCCCCGAAAGCCAGCCAGTCGAAGATCTCTGCCGTCAGCAAGCTCCTGCTGGCGAGCCCCAAGGCCCGCAGCCTGTCCGCCTCTGCCACCAAAACCCTCAGCTTCTCCACCAAGTCTCTGCCTCAGTCTGTCGGGCAGAGCTCCAGTTTGCCTCCGAGTGGGAAGAACATGTCCTGGTCAACGCAGTCCCTCAGCAGGAGCCGGGGGTCCAGCCTTGCTTCCAAATTGCCCCTTCGGGCCGTCAACGGGCGGATTTCGGAGCTGCTCCAAGGGAGCGCCAGTGTCAGAGGCTTGCAGCTGCGGGGAAGCTCAGAGGCGGACGAGCGCGAGGGCCTTCCCGGAGATGAGAAGCCGGCTGTTCACATGCTGCCTTCACCTTACAGCAAGATCACCCCTCCTCGGAAACCTCACCGCTGCAGCAGCGGTCACGGGAGCGACAACAGCAGTGTCCTGAGCGGGGAGCTGCCCCCCGCCATGGGGAAAACTGCTCTCTTTTACCACAGCGGGGGGAGCAGCGGCTACGAGAGCATGATGAGGGACAGCGAGGCGACGGGCAGCGCCTCTTCAGCCCAAGACTCCATGAGCGAGAACAGCAGCTCCGCAAGTGGCAGGTGCCGGACTCTCAAAAATCCAAAGAAACGATCAAATGCAGGTAAGCTTGCGGTGGTGTGAAAGAGGGACACGGACCAAAGCAGGTATCTAGTACGTGGTGGGGAGGCTAACCCTAAAGGTGAGCTAATTCAGTACCAGCTACAACTCTTAGCAGAGAAGCGAGGCCAGGGTGAGTGTCCCAGGCTCTGAGTTTCTTCGTTTTGCAACATGCACAAATCCTGTGTGGTTGCATCACCTTTGCCGTGCAGTCTCCCTCTCACCCATTTCACTTAGGTTTACTTCGCATGAACAGAAGACCATTTATCCCTAAAACTGGTTAGTATTGCTAATGGCAGCCACACTCAAGTATTTATTTATACAAATATTCTTCTGATTTTATTCCAGAAAGAAGCCTTTGTGAGGCAGTGAAATGTAACTGTTATTTTTAAGCACTTTGGGTGCAGGCTCCCTTCTTGGTATGCATGTGTTTCATCAGTGTAAGACCAGAGTGTTGCTGAGCAACACTATCTCTTATGAGCCCACTTTTGCTCCTTGTGTGCTCTGGATGCCCAAAGGTGCGAGATGCCACGCAGCTGAAACCACCACGGAGTTCCTTCTTCCCACCTACAGGGTGAAACAAAGTTGTGCCCACACCCCTTGGAAGATGTTATCCTGCCTCTCAGCTTCTTGGTTTTTAGCTTTTGAGTTATGAGTCCTTCTTTTCCCAGTAATTTATTGATACA
>Ga0181612_172897_pt1 | contig 13290 bp, 8 predicted proteins | sample HoacroProtozoa21_FD_119630 | JGI IMG/M metagenome (GOLD analysis project Ga0181612, IMG submission 119630) | Hoatzin crop microbial communities from Cojedes, Venezuel. Combined Assembly of Gp0051906, Gp0051904, Gp0051908
GGAATGTAAGGAACACCATGGACTTCTCTTTCCACACCTGTTACTTTTAAGATGAAGAAAGATGATGTTGAAATGGAGCAGAGTAAATCCAAGGACAAGGTCAAAATTGTGACACCTAGTGAGCAGCTATCAGTCAGCAGTAGAAACAGATTACAAAGTTTATTTAACTCGGTTTTGCTGTATACTTTGGCATCTGAGCCATATCTTGGCTGGGATAGTTTTTTTCCAGGCCTTTTTCTGAGCATATCGCTCCAGAGATGGTGTTCCTTAACAATCCAAGCCACCCATCCAGAGGCCTTTTCCAGCAGCAACGCCTTCAGAAGCATTCGAGTCTGGAAAGCAAATTTGCTTCTAATGACGCAGCGTGCTTGTCTGGGGCGTCGAGGAGCTGGGGAACAACTGTGCCTTTCATGTCCATGGTCAAGTGGAATGGCTCTGCTCTAGAAGTACCGTCCTAAAGCCAGTGCAGGTGGGAGAAGCGCATGCCTCATAGCAAGCACAAGCACTGCTGACTTTCGATGCTTCTGTCGCTTAGATTTTTCCAGAAATACCTCCCAAAAGAAACCCTTTCCTTTCTTTGTGTAAAACAAGGCTTGGCGCTAACAAAACCAGCATAAACCGAAGGATTTGATTAGTTTGATGTCTTCCTGTTGCCAAAGCAATACCAGATAGAAACCACCTGTTTTCTTCCTGAAGGAAAGCAAGTTTCAGAGAAGTTACTCAGCATGAACTGAAGAAAAACATTACATTATCATGCAACTGATTGCAGTTTCTTATCACATTAGGTATTCAAGCTGTTCCAGACTGACTCTCACAGTAACACTTGTAAACCGTATTAATCATTATTTTAGAACACATTTATCTACGGATGGCAACCAATTCACTACTCAAGAGTTCAGTAAGCTAAAAAAAACTCCCTTTTTTTCCAAGAGATAAATACCTGGTGTCCAAAATATGTTGTTAAAATACATATCCAAGCATTAAAAAAGTATGTTTGATAAAAAGTACTTTCCCAAGCCAGTAACTCTTGGGAACTAAAGCATGTATTTTTGTAAGGATGGATTTGCTAATATAAGCATTTTTACTGCAGATGTGTTCTTATTTTTACTCACTGGCACCGTAGTTTGCACAATAATCCGTAAATCTAGCATGCTGTGTTTCTTATATCCCAAAAGTTCAGTACTGTACTCTTGAAGCTCAACATGGTAAGCGCCTCGGTGACATGCTTGGCAGCACAGAGCTCGTTTTTGAACGAGCTGCCTATTTGTGGACGCTGTTTCGCACCTGTGGCCATAAGGCAGTGCCACTGGAAGTCTTCAGAAGCTTTATGCCAGCACAACTAGATAGGTGTCTAGACCGCACCAAAACACGGGGCAAAACGAGGTTTGCGGGGATGCAAGCCAGCTTCTCATTTGCCTCACATCTATCAGCCTGTCAGCAGCGCACACCTTCAGCATCAACTGGACGTCACCTGATGAGGTGGTGCTTGTGAGATCTGGTTAATTCTGCCCCGTATTTTGAACCTCTTCTCGTTTACATGTCAGTATCAGTAAGAGAAGCAATAATGAGGGTGGAGAGAAAGACAAGGGCTCTGCAGTGCGGTCTTAGATTTGGGGCATCTCCCGGCACTTAAGGAGTGTCCCCTGCTGAGATTACCAGAGGGACGTCAGTCTGAAGCGAATAGGTGGTTGCTATGAGAGTTAGCGCTGCTACCAGCCTGTGCTTGCTTTCCTCAGTGCCACAGCCTGAGAAGAATGAGGTAAATGACTCAGCTCACTCCACACGTGTATAATGGCATTTCCACCATCCCTGCAAGACGACAGCTTTGTGACATGCGACACTTCAGATCACTTCTCAGGGAATCTCTGCCATCATGAAATCAGGCTTCTTCACAAAGACTTTCAACTCCCGGGACATTTCTACAATGAATATAATTAGCCCCATTTTAAAGATGGCAGCTGAAGCAGAGAACAACTTGCAAAAGATCAGACACATGGGTCGGTCTTCTGTGGCAGATCTGCTCAATGCCAGGCAAGTACTTAAAGCACAAGACCCTCATGAATTTAAAACTGAATTTCCACCATCTCCTATACTGGAAGCCATGCTGAAGAGTACTATTAAAATTAAATTCAGCCCAAAGTCTTATGGTTAAAATAAATTTTAAACAGACCCTTTAAAAAAATACACGAGCAAGTAACAAGATCTGCAATAACGCAGAGAAAATTAATTACCTAGGCAGACTCCTTTTCAAGTTCATGACTCATGCCAGCATATAAATGTCTGCGTGAAGCCAGCTCTTAATGCTAATTTTGTTGCTGTAAGAAAATTGTAACCTTCTCTGTAAAAAAATGAGTGCATACCTTGCTATTGATTTTTCAGGAGTCTGACTGGCAGAATGCTGTACTGTGACTGCAGATTTCTGCTAACCCTCTAAAATATTTTGCTAAATTTTGTTCTTTCACCGCAGATAGAAGAGACTCCTGGCCATGCCGCAGTCAGCCTCAGCTGCACAGAAGTTGTGGTCACGTCCACCTAACTTGTTCCTTTTTATTCAATAGAAACACGGCAAGTGTATTACTTAATCGGTCAAAAATCCCATTCCGTATAACGGCAATAGCACGGTACAAAGAGTAGGAGTAAGAAAGAAAAAAGCATTTTTGTTAAAACTAGCCCGTGGTTCAAACCATCCCCCCCTTTCGCTCCCCTGACCAGAAGCTGCCGCGTTTATCAGCCGGTGCTGGCACCGGGTCGCAGCGCTGCGGTGCTGACAGGGTTTCTAACGGAGCCGGCCCTATCTGCCTCCCCAAGACCCCTGCTCAGAACCACCGCCTCTTACCACAGAGTTAACTTAGACTCATGAGCTACTGGCTGTAACTATCCGCTTTTTATATAAGAATCACCAAAGTGCTCCTCGGGGGCGGGGTTTATTGCAAGGGAGCACAACAGGAGGAAGGAAACGTGTCTGATACTCCACACGCACCGCCGTACTTGCCCACGCGGTGCCAAAAGCTACACGTGCCACCGCAAAAAGCACCCACCGCAACGGCAGCCTCTCCGTCAGCGGTCACGAGCTCATCAAACCAGGGAAAAAGCAATGCGGGCGCGCGGAGACGGGCGCTTCTCTGGGCCGGAGGCAGGCAGAGCCCGGCCGGCGCGGGGAGGAGGCAGCCGCCGCGGTGGGTGCAGCAGCGCTGCTGGGCTGTGCCACCCCGAAAGCTGTCGCTCCTCTTCGTCCCCTTCGGTAAACCCCTGGCAGCGGGTGGGACGTCGGCATCACGCTGACACCAGAGGTGTCATCACGATGAGGACCTCGCTGCGGCAGGCCCTCTCCAAACCTGCAGCCACGCAGCGCCTCTGTGGCAAGGGGCCTGAAGCACGGTGTCGGACAAGGCACTGAGCGCGGCAGAGGTTTTCGGCTGGCGGGCTGAGAGCCCATCCAGAGTCCCGGCAGCCCCTAGCATGCCACAAGCTGCCTTCCCATTGCACAAAGCCAAAACAGCGCGGGAAGAAGGACAGGATGGGGAGGAACACCTCCTCCCCACCGACGCGTTCCCCTCCCTCGGCAGCACCATGCCTGTGGCAGCGTGCACAGGGAGCAAAGCTCAGCATGGAAAAAGCCAAGGGCACGGGGAAGATGTGTCCCATCACCCGCTACACCCAGCCTCGCCCCAGACGTTGGGCACCCAGCCGACCAAGTGTGATGGTACAACTGGTCCAATGTTCACAGGGGCCCGTGGAGCAGGGCTGGAGCAGGAGGTGGAGGCATCTGCCCCTACCGCACTGTGTGAGGTGGCCAGGCTGGCCCCAGGAATGGCCGCAGGGCATCACGAGACGAATGGAGAGTAAGAGAGTGTGCGTGCTTCGCTGTATACCACAGAAAGCCACACAACGCAGCGTCCGCACCCAAACCAGCGTGGATCCAAGCAGCTGCATTTATATAATGCCATGGCACATGGCGTGGAGGTCCTAGCTTCCATCTCCAAAGCTGTCCAGCCTTACCCCAAAGTGTCAAACCCAAGCAGCATCTGGAGGCAAACCAGGAAGCAGCAATCTCCGCATCCCATTTCCTAGACAATGTCGACAGAGCACTTAGATCATTATTCAGACGGCCATGGTGTTAAGAGGAGAAAGGGAGAATTCAGAGGCATTAAAGGGAAAAATAATTAGAGCATGCATTTTTTTTTTCAGTAAAAATGATGTATTTGGCTTTTTTTAAAAGCTAATTTTAAAGGTGAAATGTTTGGTTAGTAAACTCATTAATTCCTTGCATGTATTCTCAGAAAGTGAAACAGAACATGGCCAGTGTTGCCCAAGATTGATTTTATGACTTTGTTATTATTTTTTATTCATACCACTGGCTTAGACTTATGCACATGTGGAACAATCAGTCAACTGGACAAATATCAGCATTTCCAGCTAAAGTGGAATAAAACCATTTGCTGGATGTTCCAATGTTTCTGCAGCAATAGTTCTTCAAATTATTGTTTAGATGTCAAAGCTAAGACGAATGAGGACATTCTCATTTCTTTCCTGCTGCTATGCTTTCAGGCTGTGTCTTTTAAATAAGACCTGGCATGTGCAATCCACATTGCACAGAATAATTTATATTTAAAAGCTACTGATCTTATTTTCAGAGCAACATGCCAGCCATCTCCATACAATACGTTACATTGATTTGGCCTGTTTGTCTTAATTGCAGCAACTGAAACGCATCCACAGCAGTCAGTGAACATCTTCTTCATCACTGCACGCAGACAATGTGGCACTTGTTTGCACTAACCACTCAGCATGCTGGGGAAGATCTCTGGTGCTGCGGGCTCCTGCTCAAGAACCTGTCCCATGCTAGACACCTTCCAGAAGCCAGCACAGTTCTGGGGCTTGTGATCAAACTCATATACGCTCATGGTAATTTTCCCGGTGTCCATTAATCTTGTCAGTGTCATTTCCCAAATACAAAAATTTTGCTCTGTAGCTCAAGTCTATCGACATATTATTGAATTTTGTGGGAAGCAGGAGAGATAAGAGGCAGAGTACAAGTGAGGGGTTTGATGTGGCAATGATCTGTAAAAATGTTACGTATTTACTCAACTAATAGGCTCTCTGCTGGATATAATATTGGATTTGTGATTTACTTATTGTTTGCTGCTCTGTTCAAGCCGAATTTTTTGCAAGGATTTATTCTGTATAATTAGAAGGGTGAGCGATGGATATTTTTTACTTAAAACAGGGATGTGGCTTTTTTAATACCTAAGAAAATATTTGCATTTGTAAAACAGGACAAACATGAGAGCATAAATCAACAACAGCACTGCAAGTACATTGTCAATGACACAGGCCTTAAGAAGGCCATTTAGCATGGGTAACCTACCCCACACCTGGAGATTTACAATTGCAGAGAAAAGTTATATCGTTTCCCTTTTAAGAAATTAAAAAAAATAACAGTTATTAATTTGTGCTTCTGAAATGTGTAATGAAAACAAGACACCTGCAGGTCCCAGATGCGTTCCATAATGACCCCTCTTTGCTGTTTTCACCACACTGACTCCAGCAGTGTACCAACACCTCTCCTCTGGGCCCACCTGCAATAAAGCACCGGGACCCTCTCTTTGATAGTGAACAGGACCAAGGTCTTCTACTGCCATGACATTAGTAGCTTTGCCAGAGCAGGAACTGATCCTTTGGAGGGACCTGTGGCTCTGGCATCCAGCTTGAGCCTTCGCCCCGCAGGTATTACCAAACAGCCGCAACACAGAGGCGCACGGCTCAGCTGACATCTGCAAATTTATGTTAAGCGTAAGCACAAGGCAGGCCTATTACGAAGAGAACACAGGAATTAGTTGTGCCCAAATGCTGCTTCCAGATCTCTGGGGTAAGGTGACTTACCCTGACTGAAGCGGGGAAATGAGCTAGGGAGCTGGAGAGAGGAGTGGGACAAAATCCCTCGGCATAACTGACAGCTGTTTTCACCTGATCTTCGTGCGATGAACCTGAGCTTCTGATTCATTTCATTAGATTACATTTCCAAACTGCCCCAGTAGAGTAGAGGAGAGTAAAAATATAACTCGGAAACTAAACGCTCTGGTTTTCAGCAGCAGTTGGAGACTGTAAGGGCCCAGGAGAGGAAAGAACTGCCATGGAGGTATCTTAACTTCAGCTAACCCTACACTTCATTTAGCTAATGGTATATCCCCTACCAAAGGCTTTGAATTTCTGACTTTTAAGTAAAAATATTGGAAAAAAAAACCATTCAGAATTGTAGAGGCAACAGGCTCTTAAATAAAGATTCTTCAGCTTTTCCCTTCTACCAGGTATCCATACACACATATTGAGCTGGACTCTGTCACACTGGTATTTAAGGGCATATCCCAAAAAATCAGGACAGAAATAGCAACACTCTTACAATGACAGGCAATAACAAATGAGGGAATTTTAAAAATACATCTACACAATAAATATATGTTCTCAGTTTTCAGCTGCTTAGTGAGTTTGGAGGTTTGTTGTGCTTTCTCGTGAGACAGAGTAAGTGTAAATCAATATTTAGCTTTCAAACAAGTGAAGTCAGTGGGCATCCTAAACACTGCTCAAAAACTCTAACTGGCCCATGTGTCAACAGTTTCTTACTGTCATGACCTATTCTTGAATCACTGGCTTACTTTTTGTGTCAATACAGTGGCAAAAATGGAGCTTGCTTCCACATTTTCTGTGGGACAGACACAGGACATTTTAAATTGTTTTTGTAGTGGCTTCCAAAACCCAGTGGAAAATGTACAGCTTAAATCTTTCATTTCTGGACTGGTTAAGCAATTTTTAATATCTTCAGAAATCTTCAGTATCTTTTTTGTTCTCTCTCAGATTACACAGTTATAATGGGACAAACTTTGAATGAGAAGACAGAAATGACCAATGCTCTGCTCTCAGCTGCTTCATGCATAGAAACAAACCTCAGATACCCACCAACAGAAGAAGAACCAGACATTATTTCCTTCCCCTCACTGTGTTTTTTCACAGCTAATTGCAAAAACAAGGAGCTTTTAAACCCAAGTTTAGTTACAACCATGTCAGCCTGTCCCAGTAACTACGATCACGCTAATACCATGCCCCTTCACTAAATGCTTCCATTGTCACTTTTAAATATTTCCTTCAAATGTGAAGACCTCAGTCTCCTTTTTCATTATATCTGTGTATTCAGATTACTTAACTGCTCTTCACAGATGCCCTTTTTTTTTTGCTATAGTGTAAAGGAAACTAAAGAGTATCAATCCACCGCAGTTAAAACCACAGTTACACTTGCTATTTTGTTCTTGCTGGAAGTATTATCAGTCAACTTGCTTACATACAGCCCATGGCTTATCTGTAAAAAGAGCCCCAAGAATTTAGCAATAATACAGGCTATATATACACGTGCGAATAGATAGGATATCAACCTTCAAATCCCTCTCTTCCTGTAATCCCTTTGCTTTGGTCCTCCGCGTGGTTAGTATACTAAAGCAACACATGAAGAGCTCAAGAAAGATATTTGGTGTGCACACAGTCAGGGATATTCCCTGTTGTAAAAATCCTGTAGTCCATGTGAATGACATAGACTGAATCAATACAGACATGTTTTCTGCCAGGTCCTCCTTTTACTACGAGCTTGGTGCAATGGAACAAATATAATTTAAGACACTCTTTCATAAATATTCATTTCAGAAAAGCACTCTTTTGGTAAGGAAAAATCTTTCTGAATGAAAGAAGGGCAACATGTTAACAAAATAATGCACTGCTTCATTCGGAAACAGGGTCAACCCCATGCTAGCTTTTTGTGTATAGAGATATTTGTGGCTAAGAAACTACGATAGGCCTTCCACATCTTCAGTATCTTACACTGTAATATCCCAAAGCCTTTCACCAACAAAGATTTGACACACATTGGAGATACACAAACATGAATACTTGCATTATAGACTCGTGCGCAGGGAAGTTAAACGGGGTTCTTGGCCACAAAGCCATTTGTGGCATGGTCGGAAAGAAAACCCCCAGTAATATTTGGTTTACCACTCTATCCGGTCACCAGTCCACATGTTCCCCTGAGGCTACTACATTTCAGTCCCTAAATTATTAATCCTCATTCTGTGTTCCTCATATTATCTCGATGTTCTTGGCATATGTTAATAACCCCCACAGGGTAGATAAACTGTTCTGATGGTCTCAAACTAATAAAAGAAAGGTTCTTACAGCGCATAGAGGAGATTCCTTGGAAACCCATTAACAGTTACAGTGATTCACTCAGTTTTCCATGGATTTGTATTTGCTATGACATCAGCCTTGCTCATTCCATATTAACAAATGCCACATTTGTTAAATCCCCACTAAGTGGTAATTTTCCCTCGATTACTGTCCAGTTTGACATGCATTACTTCAAAGATACGCACTGTGGGATGCAGCACAGTAATGCATCTGTTGGGTTTATGGGATGTGTCCAGCTCGGAGGCAACCTCCACCCTCCATGTTTTTATCATGGAGGCAAAGCACTGACCTAAACATGTCCTTGTGTTTCAGGTACCACTGTTCCCCTTACCAACCCAACCCTTCTTCGTATGATTCCTTCTCCTCCCATCACAGACTTTGTGTAGTCCCAGAAAAAGCTGCTGAGGTCCATGGCTGCTCTTGCTCACTCCCTGCTCCCACATCTGCCTCTGCCACGGAGGCAGCAGAAACTGGAAACCTCCCCAACCTGGGCTGCGCTGCTGCCGACAGCAGTGATTCATCCGCAACTCTTCAGCAACCACGAGCTAACAGCATTTCTGAGATGCGACTTGAACTGACGATTACGAAAGAGTTGAATGCTCCGACTTACGCGGTTTTCAAACCTTCGCAGCTGTTGTCATCTCAAAATACACTCCAAGTCAAAAGGCTGTGTTGATACACGCAAATATATACGTACATATACATATGTGTGTGCATATTTAAACAATGACACAGACATTCTTTGAAGAGTATAACTGCACAGCCCAAGCCTGCAGTTAACAAAAGGCAATGGATATAAAATGTGTGTGTTTGCACACAAATGACAATTTTTCTATGTTTACGGCATTTTCTTACAGTGTGTTCTTACCACCTTGCCACGTCATATCAGTGACTCTCCACAGTATCAACAGTCTTGAGGACACTGGGAAAGCAGAAATTATTAAAGCAGAACAAGATTGCATTGGATAAACATGCGTGGATTTATTTTATCAATGCTGATATAAACCAAACATTTCGGTTTTAGGGCAGGTCAGTACGCAGCCTCTGAGCTGTCAGGGTGCCTTCAGACAAAGATATGCCAAAACTGATGTTGTTTAAGTTTCGGCACTGATGCTTCAAAGCTGGAGGCTCCTGAGTCAGGGGTCCCTGGAAAGGAGGAACAAAACAACCCCAGCAACTAGTCAGCCAGCAAAGGCTTGCAAAGCCACAGCCTTGACAACTGACAGCAGAAATGAAGAAAAAGTCCAGAGGAGTAGACAATGGGGCCCTTGGAATCACAAACAACAAAGATAAATATTTTCTTTCATACACTTGCCAGTTTTTGACGACACAAATGAAAGAGAAGCTGCCCTAGATCTTGGTTCTGGATGCCAGTATTTTCCACATTTCAGCACTTTTTCCTCTGACTTCACAAACAATATTGCAATTTATGGAAACAGATTTAGCAGTGTTTGAGACGAAAAGGAATGTGATTTTTTTGTTATTTAAAAAAGTTGATTTAGAAGGCAGCAGCCCTAACTCCAGCATGGGTTAATAACAGTTTAAGTAGAAGTATATTTTTTAAGTAGAAGTATATTTTTTAACAGACTCAAAATATAATTAGGCCATTATAAGCAATCAAGTGAGAGCTGTTTAAAAGCTACTGGCCACAGCTGTTAGCTACCTCACCTCAGCTGGAAATCAGCACCCCCTCAGCCGGGGGATTTACGCAAACTCGTTTTATCACAGGGAAGTGTAAGTGCTCAGGTCTTCAATTACTCAGCTGAGAAATCAGTAACATCTGGGAGCAGGGCAGTAACTTCATTACAGCTCCACACGGATCAGGAAAGAGCCTGTCTGGCTGTGCCCAGCAGTTTGAGCTGTTCTTTCTCCAGAGGTGACTGTCAGAGTTTCTAGTTCATATTGCTACTAATATTCCTCTCAGGGCTGCCAAGATAGCATGCGTTTAATGTCGTTCTTCTCTGACAAATGATTTTAATTAAAATGGTATTCAGGGGTCCCATATTCTTTGTTTCTCACTAATTATTATAGCACATTTGTTCAGTTTCCAAGCTAATGGGTGCTTTTGCTAACTGCCAGATCCCAAATTAAACACGGGATCTGAAATGCCAGGCTATTTTCTTTTCAAGTCATATCTCACTGCCACTCCATGCCACTGCATGGTCTCTGCAAGGAGAGCATCCTCCAACGTCTCTTCGCATAGAACTCTGAGACGAGCCCTGCCGAGCATGTCAGACAGAGCGCAGCACACATCCCAGTTGCTGCACTAGGTCTGTGGATGCAATGTCAGCAAGAAAATACTTTAGAGCTTAAAGGAAGCAAGAAGTAATCGCTAAGAAATCATCACCAGTAAGCACAAAACACAGAAAGCAGAGCTGTTAAGTGTAATGTGGGCACAGCCAAAGCAAGCAGTGCTTAAAGATGCAGCGAAATCCACTCTCCTGCAAGAGTTTACAAATTCAAACTGATTACACAAACACGTTAACCTAACAAAAGTAGGATTTCTAACATGGCGCAGTCTTGAAATTCTGAATACATACTAGGTCTTTCATGCAAAGTTTTTGCTCAATACACTTGCTTCTCGAGGAGATTTGTGTCAGGTACTTCAAAATATACACACCGTATTTGTTTGCTTCAGAAATGTAGGTTAACATGCTGAAGTTACAGCAGCCAAGCCTATTGGCCAGATCACAGCAGACCTTCCATGGAAACTCTTATTAAGAATTGGAGAAGATTTAACTTAGCCCACTAGGGACAATCAGTGGGCACATAGATTTTTCCAGTCTTTCCAAAAGGCTACCTTGATGGGTTCTTAGCCAATGACCAACACAGAGAATAAAACATTTCAGACCTTGCAAATAATGCTGCTGTTCTCCCTGCTCAGAGACTATGAACTGGAGGAGCAGGTGCAGAGGTGACCAGAGCATGAGCTGGGGACGGACTGGGTTCCAGTGACAACCATGGGCAGTGCTCCCATGCACAAAAATGAAACACCCTGCACAAAGCGAAAGGATGTACAGTAGATTTCTCAAAAGATCAGAGTGTAAATATGGTTGTAAAAGATATTCTGCAAGTTTAAGGTTTAACATTTTGTTGCTGTGTATTGCTCTTCAAAAAAAAAAAGGTATGCACTAATAAATACAGCTGCGAGCTAGTCCAGCTGCAGCCTCAGCAACTTGTTCCCCCATGGGAATTCCAAAGAAGATTCCTGCTGTTCCCTCTGTGGGCTCGCAGTGGGAGCTAGCCCCCAAAGGAACAGCTACACATAGGATCCGATGGATGGAGTGATCGGAGGGTCCAGGGACAGAGGACATGCAGACAGGAGAGGACAGCATAAGGATGCTGAGGAGAAAGGGGTCACAGGAACAGCACTTGCACTTTCATAGAGGACATGACTCTCTTCAAGAAAAGTGATGGCTTTATCACTAGCAAATTAAAATAGTTCTTTGCTTTCTAAATGTTTCAGTTAGTTTATCAGTCTGACATTTCCATAGTGATAGCACAGTCATAATTGCCTCAAAAACACTGCACTCAACCTTATAGAGAAACTTACTGAAGGCTCTGGTAGAGAGCACAGACACACAAGTGCTTCATATTACAAGCGGAAGGACACAGTCTGAGGGCTGACCTGTGCACCCAGTTTCTGGACAGATGTGACCATTTCTAAAAGTTAGACGTTAATGCATTCACACCAAGTGTGCCAAAACACCCTTTCTAATTCTGTATAGTCCAGTAAGAACAGGTCAAGCGGGGCCAGGCACAAGGCAGCAGGTGGATTTCAGGAGGACCCTGTGGATAGGGCTGCTCTGGAGGGAGAGCTTACCCCTGCCAGGGGCCCTCCCAGCCCCTCTCCGGGCGGCAGCAGCCCCTTCAGCCCTGCAGGCTCACTTGCCCAGCCAAGGCCCTCCCAGCTCACGCCCAACTGATTCAAGCTAACTCTATCCCCAGCTTCTGGCTAACCTGGCTCTATGAGCAAATCTGAGGAACCACAAGTGCAGGTGGATGTGCAGAAAGGAACGTGGGTTTTTCTTTAATTTTTAAATGAAGACTATCTCTCTGTGCCACCAGGAAAATGTCTTTCGCTAACCCTGATGATTTTTGATAAAAGCAAGCTGGGAAATAACCCCAAAGACTGCTCTCCCAGCAGAGCTGGGGTGGGGGTGGTATCCTTCTAGCAGGCCTTGTGGGCAGTAACACCATCAGCCGTCCAACTTCAGAGAGCTTAGTTTTAGAACCGCACCCTTACTTTGGCCTAGATTTTTTCAGTGCAGTCCTATGTTGCACCATAAAATATATCTTTACAAATATAAATCAACCACTTGAAAAAAGCAAAATAATAAATATTGCAAAAAGCTTCACAGTTGCCGATGGAGAAAGGGGGTTAAATGGATAAGGATGATTTAAAATTACCTCTGTGCTTCCTGAGGAGTCACATATTGGGCTGCACTAAGTTTCAGTATTCATCACACTTCTGAGCTGGACACACCACTGCAAATGCTGTGTCCCTGCAGGAATGATCATTCCACCCTGAGCAGCAAAGAAGACCTGGGAGCCAATGCATGTCCCGACACCCACAATCACAGCCTGGGCAACGCTGCCTGCTCTCCCAGGTCTTGCTCCTAATCCTGCTGCGACCAGACACATATTGGCATTACATCAGCCCAGTTATAAAAGGAAGAACGAACGACCAGGCAGAGTCTGACACCAGGAATTAGCTCTGCCAGCTTCTGTCTACACATTCTTTCCTTGGAATGAGCAAGGGAGACTACAAAGATTTTCAAAGTACATTTTGTTTACAGTGTTGTCTGGAGAAGAGGAGGCTGAGGGAAGACCTTATCGCTCTCTACAGCTACCTGAAGGGAGGTTTTAGCCAGGCGGGTGTTGGTCTCTTCTCCCAGACAAGTGACAGGACGAGAGGCAATGGCCGCAAGTTGCACCAGAGGAGGCTTAGATTGGATATTAGGAAAAGTTTCTTCACTGAGAGGGTAGTCAAGCACTGGAACAGGCTGCCCAGGGAAGTGGTGGAGTCACCATCCCTGGAGGTATTCAGAAGATGTGTAGACA
>Ga0181612_177149_pt1 | contig 13290 bp, 11 predicted proteins | sample HoacroProtozoa21_FD_119630 | JGI IMG/M metagenome (GOLD analysis project Ga0181612, IMG submission 119630) | Hoatzin crop microbial communities from Cojedes, Venezuel. Combined Assembly of Gp0051906, Gp0051904, Gp0051908
CACATAGATCGTGCTGTTTGAGCAGCCAGCACATCTCTGCCCATTTACTCCTGTCAATCCGTGGTGGAGATATCATCGATGCCAGTGGGAACTGAGCACATGGGCTGGGGGTAGGTTTTGGCCCATAGCCTGGAACAGCATTTGACAGCACCCCTGCAGAATATGATGGGAATAATCTGCTTTGCCACCAGCAAAAGACTGAAAGGCAATGCCAGGCTGTTTCTTCTCTTAGAGTGTTTTAAACACGTGCAGAAAAAAGACCTTAAGAATTAAAGATATCATTAAGCGTGTGCCTGTTTATGTTGTGCTTTAAAGAGTGAAACCTGCGTGTAATTTTGATGAAATCAATGCATGGCGTATGACTCTCCAGAAGACCTGAGCATCTATTGCCTACTGGGAGTAGACCCAGAACACAAACTGGCAGCAGGTCCAGGCCAGTCTCCAGCTTCTGCCAAATCAGAGGGTTAAAATGAAGCAGGCGCTAATTTCTATCAGCAAAGAAAATTCATGACATTAACAAAATAAGCAGCGTCTGATTCAGATAAACGAGCCAATCTGCTGTGAGAACACGCTTTGGGGAACTGCGGATGGGGAACTGGGAGGAAACACCAACTGACCAGACACCAGCAAAACCAGGTCTGCTCAAGACAGGCATTCAAGAGAGAAGATGGACATTTATCTTGTATTTAGCTTCCTAATTCAGCAAGGTCATCTGAATTAAAACAGTGTATGTGCAGTGAGAGTCTGACATCTGTTATTTCACAGGACGCCTGTTCCCGGTAGCGGCATTTTCAGTATAAAATGCAGAACACAGTACAGAAATGTTCTGTGCTATGGGTTATTTCCTCACCTCGCATTAAGGCCTGTGTTATAACTGTCCGCTGACACTTACCTAGCAGGCAAAAATTTGGGAGCACTCAGATAGCGTTGCAGTGTGCAGCAGTATCATTTGCCCATCGTTGTCTATGTTTTCCAGGTGGGAAACTAAAAATCCAGCCTGCCCCAATTTCTAACTGCTCTTCCATTTACGTGTAACAAATAATACCCTACAGTGGAAGTAGCCCAGTGCTGTGCTTGGAAAGGCAAGATGTATTATCCAGGTAGCTGTAAAACAAAACATAAAGGTTCTTGTGCAGGAAAGCCCATCTATTGAGAAAAGACAGTTAAGCGCATAATGAAAGTTAAGCAAATCCTTATGTCCCACCGAAGCTGGCAGAATTTCAGCGTATAGTTAAATCGTACATGCAATAAGGGGATATGCTTATAGTAACAGTATAGCTGTAGGATGTGTCTATAGCTTTATTATCAGAGTCCCCAAGAGCTTTGCAATTAGCTGGGAAATGTGAAATGGTGCCAAATCCTGTGCAGCTCTGGATACCCAGGTGGGGTGCTTCAGCAGGAGGTGGCACCCAGCTTCCGCCGCTGGTCCTTGACACGAGCGGTTCTACAGTGGCCACGGCTGTGGTTTGGTGCGAGCTGGCATTGGCACCCACAGGCGCTGGACCCGGCTGTGGCATTTTCCTGGTAACAGAAAGTCAGTTTGAGCTTTTGCGGGGCTGCCGTCACCGAAGTGTCTGAACCTTCCTGCTGCCTTCGAGCCACTCGCCGTGGTTGCGCTCCCCTGGGGCGGGAGGGTATTATTCTCCTTGGGCAGGGAGTAAGAGGAGGCGCAGAGGGATGTCCAGTCTGATTTTAGAAGTTATTTTCATGTCTGCGTATGCGGAGGCATCCCTGTGAGGGTTTTTCCGAACTCGGACCCTGTCTGCGTCGCAAACCTGGCTCGGAGTGGCTCGTTCCGCCTTACAGGGAAGCTTGCGAGTGGGGACTGCATCCCCTCTGGTCCCGGAGCAGAGGAATATACCTTGCTAATGTAGTGTGGGGTGGCAAGAAGTCCAAAAAAAACAGGGAGGAAGGTAAATATCCAAAGTAATATATGCATGAGGGTAAAGAAGGCTACCTGGTTTTATTGCCACTTGATTGGAAGGATGTATGTAGCTTGTGAGCATCCGTTAATTAGTGATGCAGTTGCTCCATGCTGGTATCAATAAAACCTTAATAGTACACGAAGCCTGTGATTGCTTCCTTTTTTCCTCTTGTGAGGATGCGTGTGTGTCGGTGCAGCTGTGCACTGCATGCAGCGTGTGTGCGCTGTGGCTGCTTGCATAAGAAAGGGACAGTAAAATCGTTTAGTGGCTAGTTACCTCCCATGTGATTTTTCCAAGCATTTATAAAGGGATCTTTGATACGTAGCACTCTCTCCTGTGCACGAAATAACCAACGTTGGTTTTCTTCCTTTTGCTGAGATGTATTAATTCTTAAAATGGCTCCTGAGCAGGCATTCCTAGGTACGTGTAGTGACTGCAGCTGGATGGGTTAGCAACAACAACGACAACAGCTCTCCTTCGTTTCCTTTATATGCACATCGCGCAGCTTTTCAAGCAGGGCATCAAACACCACTGGCTGGAAATTTCCAGGCCCATTTCCTGCCTGGTGCATGCTCATAAAGCAAGATTGTCTGTATGGTCCGTAGCTGCAGCACTGCAGAAAGTCAATAAAGAGCTGACCACCTCAGCTCTATCGAAAGCAGTTGAGAAGCCCTGCCTCATCTGCCTTATTAAGACCACACTTGACTCCCGCAGAGAAACCTAGCTGGGAACCTTGAACAGGAGGGATAAAAAAGGAAGCTGAAATTGCAGTGAGTATTCTACAGCTAGGTCTGGCAGTAAGGTTAAAGAGCGCTTATTGTAAAATAAACCAAAAAGGCAGCCTCGTTAAAACAAGGAAAATGCCGGCATTTAATGCAATGAACTTCTGACTCTCCCGCGTACAGTACAGCACATAGATAAGATGATTAGTTGTTGCAGCAATCAGGAGATTCAAATAGCTCCTTAATGGATTTGTATTTTGAATTTAAATATGTAGATGCATATATATGTGCATGTGTGTATGTACTTAATCTTTGCAAGAAAAGGCTTGATGTAGTAATAGATGCAAGAGTTAAAATTTATACTGCAAAATGTATTTTAGTATGTATTTGAAAGGATGCTTTTTTTCCTCCTTTCCCTTATATAAGAGTAATTGATTGAATGTTTGCCAAGCTTTCAGTAGTATCCATCAGGAATCCCCACCCCCACCTTCCCCAGGCCCACCAGCTTTTTCTCACCTTAAAATGAAAAAAGAAAGAACTTTAACAGAAAGATTATTGCTTTAGTTTAATACTGTAAGATTTCAGAGATTGAATTTTCTGATAGTAATGAAATGAACCCTGAGTTGTGCCATGAATTTGATTGCAGTTAATTTGATTTTTGAGATGTTCAACAAAGCTAGCCCATTAGCTTTAACCTCACATACTTTGGATTTGTACAAAGTGACATTTTTATATATACGTGTGCATACATAATATGAAAATCTCTCTCTGGCAATGCAGTTGTTTGTAATGATTACTGTCGATGAGTAGCTGGTAACTATAGCACCGCTGGAAGTGGTATCCGGTGTGTTGCTGAGAAGTAATCCCACTACGTTTATTGCTTTGGTGGTACAGGGTTAGTTTTCACAAGGAATAATACAGCTGAACATCTCAGTCAGGGGACACATGCAAACTCTGTCCTGCAGCTTTTTCCAGTTCTCACTGATCTTAATGAGACTAGTCATATGAATAGGGCAGCTCTTGTCAGAAAGGATTTTTTTGGCTGAACCTCACAATTTCTATTTATTTGAGTTGCCTCTGCAGACTTCAGAGCGAAGTGCTTCTCTTGGTAGCGTTTGCCAAGAGGCAACAATCGTGGAGTGGGTCATCCCCCAAGGTGGTCCTGATGTCTGGCTTTTTAAGTTTATGTATATATAAATAATACCAGCTTCAGATCAGAAAGTATTTGGTGATGTCAGAATACTAATGGCACAAAGCTACAGATAACTGGGAATAGTGTTAAGGAGTTGATGGTGTCAGGAAAAAACAGGAGGGGGATTCTGCAGCTGGGAGGAGATCGGTCACCATGGGAAAAAAATTACAGAGGATGCGGTTTCCAGAACAGGGGAGAAACGAGACCGGGGAGGAAGGGGATGAATGGCGGGGGCACGCAAGTTGGGAGTGATGCCGAAAATTTTCCAGGCAATGGGCAAAGGTTGAGCTGCAAAGGAGATAACTGCTGTGAGCTGCTCATGGGAGGTCCTGCAAGCGGAGGAGTGCGAAATCTCAACAGAAGTCAGGGGACATCTGACTTCGCGACGTGTGGGAGGGAAAGTGCCCATAGATGGGAAGAAGGGTTGGACACACAGCTGGGGACAAGGCATTTTGTCTGGATCTGTGCCACTGAAGTACGCGTCAGGCACTTGGCAGAGCCAGGAGCCAGGCTGCCTCCCTGCAGCTCCGTCATCCCCAGCAAAACTGCCGGACGGTCGTCTCCCGGCCCTGGCGCGGAGGGGCCTGGGGCAGCCCTGCTCCTTGCTTGGGTGCTTCCGCCTGTGTCCCGTGGAGGGCTCCTGGAGGGCACGGCTGGCTGGGCCCAAAACCAGGGCACGTGCTGGCCCCCTCCTGTCCACCCAAAGCACACATGCATCTAGCCTGGGGCAGAGCTGGGCGCCCACGCTGGGAGTGATCTGACAGGTCCCCAGAAAGAGGACCCGGGTACCAGGGAGTGCCACGGCAGGGAGCTGCCCTCCTTCAGGAGGATGCTTGCACGCCCCCATCTCCGTAGCATCTTCTCCGGGCCTGCCAGTCCAGAGTCCAGGTGTCTTCCTTGTTTTACTATTGGGCAAGGAGAGGTTTTGTTGTGCCTAATTTACTGTTTTATAGGCTTTGGGTTGTTTTTTTAATTCTTCTCTTTCCTTCATGCTGCTTTTTGGTGGCCCAGTCTGAAGGTGAGGTGCCCAGTTATTTTAGCATGAATTAGACAAACCCATTCAGCAGCAGAGGAAGGGAGGAAAAAACATCAAAGAGAAAGCACTGATGTCCTCACCGAAGAGTCCCATAGTGCCAAATTTAGCACTAAAAATCAAGGGCGAGGGCTGGGGGCAGAAACCCCATCTCTCACTTCGGGAGGTGCTGAAACACGGTGCCTTGGAAATGCTCAGGCAACAGAGACCTTTGAAACGCGCTCCTGGCATGGGGCTGCCCTGCGATGCCGGCCGTCTTGCCCCATGGCGGACAGTGCTTGCTTTTCCGTGGGAGTCTGTATCCACAGGCTCCATTCTGCCAGCCTGCGCCCGGCGCAGCGGAGACAGGAACAAGCTGCCTGGCTCCTGCCAGAGCTGGGTCTGCCTCCACAGGGATGCGCCTTCCCCATGGCCAGGGCTGGGAGCAGTGCGAATCCTCCCCGAAAAGGGTGGTACGTCTTCCGTACTGCCACGGAGTTAGGCTCGTTCCGAGGCAGCGTGTCTGACGGTTCTCAGCCAATGCTAGCTAGAAAGGAAACAATTTTACACATCAGCAATTTTTTATGATTAATAATATTATCCTGCCTTAATTGAAAAATGGGCTGGTGCCCTTAAGAAAAAATTAAGCTGCGGGAATTAGTATCTAACCTCTTTATGATGAATGTGTGTTTTTACATGCTGCGTATTACTGTCAGTGCTTTTAGAAATAATAGTGCCGTGCGTTGTAATAAAAAATTGTCCCATGTTGTTTGTAGTTGAGTGGCACCATTCTGTCTGGCTGACTTGGCTTTAAGAGCCTGAACGCTTGGGAAGAAGCAGTGTGAGGACGCTGAAGTCCTTTTAAAGGGAATTTATGTACAAACAGGGGGATGATGTGTAGGCTCCGAGCTCTGCTATCAGTTGTTATTGCTGAGAGATATTCGCAGGGAGTCGATGCCAGACGGAGCATTAGCGATTGCCGGCCTCGGTGCCTTCGTGGGAAGTTGGTCATAAAGTCGGCAAGTGCTCCTGTTTGTGGGATTTTTAAACACCAGTGAATCATTTTACGTAGTAAGGCAGTTGTCGTATGGGTGGGTTTGTGCAAAGGTCTTTGCGAACTACTTTCTCTACCCAAACAAAGCTTGAGAAGGAGGGAGGGATGATGCCGAAGGACAGGGAGGTTTATTATGCCCGGCAGAGAGCCGGCAGCTGGGCTCTGCCAAGGTTTGCCAGACAGTGTGCAGGGGCCGGAGGCCATCGCCTGGCTCTGCCCGTCTGCCTGTGACTGCGAGCACCTGGAGATGGGGCAAGTCACGGTTTCACAGCACCATGCTCCTTCCGCGTGTCTGGCCCTAGGACTGTCTCTGGTGCAAAGCAGCCCACGGAGGCTGGGCTTAAAGACAGCAAGAAGGTCTGAGCACTGGATATAGACAGCTGGGGACAAACCAAAGTCACTCAAATCCCTTTCAGCCATGCTGCTGTCCTGGTGTCATCTGTGCCCCGCAGGCTCCTCGGCAGACCGTGGCTTCAGTGGCGGGCAGGGAGGGTGCCTCCACTTCGAAGTGAAGCCACGAACGTGTGAGGGGTGTCAGTGTGGCGTGCTGAAGTACAAATGCCTTATCCCCCAACCTAGAGCTCTTAAATGCTGTCATCAGCTCAAATATTGCTCGCCCAAACATTTGAACGTTGTGAGTCAAGTCTCCCTGGAAACGTGCAGTGGAAAATAGATGCCCGTGGTGGGATCACTGGTGCTTTCTGGTGTCCCTGGCTGGCGGGGTGTAAGGGACCTCCCCATCTCCGTCCCGGGAGGGCTGCAGTGGGCACAGAGCAGGAGAGCTGCGGGGGCCAGGCCTGGCGGGGGAAGACAGTGAGAGGGTCCTGATGGGGAAACAAATGCTCTGGCGGAGCCATCTTGCTCGAAGGGCAGCCTGCTCATGGTGCGGGGCTGGGGAGGGAGGAGGAGGATCTGGGGACGGAGCCAGGAGCGTCCCCAGATGGAGGGGACACGCTGGCTCTGCTGGGGCGCGTGGGAGCAGCAGCGGGGAGCCTGTCCAGGGCTGTCCTTCCCCGAGCCTGCCTGGTCATGGCCCTTTGGCTTGCGCCCGCCTGGAGAGGGCCCCAGGACGTTCCCCGACGCCACAGAGGAGGCAGCGGCGGTCGGCTGGCGTGGTGGTGGCAAGGGCCGCTGTGTCCCTAGTCAGCATCCTTGATCTCTTGTCACTGCCTGTTTGGGCTGGCCCCGGTGCACCTTCACACCCGTCCTCCGGCGCCCCTAAATTTGTAGCAAAGGTCTTTTTAGCTACCTCTTCCTTTGTACTTCAGCCAGGGTCCCGATTAAAGCAGACAATGAGGAAGTCTGCATGAAAATGCTTCCTTCCATCCCTCCGTCCTTCCCCCCCTCCCAGCCCCATCCTCCTCGTCCCTGGAGGAAACGCTCGTCTCTGCCAAAATCCTGCCTCGCAAAAGTAAACAATATGAAATTACAATAAAATGTTTTGATTTGCTGGGCCTGACATTCAGGAACTGCACGACAGAGACTTATAAAAAGGATCTTCTATAGATAGCCAGCATGAGCAAAAAATAATCTCTCATTTCGGGCGTGTTTCGGATTGAAGCGTCAGGGCAGCGTACATGGAGAACAGGGGATTTCTTCGCCAGACCTGGAGGGTCTTAGGAGGTTTACATTGCAGCATCTGTCAGCAGCTTTCCGCCTGGTATCTGCGGGTGACTGGCCTATTGCAGAGTAAAGTCAATATTTGGGGCTCTGTCTCTCTGTGTGTGTACATGGGCTGTTGTCGCTTGATGCTTTAAGTCTGGGTAGCGTACTGAGAGCCCCGAGAAGGAGACAGATGAGCTGAAGCTTGCTTCCTTCAGGGCTCTCCCAAGTAATTCAGGGGAAGGCCTAGATGGAGGTGTAATCCCTGGGAGATGCACTTCCTTGGGCGCTTGCCAGTTTAGCAGGCTGGGTAATCTGCACTGTCATCAAGATGTGAGGATTAGCTGGGGTGAAGCTAGTTGGCTTTGACATTTCATTAGGGAAGTTTTCTGTAGGTTTTCATCCCCAGTCTTTCCGCTGTAAAAAGGATGGGTGATGTAGCTTTGTTATCCTTACACCTTTTAACATTCGTGCCAGTTGATGCTGGGACTGCAAACACCTCTTATCCACTGAGGATTTTTTAAATCATTGCTTGTTTAGGAAAGACTAACTGGGTCAAAGGCTAATTTTGGAAAGGACCTGCTTTCCCCAGCGCTCACCAATAAATTTTCATCTGGGTAACGTAAGTTACCAAACTGTTACCTCCCAAAGAAGGGATAAAAGCAAACACTATTTATCCTATAATCTGCAAATATTTTGAAAAAGTGAACCGGAATATCAATAAAAAGGCTTATGGTCAAGGTCTCCGAAGAGCTCTAAAGGACATTTATTTAGAAATCAAAATGTTAAATTTAGAGGCAAGGACTGTGCAATTGAAGAGGGAGTAAGTACGAGTGACAGCGTTATAAATTGTCCCAGGGGTTCAAGGGAGCGGGGAAGGACACTGTGTCCTGAAGTCACTCCTTGCCAGAGACGTCTCTGCTGATAAGAGCCGGTGGTTGTTCCTGGTGACAGTGATCAAGGGGGACAAGGCAGAGGATCACCCCACAGGCTCCTGCAGCGTTGTGTAGAAACTGGGATGTGGCCGGGTGTATGTATCACAGCTAGATGTCCCCTCGCTCTTCCACCTGCCACAGAGGATGGGTGCATGTCCTTGGCACTTCTGTCCCCCTCTCCCTAATCCTCTCCCGACCCTTTTCAGGCAGATCCCTGGGAGCTTGCTGCCCCAAGGGCCAGGGGATGTGGCCGTGCGAGCCGACTGCAGAGGACGTGCAGAGGCATGGCTCGTGGGCCAGCCCAGCGCCGAGCCTGTGCTGGGGAGAGGGGGTGTTGGCTGCCCGGGCTGCGGTGCCCACCAGCTTCATGGGTCTGCGTGCTGGAGGGCCGTCCCCATTGCCCTCAGCTCCCCTGGCACCGCCGAGCCGGTGGAACACCCAGTGTGGGACCTGGGGTCTCCTGGCCATCTCGAAGTCTGGCCTCAGCTTTGCGGGGAAGAAGGGAAGAATGACCCGGGCAGGGCTTTTGGGGATGGTCAGGAGGGATTCTTGGCACAAGGTTTGCAAGAGGGGTCAGCAGGGGCAGCGGCCTCCACCTTGCAGAGGGACCTCCTTGTCCCTCTCTGGCCGCGTTGCCTCCTCGCTCCTGCCTCTCTCTCCTCCGCTGGTGCCATCCAACATCCTTCGCTTCCCTGTCGGCCTCCTGCCCTGGGGATGCCATAGGTACCGGCACGTGGGCTCTGGCTCCTGAGGTCTGCCTTTGTACTTCTGTTGCAAAACCGTGAGTGAAAAATCAAGGTTTGGTTAAAAAATTACATACCGTGCTCTGCTCCAACTGAAAAATATAAATAGACTTAATTTAAGCGTTGGACTGCATGTTTTAGGGATTCAGTGCTTTACCCATCCGTTATGTCATTGTAAACTGAAGGTGAAGTTACACCTTCGTAGATGTGGAATAACAAAAGGTTGAACTGACCCTCTGTTGGTACTTCTGCTTGTATTTGTTTTAGTGAGAGAGGAGGGTACACTTAGCAAAAATGTCCTACGTGAAGGGCTAGGCACCTTGCCACTGCGTACTTATTGGTTTGGGATAAAGCAGCAGTTCCTGAGGCATGTATTCCTGCGAACCAAAAGATGGAGAAATATTAAAAATAGAAGTGTATGTGTGTATACACACATGGACATACACACACAGGCTCTTCCCATAGAAGGTGAATATCTGTTTTGATTATCTGAATATTGATATAGCAATTTAGAAATATCTTTCCAAGAGAAGGTGTCTGCACTGTTATATTTACCAGCATTATGAAATCAGACAACCTTTCAATCCATAAATCACAGTACAGTATTTGCCATTCCAATTTCTATGGTTGTACTGAGTAAGCAACACTATCCAGAATGTTATTAAATCAGAGTAATAAAAATGAAAATCTGTATTGACTCTTCCTTGGCTCTTTCCGGTTCTTTTACATTTTGGCCTGAGAATATATCTTTGTTTTTCAGACTCCATTTTATTTACTTTAGTTACTTTATTTCTCAGATTGGAGGCTGTCTATTAAATTGCGGTAACCTTTTGGTGTAAAGCTTCGGATGTTCTCCTTGGTGTTTACCAGATGCAGCGTAATATGTGTTTGCTAATCATCTTTGCTATTGTGCTGATTTGAGAATTTGCAGCGCAAAGTGGGTCTAAGCAGGCCACAGGATTTTGTGGCTTCAAGGCAATGATAAGAACTTTCTTAATGGGTTAGTAAATAACAACATGCTTTTAAATTTGGTTTTCAGTCACCTCAAGATATGTTATTGCATAAGAATGGCTTCGATGTAATATTCTTTCCTTCTAGAAGACAAAGTATGAGGGGATTTGTATGTGGGAGTGACTGCAGACAGAAAGTAGAGCATTTTTCTTCAAGAGCCTTAAACGTTGTCCTCAATATATTTTCACTCAGCACAGACTCAGCTCCTGCAGTTTTAGCTGACAGCAGTTCTGTGGATCCCACTGTGGAGGTGCTCTGGGACTCCACTGCTGGGCGGCTGCTTCCTTCAGGCCTTCAGTCCAGATCAGATCCTTCCCACCCAGACAGTGGGGAGTCCACAGAGGTCTGCAAAAGAGAGCATGGGTTTGCAAAGGGAAACCTGTTTGCGTGACCTGGCTTTCTGTGGTATGATAAAGACACTCCAGTTCTTCTTCAGCTTTCAAAATTATGGAAATAGATCACTTCCTCAGATGCAGTCAGAGGAATTTTTCATCCATCTTTGGCAACTATTTTAGAAAGACAGTAGACATCCCTCAACGAGTCTTATTTTTGCAGGCTAAGGGCACTGCACAGCAGCTCTTTATTGTCACTGTTTTCTATATCTCTCCTAACAAACTCAGTTTTCCACCCCCTCTACTTCAGGTATTTTCTGCAGCATTGTTCATCTTATCCCTTGTGTCAGCAGCTCTAGGTTTTTTCTCCTTCATTCCCCGCTTCATCTTCCCTATAGCAGTTGTGCATTTTTTTTCTGATTTTGTTTTTTTTTTTTTTTTTTTTAATGCTCAGAGCTCTCTGTGTGTTGTACCCTGCACCATCTCCACTTTCCTCAGCGGCACCATGTCTGTCTGCCAGTGGCAGGTCTCCATGTGCTACCACTTCCTTCCATTTGCAGCTACTCCTGGGAATAAATCATGAAGCGTGTCAACGTAGTGGCCTCTCCTGGGAGGATGTGCGAAGGATGAGCTGAATGGTAGTGGTCTGCTAGAAGATGTTTGGTGACTGCTATCAAGTGGTCCTTTGATCTGGAGACAATCCAGAGGTCCTTGCAGTTCTGCGAGACAAATGTCAGAAGCTCTTCATACTACCCTCCTTCCCTCTCATGTTGCCCCTTGCTTCATTTTTTTGGGGCACGGTCCTGGTCTCCTCAGGTTTGGTGTCCAAGCTGCTCGCAGAGGTATCTGCATTACTGGTGTTGATCCAAGAGAGCTCTCTGACGCTGCTGCACCAAAATCCCACCAAGGTGAATATAGGGCTTCACAACCTGTGGGACCTAATATTAGGGCTAAATGCATTTTTCTGTGAGGACCAGCAGCAGACTTCCAAAGCGCTTGAGGAGAAAGCAGTCATGCCTATGTGCACAAACCCCAAGCCAACATTTAGTTACTTCTTATAGCCATATTTTTAAGGAAAGAGGTTCCAGTGATCTCAGATCATCTGAAGAACGGCGTGGCGACCTGGTCTTGTAAATATGCTGAACAGCACTTGTGTTCAGACACTTGTGCTCACTCATCAGCATGATGATTATCTCTGGCTTAAAAATAACTCATTTTTTTTCTTTATTTATCCCTCGAATTTACTCTCTGATGGAAACCGTGCCTGTCACATGTTTAAAACAGATTTTCTTCACTGTGCGTATGGAGGAAGGTAAAGGAAGTGATAAATCTCTGAAAGCAGTATGATAAAATAAGTCCTTTCTGAGTAAGGGGCCGCCAGATACTGAGCCTTTTACTCCTTCAGGGTCTTGCTCTGTAGCTGGCCCGGCTGACTGCGGGATGACTACTGCTGCAGCAGCGCTTGGGGTGCCTGAAGCCACCCTCTTGCAGGGAAACAGGAACTTCAGGGACTGAAGCTGTAGCTCACCATATCCAATGAATAGCTGGTGTGCTGTCTGTCATCAAGGAGCAGATTGAGGGAACTGGAAAAGAAAATAAAGCAACCCAAAAAAACACGGAAAAAATCTGCCGTGTTCGAAAAATCTGGTAATCTGAAGAAAATCCATCATCGTTCCTCCCTGTTTCTGACACAGAAAATATTTCATAGTTAGTTATTTTCTTCTGTTAGCATCCAGTCAATAACAGGATCAAACTACCAGCTACTCCCTTGTCCCTTTCCTCCCGTGTTGCTGCTGTTAGGGGCTGGGGAATAATTAACTGTGGATCCCAGTGATGAGGCATCTGTAACCTCCTGTTTCTGTCGCACCGGTGCCCTACTGACAGACGGACAGTTGTTGAGCTCTCTGTTGCAGACAGCATGGAGCATGTCGGGGCAGGCGCCGAGCATCTCATCCCTTGTCTCTGCGGCGTCAGGCCTGCCTCTGCTCGCTGCGGTTCGTCAGTGGCAGTGACAGTGATTTCCCCGCCTGCCCTCCTCCGTTGCCGACTGGAGGAAAGGGGAAAGAGGAGGAAGGCTTTTGTTCCTGGGGGATGAACCGCTCCGGCAGCGGCCGCAGGATGCGGGGCGGATGCTTTCTGCCTGCGGTCCTCTCTGCTCCTCCGCGGAAGGGCTTCAGCTAAAACAAACCAGTGTTCCATGAACCTTTGAAGTGCGCTTGTCTTCTGAGTCACTTCCCTGTCACCCAACGGGCAGCGTAATGCCGAGGGATGTCGTTCTCGCGTCACACAGCTGCGCTCAGACTTTCATCTCCTGGTGGCCGCACAGACTCCCACGTCATTTCCCGCCTGAGTGGCAGCTTCGCCTTTCCTGAACAGCATCTGTCTTCCTTTCTTCTGGTGTTTTCCAAGACAGTGGAAAGGCAAGCTAGGACGATTGGAAATGCACGGCGACTACGTTAGGTGCCTCTCTTGGCTTCTGAATGTCCACCCTGCTTGCTTCTGTCTGCAGATTGTTTGTATCTTAGTGGAAGGATCTGGGAGCAGCGCCATCAGAACAGGTTGCCTTCTCCCCCGTCTTCCGTGGTGGCCACTACATGGCAACAAAGTGTGGCCTCCTTGGGCAAGCTGGCACACACACCGGCACTGCTCCATGTACATCCAATGGGCCACCATCACTGGGAAATGCATTCTTCTGTCATTTGAGATTGTCATGGTTTAACCTGGCAGCCAAGCACCAGACAGCCGCTTGCCGGCAGCTAGGA
>Ga0181612_112733_pt1 | contig 13288 bp, 8 predicted proteins | sample HoacroProtozoa21_FD_119630 | JGI IMG/M metagenome (GOLD analysis project Ga0181612, IMG submission 119630) | Hoatzin crop microbial communities from Cojedes, Venezuel. Combined Assembly of Gp0051906, Gp0051904, Gp0051908
CACTGCTGCCACAGCTGCTGCTTCTCTCCTGCTCCCGGTGTTCCACAAAGCAAGCCAGCATGGCGTTGGACGTACAAAGCTAACAAAATGCTCACAGCACTGTCTGCTCTCTCTTGTCCTCGGTGGTGCTGACCTTAACTGAATTTGGATGGAGACACTGTGCCGAGATCAGCTACCACAACAGGTTACTGTGCAGCTGCTGATCTGCGGTAACAGCTCACTCTTAGCTTGCAAAAACTGCAAAGGAAACAGGGATATGAAACTGTAAGAACCTGCGCGTCCTCCCGGTTGTGACTCCGTAGTCGTGATGTGGTCAAAAACCAAAGCACTTCTGTCTGCAGTCCTGGGCATTAGCTCCAGGCACATGCTCACTGCAAGAGCTTTTCAGATATCATCGTATTTTTACTAATTCTTCTTGAGTTCTTTTACTCATTCTTCTTAATTGCCACACTGTCCAAAGCCAGTAAAATAGCCAGGCTTTCTGAACCAAACTGGGGAGAAGTTGTGGTGAGCTCAGTCTCGTGGTACCACTGTGCTGGGCCCCAACCAGGCATCTTCTGCCCAGGTCAGTTCAACCACCACCTATTCCCCGTGCAGGAGCGCAGAAGAACTGTGAGGTGAAGCATAAATGAGAGGACATACTCTGCCCCCACTGCTGGATGAATTTGAAGAGTGGGCCTGCAAGAGAGCATATTCTACCTGCTCAGTACCAAGGGAATAAAGTACCACAGTATATGCCCTGGAGGAAATGGTTGCAGTTTCTTGCCTATGAGCATGTGATCAGAGCTGTGCTTTCTGTTTCACTATCAAGACCATTATCTGTAAAACTGTACATTCCTTTAATTAAATAGCAAATAATGTGTTTGCTTAATTTTACTTTCTATTGCAAAAACACATGATAGTGGAAATGATGGATTCTGGTGTCTGCCAGCTCCCTGATACCCTTATGTGTTTTAGAATCTAGGCAATTAGAGCATTCATGTGGTAATTCCTCCATTATACTTTTCACATTAATATGATAATTTTTTCTGAATTGTTTAGTCAAATTAATTGCATTAAGCCTTATTTCGGGTATACCAAGCACCCTTCTAAAGAGAGTTATTAAACTACCAATTTTTATCTCACTTCGGAATTGCCTTAATAACAACATTCAGGAAAGCTGGTTCATGATCTGATATGGTGATAGCTCCAATTTTTATATGCATTGTGTTGTCAGGCAGCTTGTGAGATAATAGAAAAGATCTACTCTTGGCTAGGGAGAGGATGAGATGTGAAGTTTTCTCTGCTGGAGTGCATATGCCTTCAGACATCAAAGCTTTTAAAATTTGCCGTAGAGCAGAATGGAAACAGGACATTTTATCACCTGGGGTGCTGTCTGCTCCCTACTGCTCTGCCTGCCCAGCAGCTCCCCAGGGCAGGAGCAAAAGCAGTTCAGATCAGAGGCCAGAAGTGGGGGCATACTCCTGGCTACGGCTGTGGGCATCCACTGACAGCAGTGGATAGATGCCAGGACAAAAAAAAAAAAATGATAACTGTTTTTCTGGGGAACTATATAATGACAACAAACCTCAGTAAAGCAGCTCTGTCCTGGGCAATTATAAACCAAGCACCTGCAGGAGACGTTTGTTCACGCTTTAAAGGCTCTGACCTTCAACTTCGGATCTATCTTCTCTTCCAGCACGGCACGGAAATAAACTGTAATCGTGTAGCGCTGCCAGTCTGTATTATAGACTCTCCTGTTACAAGATAGGATAGATATCTGGTTACAAAACGGGAATCTCCTAAAATACACACCCAATTTCTTTGTCATTAGTCTACAGCAACATGAGAAAGCTATGCATGACGAGTTCAGAGGCAGATGCTACATAGGCTGCACAGAACTGGTCAGGGAGCAGCAGTGAGAAAGACGCGGCTGTCTCCTGCAAATGCAAAAAGGGGTCTCTGAACAATGTCAGATATGAATTTGGAAGGGTGACATTTTTATTTATTTTTATTGCGTGATTATCCACTTGTGAGAAATATAGGCCAAGACTTGAGTCTGGGAAAACTAATTATGTCTGGAATTTATCTTGATAAAATATAAAGGCAGATTATGTTCCTTGGGTCAAAGGCTGTTAGCATAAGTATGAGATTATGAGTTTCTTGGTTCTTTACTGCTTTAAGAAAAGAGACAGAGAATTTTTAAAGAAAAAACAAGAGTAGTGAAATAATGACTGTGTGCATGCAGAGAAAATTTGTTGATTAGGCTGGTAGGTACTTCTACAAAATATTATTTGTGCTAATTTTAGGTGTCATGCGCATTACCTCAGCCAAAATGCTGTTATCACTATCTACAGGCCAAAGGAAGAGGAGGTGAATATTGGTTACACACTAAAAGCTGCGTACCCATGAAACTTCCAGTTCAAATCCCAGCCAAATCTTCCCTGACTGGCTTGAGATAAATAATCACCCAACAGAGAAATTAAGGCACCCAAGACGCTAATCAGCAAAACGAAAATGTTTGGGTTTTTTCAACCTTGTTTTTAATTGAGCAATTTCATGTTTAAGTTTCTTTGCCCAATAGTTACTCCAAATATTTTAAAATGTATTTTCGGTATGCACCACTGTCCTTGGGGGTTCCCTTCCGACCAGCTGATAACGTGGGTGCTGCTTACAGGGTCTAGTGTGTATTTAAATTGCTATTGACAATGGCATGCTGAGAGAGACATTTATTAGTTAGAGCTTAAAAGGGAGGTAGGGAGAGGAAACCGGCAACGAAGCAAGTGCGTGAATAAATAAATATAAACATGCTTAGTCAGAACATTCATCTGTCATATTGATTGCTTTGAAGATAAGAGAACATATATGAAGAAGCTTGTATGCTACTGTGATAAAATACAGTTTAAGGTGATAGCCTGGCCATGGTCTAATACTGTGACTTTAAACAAATCCATAGTAAAGAGTCCTGCTGTACATAGCAGGGGATGGATGATAAATGATGGCCTCAAGTCCCATTGCCCCTGTTTTCAAAGGACTGAATCAGCATCAAGGTGACTCAAGGCCTTTTCTGCTCCCAGGTCCCTCAGCCTGGTGCACCCCTCTGCAGTACTGGAAGGAATAAAAGAAGAGGGATTTCTCCCCGTATTTGTCCCCTCAGCAGTTAGGCCAATCGCGTCTAGATGTTTTATTTCAAGTCTGAATAACTAATGATTAAACTGGCTTTGTGAAGGTGCCATCCAAGCTGCAGCTTCACGATTGCTTGATGCCCATCAAAGCTGGGGCTGTTGCCGACAGGAGCCATCCCCTCCTTCCCCATCTTTCAGCTCATGCCTTCCCTTTCCCCCCTGCTGTCACTAGCACCCCTGCAGCCATGCCAAGAGCTGGAGAAAGGAACTGATGCAGCTGGAGGCGTAGTGAGGTTTGCTGGTGAGCTTTCAGCTGGGGCGGTCGTGGCTCCGCTTCTGCCCGGGCAGCTGTTGCATGCCACAGGAGTGGGAGAAACCAAATGGCCAGGAGCAGGAGGAAGTGTGGGACCATCTCCCTCAGTGGGCTTGAAACAGTTGTGATTCACAGCCCTCCACAGCTTTCCAGGGAGGAAAAATAGGCCTCAGGAAAAAGAAAAGTGTGTGCAAGCTTTAGGTTAAATTCCTTTTGCTGTCACAGACTTCCTACCTGACTTTGAACAGGTCATTTTAATCTCTTTCTGCCTGAGATTTCCCTCTCCAAAACCAAGACAGAGGAGCACTTTTATCTTTCAGAACAAACACATTAGACATTTTGAGGTGCTGAGGTGCCCGGGTACTCTGGGAATAGGGGCACAGAAAGACTTTTGATAGGTCTGCAAATATTTTTAAAGTGCTTCTGCCTCAAGCTTCGCTTTTTAATTGTCTTAATTGTGGACAGCATTTGTACAGCACAACTAAGCTCTTTGTAGCTTAACATTTTGGAAGTATCCATGCTTTTGGCAAATCATTGGTGTAACTGAATTTCAGGTATTAGAATTCAAGGCATAAAGATGAGATATATGGGAAAGGATGGCAGGGGTTTTTCAGGCTTTAAAAACGTTTGCACTGTGTTTCAAGTTTCAGTTACTTTTAGTGGCGTCCCTCAACAACAGAGTGAGCAAGCACATCACGATGAAAACACCAACTCTGGTCTATTTTACATGCAGTTACCTTTCAGTCAGTCCTACCACAGCATTACTTAGTCCACCCAAACCTGAGCCTGATCTGAGATCAATGCAAGTTCATCAGACCTGGCATTACCATCTTTTTTCCAACAGAGCTAATGTATGGTTTCGTTTGTGACCAGACCCATCAATTACAAGGCTTCAGAGTAATAAACTTGCTTTAATACAGAGCAGAGTGGTTGTTTGGACCGCAACCATTTTTCCAGAGATGGATGATAGTACCACATCAATACTGTCATTGTGGTCCTCTTCCTAGTCTAACAAGCTCTGCTCACAGAATAATATTTGAAATATTTATCCCTAGAAAAAATACTTGGTGTAGCCATAACACGTGCTAGAATATCCTTTTTGCCTCAGAATTTGAGATTAGAATGTCTGTCTTTGTATCTAAAGGAGGATACCACTAGAAATAAATATTTACTATGGTGGTGATATTACTACCAGGGCATATCTTCATTCAGGAAGAAAACGTGAGTCTTGTATTTACAAAACTCAAATGAGAGATTACAGACTAGCTATTCTAGGATTCATCTGTCCATCTCTGGCAATCTGATTTTAAAGGGCCAATTACCAGAAACCACAGGCACCAGCACTTTTTACATGTAAGGTCCCTGAAAGACGCTGGGACCAGGGGTATTCAAAGGCATTGAGCTGTTTCTGAAAACATGTCTCTACATTTTCTCTCCAGCTTTACCATGTACTTTTTGTTTTGACCTTGGAAACACATTTAATTTCTCCACGTTTAAGTTCCTGCATTTAGAAAACGAGGATTAGGAACATAGATACAAAGTTGCTCTAAGTTTATGGATATTTGCAGCTTTCAGAGCTCTAATGGGTGGCACCATATGAAGGCAAAGAGTTCCTCACATTTTACTGCAGTGATTCATTTTTCAGAAGGCCACAATGTTGTACTGCAAATCTTCAATGAGTGTGGACTTGCCAATTTGAAGGAACAACTGATTTAACTAAATGGTTTTTCAAAGACTTCTAGAGAAATTGGTGCAACCCCATCACAGAGATAAATTTGTATCAGGCTGAGTGCCTCATATTGATTAAGCTTATGTCAGCAAGGAATCAACTTGCTAATTCCATGAAAGGCACTTTTAAACTGAAATGAGTGTCTGTACAGGGGGTTAGTTTAATATTGGCACTTTTTTCCCCAAACAAGACAAGCCTTTAAGCCCCATATCCCCAGTGCTGTGCATTTCAAAGGAGAAAAAAAAAAAAAAAAAGAGAAGTGGCATAGCTTACATGGCAAAAACAATTAGGTTTAAGATATATCCCGTCCTTGGCACTCTGAGTGCTACATTGTCTCAGAATTAGGCTTGCTATGATTTGAAGCATCTTTAAGTCTGCTGCTATTTAACACATTATGGGGCAACACAGTTCTGTCACAGTTTTTTAATGGCTCAAACGATGCTGACTGGCATATCCCAGAGAGATGTGAGTTCGAGGCTGCTGTTGCATGGCAGCCTAAACTCTACTGCAGATCAACTCCAACTATGAAATCTTCATGTCATGCAACCTGGAAGCCACAAATACATCATTTGTAAGAAGGAAGGAAAAGGGCCTCCCAAAGCAGGTCGGTAAACCCTTTTGCTTGCTGTGGCAGTGGTGCAGACAAAGTTTACGACGAGCTGCTACTAGCCCTTCTCCGACAAAAGGAGGACCCAGACCTCCAACTCATAATTGCCATGACATATGTACTTGGAAGGATGGATGTGTAGGCACAGTGTACTGTATCACAGACTTTTAAGCAAATATTTAAATCAGAGTGCATTTTTAAAAAGTCATGATGCATTCAAAGAAGAAAGTATGCAATTGTAGAATAGTACACAAATAAAAATACAAAAACTCAATGGCTTTGAAGAAATACTAACTTTTTTCTGTCTGTCTAGCTATAATAAACGGCAAAGCAAAAGACAATGTCCAAAGGAATCACATTAGCAAAGTGCTTCCTGAATTTTAACAATGATTTCAACATTAGTTGATAACAACACATAAGAGCCGGAAGGGTCTTGCCTTGTCTTCCCTTCCCTTGTCTTCCCTTCTCATCCCTTTCTCTCGCTTTCTATTCAGTGTTCATATTTTTAAGTATATCTTTCCTCATGAATTAAAGACCTTCCAAAATTGAGGAGTAAACGAGAAGTCCTCGTCACCCTCACCTCCCTAGTAGAGTACGTAAGGGTGGAATTTCTCCTGCTTTCCAAGGGTGTGACTGGACCTTGCTTCCAATGGTGTGACTACCACTGAGAGTCGAGAGGTGTTTTCCTCTGAAAATACAGAAGTACATCAGCATGCCAGGATCTTCTGGGTGTTACGGGTTCAGACAGCCAGCTGTTGCACTAGCTGTGTCTCCTGCATACAGGCTGACTCCTGCCCAGCAGACTTGAGGCTGAGACTGTTACCGCAGTGGTATGCTGCTGTCACGGGGCTGTGGTTGCTGAGACCAGCCATGACTTGGATCAGTCCATTGTGAGACTTTCAGATAAGGCAGAAAACCTTGATAGACTCTGCGCTTGGCATGCAGCCAGCTGAAGGGAACAGAACTCCTGGGACACTGAGATGACGTGGCTTGTCCTGCTGGTCTTCAGTGCTGGGAACTCTGCGACAGTTTTCTTAATGTCAGCAGTACCATACGAAAGCACACAGAATTACAATAACCATCCCTGCAGATGGTAACTGTGTGGCTTTCCACAGATAAATCCAAATCCAGTAAAAACTACACAATCTTGTCAGTCACTATGGAAAACAGAAACGTCACCAAATCCAGAGCAAAGAGTCCAGATGCGCACAGATGTCCAATAGCTTAATGTTCTGACAGGGGTACTAGGGACGAGAGGCTTCAACACTTTGCAGTTGGGCTGTATGTTGTGACTGCACATGTGGGCTATACAGCATGGCCACCTCTCGCTACAGGGAATTGAACTTTATCACCCTTAACGTAACGTTCACTGCCATGAAGCTCGAGATTTTTCTGAAGTGCTGCTTCTTCTCCTCAAAGACTGTGGGATCAGGCTGAGGATGGTTTACCTGGGGCCAGCATGAGATACCCGACACGCTCCCACAGGCGCCAAAGTGCAGAGCAGTCCCTGTGCAGCCGGGCTCTGAGAGCGGGGGAAACGCTAAGTAGAAAAGTCAGCTGCAGAACCAGGGGAAGGTCTAGAACATTAATCTTGTCTATCCTTAAGATAACTCCTTTCACACAACCAGCCCAAAGTTTCTGAAAAGAATTTGCTTCAAAATGCAGCTGACCTCTCCTACATGAGGAAGAACGTATTTAGGGGAGAAGTGCTTACAAGCAGATCCTAGTGCTGCATTCCTTTCAGTCTTGCTGGGCACTCTGCCTCTGTTTACACTGTTTAAATATATAAAGCTATCTTTCCAAAGTAAAGCAAAAGCCCCAAAGATTTCTCCTAAAGTGAAAGTTGAGATTGTCCTTTAATATGTACCAAGCCACATTCCACAGAGAAAGGCAGATACAGGCTGTGGAGTACTCCCTGCTCAGATCGCACCCTGCTCCCTCTCTCAATGACATTTATGGAAAATGCACGCACACGTAAAAGGCACAGAAAAACAACTTTCCTCCACTCTATCCCTCCATCTCACACACATACCTTTTCAATTTGTGTATCTTGAAATACTAATGCAGAAAATATGATCTGAATCTCGTTTACATCAGTGGAAATGAGGAGCAATTTCTTTAAAAGGAATGTACTTAAGGCACAGCAAAAGCAGCGCGATTCCAGAAGTAAAAGCTCATCACGTAATTTCTCCTTGCTTCACAGCCTTGTGAAGCTCTACTCGCTTCCCTTGCATCCATGAAATCAGCAGGTCTACTCCTGGGAGTAAGGATTGCCGGCTTAGGCCCTTAAATCAGCCTCTCTGTGTTTGAAGAACAAGAGAGAGTCTGTGTTTTCAGGCACGGTATGTAACTGTAGAAGAACTCACTCAAGAAAGGGAAATAAAAAGAGTAAAAATGTTCGCGTTCTCTCTGAACAAAATGAGCTGTGATCTGCAATTGCCCTTTTAAGACTTGTGATTTTTTCTTGTTCTCCGGAAAACTTCTGGCAGCAGCAGCCGGGCTGCAGACCCTGCACCTCACCCCGGCGCAGAACATGTCAGGCAAGGCAGGCAACATACGGCTTTAATTTGCAAGGGATCATCTACATTTCTTCTGAAGAGAAAAGAAAACCAAATCAAATCTCCGCATACTCAATCTATCTTGAATAAACAGCATTAAGGGAAAAAATGCTGTGGGTATTGGGAGGAAGAGACTCTTTGTAGTCCGCTTTGACCGCGCATACCTTTTCTCCTCGTGCCTCTTTAAAGCATATAAAATCACTGTAATGGGGGGCTGACTTAGACGAGTGCTAGTCAAAGATTGCTCTTTATTCCCAGCCCATGCTACACGGTAGGAGTTTGGGTTACAATAGGTGTCACACAGCAGGAGTAAATTACCACTGACTTCAGCGGCCAGTGCTGCATTTCCATTCTATTTCTCTTATTCCCACAACCCCCAAATACAAATAAAAGTACAATTTTTACCTGAATTGACCATCACAGACTAACACAGCCAATTAATAAAAGGCACATATGAACGCATCTGGGATGAATTTGAGGGTAAGATGATCTCGGCCACCTGATGGTAAGAGAATTACTTGGTATCTTGTCAAATGCCTGTTCCTAACAACTGCCTCACACCGAGCTGACTTTCTGAGCGCTTGGCTGTACAGCCTTGAGACCCTTCACTGCAGTAAGCATTCTGGCTGCTGACTGCACCATCGCCTAGGGTTCATGTTCAGCTCCTACTGATTTTCTTTGCCAATCGCTGCATGTGTTTGTTATTTTTGTCAGCACAGGCATACTTCCAAGCGTCTTCTAGATGTTCCAAGAAATAGTCAATGTCCAAGGTAGGCTTTTAAATTTTAAGGATTTTGTTCTTCTGGCAAGACTAAATCCATGAGATGCTGTGGCCCATGGCCCTGGGGCAGATGGCTATGTCACTAGCATGCTGCAAAATGAAATATATATCTTACCATGCAACTGTAAAAGCTGCTTGGGAGTCTTGTCCAGATAATTTCTTTTCAGAATTTTGGTCTGTAGATCTGTGCGTCAAATTCTAGGGTCAAACAATTTAGTTTAAGGAGTTTGTATCACCTGGATTAAGGATTTTATCACTTGAAATATATGGTAGCTTTAATATGGCAATGTAAGGGGTTATCTTATTTCATCTTACAATTTGATATGTACGACACTGTAATCACCTCTCCTTCACTTCACTGCATTTACACCCTTTGCACTGATTCTTCAGCAAGCCTTCTTGGCTGTGCATTGTGACGACTTGATGTGACGTACACTGCCAGCACCGAAGAGAGAGATCTCGAAGTGAGACCCACCTGAACTGTGGACATGTACAGTCTCGTCTGAAACCTCCTAGGTCACTCTGAGAGGTTTTAGGAATGTAATATACACATTGCTGCCCATCACAGATTATGTACTTGAATCCTGCTCTCTATCAAAAATCCTTTCTTTCCATACAGAACTAATGCCCTCACCCTCCAAAAAACGTTAACCGTTCTCATCAGCCAAGGTTCTTGCTCAACGTGAGACAAAAATCATTATGATGATCATAACTTTAACCCCTTATTTGACATTTAAATAATGAAATCTTGAATCAGCTAAAAAGCTCATTACCTGAGCATGACTTTTGCTTTCATTTGGTGGACAAACATACATTTATGCTATCATCTGTGTTTAGGTGTTATTCATTTGGGTGGTCACTAGCCTTACTACAAATATAGTTTGTGCTTATACTGCATTCTCTGTTTGTAACATAGGACTGTGAGATAAAGCTGAAAAATTTCCTCAAGAGAAACAAGTTTTCCTTAAATGCTGTGGAAAGGAAGCATTTGCTCTATCCTATTTCTGCCAGCCACTTTGAAGAAAACAAGAAAATACTGCAACTACTTTTTGCTTTGTTTCTTTCCAAAATGAAATATTTAGATAGCTTCGGGTTTTTTGGCCAAAGATTTGTGTCGTGCCTGCCCCCCGTAAAAACAGAACAAGCCAGCACCCTGAGAACAGCAGCACAGTGAGGATGTTACCAGGATATCAACAATACAAGAGGACAAAACTCAGTACTCTTCCCACCTGCCCGAGTCCTAGTTTCCCCTACTGTCTACTGTCACAAGTAACAACAGTGCATTGTTTCAAAGCAAAAGTTGAAATTTCTTTTAAGGTATGATTTTAATGTCCAGATTCTGGTTTCTCTTTGGATGGAAGACCGTATTTCCATGGGAAGGGGAAAGAAGAGTGCCTGTGCTTTAAGGAAGACACTACTCGTCTGTGTAAGAACATGATTACCATTGCACTGACCCAAGCAAAGGTGGCATCCAGTCCAGCCTCCTCTCTCCAGCATTCTCCCGTGGCAGAAACCTGAGGAATCATTAAAAGATAAAGGCAGACACACAGTGAGAGTCTCCCGTGGACATGATGTGCAGTACTAGGGTTGTATGACGAAGTAGTATCTTTTATTAGACCAAGACATACAGGTGGAAAAATAAGACAAACTTTTGGCCACACAAACTTTTCTTCAGTTAGAAACACCAGCTGCAGCTCTCAGTTAAGAACAATTGCTTAACATTTACTAAGATATTTATTAATTAAGCCAGCTCCGAAAGGAAGAAGATGGTCGCTGTAGAATAGAGAGGATGTTAAAGATGTTAATGATGCAGAGGATGTGAAGGATGGGAGAAAGAGTGGCATTTATTAGCTAAGCAAGAAGGAGAGACAATTACCTTCCAGCCTGTTGATCTGGAGAAAGGTAGGCAAGGGGATGGAAGCAGAGGCAAACTACAGCCTACTGTCAGACCAGCGCCTCTGCTGAGTCCCCGGTTTTGGGTGTTGGGCAGAGCTGGGACACCCAGTTGCCATGCTCACTTCTGTGGGACAAGTTCTGTAGTTTCCCTCAAGGATCAGAGGGAGAACATCCTGCCTTGTGAGAAACTCTCCCTCACTGACAGCACAGTGTTTTGGTCTATAAAGACCGACTCTGGGAGTTCATGCTGGTGCCGAGTGGTCATTTTCGGCAGCAAAAACTACCAGGAAAGCAGCCATGTGCAGGATGAAGTTTGTTACAGCCCCGAAACAGCAAATGTAAGATCGGAGGATGCGGATGGTTTGATGGCAGGGAGCGTTCATTGCTGTAGTAGCAGATGGACATCAACACATCTTAGGTTTACTGCTCAGGCACGGTTTAAACTGATCTGGTGTTTTGGGCCACAGAGAATTATGCTTCTATTGATGAGTTTTGTGGTTTGGGGTGCTTGAAATGTAGGACAAGTGCTTCTGGGAAGATTCTGTCCACACAGGATTTTCTTCTGTTATGTGAAAAATCATTAAACAGGTAAAACCAGCAAGTCCTAGGAACTTTCCTGAACTCACCAGCTCTGAGCCCTCCTTCTTCCCCCCAAAACACCCCCTCCACCCCCGTTTCCACTTTTGCTTTCTGAGCTGGTCTCACTGATACATCCCTATCTACGCTCTAAGCAGTTGTTCTCAACTTACTGCTTCAGAACCGAAAAAAAATATCTTGCCAACCCAGAAATTTGTCTACTTTTCCTTCTGTACCAGTTGGTCTGAAAAAAAAGCTGTTACCTACATGTACAAACCTTGTCCTGTATATGCTGATCTTTCTCCTAGAACAATCTTCTGGCTTGTTGCACACAGCAACCTAGAACAGCAACTTTCCAGTGTTTTTCAGTTTGAGAAGTGAGTATTTCCTAAATATTTCAAACGCGGACCCCCGTAGCTAGAATTTCAGCCAACTGATGATGGACTTTGGCGTCTTAACGACCTTTCCTGGATTTGTGTGATGTGTCCCCAGCTCTGAAGAGCACAATCACAAGGCCACATAGGATTCCTGAGACTAGTCAGAATTCACACTCATTTTCTATGAGAAAGAGCATGTATAATACTGGTTCCTATCTAAGGATCCAGCGTTCCGTTGTTTTAGGACGAACAGCAAAACAATACTGTCATTTAGGGCTGAATATAAATTAGGTTTTGTGCTAGAAAGGAGTTAGTAGTTTTAATTACTGATGTAGATCTGAAGAGGAAAATCTGTAGCTTAAAACTGTAAATGTGATATGCAAAGAATGAAACTTTTTTTCAGCAGAAGATGGAAAAAGATATCATTTGTGCGTATCATTTTTGAACTATGGCTCTCTGAGGAGAGACCTCTTGACAGAACTCAGTGCGCCTCAGTACACGAGGAGATCCGCAATCGACATCTTTAAGGTTGTGCAATCTCTAAAGGTGATCCCGCTCCTGCAGTCGTTACACGGCATAGATCTCGCTGGTAATTAGTTTGAATGTGGGACAGCACTGCTGGGAGCAAGAAAGTGGCCTAAATAGCATGGTCCAAATTTTGTCTGTAGGTGACTGAGAAATGCGGGTGTCTTATTAACCCTCGCCACTGTGACGGCTAGAAGTAAAGGCTGGGCTCGTCTTGTTCCTGGTGGATTTCTGCAGCTCATCCTCGTGTAAAGAGGAAAGGGTGAGAGCACGCTGGGCAGGAGGCAGCCAGCTGGCCCGAGGAGCTTCGCGCCCGCTTCGGCTCCGAATGGCGGCAGCGACCACCGGACAAGCGCGAGGACGTCCGTGGCCACCGCGCAGAGGCTCGGCTGCAGAATGTCTGGAGAACGTGGCGGGGCTCTCCTCCTCCTCTCCGGGAGCACGGTTTATTGCTCTCGCTGAATCCCAGCCAGCACAGTGAATCCCCCGCCCGGCCTCCACCATTTCCCCGCACCTCGGCGGGGCCGACGGCACCCCCGCTCCGCGCCAGCCGCCGGGCTGCAGGCACCGGAAGGCGCGGCCTCCGCCCGTGGTCACTCCTCAGCGCAGCGCGGCTGACGGGAGGCGTTCGCGGGCCGCACGGCGCCCACCCCGAGTCACGCCGGAATGGCTGCCCCCCTCCCGGCACCGCAGCCCCTCCGCCGGGGGGCACGCCGATGGGCCCCGGACCCCGCCGAGGCGCGCAGTTCAGTGGCCCTAACTACCGTAATCACCGGGCCATCACGAAACACCCCCCCGGGGCCGGCCGCTCACCCCCCCCCG
>Ga0181612_108965_pt1 | contig 13287 bp, 4 predicted proteins | sample HoacroProtozoa21_FD_119630 | JGI IMG/M metagenome (GOLD analysis project Ga0181612, IMG submission 119630) | Hoatzin crop microbial communities from Cojedes, Venezuel. Combined Assembly of Gp0051906, Gp0051904, Gp0051908
CAGTAAGAAAGTGTTTACTTATGAACTGAAAAATCCATATAAGCAGTAACTCCATGTGGTATTCTTTATCTAGTGTGCAGAGAAGTTGTACACCTCAATGTGTTATGCAAGAGTCCAGAGTTATATTGGTACAACCATGCGAAAAAGCTGTGTGTGAGGAACAGGAGCTTGTGCTTAGACACACAGACACGAAATCTGAGAGCTTTCATGGCTGTGTTTAGAGCTTTTAGTGATGTCATGAATTAAGAACAGAGGTGGCTGAGGGAGACGACTCGGAAGATACCACAGGATCTAAGAGTATAAAGAAGTCTAAAAAGGGGAGGAAAAGTTCAAGCAAGGTAGTCCCACTGGTGGCTCTGAAACACAATAGTTCAGATACAGCCACCAGCACTGGACGTACCAAATCAAGCACAATGCAGAAGAAACTCCTTCATACTTCCCATTTTCTTGTATTCTTACATTAATCACTCTGTGCTGACTGCCAGAGGTAGAAGGTTGGTCACAGAGCTAGGTGAGACTGTGGAGCTGCCTTCTGTTGCAGTTTTGCAACAACAGTGGTGTGGTGTGGTCATACCCAAGGTGGCCAGCTAGTAAGCACTCTCAACACACCCAGTCTGGGCTGAGCTCTGTGTTCTCAGCCCCAGCACCTGAATTAGGCTGGTGAACCCACAGCCCTAAGTGTAGCTTTAGAAAGGATGGAGTCAAGAGTTAAAGCAATGTTGCCATCTAGTGATGCAACACGTAATGCCCTCTTGGGTTGCAAGGATAGAAGCAGGGTGTCATTTGCAGGCAGAGACGAGGCCTTTTATAAGAGCGGTGGCTAGGGCTGGAAAGATTGGATGAGCTTGTGGGGATACAAGACCATCAGGTTTCCAGAAGAAAGGCTAGGGTGTGTGAAAGCTTGTCTGCTCTTTTCAGCTCTGTCAGCCTAGTAAAAGATACTGTCTCTCCTGGTAGTTCTTCATTCAGCAAATATAAGTATCATGAAAATTCAGTGCAAAAGGTTAGGGAAACTTTGTTATGTAATTATGAACAAGTCCTGGGGGACACCAGTGTTTGGAAGATATTAAAATGCACAAGCAGTGTGTAACTGCTGGAGCTCAGGGAGCCGCAATAGTTCTGGAGTGAGGAGGCACCAAGTGAAGACAGGAGAAATCAGAGGAGCCGCCTCCTCACAGCAGGCCTGCACAGAAGCTTCTCAAGATGAAGCTGTGTTGATGGAAAACTGGCCAGTAATTATCTGCAAATGAACTCTGGCTGCCAGCTCAGTGTAGATCCAAAGGGCCCCTATTTGATTTATTTCTAACATTTCTCAAGCGAGTCGCATTCTCATTACTGTGAAGCAGAAGATCCTTGGCTTCTCGTCCCACTCCACAAAATAAGCCAGGTTTAAAAGGGAATTGTATTTCTGTTACTAATTTTAGGAATGAATAATTATTGTATTTCATACTTTGTGATGTATGGCTTTTGCAAAGCTTTCACTGGTAGAGATTTTTCAAGGCAAAGCTCAGCACTGCCTTTTCTGGCAGAGTTCTTCTCAAGGGCCTGGAGCAGAGCTCTGGAGGAAGAAATACTTTTCAAGATCCAAGAGGCTTTTGGAGATTTCTGCACTGGGGAGGTGTTTTTAGATATTCTTTTAAGTGCATGGGCAAAAGTGAGAGGAGGACTATGGGGATGATCCAAATGTGACAAGGGAAATCTTACAAGGAACATAGAAGATGTCTCATTTTAGAGGACTACTCTGCAGACTATCCCAAATTGTGCTCTAACCGCTTGCATCTTGGCTATTCAGGAGCAGCTGCCAAACCTTTAACTAAGTACAGAGTTGTATACAACATACTTTGTAGACTAAACCCTTACTTCATGTGAAATGGCATGGTTTTACTCTCTCCTGACAGTTGTTTATAGGACAGGAATGTGCAGGCTGGAAAATGTTTGTTTGCAGTATATTGGCAATAGTTGTATGAGACAATGAATTACAGTGGCTGAAGGCCTAGCACAATGTTTAAAACTGTTTAGGTTCCTCTTTGAGGACAGAATGTGATTGCTACAAAAGAACTTAATGCAGTTCTTGGAAACCTTGAGGTGTTCCGATACTCATTGCAAAGATGAAAGGTTATTTTTTTAAAGGGATATTTTCCATTAAAATGCTTGCAAAGCAGTTTCCCTGTTCTCTACCATTGCACAGGCCTGTGGAGCAACGTGTTTTCCTACAACCTGTTGGATGCCTGGTATTCATCACATCCTACAGAAAGGTGCTCAATGAGGTGTACCCAACACAGGACTGTTGATGTTGGTTGGTTATGTTTCTGTTTCTACCTTACCTGTTGTCCTGTTAATCTTTAAATGAATGTTGCATTCAGATGTATATAGTGTGAAATCTTTATGAAGCCTTTTTAAATCTTAAAACTGAGGCCAATTCTGCACTGTCGTTTTGGTTTTTTTTTTTTCCCCTGAGGTGTCCTGTTGCCAGCGATACATAATCAGGTTTGCTCTCTGAATTCATTCATAGCAACATTATTTCCATTAGTCTCCCTTGGACTGAATTCATGCAAGTGATTTGCCACCAAATATAAAACTACTGAAGTTTTTTAGCACATCATCTTTGCCAAGGGCCTTTCAGTGAACATAAGTGTTGTAACAAACATCTCAGTGTTGTTTTCTCTGTCTGCCTTGGCAGATCTTCGTATGTTGTTGTTGAAGACTTGGATATATCAACTACGTGGAATGCCATTTCAGTGTTCTTTGATCTCCTTGTAAACCTGTGTGGTCCTTAGAGGTGTTGGCTGTTCTCCCTGTGTTCAAATGTGGTTAGCGAGTTTGATTTGTGGGCTTCTCATCACTTTCTCTAGGGAAGTGTTGCAGAACGCTGAGCTCAATAAATGCCTCTGCTAGAAAGTCATCAATCCTTTTTCCCAATCTCATGAGGTGTCATTTAGCGCAATCCTCTTTCTCTGCTATTTTTTGGATGTCTAATCCTCCTGACAGCATTTTTTATTTTTTCAAAGCTGGTTGGGACTATCTTTGAAAGAAGCCGAATCCCACTGCTCAGCCTCCACTGACCTTCACCTAGGCAATCCACCTATGACTTCTACCAAGTGGTAGATTGCTTTTTTCAGCTTTACTGAACATTGATTTTTGTCTTGATATGGATTTGATTGTATGTTGCCATGTCTTATTGGGCTCTTCTTTCCACTAGCTAATAATATTTTATTAATTATAATTATTAATTAAATAATAATTACCTTTTGGTAATTCAGGTATTGCAAAGCACTGTATCAGAGCAACAACTTGTTAATCTCCTGTACCCTACAGAAGGAGATGAACCTTCCCTACCAGCCAGGAGCCATGAGTTGGAGACTTACTTAGTCACCCCTGAATGTGGCATCATGGGCATCATTCGGCAGGTCCTGACTGAGCGGGTGATGGTTTCAAAGTTCCACAACTTTCTGAAGGGGTTCCAGGTGCACAACGAATACCTCCAGAGCAAAAGCTTCTGTATATGGAAAGGTAAACATCCCTGAATATTAATTTTTGTCTGCTTAGATGGTTGATGTTTTCATTAGTGAAGAGAAGGCAGAGGGTGAACAGGCTTTAGTCTTCATTTTGGAAAGAAAAATTTAAAGATAACTAGTAAATTGCATTCAGTCAAATCAGCCAGGCAGAACTAAGCATCTTTAGCAGAAGTGGCTTGCTAGAAACAAGCACTTTCACTGAGCTTAAAGTGAAATTGCAAAACAGATCAAATAGCGGCACAGCTTCGTTTTTACTGAAATTGAAGTGTTAATAAATACTCCAAGAAATCACTTGATTCCAGGGAAAGACAGCTACTGCTCATCAGGGACTGGAGAAGAGCAGCATGCAGAGTGAAGGAGCTCTGTCTTTTTACCTTGGACAGGTCTTTCTGTTCTGTGTCAAGGGTCAGATTCCATAGCGTGGCAGGGTCTTGGAAAGCAAAAGTAATCAGGAGATAAAAGGCATTTTTTCCTCCCTTATTAGCCAAACAACAAATAAATGACTTAAGTGAATCAGTTATAGTAAGAAATATTTCCTTTCAGATACCGTACTAGAGAATTTCCCCAACCAACTGACAGAAACAGCAGAGTTCATGTGCCTGGCAGACACGGCGGGATACATCGATATCAGCTACCCACCGCTCATGAGGCCAGAGAGGAAAGTGGATGTTGTCCTACACTTAAACTATTCTTGTGGATCACAGACATCGGTGCGACAACCACTCTCTTTTCTTCAATAATGACCACTGTCTTTTAGCCTGTTTAGCACTTTAACTTCTATGGAGTTAGAGTTATTTCTGTAGAAGAAATTGATTCTGGGAGAAAAGGATTCTTGGCATACAGCTGCCATTTTGTAGATGTGTGGCTCTCTCGGTGATGCTGGTATACCATGGCAAATCCCCTAAGGAGAGCAGAAGTAGTATCAGTTTTCTAAATCTTTTATTTTAATGAAGTCTCCATTAGGTAAATGCTTTCTCCTAGGCCTCTGTGCTCCTGGGATCTTGATATGGCTATCAAGCCTACACTAAGCATGGAGTGTTGCTCTGGAACTAGTACCACCACTGATGAACTCGTTTCTTTTGTCTTGTGATATCTATCTAAAGGATATCCATATGCAGTTGAACTAGAAGTAATTTGTCTAGTTGTCTTCAGAATGGTAACTGGATTTTTATTTTTTGTTCTAAATTGTGGAGAAGAATTGTCCTTTTGATTCCATGTCTGCTGTATTCAAATACCAGCTCACAACCTGGCCTATAATTCCTGTTACTAGATATCGATAAGACAGAAGTTCTTGAAGACCAAAGTTTTCATATACATAAACCAGATACAGGAACAAAAATCCTGCTTCCAAAAATGACTTACAGACTTGCAAGATTAAATTAACATTTCAGTCAAGACAATGTTTGCTTCCAGATGCTGACATCGCTTTTCAAAATCACCTTAAGGCATCTAAGACAGTTAAGAGGCTTTTAAATATTTCACAAGTCAATGGAATGTTTGTACCTTTGTGAATTCATATTTAGAAACTGTACCATTTGAGATTCCTGTCCATTCTGCTCATTTCACGATTTTCTCCCATAAAAGGCATGTTTCTGTGTCCTGAGCAGCTAGGATACCCTGCCTGCAGCCATGAACATCTTATTTATCTTGCAGATAAAGGCTGATGAGGAGGAGGAGGTAGGACAGCAATCAGGAGTGAAAGTTCGAGGCTGGGTCTTGAAATGTTGTTCTGTTAATAACTAGTACTTAGTATCTCACACAAGAGACAAAGGCCAGAAGAAACACTGGCAGTGAATGCTGCTCCCTGATCTTTGTAAAGAGCCTTTGGTGGATGCATTGTGCATTTGGAAAAGTTGGGGAGGGTGGGGTGGCAGAATTCACAACCTTTTTTTCTGTCTGAATGCAGCCTTTGGAAGAAGCCTCCAAGTACTTCCTAAAGCAGGGAATCCCATTTCCCAAAATCCACTTGAGTGAAGAAGAAAAGAAAAATCTAAAGGAGTGCTATGTCTTCGAAGATGCAGAGACCCCAGAGGCGCCGACAGTGGTGTTCTTCCCGCTGGTGAATGACACCTTTAGAAAATACAGAGAGCCTGGTAAGCAGTGGTGAAGAGGTAGTCCTCCTGCCACCTGGCTGCCCTTTGGCTGTGTCAGGATGAGAGGGATGGTCTAGTGCAGTCCTCTCCCTCCCCTGCTGCAGCTGCCATGGGAGAGAAATGCGGGTATCTGGGTAGTGAGGAGAAACGTTGTGCCCCATCTGGAAAGTGGGATGTGGGACCACATCTACACCCCATCAACGACCTTTCCTTATTTGCCAGGTGTGCAGCGCAGTCCAGCTGAGATGGCGCAGGGCAACGTGGACGTTTCCAGCGTTTTCTCCCCGTATTGCATAAACAGCTTTACCTACACTGAGGAGGAGTTTGACAAGCTGGTAGAACTGACCAGCTACAACATTCAGAACAACAAACATCTGATCCTTCAGGCTTTGAATTCAGCTATAGAGCAGAAACGACAGCACAAAAAATAAATGCAATCCTGAGTTTCAGAAAAATATCCAAATAATATGTTTTTCGTGCAGAAGAATCAAGACCTGTTTGTGAATGAATGTGACAGACTTGGGAAAGTACAAAGACTTGTCTCAGCCTGTGGCTCCTCTCCACCACATGATGATCCTAGATAAACCGATGAAACAACATAATGAATAGTCTTGTGCTTTATTTATGTTGGTTTTCACTGCTGGTGAACATTTTCTTCATATACATACATGTGTATGCACTAAGTCAAAGCTTAGGAATTATGGGGCTTACTGACAAGTTTTTTAAATTATGAATGTGGGACAGTAATACCAATTCTTTCAAAATTCACTATACTTGTAAAAGTTCCATGTTAAGTGAAGACAAAGTAGAAGTTACATGTTAAGTGAAGACAAATGAGCTACAGATATTTCATTTGCAAATCTAGTGCAACAGAAAAATACATAATAAATGTGGACAATGTCAAAGAAAAAGAGAAAACTACAGTTTCCTATAGTGTCAGCAAGAAATTTTGGTGGAAATAACATGCAAAACTAAACATAAGAGATATAGAAAATCTGAGATTTCATATTGAAAATACAGATTTTCTATACTTCTGAATTTACAAATTTTATTACACCAGCAATATTTAGGTTTCAAAAGTCCCTTGGAAGTGACTATTCCAAACCCTGTCGTGAGTCAGGATTGGTTCTTCTAGTGCATGTGTAAGTACCTAACCCGGGGTTGTACTTTCCACTGAACGCTTATGGTATTTGGGGGATCCAGCTCAGTATCTGTGTCCCATTAATTTCAGCAGGTTTAATAGTATTTCTTGTTATTATAAGATGGAATGTTGCAGGAATAAAAACATCAAAAAATGAGAGACGTTCAGATTTTGTGGTAAGAAGGGAAGCTAAGTGCTTTACACTGATATCCATGGGTAATTCATGGGTAATTGCATAACTTTGTCAGTCCCTAACTGTATACATTCAACACACCGTCTAAGCAACTGCTATAAATAACACAAGGCAATTTGCTGAAACTGCTTATTTTTGAGCTGAAGACCAAAGTAATGATTTGCTTTATGAAGGGCCTGAATAATGCAAATACTCTGTAAACCTGTTTCGTTACACCAGAGGTGCTAATCTAAAAAAAGGTATAAAGTTTTGGTCAGTATCATCTGCCCTTAATTACTTCAAACTTAACTGAAATGCAGTAACTTGTCTGTGCTGAAGTAACAATTATTGGCACATACAGAGCTATGCATAATACAATCATAGGCAAAATAGAAAATGAATCTTTAATTCAGAATGAAATGTGAACCTCTAAAAGGCTGAAAATCTCTCTTCCCTCTTGCTATGACCACTTGTCTTTCTCTCTTCCTTCAAGCATTCAGGCTTTCAGCCTTTATCATCTTTAGTCTCCCACGCTCACCTCCGATGACCTCAGCCCCCTTAGGGATGGTGTCTCCTTGCCCCAGCTGCTTTTCCAGGCCCTCACACCCCCATCCAATTTGCTGCCCTGGTTCAAACCTCCAGTGTGCTGAAATGGCTGTTTACTTGCCAGTGCTCATCAAGGGCTCCTCTTTGTGATCTCTGCTGCTGAGTCACGCAGTCCCTTTCGGCATTGCCTCTCCTCTGCCCCAGCTGTAACTCCCTCTTGGCCTTCCCTATTTATGATTGTGGCAAACCAATTTCGTGTGACACATACGTTTGTTACTTCTCCCACCTGCCCATCTTGCAGCAGGGGTTTTGGGCATCTTCAAGAGCTGCCATCCAAGGCTGTCAATGACACCAGGCTCCAAGAACCCTGCCACTCTCTTCTCATCCCTGCCCTTAACTATATCCCTTTGCTTCCCTGGTTGTCTTTTTGTTTGTTTTTAACAGAGAGAAGCCCCATTTGTTCCAGGTGTGCCACTAAGGCATCTGGCTTCATCCTCCATCCAGCTCTCCTTCTCCTGGGGCACTGGGGGCCTTCACCCAGAGATACATAGCAACCCCATAGGTAATGTCCTTGAGTTGAGAAGAAGGACACCAGCCCCATCATGCCATCCGCAGCTGGTTTCTTCCTCTCTGATATATTGTAAAGGTGTCTCCAGGTGACTCGTTCTCAGCAGTGACCTGTTCTCCTGCCTCTCATCTAGTCAGCACTCCTGGTCCATATTTAGCAGAGGTATATTGTTTGTGACTTAGGGGGTTGGTTAATTTGTGGGGCTCAGCTTGCTTTTTATCATGAAATTATGAATTAATTGCACAGAACACTTGCAGAAGATCCTGGTCATCAGTTCCTGAAGGCCAGCATGGAGGCTTTGTGTGGCTTTGTCCTCTGGCATTTTTTGTTCCAGTTCAGCTGCTAATAGGGTATGTTTCCCATGCTCAGCCTCTGGGCTGGTACTGAGGCATGAAAAGAATGTAGGTAACAGTTGCAGATGTAGGCATTTAAAAGCTCTTTTGGTTTTGCAGGTTGGGAGTGTCCCTTTTGACAGGATATAGGACTAATTTCATGGAATTATCCATTCAAGGGAGGAAACTAACTAAGCAGGGAGAAGCACTGCAAAAATCCAGGCCCACGCTGTATCACACTGTTAGCACTGACAGGAGTTAGCATGATTTTTCCTAAATGTTTTAAAAGACAGAACTCTTGGTCGCTGTAGTAATAGGAACTAAAACACTAACACGGTGACATTCTTAATTGTAATGAATATGTTCTGCATCTTTTCTGTGCCTGGCTTTTCCTTCTTACCTATTCATTATCTGTGGGTAAGTGAAGGGGTCAGCATGCAATTGCACCTTTGCCCCAGCCCTTCTGATTATCACAAAGGTGTATTGAGAACTGGGCAACTCAGTGAGGTGAGTCAGCCCATAGGAACCTAAAGAAAGCAGCAGTGGGATTTTGAACCCCTCGCGAGGCGTGTGAGTACTCGGACAGTCCTGTCAGGTGAGTGCCGGTGAGGAAGCAGAAGCTAATGGGATGGTTGGCATCACCATCTTACACTGTTCTGTAGCCCAAAGAGTGATCAAAGAAAAGATGACTGCAATCAGTCTGAGTCAGGTTGCATCATGTGAACGGCAGGAAATGTATCTGCCACAGTGGATAGAGAAGAAATGTGGGTGTTAGAGGAGGACTCCCTTCTGAGAAACCCTGTGCCAAAACCTGTTTGCATGCAAAACTCTGCTGTGTTTGTGCAATATCTCACTGTCTTGCTAGAGTGGTAATACTGCAGAGGAGGCCATCAGGGCCTCATTTCCAGCAGGGCTGGTTTCCTCATGCCCTGATCATGGCTGGTCAACAGGTAGCAATGGGTGAGAGCTGTGTGTCTTTCACGCCATTGAACGTTTGTACCTTTGAGCTCCTCCTGAAAGTCTGTCCCTTTCAGGGTTCTCACTGAACACCTGCAGTGTTTGTAAAACACTTCCCCAGCACTCCTCCCACCCCTCCAGCTCTACGTACCAAAACTCTGGGATGTCTTGTCATGTCTTCAATTTCTTTCTCCTTGGGTCCTGAGGTCTCCTTTGCACTCCCTACAACTGACTATTGCTTATCCCCTTTTCTCCGTGCAGTTTGGTGTCTCACCCAGATGTCATGGCATGATCCCAGCTGCCCTAATGCTTGTAGTATTCGTGCTTGTTCCAAATATGACCAAACCTCCATCATTCAGACTTGAAGCTTCTAGAGGTATCATTGCAGTCTGGCAGAGACATATAAGAAAAAGGGGAAAGATGAAGAAAACAGGTGGTATAAAAAGCAAGGGAGGGAGGAAGGGGAGAAGGAAAAAAATTTCTATAATATCTGAATAAAAGTGAAAAAGGGAATTATAGCTATGTGGTATTGAGCTGGACAAAGGAAGGAATGAATATTTTGGAAAGCCAAGAAGTCAATGGGAAAGAAAAGATGTCAGCGAATTGAAAGAAGAAAAGAAAGAGGAAATCAGGAATAAAAAGGTGGTGGAGACAAACATTTAAAGTGGAGATAAGATATATCCCACCTCTGGTTTCTTCAGAACAGTCTTGATGGGCTGTTCCTTAAAAAGAATAACAACTAAAAAACCCTAATCCAGAAAATGTAATGGCATTAAATCCTACTGCTGATATTCTGACCACTCTGGGCTCACAGAAATCTGATATGTGCACTGTGAGTGCTTTGTATCTCCCAGCTCTCTCTTCTTTTCTCTGTCCTTAAACATGGGGAAAAAATGGTCCCTCCGCCCCTAACAGTACAACTTTTCCTGCCAGCTGCTGTTTATTGCACCCTTCTCTCTCTCAGCTAATAATCTGTAAATTAGTTGCAAATATATGAAATGTTTGCTTTCCTCCTATTTCCTTTCTTCTGCTGAGGTAATTGGACCATCCTTAGAGGCTGATAACTATCAGGTAAGGAGCTGCAAGTTTCTACATATATTAATATGCACTTTTAAATCTTGAGAAATTGATATCTGTTTCTTTAATTTTGCAATTACTGCTACTCAGCTGGCTGACATCCAAAATTGTTCCAACCAGTCTTGAAAGCAAGCCATGCTTCAAATTACTCCTTGAGCTGCAGTTATTTTGGTTTGGTATCTACTTTGTAGACATATGACATACTCTATTTTTGAGATTTAACAAATTATATGATATCCTAGAATTTGTAACAGATTAAATGCTTTGGTCCCATGTGCAGAAGAATATTCAAAAAATGCTTTGCTAGACCCTTAGCAAATACTTTTTCTGGTCACTCTTAAGCTCTGGTCCATGATCACTGCTGGTGCAGGAGCTGATTGCCTGTAACCCACAGCTGGTTTAGGGCACGGGAGGAAGGACCATGCTGGTCATACTTCCCTCACGCTGGTTTCCAGCTTGTGAGTTGATGATAAACTTGCATGTAATCTGCAGAAATGTGGAGAGTGAACAATGATTCAGAAAACTTTGGGACCCATTCTTCTAGTTTACTGTACTGCTGGGAAACCTCCTCAAAGTACAGAAAACATCCCACAGTGAGACAACTCCAGGCACAAAGGACTTTCTTACTGTACAGGTAAACACTGAGGGCTGTACATTTGCAACATGCATAAAATCTGAGAGACATAAAATCGAACACAGCTCTTCAATTAGACTCCTCTAAGACTGGTGTGGTAAGTGCTGGGCTTTATCCAGTGCATGAGTAACTGTAACATGAAAGAAACATAAACAAGCATTTAACTGTGAGCACAGTGATATAAAAAGTCATTAATGATGCCAGTCTCTCTACTGGGAAAGTGATAGCTTTCAGTATCAGAGCTGTGTGCTAGTTACATGCTAGGTGCATACAAATGCTGATGCATGTCTGTACTGGATATAAAGTGCCATACTTTTCTCAGTATGATCATCGTGTCCTAACAGGAGTATATTCTAGTACTTTTAAACTCTTTGGTTAAAGACTTGCTTTAAAATTAGTTTCCCCAGAAGATGCTTTCTTACCCGTGACAGGGGTGAGATGACAGACAGCAGGAGTGCCTTCTGTGAGTTTCCTCTCCTGCTCCACATCTCCTTCCTTCACTAATTGCACAAGCAATGGTCTAAGACACATCTCCTCCTGCAGGAAGAGGACATAGCTGAGCCAGAATGACCATCTGACTCTGCTCTCCAATGCTGATTTTGTATAGAATTATGCAGACGTTTGAGAGCAGAAAGTCCTGGTTGTGTTTCCAGCTTGCAAGAATAACGCCAGGCCCATTTTGCCTGGCCTGTTTGAAGGCTAGGCAACTATATAATGTTCAAGGCATTTAGAGGGGACACTGGCTATCAACAGTTTCAGTCCAGTCCAAGACTGTGATAAAAAAAATCACAATAGTATATGTGAACACGTTGAAAAATGTGAAGTTTGTCATGGAGCTCCATTTCTCCACAGGTTGTCTCTGCAGTCAGACATAATACAAGTACCTTTGTCAAGTGATCGATGCTTCTACAAACTGGGTTGTAGTGTGAGTAAGAAACCTAAGTATTAGAGGGAATACGAGACCTAGCAAGCACTAATCAATGAAAGTAGTGTGCTGTTTGCTGCCAGGGCAACTATGGTTAGATCTTTGAAGCAAATCGATTATTTTGCTTCATCTATCCTGAAATACAAAATGTAAAGAAATAAAATTATTCCACCTGGAGCCTCTGCTTTTCATTCTACAAATTGAGACCATCCAGCTTTGTACATTCAGACTTTAAATTAGATAACACTAGTTCAGTTGTTAATGAGAGCCTTGGTGTTTTCTTTCTGTATAATGTTCACTGTGGAGTCACTCAGGTGGGAGCAGAATACCTCAATTTAGCTGAAGGCCATACAGATCATTCCAGATGGCTGAGTGCGCATATACTGTGGAATTAACTCCACAGATGTGGAAGTCTGTATGTAGAATCCACCTGTTCTTCTGGATGGGTTTCCTGGAGGACAGAGAATCTCAACTTTCTTAAGATTTGTCACCTTTAGAGGGGTTTCTAGCTGAATATCATGACTTATGCTAATGGTCCTCTGAACTAATAAGCCTTGAAAAATCTGGCCTGCTCTGAGAACAAGTATATCGGTATTGTTAGTGTCCCATAGCAGGTTTTCCAAGGTCAGGCAGGTCTTCTCTTCTGGTGAGGCTAAAACAAATAGGCGAACAATTGTTCACTGAACTAAGCTGCAAGAGGAGTTCTCCAGCACGCAGCTCAGGGTGTCCATGACCTGAGGCTAAAAGATGTTCTTGTACTTAAAGTGTGGGAAGAGCTACTTTTCATGCTGGAAATGCAGATAGCATGACACAGCCTGCTGTACTAGAGCTGTTAGTTTGTTATTCATTTGTTTTTCTGTGTTTGAAGACGATAATTTCCACTGGGTATGCCTGGAGATGTTCATGTGCTCTTTTGTTCATGCTCTTTGAACAAAATCTCTGTAAAATAAAACTAATAAGACTAAACCACTAGGTACTATATTCCACTCATCTTGACATGAGTTCCCTGCAGTTGCCATGTAAAGTTCAATTGCCTTTCTCTGGAAAATGAATGAAAGCATAGCTCTTATCTGTTTTGCACAGCTATTATGTATTTCCTTGCGCTTTTTTGGTTGAACTTAAGGTACTGCCCTGTGCAGTAGTAGTCCTGGGTAATCCTTGTAGCCATAGGTATTAACCTCAAGATGTCTGCAAAACCCTGCAAATGTCCACCTCCTTCTACCCTGCCATCCTAACGCACAAACTCTGGTACTGCTACTCCATGCCCTTCGTTCACCTCCCCTACCTACAGCTCACCTCTGTGAAGCAAAGACCCAGCCCCGTTCCC